>Ga0209390_10000052_pt1 | contig 169084 bp, 137 predicted proteins | sample BON01_FD_187212 | JGI IMG/M metagenome (GOLD analysis project Ga0209390, IMG submission 187212) | Freshwater microbial communities from Lake Bonney liftoff mats and glacier meltwater in Antarctica - BON-01 (SPAdes) (version 2) | ecosystem: Environmental > Aquatic > Freshwater > Ice > Glacier... | reverse complement strand
TTGTTGGTTTTAAAGGTTAGCAAATTTAAAACAAATTACCTTCTTTCTCTTTTTTTACTCCATTTCGCTACGCTTCATTACGTAAAAAAAGAGAAAGAAAATTAGAACAACCTTGTGAAACTAATCAACTAATCATTCAATATTAACTTAAACCCATACTCCCCATTTACCTGCAACAGATAAACCCCTTTGGGCAATTTACTGACATCCAATTGCTGTTTTGTCTTTGGCAAAATAGTTTCAGTCAAAACCTCTTTCCCCAAGGCATCAAATAGTTGTAATGCTAATGTTTCTGTACCTTGCCAATCTATCGTTAAATAATCTTGTGCAGGATTGGGGTATATTTTTAAGCCTTTAAGGGCAATGATATTAGCAATATTTGTTCCGTAAAGCGAATCAATTTGCAATGTATCGCTATAGATTGGGCAAAGACTGTCACTGGTAATAATTAGATAATGACTTCCTGTATCCTTAATGGTTAATTTAGGCACCAATAAGGTTATCAACCCACTTCCATTTCTATACCAATGATAGTTTGGGTTTTGTAGGTTTGTAGGACTATTTATAGCAATCAATGTATCATGAACCCTCATTAATTTTACGGTTCTAATCGTATCCATGAGAATATGAATACTGTCTATAGCGGTGCATTTATTTGTTCCAGTAATAGCGCACCATATTAAAGTGCTGTCTTTTACAACAATTGTTTGGGTGGTTTCTTGTGTACTCCATAAATAAGTAAAACTATCTTCAGACTGTTTTCTTGTGGGTGCAGTTAATATGAGCGATGTGTTAGGATAGCAAAGCAAAGTATCATTGCCCAAAAAGTTAGGCTTTACTTTGGGCAGATTGTAAAAGCTATCTGTTTTAGTTTCTTCCCTTGCACCTAGCTTGGCAATTACGGTTATACTTACCCAACCACTATCAGCCAAGGTGGTATCAATTTGTTTGCCTTGTAAAAACCAATCTGCTTGCCCAACTTGACTAATTTTCCAGTTAAAGCTATCAGCATTAAAAGTATCAATAGCGGTGGCGGTTAAATAATGCGTAGCGCAATTTAAAGTATAAGAAAAATTGATGGGTGGAGCAAAATAATAAACCGTATCAACGGTAAATGTATCGGTAATTTGTGTGCATCTGCCTTGTTCTAAAACAACGGCATGATAAGCGCCTTTTTTGTTAAAAATAAAAACAGAATCGGTGCTGTATAGGCTGTCTTGCAGATACCATAAATACTTTAAGTTGGGTTTTACATTGCCCACAAACAAACCATTGTTTTGCCTTTGGATTGTATAATTACTTTTCAAGGTATCATTGATTACTACAATGGTATCACGCACCGAACAAAAATTATCATCCGTAGCAATGCAGGTATAAATACCCGTTTGATTGATGGGATTGGATGCGCTGCTTACTCCATTGCTCCATTGGTAGCAATGCAAACCCAAAGGGGCTTTTAACACCAAACTGCTATCAGGAAAACAAGCAAAAGTATCATTGCCCAAATAACCCTGTGGCACTATAGGCAATACTTGTATGGTTTTTAATATAGAATCTGTGCGGACACCGTTACTCGCAATAAACCAAATTTTATACTTACCTGTATCTAAAAATATATATTGGGTATCTCTAGCACCAACCAAGCTAATTGATGCTAAATTCCCTGTAGAATCTACAATGCGATAGGTAAACTGCGTTGCCCCAAAGGTGTCTTTACCTTGAAATTGGATGGTGTTGGTTCTGCAATCTAAATCATAAGTGTAGTTGATGGATGGGGTGTAGAAATAACTTTGGTTAAAATTAGGGAGACCGTATAATGATTTACGCCCCCCCAAATAGACCGAGTTTAAACGGTATGCGCAGCCCAAGCCTTTGATATTAGGCGAATCAATAGTACAAAGATAAAAACTGTCATGTTGCGCTATATAAATTTTCCCATCTGGGCCGAGTTGCAGTTGATCCATTAGACCATAAAAATTGGGGTCATATCTTGAGGTAATTTTGACAATATCAAATTTGTTGGAATCTGCTTTGGTTAAATCTATTTGGTACAAATTGGATTCACGAGTAGTGACATACAAAAAGTCTCCCGAAGGAGAAAATTCTAATCCATAAGGATATTCTTCAAAAGCAGCTGATCCTTGCCAAGGTATTCTGATTGCTTTGTAATTTGATATTATTCCATTTGAAGAATTGAATTTGTACAGCTGAATAGATTTGTTAAATCCAACCCACTCGGAATTAGCAAGTAACAGACCACTATTACTTGCTTTCATTTGCCCAACCCAATTTGCTCCATTTTTATTAAAATTATAGATTTTCGGGCAATAAGTGTTCAAATTAATATCTATATAATATGTGTAAATATCATTAGTATTTCCTTGTACTGAAATTACAAACACACCATTGGAACCTTGATGGTTTAAGGCAGTCATCTTTTCACTCCCTTTATAAACCAAATTCGTAAATCCTAAAATTAGACTATCATATTTACTGGTGCTTAATTTAAAAAAATCACAACCATAACCATTTGTTGTTGCATCAGAAATGGTTCTCATAAATGCAAAGCGATTCCCAATTTTCAATATTAATGAGGATTGTGTTGATGATAAGTCTCCGTTCAATACTCCATTTTTTAGCAATTTAAAATTTGAATCATAAACGCCATAATAATCCATGACATAAAGAAGTTTTCCTTTTTCATCGGCAATCGTTGATGAACCTTCCAAAATAGAAAGTTCACTAGACAAACTGTATTTTGGTGGGCTAAAATTAAAATCTAAACCAGCACTATCTCCAAAAAACCAAACATTAGCCTGCTTATTTTGGCTTTTTGCACCAATACCTAAAATGATAAATAATAGTAAAAAGATGTATTTCATCAATGCAAAGATGCAATATATAGCTTAAATGTTGCCTATTGAGTTTTTTCTCTGGTTGGTGTTCCACACCACCCAGTCATAATGTTTTCCGCCTTTAGGGTCTTCGCCTCAAGTTATACCTTATAGAGAATTTGACAAACCACAAACAAAAAAAGGAGGATAATGCTATCCTCCTTTTTTTATGCTTATGATATACTGATTTTAAGCCGCGGTGCTTAAATCTGCATTCTTTAATTTTTCTTCAACGTCTTTTAAAGTAAGGCGCAGTTCTTTCTTTTTCAGGTTTTCACCGGCATCAAACATATAATCCACCATTAAAGTTTCGCAGATACTGCGCAACCCTCTGGCACCCAAATTAAATTCTAATGCCTTATCTACAATATAACCCAATACCTCTTCTTCAATAACCAAATTGATGCCATCCATTTTAAACAACTCTGTGTATTGCTTGATCAATGCATTTTTTGGCTCTGTAAGAATATTGCGCAAAGTAACTTTATCTAAAGGTTCCATGTAAGTAATTACTGGCAGCCTACCAATAATTTCGGGTATCAAACCAAAACTTTTTAAATCAGAAGGGTTGGTTTTGCTTAAAACTGATTTTTTAATTTCATGCCTATCTTTCGAAGTGGTAAAGCCCATTTCAGATTGGTTTATTCTTCGGCCTATGATATTTTTGATGCCATCAAAAGCACCACCACAAATAAATAAAATATTGGTTGTATCTACTTTTACATATTTTTGATCAGGATGTTTTCTTCCTCCTTCTGGTGCCACGTGTGCCACCGTACCTTCCAGTATTTTTAACAAACCTTGTTGTACTCCTTCCCCACTCACATCCCTGGTGATACTTGGATTATCTCCTTTTCTAGCTATTTTATCAATTTCATCAATGTAAATAATGCCCATTTGAGCAGCTTCCGTATCATAATTAGCCGATTGCAACAGCCTTGCAATTACACTTTCTACGTCTTCTCCTACATATCCAGCCTCAGTAAGCACAGTGGCATCAGCAATGCAAAATGGCACATTCAGTATTCTTGCCAATGTTTTAGCAACCAAGGTCTTTCCTGTCCCTGTATCACCCAATAATAAAATGTTTGATTTTTCTATTTCTACATCTTTAAAATCATGGCTTTGCTGAAAATTAAGCCTTTTATAATGATTGTAAACTGCCACACACATCACTTTTTTGGCAATATCCTGCCCGATTACATACTCGTCCAATTTTTTCTTTAAATCAGCAGGTTTTAATAAGTCAAATTGAGGGGTACTGTTTTTTCCCTTTTTGGATTTACTGCCTGTAGGTGTCAGTTCTGTTGAAATAATTTTATTGGCTTGTTCAATACAATTATCACAAATATGTCCTTCAATGCCAGAAATAAGCATGACTACTTCTTCTTTGGATCGACCGCAAAAAGAGCAATTAGTTTCTTTAGTTTTCATAAATTATAAATATTAGATGCCGAAAAAATAATAAGAGAATATTGGCAAGTCTAACAATACTTAATGGTCTTTTGTTTTAAGCTTCCTTTTTTTTCATGCTAAGTAAAATCTCATCCACAATGCCATAGTCTTTGGCTTCTTGTGCCGTCATCCAATAATCTCTATCACTATCATGTTCAACTTTTTTGACAGTTTGCCCACTATGGTGTGCTAATATTTCATACAATTCTGATTTCAGTTTCACAATTTCTTTTACGGTAATCTCCATATCAGAAGCCTGACCTTGCACTCCGCCTAAAGGTTGGTGTATCATAACTCTTGAATGTTTTAAGGCACTGCGTTTACCTTTTGCCCCAGCGGCAAATAGCACAGCACCCATACTGGCGGCCATACCGCAACATATTGTTGCCACATCGCTAGATATAAACTGCATGGTATCATAAATACCCAAACCTGCATAAACACTACCTCCTGGGCTGTTTACATATATCTGAATATCTCTGTTAGGGTTGGTACTTTCTAAATAAAGCAATTGTCCCATTACAATATTTGCCACTTGGTCATCAATAGGAACACCCAAAAAGATGATTCTATCCATCATTAACCTTGAAAAAATATCCATAACTCCAATATTCATAGTTCGTTCTTCTATAATATTTGGGGTTAAATTTTGGATATAATGATCTACAAATTGGCTATTGATGCCTAAATGCTTTGTTGCGTATTTCTGAAATTCTTTTCCGTGATCCATTTTTATTTTATTTATTTTTAAGACTACAAGTATAACACTATTAATTAAATTTTGATTTGCAGTTCCTCTAAAACATTGTCTGCTTTACCGATATATTTTAGAACGTAAATGACATACCTTATATCCACCGCAATAGAACGACTGTAAGCTTCATTCCAAGCATAATCATTGATAGTGGCAGTGTAGGCCCTGTCAAAATTAATCCCCACCAAATTTCCATTGGCATCCATCACCGGACTACCACTATTTCCGCCCGTTGTATCTAAATCATAAAGCAAACCAACAATAACCTTTCCTGTTTTTTTATCAACCAACATAGGCGCAGCTATGGTGTTTTTATAGATAGCCAAAGCATCTAAAGGCATAACATAATCAGCCATTGAATTGGCCTTTTCTATTATTCCATTTAAGGTTGTGTGAGGATAATTATAAGTTCCGTCATTGGGCGAAAACCCTTTTACTCGGCCATACGTAAAACGCAAGGTACTGTTAGCATCTGGAAGAAAATCAGTTTTTTTATAATCCATTTTCAAATCGGTATATAAGGGCATTAGCACATCATTTTTGGCTTTAAAAGCCGACCCTCTGGCCTGTGCGGCAAAATAATAAGGATATAATCGCTCAACAATTTTGATGAGTCCATCTTTTTTATTGAATACCTTTTTTGATTTTTTATTGATTAAGGGTTTTAGTTTATTGGCATAATCAGAAAAAACAGACTTGTTATACATTTTCACAAACTTGTCCTTTTCCATTAAGGGAATCAATATTTCACCATAATGATTCTTCCCATGAATTGTATTGAGCTTATCAAAAAGATATTCTATAGAAGCAATGTTCAGTTCATGGTCATCAACTTTACTATAATATTGCACAAAAGAGGAAAAATCTCTGTTCGGGTTTTCACTTATCATTTGCACGTAAGCCTCCATTGCTGCTCCCATTGCTGGCACATCATTAAACAACCTTTGGATATAAAAATCAAAATCAGCGTGTTTATTTCTTTCTGTATAAATGGTCTCAATTTCAGAGAGTACATTTTTATAAGTCTCACTTTTGTAAGATGCTATGGCAAAATTACCCATTAGCTCATCTTCTTTGGCTTTGTCTGCAAGTACGGAGGTTCTGCGCAATCCTTGAATCTTGCCTCTGAAGTTTTTTTGCGTATTGGCTAACCCTTTGATGGTACTGGCAAAACCTAAATATTTGGCAGTATTATTTTTAGACAATTCTTCCATTTTTTCAATTCTCCATGTAAACCAATCAACTACCTGAGGCATCAAATAATCATTTTGATATTGCAAAAATTGATACGGTTGATGTCTGTAAGTTCTCCCAGGGTATCCTAAAATAAATACAGCATCATTCTCTTGTGTGCCATTGGGATTTATTTTTAAATGACGTTTGGGTTCAAAAGGCACATTTTCTGCATTGTAGGCTGCGGGTTTTCCATCTTTACCAATATATGCACGCACAATAGAAAAATCTCCGGTATGTCTAGGCCATTCCCAATTGTCTGTTTCTGCACCAAACTCACCAATATAACGTGGTGGCACATAAACCAAACGAACATCCAATAATGTTAAATAAGTAAACAAAACATATTGTTTTCCTTCAAACATTTCAGATATTTCAAAAGTATGCAACGAGTCTTTGGACTGAGCAGTACTTAATATTTTATTGCTGTTGGTTTTCATCTGAATATCTCTTGCCAACCCAACTTTATTGTCAAGGTCTTTTAAAATTTCTGTAGAAACATCTTTAGAGTTAATGGTAATTTTAGCTGGCAAACCTGTTGCCAACTCATTTTCCATTTGCGCTGCATGAAAACCATCTTGCAAATAATTGTTGGTAGGTGTACTTAATCTAGAAACTGAACCAAAAACGCAGTGATGATTGGTAATGATCATTCCTTCTGCTGAAACAAAAGAACCCGTGCAACCGCCCAAACGAACCAACGCATCGCTTACAGCACCTCCGTTCTCATTAAAAATTTGATTGGGCGTTAGATTAATGCCTGCTTCTTTTAAGTTAATTCTGTTCAAGCTGCTTACAGGATACATCCCTTCATCAGGTTTGATGAAGGAAAGCGTAACAAAAATAAGTGTTAATAGAGCTGCCTTTTTTATTGATTTCATTTTTTTAATTGTCTTTAGATTAGAGGAATTTTTTACTTGCAATTTTCTTATTCAAAATAACTGGCATTGATAAATTCTTCTAATTCTGGTATATCCTTTTTTGCTGAAACAATCTCTTTATTGGTTCCGTTCCACCATATTTTACCATTATAGATAAAGATGATATTGGCACCAATATCAAAAACAGTTTTCATATCATGGCTATTGATAATGGTAGTGATACCAAACTCTTCTGTTATATCCAACAATAAGTTATCTATCAACCTTGCTGTAATAGGATCTAAACCACTATTGGGTTCATCACAATAAAGGTATTTAATATCTAAAGCAATTGCACGCGCAATCCCTACCCTTTTTTTCATTCCACCACTTATCTCTGAAGGATATTTGTCGTTAACCCCCTCCAAATCAACACGTTTCAAACAAAAATTTACACGTTCCTTTCTTTCTGCTATCGACATTTTAGAAAACATTTTTAAAGGAAAGTCTACATTTTGTTCTACGGTCATAGAGTCAAACAATGCACCACCTTGAAATAGCATTCCAATTTCGCGTCTTAATTCTCGCAATTCAGAAAACTCTAGGTTCATTAAATCCTTTTTGCCATAAAGAATTTTGCCCGACTCTGGAGTTTCTAAGCCAACCATACATTTCATTAAAACACTTTTACCACCGCCACTGGCACCGATTATTAAATTTGGTACGCCAGATTTGAATTCGGCATTAACGTCAAAAAGCACTTGCTTATCACCAAAGGATTTATTTACGTTTTCTAGTGTAATCATTATAACAAAAGTTCAGCTAGTAAGTAATCGGCAAATAAAATAGAAACTGCACTGTATACAACGGCATCAGTACTAGCTTTTCCTACCTCTAAGGCTCCTCCTTTTGTATAAAAGCCGTGATAACTAGAAATGGAGGTAATTAAAAAAGCAAAAGTAAATGCCTTGATTGAGGAGAATATTACATTGAAGGAATTGAAGGAAGACCTTGCACCTTCTAAAAACGTTTCACCCGATAAAATCCCAGATAAACTTCCTGCTAAATATCCACCATAAATACCTAAAGCAATGGCTATAATATTCAACATGGGGATAGTAATAATACCTGCAATAATCTTGGGCATGGCTAAAAAACCACTTGCATTAATACCCATCACCTCCAGTGCATCAATTTGCTCGCTAACACGCATGGTTCCAATTTCTGAAGCAATATGAGAACCTACCTTGCCTGCCAAAACCAAACAACCAATGGTGGGTGCAAGCTCTAAAATAGTACTATCGCTCACAATCATGCCGATAACTGATTTAGCAATTAAACCAGAAACTAACTGATAAGCCGTTTGAACCGTAGTTACAGCACCAATAAAAATAGAGATAATAGCGACAATTGGAAGCGAGCCAACGCCAATGTTATACATTTCTAATAAAACACGTTTTAAATAAACCCTAAATTTTTCAGGTTTGGCAAACATGCTTTTTAGAAACAATAAATAACGGCCGAAATGGAAAAAAATTCTTTTCAAGATTTATGTTTAAATTGCGCGGTAAAATTACAAAAAATAATCAAATCAAATAATTAAGAATATGACATATAGTGCAATTGTTACTGGGGGTAGTGATGGAATAGGAAAAGCCATCGTTAAAAAGCTAATTGAGAACGGTTTTAGGGTTGCTGCTATAGCCAGAAACAGCAAAAAATTTGATACTTTAAGAGCAGAATTAGGCAAAAATGAAAAAAACCTTGATACTTATTTGTGTGATGTTACCGACAAAAAAGCATTGCTCAACACTATTGACAAAATAAAAAAAACGATGCCTACCATAAACATATTGGTGAACAATGCAGGTGTTTTTATTCCAGGCCAACTTGCAACTGAGGAAGAAGGAATATATGAATTAACGATGAAAACCAATATGGATGCTGCTTACTACGTTACCAGAGCTGTGTTAAATCAACTAAACAAGGATGCCTATATTTTCAATATTTGCTCAACAGCGAGTATCACACCCTATATTAACGGAGGAAGTTATTGTATCAGTAAATATGCCTTATTGGGTTTTACCAAAGTATTAAGAGAAGAATTAAAGGGCAATATTGCTGTTTCTGCTGTACTACCAGGGGCAACATTAACCAACTCTTGGAGTGGTACAGAAGAAAAAAAAGAGCGTTTTATGCGACCAGAAGATGTGGCTGAAGTGATTTGGACAGCTTGGAAAATAAGAGCGTACAGTGTAATGGAAGAAATACTTTTGCGCCCTATTTTAGGGGACTTTTAAAAAAATTAATATTTTTATTGCAGTATTAAGACAATATTAATTTAGTTTTGTACGAAATTTGTAATCGTGAAATACAATAAAAAAAATAATTTATAAAAATGAAAAAAATATTACTCGCAGCATGTAGTTTAGCAATTGCAGCATGCACATTCGCACAAGCGCAAAATCAGGAAAATTCTTCTAACAGTCCATTTAAAGGTAAAGATTTAGGAGATTGGAATACGAACAACAAATTTGATAGAAGAGATAATTCAGCTGGCTGGTATTATCCTATGGGAACGCAAGGATTTATGCAGCAGGCAAGTAGCAACCCTTCTAATATTACATCATTTGTTTCATTATTGTTTCCAGATTCCACGGTGTGGGATTTAGATAATGCTTCAAGCACTGATCCAACAGTTATTAAATATGGTCATGGCGCTCATTCTTGGGGTAGCATTTTTGATCCTACCGATGAAATTTTTGATATTACGCAAATTTACCAAAGATATTCTAAGCACAATACGTATACTTGGGATTCTATTTTATTTCTATATGGTTATATAAGACAAATTGACGATGTGAACCTTGTTGATACCATGTTTATTAGATATTACACAACAAGTGATAAGGCTGGTATAAGTTTAGGTGGTCTTCAAGGTGGTGGAAGTTTTGCTAGAATTAGTGGTTACAATGGCACTTTGGGATACTCTCCTTTGAATTTTAAAACTGATACGTTTCTATTAACTGATTCAGATTCAACTTCAAGAACAATGCAAGGTTGGAGAAGTCGTGCGATTACAGCATCTATTAATAAACAAATACCTCATTCTTCATTAAATGCTATCAATAAATTAGTCGGGTTTACAATTCATTTTAAACCTGGCTCTTCTTATGCTACTGGTGATACCCTGATTGATTTAACGGATAATCAAACGGAGTATGCTAACGTTGTTAAAAAGCAAAATTATATGCTTACCAGTATTTATCAAGATGCTAACCCAATTTCCTTACAAGTAAAATCTCCTAACGGATATTATAACAATGCACAATATCTAAGTAAAACCTCAAGGTATGCAACAAATCTACAGGGATGGCTAGGTTATATTCCCGGTTTAGCTTTTAACAGTGCGTTTTATTTAAATTGTGGTTTCCATGTTTCAACACAAGCTTTAAGTATTAAATCATTAGATAATATTGGTGTTTCTTTCGGAGATATATACCCTAATCCTTCCAATAATAATGATATTGCAATTCCTGTTTCTTTCAATAATAGCAATACCTTGAATGTTACTATTGCAGATGTAACTGGTAAAATAGTTATGGTTAACAACTATGAATTAAATGCTGGAAAGCATGATGTTAAAGTTGCTACAAGTGAATTAGCAAAAGGTGTTTACACTGTTACTTTAGAAGTAAGCGGTGCTACAACAACTCAAAAATTAATAGTTCAATAATTTACCATTAAGGTAATAGGACATAAAAAAAAAACCTGACCAAATTGGTCAGGTTTTTTTTATGTCCAATAATTTCAACGAAAGCACTTTTATTGACAAAATGGCTTAAAACAAACATTTTACAAGTCATTTTGTCTTATTGTAATGTTTGGTTGTAGAATTGAAGGTCTAACCTAAATAGACACAATGAATTTAGAAAAATATACAATAAAGGCACAAGAAGCCATTTTAAAAGCGCAACAAATTGCCCTTTTAAATGAGCAACAAGCCATTGAAACGGGTCATATTTTACAAGCAATTGTGGAAACCGACAAGGAGGTATTTCCGTTTATTGTTTCAAAATGCAGTGCCTCTTTAGATAGAATTAAAGAAGTTTTACAAAAGCAAGTTGGTTCCTATGCTAAAGTAAGTGGAGCTTCACAATATTTAAGTCAAAAAAGCAATGAGGTTTTGGCAAAAAGCCAGCAAATTGCTTCAAAAAATAAAGATGAATTTGTTGCCATAGAGCATTTGCTTTTAGCCTTGATTGAAGCAGGTGATACCATTAGTAATATCCTTAAGGATGCAAACATCAATAAGAAAAATGTTGAATTGGCACTGAAAGAGTTAAAAGGAGATAGCAAAGTAACTTCTCAAAGTGGAGATGAGCAATACAACGCCTTGGGAAAATATGCTGTCAATTTGAACGATCAAGCGCAAAAAGGCAAGTTAGATCCTGTAATAGGAAGGGATGAGGAAATAAGAAGAGTGCTTCAAATTTTGAGTAGGAGAACTAAGAATAACCCTATATTGATTGGAGAGCCTGGTGTAGGTAAAACTGCCATTGCAGAAGGATTGGCGCACAGGATAATTAGTGGTGACATTCCTGAAAACTTAAAATCAAAAACCATTTACGCCTTAGATTTAAGTGCATTGATTGCAGGTGCAAAATACAAAGGAGAATTTGAGGAAAGGTTAAAAGCTGTTGTAAAAGAAGTAATAGACTCTGATGGAGAAGTAGTTTTGTTTATTGATGAGATACATACCTTGGTTGGAGCCGGCAAAGGAGAGGGAGCCATGGATGCCGCCAATATTTTAAAACCAGCATTGGCTAGAGGAGAGTTGCGCGCTATTGGAGCAACCACCTTGGACGAATATCAAAAATATATTGAAAAGGACAAAGCGCTTGAGAGACGTTTCCAAAAAGTAATGGTGAATGAACCTGACACTTTAGATGCTATTGCCATCTTAAGAGGTTTGAAAGAGCGCTATGAAGTGCATCACAAAGTACGGATTTTGGACGAAGCGATCATTGCCTCAGTAGAATTGAGCCAGCGATACATATCCGATAGGTTTTTACCCGATAAAGCTATTGACCTAATGGATGAAGCTGCGGCTAAACTGCGGTTAGAAATTGATTCTGTTCCAGAAGAGTTGGATGAATTGAATCGTAGAATTATGCAGTTAGAAATTGAGCGTGAAGCGATAAAAAAGGAAAATGATAAAGCAAAGCTGACCACCCTTAATAAAAATTTAGCAGAACTAGAAGAAAGCAGAAATTCTATGACTGCAAGATGGAAAGCAGAAAAGAACATCGTTGATAATATCCAAAAAGAGAAAGCCAATATTGAGCAGTTAAGATTGGATGCAGAGCGTGCTGAAAGAAATGGGGATTATGGTTTGGTAGCAGAAATTAGGTATGGTAAAATTAAGGAAGCGGATAATAAACTTGAAGCCTTAAATACTGAACTGATGGCGCAACAATCTGAAAAAACAATGGTTAAGGAAGTGGTGGATGCAGAAGATATTGCGGATGTAGTTAGCCGTTGGACTGGCATTCCTGTTAAAAAAATGATTACCAGTGAAAGAGAAAAACTTCTACACTTGGAAGATGAGTTGCATAAAAGAGTAATTGGTCAAGATGATGCCGTAACTTCTGTTGCAGATGCTGTTAGAAGAAGTAGAGCAGGCTTACAAGACAAAAACAAACCCTATGGCTCGTTTATATTTTTAGGTACAACGGGTGTAGGAAAAACAGAACTTGCCAAAGCCTTGGCCGAACAACTATTTGATAGCGACCAAGCCTTGGTGCGCATAGACATGAGCGAATACCAAGAAAAACATACCGTTTCACGTTTAATTGGTGCGCCTCCAGGATATGTGGGTTATGATGAAGGAGGACAACTTACAGAAGCAATTCGTAGAAAACCATACTCGGTGGTTTTATTAGATGAAATTGAAAAGGCACATCCGGATGTTTTTAATATTTTATTGCAAGTATTGGATGATGGACGATTAACGGACAACAAAGGCAGGACAGCCAATTTTAGAAATACCATTATCATCATGACTTCCAATTTGGGTTCTGACATTATTATGGAGAATATGGAAAAAATGGATGACAAAAACAGGGAGGAGGTTTTGAGTAAAACCAAGCGTCAGGTTTTTGATTTGCTTAAGAAAACCATTCGCCCTGAGTTTTTAAATAGGATTGATGAAATGGTGATGTTTGAACCCTTGAATCGCAAGGATATTACAGCCATTGTTAAAATTCAATTGAATGCTTTAGAAAAGCAATTGCTAGAAATGGGGATTACTTTTAACTACACACAAGAGGGAGTAGATTGGTTGTCACAGCTTGGATACGACCCACAGTTTGGTGCTAGACCTTTAAAACGCGTTATTCAAAAACAAGTACTCAATGAACTGTCTAAAAGCATTTTAAAAGGAGACATCAACAAAGAAAACCCTATTATTTTAGACAGTTTTGGGAATGAAATTATTTTTAGGAATGAGAAGGTTGAAACAGTAAAATAAAATCTATTTCACCCTTCTTGCATTAACAGGAACATAAATACTCCCATTTTTTTTCCAAAGAACATTGACGGTGTATTGCCCTTCCTTTGCATCTTGGGTAAAAGTGTGCTCCCACTCTTGGGTAAACTCCACTCCCATTATTTTGGTAATTTTATTACCCCACCCTTCCATTGCGGCATGTCTCAACACATAATTATGGGTAGCAGGATTGTTGGCATAACTTAATTGTTCCGCCTTGATGCCATCCTCTACCAAATAACTATTAATGTAATATTCACCTGCTTCAAAATCTTTTTTCAATTGAATACCAAATTTGGTATAAACTTGATTGTTTTTAAAAAGCACAGCACCGCCAAATCCTACCTCCGTAGTTTTTTGGGCATTAGTTATTAAATTGTTTGCCTTCTCAATAGAAGCTGAACCATCAATGCTATTTCCGCTAGTTATAACCACGGCATTTTCATTGTTTACCCAAATTTGAGGAGTATATCTGCTACCTGTTCTATTCTCTGCAAATAGTTCAGAAGTAACAGTAATCATAGGGTCGCCATATTTTATATGCGCTGCAAGAGGAATTACATCTTCAGGATATTTGTTGGCTAAACCATAGAATGTTGGTTTGCCCCAACTGCCACATCCAGGGCAACCAGTACTTGTAAACTCGATCAATAAAGCCTTATAACTAAAGTCATAAGATAATGAACCCAAATCTGGTTTTTCTTCTATCTTTTCTATAGTTTTTTCAGGCTCTATCTGTTTTTTAGTGTCCTTTTTACAAGCAGCAAAAGTTAACATCATGGCGAGTATAGAATAAGACAACAATTTAATTTTCATACTACAATAATAAGTGCTTAGTTTGAAGTATATGTCAGCAAAAGGACATTAAAAACAATTTACCTACGGCTTTCGTGAAGCAGGCACATGATGCTCAACCCATTTTTTACCCCAATCTTCCCGCTCTTGGGTTGTCCAAATTTCAGGAAAGGAAATAATGCGTTGAAATTTTGGAGGAAGATAGGATGTCCAATTGGTACCTCCAGTGGCAGCAATACTTTCGTTATCTACTTTTAAATATTTTACGGCAGATTTGAAATGCGCCAAAGGCCAATTAACATTGATATTGGTATCCAACCTTTTCATTTCGTTTACCAACAATTCACTCTCCATATTTTGACTTTTTAGTAAATGGAATTGTTGTAGTATATTAACAGACTTGTAATTATGAACAAAACGTAAAAAACGCTCATTGTAATGTTGTTCAAACTGTTTTAGGGTTAACGTTTTTTCAGAGGTATCTATATTAATAGCACCTGATTTCCAGTATAACAATTCTATTTTTTCATCCAAAGGTAATTTTTGAGCTTTCGCTTTGTTTTTATCATGCACCAAATTATCAACATCGGTTAACGCCAATTCTATAAAACGATACTGTGCACTTTGAAAACCGCTGGCTGGTAACAATGCCATTCTAAATTTCAAAAACTGCTGACGCTCCATGCCCTCAATCATAATATCAAAACTATCAATTAAAGTTTCAAAATAACGATTGATACGTTGCAACCTTTGCGTAAAAAACTGAGCGTCTAAGTGGGTATGAAAACAAATTTGCTTGATTTCATGTAAAATCAATTTAAAAAATATTTCATTTACTTGATGATAGCTGATAAAAATTATTTCATCTGGATAATCTGTTTTGGGCTGTTGCAATGCCAAAAGAGACTCTAGATTGATATATTCCCAATAAGGTTCAAAATTTGCTTCTAATAACCCTTGTAAATAATGCTCTAAGTCTTGTCCTGCGTTAGCATATTTTACTTTAAGCTTTTCTATTAGTGGTAGAATATTCTCTAGTTTATCCATTATTAAAATTGGTTGGTATTAAATATTTTCAAGATAATTAAAAGGACTCTCAAACGAATTGAATGAAGGATAAATCATATCCTTTTCAGACAATGTAGGGGTAATTTCCCCCCAATCTATTGCGAGTAAAGGGTCGTTATACATTAAACCCCCTTCTGACTCTTTATTATAATAATTGGTACATTTATAAATAAATAGGGTGTCATCCTCTAAGGTTAAAAAACCATGGGCAAAACCTGCTGGTACCCAAAACTGTTTGTGATTTTGTGCTGAAAGTATTTCAGAATGATAATGACCATAGGTTGGTGAACCTTTTCTTATATCCACCGCAACGTCTAAAACCGACCCTTGCAAAACTCGCACCAACTTGCCTTGCGAAAAAGGATTTTTCTGAAAATGCAATCCTCTCAGTGTACCTTTAGACGAAATACTTTGATTGTCCTGAATAAATTCAACGGGTTCAATAATTTCATCAAATAGACTTTTTTTATAGGACTCATAAAAATAGCCCCTGTTATCTTCAAAAATATGGGGTGTGATAACCACTAGCCCTTCTATCGGTGTATTATGTACTTGCACTTTTTATAAAATTTATTATTGCAAAAGAAAGCAAATAATTTTAAAGCAATGAATATTAACTTTTAATTTATGCTTTGGGTCGCTTTAATTCATAAATATTCATTCAATAATCAAACATTTATTTTTGAATATTTGTTGCTAGTAGGCAACTCTTTGCAAATAAGTAATTTAATTTTAATGAAGAAAATTAGAAATTGTTTTTTTTAAGAAATTAGGCATTACTTTTGCAACGAAATACGATAATAAAACATTTAATAAAAATAATATGATAACCACAGAAAATCAAGAAAAAGATAAGAAAAGTAAACTGTTTCTTTACATTGTTATTGCAGCATTACTTATTACCAATGGACTATTGCTTTATCAATATTACAAAGGAAAAGAAGATAACCAACAATTGACAACTCAAAACAGTACGTTGAATGATGACCAAACGAGGCTTAATGCAGACTTGGACAATTTAACAATGGAGTTGGAGCAAACAAAATCTTCTGTTATGCAAAGAGATGATCAAATTTCTCAGTTGCAGACAGATCTTGAATCGAAAGTAACTGAATTGAGAAAGCAATTGAACAAAGGTAATTTAAGTGCCAAAGAGGTTGTAAGTCTTAAAAATCAAATTACCGCTTTGAAACAAGAGAGCATGAGTTTGCAAAACAAAATCTCTCAACTTGAACAAGAGTTAGCCATTACGACAGAAAAACTTACGGTTACGACTCAAAATTTAGATAATGAAGTAGTTAATAGTCAAAAATTAGCGGCAGATATAACTAAAAAAGAAGAAGTTATAAGCAAAGGCAAGCAACTAATAGCTGATAATATGACCATTATTGGTATTAAAAGAAAAAATAGTGGCAAAGAGGTGGAAACTACCAGAACAAGAAGAGTGGATGAAATAAAAGTTTCATTCAGAATTTTGGAAAATAAAATTGCTAATCAAGGTGATAAACCATTATACGTAAAAATAACAGGACCCAACGGTGTTACTTTAGAACCAATTTCTGGAGATGGAACTTTTTCTATGACCAATGGCGAGACTGCAAAATATACAGTAATGAAAATTATTGATTACAAAAATGGCGATATGTTTGTAGATGTTTATCACAAAAAAGGTTCTGACTATGAAGCAGGAATCTACACAGTAGAAGTATTTGGCGACAAGGTAAGCATTGGTAAATCATCTGTAACTTTAAGATAAAACTAAAAATAAATTAGGTAGAATTAAATTTTGGTTGTAAATTGCAACTTAGTTCAACTAATTTAGCCTATAGACAAACTCTACTTTTAAAAAACTTTAGCAAAATATTACTTACTTATTTCTATTTGCTAATTTATTGATTAAACCAAATTTAGAGCACTATGGGAACTACAAAAATCACAGACAGTCAGCTAATTGCACACTACCTTGAAGGTAATGATGCATGTTTTGAAACGCTTGTTAAAAGACACAAGGACAAGGTTTATACGACCATTATAATGATTGTGAAAGATTCCTACATCGCAGAGGATATTTTTCAGGAAACATTTATTAAAGTTGTAAAAACATTAAGGGCGGGTAAATATACTGATGACGGTAGATTCATGCAATTTGCCGTTCGCATAGCCAGAAACCTATCCATAGACTATTTTAGAAGGGTTAAGAAAACCCCTATGATTAATGGAGAAGCAGGAGAAAGCATTTTAGACACCATGAGTTTTGCGGACAACAAGCAACAAAAAATGGAAGAGGCGGAAACCATAAATACCATCAGACAATTGGTGAACGAGTTGCCTGATGACCAAAAAGAAGTCTTACTATTAAGACACTATGGTGATTTAACTTTTAAAGAAATTGCGGAATTAACAAAAGTACCACTCAACACAGCTTTGGGAAGAATGCGCTATGCCATTATCAACCTAAGAAAACTTATTGAAAAAAAATCTTTGGTAATTTAAAATAAAAGTAATTAAATTGCGTTGTTCTTATATCAATATGATACAAAGCCTATGAATTCAACAATTACTCAAGAAGACATTTTACGCTACATCTATAAAGACACCTCCCCGCAGGAGCATGTTCTTATTGAAGAAGCCATAAACAAAGACAGGGCACTTAAATTATTTTATTTAGAAAGCCTGAATACGCTTAAACATTTAGATATGGTTACAATCTCCCCCTCACCCACTTCCATCAGTATTATTTTGGATGAGGCGGCACAATCTAGTCATTTGGAAACAAGTTAGTAGATTTAGATTGAAACATTATTTTGATGGTGAGTTTATCAATAGGTTTGGCTTAAAACTATGCCTGTGGTTTACATTTTTTGCTGTTTCCTTTAGTTTTACAGCCAGTGGAACCTACACCTATAAATTGGCCAAAATGCAATATAGAGGTGGTGGTGATTGGTATGCCAACAGAACTGCCTTGCCCAACCTTATAAGGTTTTGCAACAAAAATATCAGCACCAATATCAATCCAGATGATGCGATTGTAGATGTGGGGTCAGAAGATTTATTTGATTACCCTTATGTTTATTTAACGGGGCATGGCAATGTGCTTTTTGATAACAAGGATGCTTCTAATCTTAGAAAATACCTAGAATCAGGTGGTTTTTTGCATATAGATGACAACTATGGTATGGATAAATTTGTTAGACCCGAAATGAAAAAGGTATTCCCAGAGTTGGATTTTATAGAATTGCCTTATTCCCACGCCATTTATCATCAAAAATACGATTTTAGCAAAGGCTTACCAAAAATACACGAACATGATGGAAAACCAGCACAAGGTTATGGATTGGTTTATAAGGGCAGATTGGTTTGTTTTTATTCCTATGAATCTGATTTAGGCAATGGTTGGGAAGATCCTGATGTGCATGGAGACCCAGCTGAAAAAAGAGAACAAGCGCTAAAGATGGGTGCAAATATTGTCCAATACGCTTTTAGTTTCTAGTTTTATGCAGCGTGTTGTGATAATTCATAACCCTTCCTCTGGCATTTTACCAGTTGAAAAACTAAGCCAACAAATTCAAGAAAAACTTTCTTCCTCTTATGATATTGAGTATCATATTTCACAATCATTTATGGACTTGAAGGAGTATTTGGAAAAAGCCATTTTAACAAAGCCATTTGCCATTATTGCCTGTGGTGGCGATGGAACGATTAACACCATTGCAGCCAAATTGGTAAACAGCCCCATTAAACTGGGAATTATCCCTTCAGGCTCAGGCAATGGATTTGCAAAAACTTTGGGCATAACCTCTATTCAAACGGCTATTGAAAAGCTGATACTGGGAAATATAAAAAATATTGATACGCTCATGATCAACAATCAATTTTGTTGCAACGTGGCTGGTATTGGCTTTGATGCTCATGTAGCTGGTCTGTTTGCCAAGGAAAAGAAAAGGGGTTTTTGGAAATACCTTAAAATTGTGATTACAGAGTATAGAAATAAAAGCTATCCTATAAAAATTGTTACACCCCTCACCACGATTGAAAAAAATGTATTGTTAACCAGTATTGCCAATAGCAATCAGTGGGGAAACAACGTTATCATTAACCCCAAAGGAACTTTAACCGATGGGAAATTTGAATTAATTTGTATAGAACCGTTGCACTTTTGGCAAATACCCCAGGTGGTTTGGTGTTTATTTCAGCACAAAATACATCAGCACAAAAAAGTAACGATTTTAGAGACCTCCGAAGCAACCATATTTGCAGATAATTTACCGCTTCAAATAGATGGAGAGTACATGGGACAGGTGTCCGAAAAAATAATTATATCTTTGCTGCCTGCCAGTTTGCAAATAATCTGCTAATGAAAAAAAAGCCTACAAAAATTAAAAGTTTAAGTGATTTGGGAGGAATGGTCTTTTCTACCAACCCAGAATTTGACTACGATAATGAACCTAAAAATGAAGAAGAATTATTGCTTGAACCCAACAAGCAGAAATTAATTATTCGTTATGAAACAGCACACAGAGGCGGCAAGAAAGTTACCATTGTTACCCGTTTTGAAGGATCTGAAAACCAGCTTATTGAACTGGGAAAGTTATTGAAAAAGCACTGTGGTACTGGGGGAAGTATTGTGGATGGAGAAATTTTGGTGCAAGGAGATAACAGGCAAAAAGTGAAGGATTATTTGCAAAAGTTGGGATATAAAACCAATAATATTTAGTTGAATTTACTCAATTTATAGATTGCGTAAATATAAAGGATTACCTAGTTTTATTCCGTTAATGCTTATACAAGATTGCCCGTCCATTGCGAGCAAAGCGCAGCAAGCTCATTCTACTCAATTTTTATTTTTTAAAATCGCAGTCAAAAAAATATATTTCAGTACTTAGAAATTTTTCCCCAACTCAATTTTGCCCTACTTTTCTCCCAACAAGTTGGGGACCAAAAATCAATCACGATAAAGGCATCGGGATAAATTGCTTTTCAAGCAATATGTTCTTTTGCGGAGAGGGCGGGATTCGAACCCGCGGTACGTTGCCGTACACTACCTTTCCAAGGTAGCACCTTCGGCCACTCAGACACCTCTCCTAAAGAAAGGGCAAATTTAATGCAGCATTTAAAGTAAACAATATTTTTTTAATATATTTATATTTCATTAGATTCAAGTAATTAATGCAACCCTACTCGGAAATAAAATAGAATTAAATTTTTTCAAAAGAGAGGGAATATTAAAATTCCACTCCCCTTTGATTGGAAAAATTTTTGTTTGCCTATTTTTACCCCATCCGACCAAGGCGCTGCAAAAATGAATAAACATATAAACCAAGAGCAAAGGTACAAACTAGTAGCTTAAAAAAAAATTGGCAAAAGCAAGGCACATTCAATTTCCTACTTACGATAATTTATCCGATAGATGATTACATTTGCAGCTGCATTAAAAAATGCGAAATGTACACAACAGAGAATGTAATATATAACTGGAACTATCATTTAATCATGGTTTCTTAAAATGATGAGAAAACTATTTGTATTGTTAATGCTAACAAGTTGTGGTTATTCATTGTTTGCACAAGTACCAGCGGTTGTCAAAACCTCTAAAGGAAAGTTTTATGGCTACTGGGGCTGGAATAGGAGTGTTTTTTCTAAATCCGATATTCATTTTAAAGGAAAGGATTATGATTTTACCTTGTTGGACATAAAAGCAAAAGATAGGCAAAGTGATTTTTCTGTAGAGGAATATTTTGGAATCCAACATTTTACCATTCCGCAATACAACATGAGGATTGGTTATAATCTTAGCGAAAAATGGGATATTTCTTTGGGCGCAGATCACATGAAATATGTTATGATTGACAATCAAAAAGCGGTTATTAATGGCACCATTGCTATTGATAGTGGTAAATATAACGGGGTTTACAACCATCAAAACTTTAATGTAATTACTGATTTTTTGACTTTTGAACATACAGATGGTCTCAACTATGTAAATGCCGCTATCAGAAGAAACCTTCAAATTATTAAGTTTAAAAAATTAAGTCTGTCTGGTTTTGCAGGTATTGGCTTGGGACTTTTAGTTCCAAAATCTAATGTTAAGCTCATGTCAAACGATAGGCATGATGCGTTTCATCTTTCTGGCTGGGGTGTTGATTTAGCTGTTGGTCTTAAATTAAGTATGGGCAAGCATTTTTTTATTCAGTCAGAACTGAAAGAAGGCTACATTAATATGCCTGATATTTTAACTACCTATTCCAAAAATGATAAGGCCTCACAACACTTTAGATATGGACAATCTAATCTTGTTTTTGGTTATAGTATTTCGTTTGGTAAGAATAAGAAGTAAGGATCAAATTACAAGGTTTACTCCCCCTCCAATTGATTGATAACCCCTTTTAACTGATACATTTTTTCAGCTATGTTTGCCTGTTGTTCCGTTTTTTGATTATAACCTCTTATGGTTTCGGCAATCTCACTTAAATAACGTGTTCTTGATGGTGGAATAATATGTATTTTTTCACTCATTTCATGCCCTGGATGATAATCTGTGGCAATTAAAGCACCCGTTTTATCAGCAAGTTTGTTCAAAACACTGGCATATAGAGCATTCATTCCAGGATCATTAAACTGGCTGGCAATTGTTCCAAAAACAGGCATACTATCTGCATCCTTATCAAACAATTTATGATTGCGCTGATACTGTTTTCTCACATCTCTTAAGGCATCTTGTGCTCCTCTTTTATCAAACTTGTTTAAGGCTATAATATCTGCAAAATCAAGCATATCAATTTTTTCTAACTGACTGGCAGCACCATATTCCGGAGTCATCACATACAGACACAAATCACTGTGGTCTATAATTTCTGTATCAGATTGCCCAATACCCGAAGTTTCTAAAATGACCATATCAAAACCAATGGCTTTTAATATCAATAAGGCATCATCTACATGTTTGCTCAATGCCAAATTGCTTTGTCGGGTTGCCAGTGAGCGCATATACACATGGTCATTGCTAATAGCATTCATTCTAATTCTGTCTCCTAACAAAGCCCCACCAGTTTTTCTTTTACTGGGGTCAACAGAAATAATTCCAATTCTCTTTTCTGGTTTATCTTTTAAAAACCTTCTAACCAATTCATCCACCAAACTGGATTTTCCTGCTCCACCCGTGCCTGTAATTCCCAAAACAGGTGTTTTGTACTGTTCAGCTTTCTCATAGAGCTTTGCTCTGTATTGTGCAAAACCCTCTTGATTATTTTCTGCAATAGAAATTAACCTTGCGATGGCATGGCTGTTGTCAAAATTTAAACTATTCAAGTCAAAAGCATTTTCATTTCCAATGGGGTAATCTGATTGTGCCACCAAATCATTAATCATGCCTTGCAAACCCATAGTTCTACCATCATCAGGGCTATAAATTCTGGTGATGCCATGTTTCATTAAATCTTCGATTTCTGAAGGCAAAATTACACCACCACCACCACCAAATATTTTTATATGTCCAGCACCCTGCTCCACCAATAAATCGTGCATGTATTTAAAGTATTCATTGTGTCCACCTTGGTAGCTTGTCAAGGCAATGGCATGGGCATCCTCTTGTATTGCAGCACTCACCACGTCCTGCACAGATCTATCATGCCCCAAATGAATTACTTCTACACCAGTACCTTGTATAATTCTGCGCATCACATTGATGGCGGCATCATGACCGTCAAAAAGCGATGCAGCAGTAACAATTCTTACTTTATTTTTGGGTTGATATGATGATTGTGCTTCCATAAATATAAAATTAACGCGCAAAACTAGCTGCTACTTTGGCATCCTTCATGCCCGAAGCATAATCATAAAATCCTTTACCAGATTTTATACCCAAATTACCAGAAGCTACCATATTGACTAACAAAGGACAAGGAGCATATTTAGGGTTTCCAAAACCATCGTGCAACACCTTTAAAATTGCCATACAAACATCCAATCCAATAAAATCTGCCAACTGTAAAGGTCCCATAGGGTGTGCCATGCCTAATTTCATTACGGTATCTATTTCTTCAACTCCTGCCACCCCTTCAAACAAGCTAAAAATAGCTTCGTTTATCATGGGCATTAATATTCTGTTGGCTACAAACCCTGGATAATCATTCACCAAAACTGGTATTTTACCAATATTGCGAGACAATTGCATAATGCCTTCGGTAATATTTTTATCGGTATTGTAACCTGGAATCACCTCAACCAATTTCATTACCGGTACCGGATTCATAAAATGCATGCCAATTACTTTATCCGCCCTTTTGGTAACAGCTGCTAGTTTGGTAATAGAAATTGAAGAGGTATTGGTTGATAAAACACAATTTGCAGGAGCATGGGTATCCATCTCTCTAAAAATACTCATTTTCAAGGTTTCGTTTTCTGTTGCCGCCTCCACAACCAAATCTGCCTGCTTTACTCCTGTAGCAACTGTATTAAAAGTTTGAATATTTTGCAAAGCCCTTGCCATTTCTTCTGGCTTAATCAATTCCTTTTCAACTTGTCTATTCAAGTTTTTTTCAATGTTTGCCAATGCCTTTATTAACGAACTATCATTAACATCAATTAAGCTGACCCTATAATCTTTTAAGGCAAAAATATGAGCAATTCCATTACCCATTGTTCCTGCACCAATAACCGCAATATTTTTCATGTAATTCTGTCTTCTAAATTTGGTATGCAAACCTACAATTTTTTTTTTGTTTACACGTCCTTATTAAACATAGCTTTGGGTTAAAATAACTATTTTTGCGGCAGTTTGAAAATCCTAAGTTTAATAAGTTTATTGTTATTGTGCAATTTTTTAAAAGCACAATATGCTCCAGCGGCAGGCATGGCAGGTAGTACAGCCATTGGTAAAAATGATCCAAATATAAAAGGTTGGGCAACCAAATGTAATATTTATAGGGGGTATTTGGATATTGCAAATAAAAGTGGTGGGTTTACAAGTGTTGGCGACAGCATTTCTGCTACCGATGCTCCTGGAGTTAATGGTACCGTTAGTCTGGGTGATAGTGGTGTTGCAGTTCTTCAATTTTCCAATCCCATTAAAAATGGAGTGGGGTATGATTTTGCTATTTTTGAAAATAGTTTTTCAGACTCTTTTTTAGAACTGGCGTTTGTAGAGGTAAGCAGCAATGGCATCAATTTCTATCGTTTTCCAGCTCATAGCCTAACTCCAGAAGCCAAACAAACTGGAAGCTTTGGCTACACTCAACCAAACAAAGTTAACAATTTGGCCGGTAAATACCGTGCAACCTATGGAACTCCATTTGATTTGGATGAACTAAAAGATATTCCGCTATTGGATGTTAATCACATAACACACGTAAAAATTATTGATGTGGTTGGCAGCATCAATCCAGCATATGGTCAAAAAGACACGGCAGGCAATTATATTAACGACCCCTATCCTACTGCTTTTCCTTCTGGTGGATTTGACTTGGATGCTGTTGCGGTTATCCATTACAATATTTCTTCAACCACCAACATTCAAAAGGATAAAGTCAATTTTTACCCCAACCCTGTTAGACAAGGAGGTACTATTAGTTTAAGCAGTTGGCAATCTTATGAACGTGGTCAAATTGTAGATTTGAACGGTAAAATATTGTTTCATTTTGATAGGACAGAAATAATTACAATTCCTTCATTTTTAGAAGTCGGTATTTACATTTTAAAACTTGATGGAGCGGATAATAGTCATTATCAGAAAATTGAAATCGAATAGATTTTATTAAAAGTTGGTTCTACTCAACCAGTAATTTTTGGCTGTAAACAATTCCATTTAGAACATGATGAACTAAAAAGATTCCCTTGGGTCTAGTAATAGCTGTTTCTATAAAAAGGTTTGGGCTATAAGTTTTGCCCACACAATCTGTTATCCAAAAGATTGTATTTCTATCATAAAATTTCAAAACCTCATTTTCTCCTAAAGGATTAGGGTACAATAACAAAACTGGCTTGGTGGGGTTATTAACAAAAGAAGGTACCGAAACATTATAACTTGCAAATACTGGATAATGGTCACTGGTAGTATTGCTGTAATTATTGATATAAGAATCCAACCGCAGCACTTTACAAGACGATGGATTGTATAAAGTAAACAACTCATTGCTAACCATTTGATGGTCTATCATATCAGAAAACCCAACCGTAGAGCTGGTTTTATCAACGCTTAAACTTTTAGTCAAAAATTGATAATTGATAGAATCATTCAGCAGCGTATCAAAAGGCGTTGAATTGCCAATAAAAATAGAGGTATCCGTATCATCATTAAAATCTCCCAAAACGATTACTTTATCATTGGCTCGGGATTGATCTATATAAGTTTTTAAATGTTTAGAGGCATTTTTTCTGCGTTGCCATGACTCTTGTTTTTCGATAGCTGTACCAACATTGGCTTTTAAATGTATTACAATGAAAACAAAGGTGTCTTTAGAATTTTTTGACGCCAATACCACTTCAAAAGGATATCTTCCACTTGAAAAATCATAGTATTGGTTGGTAATAATTAATTTTTGACTCAGCATTTTGAACTGCAAAGTATCATAAACCAATGCCGTTTTTTGCGTTTGTGAAATGGAAGCTAAAAACCCATTATGATGTGGTAGGCTATCCAATAATTTTTTAAAAACTTGTGTGTCAGAAACTTCTTCCAATGCCCAAACTTCAATCTTACTCGCCTGCAGAACATTCAGAATATTACTGAATTGTAATACCTCATTTGAAGGACCATTTGCTGTACTCCCAAACCACTCCACATTCCAACAAGCAACATCCAATTTATTGGCATTGCCATATTGTGGAATATTCTGGGACAATGTTGCTTGGGTTGCAAAGCAACAAAGACCACAAAGCAAAAAAGTAAATCTAGCTTTCTGCAACCTCATGTTTTTTAGCTGACAAATAACGTTCTGCATCCAGCGCTGCCATACAACCAGTACCTGCAGCAGTTACTGCCTGACGATAAACCTTGTCTTGGGCATCACCACAGGCAAAAACACCTTCAATCTTAGTTTTGGTACTATCGGGTTGTGTAATTAAATATCCTGTTGAATCCATATCCAAATATGCTTTAAAAATATCAGTATTGGGTTTATGTCCAATGGCAACAAAAAACCCTTGAATTGGAATTTCTCTGGTTTCGCCTGAAACATTATTTTTTACTCTAACCGCCTCAACAGCTTTATCTCCAAGTATTTCATCGGTTTCAGAATTGAATAAAACTTCAATATTTGGGGTGTTGAACACGCGGTGTTGCATGGCTTTAGATGCACGCATTTCATCTCGTCTAACAATCATGAAAACTTTGGTGCAAATTTTAGCCAAATATGTGGCTTCTTCTGCGGCTGTATCTCCAGCTCCAACAATAGCAACATCAGTACCTTTGTAAAAAAAACCATCGCAAACTGCACAGGCGGATACACCACTGCCATTCAATCTTTTTTCAGAAGGAATTCCCAACCATTTTGCTGAAGCTCCAGTTGAAATAATCACCGTTTCTGCCAATATTTTTTTATTTTCATCAACCGTGATGCTGTAAGGTGGCTTGCCACTAAAGTCAACTTCAGTTACCATTCCATATCTTACATCCGTACCTAATCTAACCGATTGATTTTTAAAATGTTCCATCATTTCTGGCCCCATTATTCCGTCAGGATAGCCCGGATAATTTTCTACATCTGTAGTAATGGTTAATTGTCCACCAGGTTGCATTCCTTCATATAAAACTGGGTGCATATCTGCACGAGCTGCATATATTGCAGCAGAATATCCAGCCGGTCCGCTACCAATAATTAAACATTCAACTTGTTCCACTTCTTGATTCATGGTGCAAAGATAATTTTTTTATGCATAAGAAGAATTAGCCCTTTAAAATAAAAAAAATAAGAAAATAGCAATGAGTTTTTTACAAAATAAAGCCCTACTTTTGCGGCAAGTTGAATCCGTTTATGGAGAGCTCACCCTCTTCTAGGAAACAATTAGAGTAGTTTCAGGTGGTGCTGAGGCTACTCGTTTTTTTTTACAATAACTTTTTATGTTTTCCCTTTCCTTTCCCGGCATACTGTTCTCACCTCGCATTCTTAATTGCTATCAGGATTCCCAAACTGCCAATTTAGAAACGAAAAAAAAAACTTTAACACAAAAATCTTATTGGATAGTCTTTTATTATTCAATTTTTCAATCCTTTTGTGAAAACAAAATAAAATAACTCAACATGAAAAAAATTTACTTATTAATCATTCCTATTTTCTTTACGATAAATTTAAACGCGCAATGGACACGCACCAATGTGGATTCAATGAACACAGGTTTAGAAGCTATGTGTGAGCATAACGGTAGTTTATACGCATCAATTTTTGGCAAAGGCTTAATAAAATATAACGAAACGCTAAGCCAATGGCAAGAGGTAGCAGATAATTTACCACCAACTGGCAACAGTGCACACATAACCACCCTGGCCAGCAGTGGCAATTATTTGTATGCTTATGTTAAAAATCAAAGTTGTGCCAGTACCACCATTTATGTCAGCACAGATAACGGTATTACTTTTAAAACCGACACTGCTGGGCACCCAACAATTTCTCATAATTTTGGAGGTTGTAAGGGTTATCCAATAGGTGTGCAGGATACTTTTGTACTAAACGGACAAATAATTAATGTTATCAATGGCGGCAGTTATACTAAAAAACCTACTGATACAGAGTGGGTAAAAGTTAACCCTTACATTCAGTTTATCGAGAATTATGGAATCTACAAGAACACCTGGTACATTACGGGCAGCACAAAACTGTTAACCTCTACTGATAGCGGTGCAACATGGTTAACACCCGCCAATTCGGGTTTTAGTTCTGGTTTTGTTATAAATACAATGAATGTAAACCCAAGTTCTGGCAGAATATACGTAACCAATGAAGCGAGCCAATTCAACACGGTTCCAAAACTTTTTTATAGTGATAACGAAGGGGCTAGTTGGGATAGCCTTCCGATCAATCAGTATTTGGGTACAGATCAATACGGCTTTCCGCAGGCTATAGAAAGTATAACTAGTAATGGCATTGATATTACTTTATTCCTTATAAATGATGCCCGTAATACACGCTCCGATGTTTTTAATAGTTCGGATGGTGGCCAAACCTTCGCCAAGGATACCGTAGGCTTGCCTAATGATCAATGGGGTACAATTGCCGTAGTCAAATTTCTCTATTTCAAAAGCAAACTGTGGATGGCACTTAATTCGCCCGACATTTTTATACAAGGAGCAAGCACTATGGCAATAAATGAAATTAGTAAATTGAACAGCAAGTTGTATCCAAATCCGTGTTCAAACTTTATAAATATTGAGAATGACTACCCTATTTCTTCTATTAAAGTATCCAATATGCTAGGCCAAGTTATTGTGATTGAAACGCCACTTGATAAATCACACACTATCGATTTAAGCAAGATGCCCGATGGAATGTATTACATTAGTATTACTGCTAATAATTTAACGGAAACAGTAAAATTATTGAAAAGATAAGCAGAATAAATAACTACACAGTTTGAAACTAGATCAATACATTCTACTAACATAAAAGCTAGAATTGGTTACCTTCATTTCTGGAATTTTTTCGGAAGTCATACCCAATTCACCTATGAATTTTGACGATATTGACTCATAATTTACATGCAGGGATTAGATTATGAATTGAGTAAATAAAGTTGTTTGAAATCTATAATACACAAAACAAATTAGTTGCTAACCATAAAAACATAAGCCTTTTTTGTTAAGAATTAAATATTTAATTTCGCAGGGCATGAAGCGTTTAATTTTTACCATAATATTAAGTTTATATTTAATGCCTTTAATGGGGCAGCAAAATTTTCGGTTTTCTGTTAGTATTAATCCTGGAGAGGTTGACGCAGCAATATTCTTTACGGATAAAGTTATGGGAAAGAATGTTGAAATAGAATGGGATACCACTTCTAATTTTAATTCTGGATTTAAAGGGCATAAAGTTTCTTCTTCAAATCTTGACACTATTTTTAATTTATTGTTAAATAAGCAATATTCCTTCAGAGCGCGAACAGTTGGAGAGGCATGGAGCAATACGGTTTATCAATTAAGGTCTCCATTATTTCCCATTTTTGGCACAGCCTATGATGGGCTTAAAGCTATTAACTGTGTGAATTTTCCTTTAGATGAAATTTCTCATCCAGGAGATTTTACGTATGAATTTTTTCTTGATACCGTAATAACATTTAATTCAAGTAAACTTGTTTACTTTAACAATCAAGGTAATCCTTCAAAAAAAGCAACTTTGCCATTTACTAAAGAAGGAGAGACTTATTATCTTAAATCACGGTTATATACTTCTTATGATACTACAGGGTGGAGAATTGAAAAACTGATAGTCAGCTTTAAACCAATAATCAATAGTTTCAATTATCAATGTACACCTAGTGCATACCAAACAAAAATCTCCTTCAGGTATAATACTTATGGATTTGATAGCACTAAAACCAAACTATACGCAAAAAACAATAGTATAAATGATTCTACAACTAATTTTTATTTTGATATCGTAGTTCCCTCTACAGATAATAGTGATGTGCAAATTGTAGTAATAGCAAGTTTATACAAAGGAAATAAGACCTATGAAATTTCTGACACCACAATAATAAAGGATCCTTTATTTCCGATGATGAAAGAAGTAAGTTCAGATTTTTACCCCTTGAGGTTTAACATTCCATGTTATTCCGAATTAGAAATTTACCATTACGGAGACTCCAATAATACGCAACTTATACAGCATACACAATTAAAGGATACATTCGGCAGTAGCCTTATTTTTTTCTCGGCAGATTCATTAGCTAAATGCAACTACTTTAAATATCGTGCAAAGAACACTGCTGGTATCTTTTCAAATTGGTATTACTACGATTTCAAATTATCCAGTTTTAATCCGGCAATAGTTATTTACGGCACCGAATTGGAAAATCGTAATCCGGAAATCGATATACAACTACTCCATGAATTTAAAAACGGCAAAGTTCAATTTCAGTTATCTGACACCATAAATTTTCAAGGCAATAAGCTACATACCTTTGTTTTTAATACAGGACAAAATAAATACACCATCCCTGCCCTAGTTGAAAACGACAATTTTGTTAGGGCTCGTATTTTCTTAAATAGTGATACCTCATTATGGTCAAATATTGCGACAAAGAGAGGCGTTAATGGTGCACAAAAGGGTTTAAAATTGAGGATTGATGGAGCAACAATAAACTATTATTTAGAACTGGGAAATGATTTTATTCCTTTAAAGGGCATTGAACTAAAGCTTCAAAATGATAATGAAGCCTATACGATTAATCCATTAAAAAGTGGTGTCTATTCTACGGATTCTTTTTTGTTTCAGTTAACGGATACCATTAAATATAGACATAGACGTTATACAGCTGTTGATACCTCTAACTGGTCTGAATATAACACTACAATATTTATCAATTCTATTAATAGTTGCTTACATCCTAAAATCACTTACAACGGATATGCCAATACGTTGGATACGTTTCATATTGCTTGGCACAACTTTGAACCTAACAATAAGGGATATATAATATTACTCCGCGATTTCAATAATGCTAATATTGGTCAAATACCTGTGGATAAAGACTCCATTAGTTTTGTATTTATCCGAAATTTGTACAAAGCGGCAAGGGATTTTGCTTTGGCTTTAGATTGTGAAAATATCAGGCCAAATGCTGGTTTTGGGAAACTTGAATACCTCCCCTTAGGGAATACTTTATCAACTATCCCAATGCCTAAAAATTCTGAAGCTCATTTATTCTATAATTGGGCACAAAAAGAACTAGTAAACCTTTCTAATAGCAATTCGGAGTTGAAAATATATTCTATATCAGGCAGTTTACAGTCTGTAATTGATATACCAGCCAATTCTAATGTACAATTAAACAACTTAAAACCTGGTTTTTATATTGCTTACGATGAGGATAAGAATATTAAAATTAAGATTGTAATTCAATGATTAAACGTATTGGCTTCTTTATCATTTCAGCTTTCCAGTTAGTTAACATAAATGGTCAAGGAGTTTGTCTAAAAAGTATGGAATGCGAGGGTGAAATGCCTAATGCATTTAAAACCTCCTTACAGGAAATTGCCAATGGAAAGGGAACTAGTGATTTTTCAAAGCAATCACTAATGGGAGTGCAAGAAATTTTCGCAAGTGGAAATGTTATTTATGGCAATGCAACATGGAGTTACCTGCAAGGACTTAAGGAACGCATTGTAAGTACGAATAAACTTAATTCTACTTTTCAAATATATCTATTGCGCAGTAACAATTACAATGCCTTTGCCACAGACGAGGGTTACATATTTGCGACAACGGCTTTAATAGCCCAGTCAATTACTGAAGAGGAAGTTGCATTTATTTTATGTCATGAAATGGCACATGTAATCTTAAAGCATAATTTGCAAAGACAAATTAATATTGTTAAAGAGAAAAAAGAATATAGGGTAAAGTCAAATGAAATAATCGAACAAAGGGGCAAAGTATCCGAAGATAATTTTGATGATTTTTTGAATTCAGTTTATCAATTTAGTAGGAAAAGTGAATTGGAAGCAGACAGTTTGGGTTATTTATTATACAAAGCCGCTGGATATGAAGAGTCTTTGGTAGTGCAAAATATAAGAAAATTACAATTCGCAAATCCAGGATTTAGAGTGGATTATAATGCTAAATTCATTAGTCCTGCGGACGATACAGCAGCAATAATTAAAACCTTTGATGAGATTAAAAAACAGATTAAAGATAGTATCACGTTTAAAAACAGCACTGGTTTATTAATAAGTATTTACCATGATACTGCAATTGAAATAACCACCCATCCTTCTTGGGAAAAGCGTTTAGAGCAAATGACAAAATTCATAACATCAATTGATACAAATAAGAAAGGGAAACCAATTCCAGTACAAGTAAAAACGGAGTCAGTTGGAGAATTAGTATTTTTTAATTTGTACCAAAGCCATTATATACTTGGTTTATCATATCTGCATAAAGCAGAAGAGTTGGGGATATGTACGTCTGAAATTAAAAGACTTAAAGGCTTATGTCTTTTTAATATTCACACTTTGATTTTGGAAAAGAGCAGTATTTATAGCGAGCCAACTTTTATTCTAAATCTGGAATCCAAGCAACAGTTTGATATTCAAGAATCTCTTACACTTCACCTTGCCCTGCTAACGCCCGATGAAATTTTAGGATTGTCCGAGTTTTTCATATCTGATACTGGGGAGAATCTATACAGCGAAATGGTTAACTACCATTTATGGGAGATGCAAAAGATAACTCTTTTTGAAAGCCCATGGAAAGAGAAGCGTAACATTAATTTTCACGTTGGTAATGAATGGGACAGTATCAGCATTTTGTTTGAAAAAGATACATTGCCAGAATTTACACATTTAAAGGCTGATAAAACCAAGTATAATAAAGAGAAGTCTGATTATTACTTTATTAATCGAGATGCTATGAACGATTTATTTCCTGGCCAAAATGAAATTAACCCTCCCAAACTTAGAAAAGTTAATGCCATTGATACAGTGAGTATATTGTTCCTTTCTCCGCAGATTAATACACAAATTACGCGTTACAGATACAACCTAGGTTATCCCGTAGTAAAAGAAAATTACAACCTCAAACTTAGTTCATACTTAATCGATGAATTTGAACAACTTGAATTCAGTAGCAAAATAGTTGGCTATGAAATGAAAAGCAATTTAAATACCAATACATACAACCAAATATATAAACTTCGAACCACTTTATATGAGTTGTTAGAATTGCCGTCAGAAAAACTATTACCTTTCTCCTATAAAATATGTGAAGAAATATACAAAACAGAAGAAATGAAATACTTTTATTCTAGTTATATATTTAGCTTTAAGATACAGCCAAAGATTGCTCCAATTAAATTATATGCAGGGGCAGTGGCATTACCCTTTACCTTTGTTACAGGAAAAGATATGAGTAGCTTGGTTTCTGCTAGTAATTTTTACACCAATACATTTTCTTTTTTAATAGATTTGGAAAATGCAGAACTAAAATACTTGTCGTTTTATAATACGGGTCAAAAAGTGAATAATGAAAAAATTTATGTTACATCTAGGTTTTTAGCAAATGATTTAAAATACTATTTAAGCCATAAGAAAAATGAAGAATAAATTTTTTATTTCGCTTTTGCTTTGCCTGGGAATCATAAATGGGCTTAAAGCTATTAATCTTAACAAAGGTCCTACCTTTAAGGGATATAGATTTTTGCTTTCCGCAGGTGTAAATACAAGTTTAAGTTCAATGTTGGTTGCGAAAAACCATAGGCTCAATGCTTCGGAGTTTATTTTACCCAATTTAGGTGCAGAGATAGTTTTAAACGCTCGCAAATCAATTAAATTGGATTTAACTAAGCATGAATTTAACTATACAGCTAAGGGAACCACAGAACTCACTTCTATTATTAATCCAGAGATATATAGAACTAATATTGAAGCTAAGGTTCAATCTATAGGATTGAATTACAGAAAATATTCACACAACATTTTAAGTATAGCCCCGCAAGGAAGATTCGTTTCTTATGGATTATCATTAAATTCTGCTTCTTTTAGGCACTCAGGATATTCCTTTCGTGATAATTATTTTAATGCTACAAGAACCTATTTACCCACAACGCTAAAGGTCAAAAACTTTATAGGGTTAAGAATGGAAAATGGAAGAAAATTTTTCCTTGGAAAAGGATTGAAACATGCCATTGAATTTTCATTCTCAACAGAGTTATTTTTACTTAAATATCCAAGTAGCATTGGATTTAGGTCTGAGGGGGAATACAATAACCTTAATGAGGGTTTAGTATCAAAAGGGATGAAATATATTTATATAAACTCAATGATTCAATTTAAAGCCTCGTATGCGTTACCAGTATTTTAAAACCCTATTTATTTGCTCCCTTTTTTTTATAAGTTGCCAAAATAAATATTCAATTATTCAGCAACAAGAGATTATTTTAAATTCAAATGACTCTATTCCGGACTTTACTGATTTACCATACAATACAATAAGTTGTAAGCATTTTAATTTTGGTGGTATCAAGTTCACCCATTGCTCGGTTGATACTATAACTAACTATTCAGCATCCTTTTCATTGAACTTTAGATTTTGGAATGACAATAACGATGAATTAGTTTTAAAATCAGCAAAGGAATTTTTGACGTCAAACACTGGTTATTCCTATAATTGCCAGGGTTTAAGTATGAACCTCAATAAATATAATTCTAATACTGCTAACAAGTTCTATTTGTCGATTTCAGAATACAAACCTATCCTAATCTACGTTAAGCAAAATATTGATGGGAATTTTGAGTTATGTTTGAATGATCAATTGTTATATAAAGCTTCTAATTCATCAGGAAACGGCACACCAATAGATGTTCGGTTTAGGATGTTGGTAAACTGCAAATAAGTAAGATTGTTGTTGGGAAAGCATAATTTCTGTTTATTGGTTATGAGTTTGTTAGAATATAAAGTATATATCTGAGTCATGTATTCCAACCTAACTACATAGCAATCCAAAATAAAACTTTATACTATTCCTCAAAATATAGTAGGTTTGTAAAGTGATAGTTGCAAAAGGGATAACAAAAAAATATGGTAATGTTTCTGTACTCAATGGCATTGATTTAACCATCAACAGCAATGAGATTGTGGCTATTACAGGAGACTCTGGTGCTGGGAAATCTACCCTATTACATATTTTGGGCTCTTTAGATAAGCCAGATGCAGGTGAGGTTTATGTCAATGAGACCAATATTGTCAATTTCAATTCAAAACAAATTGCCAAATTTAGGAATACAGAAATGGGTTTTGTTTTTCAATTTCATCATCTTCTACCTGAGTTTACAGCACAAGAAAATGTAGCACTTCCTGCACTTATTGCAGGCAAAAGCAAAGGTGAGGCCATGAGCATGGCCGCAGATAGATTGGCAGATTTAGGCCTTTCTGAAAGATTAAAAAATAAACCCAATCAGCTTTCTGGTGGAGAGCAGCAAAGGGTTTCCGTTGCCAGGGCTTTAATCAACAACCCCAAAATTGTTTTTGCTGATGAACCAACGGGCAACTTAGATTCAAAAAATGCCATTGAATTACACGAATTATTTATAAAGTTGAGGGATAAATACAAAAACACCTTTGTTGTGGTTACACACAACCTTTCGTTGGCTAAGTTATGCGACCGTACTTTGCATGTTAAAGATGGTCTTTTGTTTTAATTAGAGTTAACAAATGCTGCAACAAGAGGCAAAGGACATTTTACTGAAATATTGGGGTTACAATAATTTTAGAAAACCTCAAGACCTTATTATTGAAAATATACTGACCCAAAAAAATACCATGGTTTTGTTGCCGACTGGTGGTGGTAAATCTATCTGTTACCAGATTCCAGGGCTTTTATTGGAAGGCATTACCATCGTAATTTCACCACTTATTTCTTTGATTGAAGATCAAGTCAAAACACTAAAAGGCAAAGGAGTATCTGCCATTGCATTTCATTCTCAATTGAGCAAAGCAAAGCAGATGCTAGAATTAGATAACATTATCAATGGCAAGTATAAGTTTGTTTACCTCTCCCCAGAAAAAGTAGTTTCAGAAAATTTTAGGGCTTATTTAGTCAATGTAAAAGTAGCGCAAATTGCTATAGATGAGGCACATTGTATCAGTATGTGGGGTTATGACTTTAGACCCTCCTACCTTAAAATTAACGAACTCACAGATTTATTTCCAAAGGCTAAAATAGTTGCGCTAACAGCCAGTGCCACCCGAACGGTGCTAAAAGATATTTTGCAAAATCTAAAGATGGAAGATGCCAAAGTTTTTAAAGGCAGTTTTGTTAGACCCAATCTTAGTTATGAGGCAATTAATGAAGAGAACAAAACCCATAAACTGTTACAATTATGTTTAAAGCACGAAGGCACCGGATTAGTCTACACTAGAAATCGGAAAAGTACAGTAGAAATAAGCAGAATGCTGAAGGAGAATGGTATTGCAGCAGATTATTACCATGCCGGATTAACACCAGAAGAACGGGCAAGTAAACAAAACGCATGGACACAAAATTACCAACAACCGGATGCCATTAGAATTTTGGTGTGTACCAACGCCTTTGGAATGGGAATAGATAAACCCGATGTGCGGTTTGTAATTCACGCAGAACCGCCTCCTAGCTTAGAATATTATTACCAAGAGGCAGGCAGAGCAGGTAGAGATGGCGAATTTTCTAGGTGTATTTTGTTGTATAATCAATTGGATTTTAACAGTTTTGATGAACATCTCAAGCAAAAATTTCCAGAAGCTTTCTTTATTTCAAAAGTTTACAATGCCCTTTTCAATCATTATCAAATAGCCGTAAATATGGGTGCTGGATTAAGCTTTGCATTTGATTTGAATTCATTTGTAGAAAAATTCAACCTAGAAACGATTGAAACAATGCATGCTTTAAAGTTTCTAAACCAACAAGGTGCGGTAGAATTGGGGGATGCTATTCTCTCAAAATCAAAGGTTCACATTATAGCAACTCCAGTTCAATTGGCAGAATTACAAGCTAAGCACAACCCTTTGGATGACATCATTAAATACATTTTAAGGCATTATGGAGGTGCTTTTAGCAGTGATGTTGCTATTGATGAGTTGGAAATAGCAAGGGATGCAGAATTACCAAAGTCATTGGTTTTTAAAATACTCAACAGGCTTGATGCGATAAAAATGATTAATTACAGTCCTAAAAAGAGGCAACATGAAATACTTTTTTTAGATGACCGACAAAACAATTATTTGCCAGACTTGCATATTTTGGCAAAGCTAAAAACACAATATGAAAAGGGCATTGCTGGTATTAAAGACTTTATCAATGACACCCAGCAATGCAAAAATTTAATAATTGCCGCTTATTTTGATGACCCAGCAGATCTACCATGCGGTGTCTGCGACAATTGTATAAAAAACAAAATGGAGCTTAAAAACAATATTCCATTTGAAAAATTAGTCAATGAAATAAAAACAGATTTAGAGGTGGAGGAAGAGCGGGCAGTGTATATTAAAAACTTACAAAAGGATAATATGCAATTAAAACTATTAGCTTTGCAAGACCTTATTGACCGAGGATTAGTAACGACAAAAGGTAATTATTTGGCTTGGAGAAAAAATTAAAAATAGCACTTTTTGTAACCAATGATTTAGTAACAGATCAGCGGATGCACAGAATTTGTGCCACCTTGCAAAATACTGATAAATGGGACATATTATTGGTGGGTAGAGAACACAACAATTCTTTGCCATTGGAGAGTTTCTCCTTTAAAACCAAAAGACTAGGCATGGTATTTAAAACTGGGAAACTGTTCTATTTGGCAGTTTGTGTTCGATATTTTTTGTTTGGATTGTTTAATAAGTTTGATTTAATATGTTCGGTAGATGCAGACACGGTGCTGCCCTGCCACTTCATCAGTCAATTGAAAGGTGCAATCCATATCCATGATGCGCATGAATTGTTTACCCAAGTGCCAGAGCTAGAGGGAAGGGAAAAAGCACAAAAAATTTGGAAAAAAATTGAGGAAATTGGCTTTACGTCTGTTCAAGCATTCTACACCGTTTCTAATGGGTTGGCTGATTATTACAATCAATATACAGCCAATGGAATTTTGAAATGCCCTGTTCAAGTAATCAGAAATTTACCTTACCACAAGCCATTGGACCGCAGCATTACTAAACAATTTGATGTTATTTATCAAGGGGCCATTAATAAAGGAAGGGGCATATTGGAATTAATGGAAGCCTCTGAAATTGGGAATTTTTCTGTTCTAATTGTGGGTATTGGAGATTTAGAAAACCAGTTGAAGGCAAGAGTTCCACATTGTAAAAATGTTACATATTTAGGGGCTGTTAAACCTGCGGAATTGCATCATTTAACCCAACAAGCTAAAATTGGATTCAATGCACTGGATATTTCATCCAAAAGCTACGATGAAGCACTTCCCAACAAAACATTTGATTACATGATGGCGGGAATTCCGCAATTAATTTCTAATTCCAATGCCTTGGTGCATTTAAATAAGGAGATAGAAATAGCCATAGTTTGCCAATTGAATGCAAAGGATATTGCAGAAAAAATCCGAAGGTTGCTTGACGAGGAGTTATTATACAAACGTTTACAAACCAATGCCATCAATGGAAGTACTATCTATTGTTGGGAAAATGAAGCAGAAAAATTAAAAGCGATTTATCAAAAATTTGAAATCTAAAAAATTACATATTGTTTCCTTTGATGTTCCGTTTCCGCCCAATTATGGTGGTGTAATTGATGTTTATTATAAATGTAAAAGTTTGCATGCCCTTGGGTTTGAAATTAATTTGCACTGTTATCAATACGGTAGAGAACCTGCAGAGAAATTATTAAGCTATTGCAAGACCGTAAATTATTACAAACGCAATAAAATTATCAATCCCGCTTTACTTTATGGAGCTTCTGCCCTACCCTACATTGTTAGTACCAGAGCCGATAAAAGGTTGTTAGAAAATTTATTGAAAGATGATGCGCCTATTCTTTTTGAAGGACTGCATTCAACCTATTTATTAAATGAACCCAGTATTGACAATAACCGTTGTTATGTTAGAACCCATAATATTGAGCATGAGTACTATAAAAAATTAGCGGATGTGGAGCGCAATCCTTTTAAAAGATTGTTTTTTAACAAGGAAAGTCAGCGCTTGGCGCAATATGAACAGGTATTAAAAAAAGCCAAAATGGTATTTTCTATATCTCAACCTGATAAAATTCATTTTGAAAAAGTAAACCCTAACACGGCTTTGGTTTCTGCTTTCCATGAGTCTGCCACCATAGAAAGCTTAGAAGGTGTAGGCAATTACGCCTTATACCATGGGAATTTGGCGGTGGGCGAAAACAATCATGCTGCTTGCTATTTGGCAGAGAATGTTTTTCCTAAAGTTGATTTTCCATGCATGATAGCAGGCAATAACCCTAGCAATAAGTTGATATCACTTTGTAAAAAAAACAACATCCAACTGGTTGATAACAAAAGCAATAAAGAGATTATTGATTTGATAAAAAATGCACAAATCAATGTTTTAGTAACTTTTCAAAAAACAGGTATTAAGCTAAAATTGCTGAATGCACTTTTTAAAGGCAGGCATTGTATTGTCAATGAAGCGATGGTAGATGCTACCGGTTTAGAAACCTTGTGCCACATTTCAAATATTGCTGAAGACCTTGCAAAATCAATTGAACAACTTAAAAATACTCCTTTTACTCAAAGCGAAATAGAAAAACGCCAACATATTTTGGGTACTACCTTTGACAATTTGCACAATGCAACTTTGATTGATGGGTATATATTTGGGTGAGGATGGAATCCAAATGGTCCTGTTAAGGATGTATTGTTTTTTCCCCGATAGACATCGGGAGATGGAATTAACGGAGCCATTAACATTTACGATTTATCGGGAAAATTGGTTAAAAGTGGTGCCGTTTCCCCAAAGAACTTTGATGTTAGTGATTTACAGTCTGGGCAGTATTTAGTTAGTTTGAAAGATGATAAAACTGGGGAGCAGTATGGTTTTAAGATTTTGAAGGAGTGAGTAAAACCCTACGAGGGTTTCAAACCCTCGTAGGGTTGGTTGAAAACAAAGGAAATATTTACTGATATAAGCACCAAAACATACAACAAATTAAAAGTCAGTTTGATGATTTGTAAGTGTTATAAAAATAAAAGTACTACTTAATTATTTAAATAAGACTAAATAAAATATATTCGAACAATGAAAAATAAATATGTAACACTTTATGGCACAAAGCCAACCAGAAATGGGAGTGTATGTGAAAGTTTATGGCACATATATACAAGTTATAAGCAAGCCTAGCAGGACTAACAATTAAACAATCAACCTAGCGTACAATTTAAAAAATGAAAATAGCAATATTCAGCATACACAGTTTTGATAGACCGTTTTTTGAAAAAATTAAAAACAGCAATCATGAGCTTGTTTATTTTCAAGAACAACTTTCGAAAGAAACCGCACATTTGGCAAAAGACTTTGACGCTATTGCAATTTTTACTTCTGACACAGTTAATGTAGATGTATTACAATTATTACATTCATACGGTGTAAAATATATTGCTTTACGCTCTGTGGGTTTCGACCATGTGGATTTATCAAAGGCGGCTGAACTTAAAATAAAAATTGCCAACGTTCCAGAATATTCTCCTTTTGCCATTGCTGAACATACCGTAGCTATGATTTTAGCATTAAATAGAAAATTAATAATTGCCGACAATCGTGTTAAGCGACACGATTTTAGTTTGGGTGGTTTAACCGGATTTGATCTTAATGGTAAAACAGTCGGAATTATCGGAACAGGTAAAATAGGTTCAGTGCTAGCAAAAATAGTACATGGTTTTGGATGTAATTTACTTGGTTATGATAAAATTGAAGATAGTTCCCTAGAATCAAAATACGATTTACGCTATACTACTCTTGACGAACTTTGTCAACAATCTGATATTATTAGTTTAAACCTTCCATTAAACAAAGACACAAAATATATGATAAACGAACATCAAATTTCTCTTATGAAAAATGGTGTAATGTTAATCAATACGGCACGAGGAGGCATTGTTAATACCCAATCGGTAATAAATGCTTTAAAATCGGGCAAAATTGGTTCGTTTGGTATGGATGTTTATGAAAATGAAAAAGGCATCTTTTTTTATGACCAAAGTCAAATTGTATTCAAAGATGATCTGCTTGCTTTGCTTACAACTTTTAGCAATGTTTTAATAACTGCACATCAGGCATTTTTAACCAATGAAGCCTTAGAAGGTATTGTTAGCACAACATTGAAAAACATAGATCAATGGCAGAAGGATGGAAAATCAATTAATGACATTAATTAGAATATAAAAAAAAACAAACTAAAATTTCACTTGTAGAAAGAATTGCAACGTATGTTGTTACTAAGCAAATCGGCAGAATTAACATACACTATAAAAGTAACTGCAGTGATGTTTTAAAAATAAATGCTCTTAAAATATATGAACAACCATCAATTACCCGTTTCCGAAACCTACAAATTGCTTCACACAAGTAAGGAAGGATTGCCTACTACAGAAGCAGAAGACCGACAAAAACAATACGGGAAAAATGAACTAAACGAGAAAAAGAAAATTTCGCTTTTCGTTTTATTACTGCATCAATTTAAGGATGTAATGGTTATTATTCTGCTAGCAGCGGCAGCAATTTCTTTTGCCGTTGGCGATTTAAAAGATGCCATTGTAATATTAATCATTGTGTTGCTCAATGCCATCATAGGCTTTGTGCAGGAATACCGTGCAGAAAAGGCAATGGAGGCGTTAAAAAAAATGTCGGCATTTACTGCTTCCGTTCGCAGGGGAGGAAATGTCGTTCAACTTCCTGCATCCGAATTAGTGCCTGGGGATATTATAATTCTGGAAGCAGGAATGTCCGTTCCAGCAGACATTCGCCTATCCGAAGTGCACTCCTTAAAAGTTGAAGAGGCATCGTTAACGGGAGAATCTAATGCGGTAGAAAAAAATACCGATGAAATAGCCACAGAAAAATTACCCTTGGGCGACCGCTTTAATATGGTTTACAAAACCACGATTGTAACTTATGGAAGAGGCGAAGGCATTGTTGTAGCAACAGGAATGAAAACCGAAATTGGTCGGATTGCTCAACTGCTACAGGAAGATGAAACTAAAACACCACTGCAAAAAAGGTTAGCTGATTTTGGAAAAAAATTATCTCTTTTCGTCATTTTTATTTGTGCAATTATTTACGGCACAGGTTTGCTTCGTGGTGAAGATCCTATACGGATGTTGCTCACCGCCATCTCTGTTGCAGTAGCTGCTATTCCAGAAGCATTGCCCGCAGTGATTACTATCGCTTTAGCCTTAGGTGCAAAACGAATGGTGCGTAAAAATGCACTTATCCGAAAATTACCTGCCGTTGAAACATTGGGTTCTGTTACCTACATCTGTTCGGATAAAACAGGCACCATCACTCAAAATAAAATGACGGTGATGGATACTTGGATTTCACCAAAAGCAGAAACCATCCATGGGTTTTCAGCAGAACAATTATTGTTGCTTTCAATGGAACTAAACCACGATGTAGTCGCAGATGAAAGCAACCAACTCAAGGGCGACCCAACCGAAGTTGCATTGGTTGAATATACCAGAAAAAACAAAAATTATGACCAAAAATGGTTAACGGATTTTAAACGCCAACATGAAGTGCCTTTTGATTCGGTGCGCAAACGAATGACAACCATTTATTCTCTAGCAGATCAGTGGCTGATTGTTACTAAAGGTGCAGTAGAAAATATTTTAAGCAATTGTAAAGATGCAAATTCAAAAGAAATAAATACTGCTACGGCAAAATTTGCTGAACAAGGTAAAAGAGTTTTGGCTTATGCCGTGAAACTCGTTGATGCTTTACCCGAAACTATTTCAATGGAAACCGTTGAGACCGATTTGAAATTTATTGGCTTAGCTGCAATGATTGACCCTCCTAGAGTGGAAGCTATACAAGCCATTGCCGATTGCCATACAGCAGGAATAACTCCAATAATGATAACAGGTGACCACCCCATTACCGCAAAAGCAATTGCTAGCGAAACAGGAATTTTACGCCTTACCACAGATAAAGTAATTACGGGAACAGAACTTGCAAATTTTACGGATGAAGAATTTGAGAAAGAAATTGAATACATAAAAGTATATGCTCGTGTATCGCCCGAACAAAAACTGAATATTGTAAAAGCATTGCAAAAGAAAAATCATTTTGTGGCAATGACTGGCGATGGCGTGAATGATGCTCCCGCTTTGAAGCGAGCCAACATTGGTATAGCAATGGGTATTACAGGCACCGATGTTTCAAAAGAGGCAGCCCACATGATTTTGTTGGATGATAATTTTGCCACCATTATAAAAGCAGTGCGAGAAGGTCGTAGGATATTTGACAACATACGCAAATTTATAAAATACACGATGACAAGCAATAGCGGTGAGGTATTAACTATTTTTCTTGCTCCCCTAATTGGTTTGCCAATTCCACTTTTACCCATTCATATTCTTTGGATAAATTTGGTTACCGATGGTTTGCCCGGACTTGCCTTTGCAGCTGAAGAAGCCGAAGAGGATATTTTGAAACGACCGCCACGCAAAACAGATGAGAGTATTTTTGGTGGCGGAATAGGAATTCATATTCTTTGGGTGGGATTGCTTATGGGTGGTATATGTGTTGCAACGCAAGGATGGGCTATACACCTTGGCAATGATAAATGGATGACAATGGTATTTACAGTTTTAAGCATATCACAAATGGGACATGCACTGGCTATCCGCAGCGACTGGAAATCACTTTTTACACAAGGCGTTTTTGGGAATAAACAATTGGTAGGAGCAGTACTGCTTACACTTGCATTGCAGATGGCGGTAATTTATGTTCCATTTTTGCAGGATATTTTTAGTACAAAAGCACTTACTATAGAAGAATTATTGCTTTGCCTAGGCTTGTCGAGCATTGTGTTTTGGGCAGTGGAAATTGAAAAATTGGTTAAAAGAATAAAAAATAAGCCACTAAACGGAGCGTAAACAATCATTGGCAGTTATAATTAAAATAGTAAAAACACAAAAGTATTAGCACTTGAACTGCATGATAGACAGAAGGCCATCTTATAACAGCACCTAAAAAAAATGGCGTTCCGATGGACATCGGAACAGTGGTTAAATGAAGCTTTGCGTTTCGTATCAAGTTTTTTGGTGGCAGAAAGTTTAGTGCTTCGATTCCGATGGACATCGGAACGCCAACTTCTTGTAGCTGCCAAACGTTAGCCTTATTCAACACCAAACAATAAACAATGCTACAGGAATAGAGGGCCTGCCAAGTTCCGACCTCTCAGTTGGTAATGCAACACCAACCTTGAAAAATCCACTAAATTAAATCACCCTAAAACTTTGATAAGATTTACCTTATCGCTAATTTCGCAGCAACAAATTTTAATCAAATAATCCAATCAATATGAAAGTTACAGTAGTAGGCGCAGGAGCCGTTGGCGCAAGTTGCGCAGAGTACATTGCCATTAAAAATTTCGCGTCAGAAGTGGTGCTTGTGGACATCAAAGAAAATTTTGCCGAAGGTAAAGCGATGGACTTGATGCAAACCGCTTCTTTAAATGGTTTTGATACCAAAATTGTTGGCAGCACCAATGATTATTCAAAAACTGCTGGTAGTGATGTTGCTGTAATTACCTCTGGTATACCTAGAAAACCGGGTATGACTAGAGAAGAATTGATTGGTATCAATGCTGGAATTGTAAAAACAGTGGCTACTAATTTGGTAAAACATTCTCCCAATGTTATTTTGATTATTGTTAGTAATCCTATGGATACCATGACCTATTTGGCAGCAAAATCAACAGGATTACCAAAAAATAGAATTATTGGTATGGGTGGTGCATTAGACAGCGCTCGTTTTAAATACAGGTTGGCAGAAGCCTTAAATTGTCCTCAATCAGACATTGACGGTATGGTTATAGGCGGACATAGCGATACTGGAATGGTTCCTTTAACAAGATTGGCAACCAGAAACAGTGTTCCAGTTTCTCAATTTATTAGCAATGACAGATTGCAACAAGTTCTTGAGGACACAAAATTGGGTGGCGCAACACTTACTGGCATGTTAGGCACAAGTGCTTGGTACGCGCCAGGTGCAGCAGTTTCTTCTTTGGTTCAAGCCATTGGCTGTGATCAACGCAAGATGTTCCCTTGTTCAGTAATGTTGGATGGAGAATATGGCTTGTCTGATTTATGCATTGGTGTTCCAGTGATTTTAGGAAAAAATGGAATTGAGGAAATCGTAGAAATTGAATTAAATGATGCTGAAAAAGCACAAATGCAAGAAAGTGCTAAAGGTGTTAGAGGCACCAATGATTTATTAACGCAAACGAGTTAATTCCAAATAAACTTCTCCCGATAATTTTCAGAAAAAAAATCCCATTTATAAAAGCAGTCAGTCTGAGCTTTCGAACCGAACCTTGAGCGGGGTCGAAATGAAGGGACGAAATGGTCGAAGACAAACTGCTTTTTATAACTATTTATCTCAAAGAGACAACATTCCATAAAAAAACCTCCAAGATTTTATCTTGGAGGTTTTTTCGTTTAAAGGTTATTTAAATTTACACGTCAATATTGGCATACTTAGCATTGGCCTCAATAAATTCTCTTCTCGGTGGCACTTCATCACCCATCAACATACTAAATACATGATCGGCCTCAGCAGCACTATCCAAAGTTACTTGTTTTAAGGTTCTTTTTTCTGGATCCATCGTAGTACTCCACAATTGTAAAGCATTCATCTCGCCCAAACCTTTGTAACGTTGTATACCCACGCTTTCTTCTTTACCATCTCCAGCAATTCTGGCAATGGCTTCCATGCGTTCTTTTTCTGTCCAGCAATACTCTTCTTCTTTTCCTTTTTTAACAAGGTATAATGGCGGAGTAGCGATATAAATATATCCGTTCTCAACCAATTTTTTCATGTATCTAAAGAACAAGGTCAAAATTAAAGTCCTGATATGGCTACCATCCACATCGGCATCCGTCATAATAATAATTTTATGATAACGCAAGCCTGTTAGGTTCAACTCTCTAGCATCTTCCTCTGTTCCTATTCTTACGCCTAGAGCAGTGAAAATGTTTTTAATCTCTTCATTTTCATAAATTTTGTATTCCAATGCTTTTTCAACATTCAAAATTTTACCCCTCAATGGCATGATTGCTTGAAACTCTCTATCTCTCCCCTGCTTTGCAGTTCCACCAGCTGAATCTCCCTCAACCAAATATATCTCACATATAGAAGGGTCTGTTTTAGAGCAATCACTTAGTTTACCAGGCAAGCCCATACCACTCATGGCACCTTTTCTCTGCACAATTTCTCTTGCCTTTCTAGCCGCATGACGTGCAGTTGCTGCTAAAATTACCTTAGTAACAATGATTCTTGCCTCTTTTGGGTTTTCCTCTAAATAATTATTTAAAATTTCACCAACAGCAATATCCACCGCACCCATCACCTCATTGTTTCCCAATTTAGTTTTGGTCTGACCTTCAAATTGAGGCTCTTGTACCTTTACACTGATTACGCCTGTTAGACCTTCTCTAAAATCATCTCCAGCAATTTCAAATTTTAAGTTTTTAAACAAACCTTCTCTTTCGCCATAACCTTTTAGCGTTCTTGTTAAAGCCCTTCTAAACCCAGCTACGTGCGTTCCGCCTTCAATGGTATTGATATTGTTAACATAAGAAAACAAATTTTCTACATATCCCGTGTTGTATTGAAAAGCTAACTCAACAGGAACACCATTTTTTTCACCCTCCATATAAATAGGATGAGGAATTAATTTCTCTCTGGTTCCGTCCAAATAGGTTATAAACTCTGCTAAACCTAGTTCAGAATAGAATTTTTCATATTTAAAACTACCATCATCCTCTACTTCTCTGCGGTCTGTTAATTCTAAGGTAATTCCTTTGTTAAGATAAGAAAGCTCTCTCAAACGATTGGCTACTGTATCAAATTTATATTCACTTACAATAAAAATGCTGTCGTCTGGCAAAAAGGTAACTTCCGTACCTCTAATATCTGAATTACCTACCTCTTTAACGGGGTACAATGGTTTTCCTATCTGATATTCTTGCTGATATTCTTTACCATCACGGTAAACAGTAACTTTCAAATCTTTAGAAAGTGCATTAACACAACTAACCCCCACACCGTGTAAACCACCAGAAACTTTGTAAGAATCTTTATCAAATTTACCACCTGCGTGTAAAACTGTCATGACTACTTCTAAAGCAGACCGTTGTTCTTTTTCGTGCAAATCTACAGGAATACCCCTGCCGTCATCCAATACGGTAACAGAATTATTTTCATTGATGGTTACTTTGATGAAACTGGCATGACCTGCCAAGGCCTCATCTATAGAATTATCTACCACTTCATAAACCAAATGGTGTAACCCTTTTGGACCAACATCACCAATATACATGGCGGGTCTTTTTCTAACAGCTTCTAGTCCTTCTAGTACCTGAATGCTCTGGGCACCGTAATCTTTACTTTTGTCTTCGCTCATATTTTGTCTAAAGGAATTTAATGGATTCAACCATTAAATTCTGATTTTTTAATAAGGTGTAAAAATACTTTAATCCCATGGAATTACCTAAAGAATTACTGCATTTTTTCCACCATTAATTGACAATTTCGGGGAAGGTATTTGAGGTCTATTTTTAAGTTATAAAAGCCTTAAACATTTTGGATTATTTTTGTCAACCTCCAAACCTACCTTTTGATGATTTTAAACCCTAGTCCTGCTGTAAGAGCCCAACCATTGGATTTTATGTCAAAGCTTTGTTGAGAGATATTGATGTTCCCAATATTATACCTTAAATCTAAGGTGAAAAACACATTTTCTGATTCAAAATCAACCCCTCCGCCTATTAAGGTAGCGAGATTAAAATTGGTGAAAATATTTGTTACTGGGTCTTCTACTTCACCATTTGAACCATCAACATAGGTCCTACTTGTTTTATTGGATATCAAATAACCCACTGACTGCCCAATACTTGCATAAGGGAAAAAGTTTTCTGAAAGCGGGATGCGCAATTTTAGTACTAAAGGTATTTCTAGGTATCCTAATGAAGCTTTATAGTTATTGGTGTCATGAGAAAAATTGCCATTTTCCTGTGAGTACAACATTTCAATTTGAAACTGTGCGATGTCTGCCAAGCCAAGATTAACAAATCCTCCCACTTTTGGACCAGAGCCCCAATTGGTTTTACCAATGTCACCACCCGTAAAATTATTAAAATGAACTCCTCCTTTAAAACCAATAGAGGTTTCAATTTGTGCCGAGGCATAAAATGTAAATGCCGAACATGCTAGTATAGTAAGTAATATTTTTTTCATAAATGAAATTTAACATTAACTGTACCTAACTATTTATACATGTATTACATTAATAGTTAGATAGTTGTACCCATTACAAATATTCCATTGATATAGATTGTGGAAAAACACCTTAAATTGGGAAGTTTAAACCCCGACATCTTAAAAGTAATTTGAAGAAAAACGATCATGAGTAGAAACAATAAAATACCATAAAAAAAAATAAATCTTTTTTTGGTTGAGAATATCGGATTAGCTGCGCTGTTCCGATAAGTCCCGTGAAATGGATAATCAGATTATTTACTCATTTCCTTTTACGAACAAGTTCGACAAGTAAACTCATAAATAATCTTTATCATCAAGTGGAGAATATCGGATTCGAACCGATGGCCTCTTCACTGCCAGCGAAGCGCTCTAGCCAACTGAGCTAATCCCCCATTAATTATTATAATCATCCACTCTAGCCTCCCGTCACGATGTACATCGCGATACTTCGGGATTTTAGACAGTGCAAATATAATTGCAATATTTTTAAATCACGATACTGATTTAAAAATATTTAACAACCACCCGTAGTCAATTATTCGTAGACCAATTTGCCGCCCCAATGACGCATTTGCTTGGCGCACCAAGTCTGCCGTTTGCGCACATAACCACTAGGATTGGCAATAGAAAATTTTCTAGGGCTAGGCAATACAACCGCTATCAAAGCAGCTTCATTACTGTTAATTTTTTCAGCAGATTTTTTAAAATAGGCTTGAGATGCAGCCTCAACACCATAAACTCCATTTCCTAATTCTATCACATTCAAATACACTTCCATGATGCGCTGTTTACTCCAAAGTGTTTCTATCAAGAAAGTAAAGTATACTTCAAAACCTTTGCGCACAAAACTTCTACCATGCCATAAAAAAACATTTTTTGCTGTTTGCTGACTAATGGTACTTGCCCCTCTCCGCTTGTCTTTGCCCTTGTCCTCCATTTTTTCATTGTAATCCATTGCTTTTTTGATAGCAGCAAAATCAAATCCACGATGCTTGATAAAATTTTGATCCTCTGCACAAACTACGGCTAGCTGAGCACTATTAGGAATTTTATCAAGAGACACCCAATCTTTTTTCAATTTCATGGATTCTCCATCCATCTTTTGAGATACACAACGTTGCAACATAAAAAAAGTAAAAGGCACTGGCACCCATTTAAAAATTAAAACTGAACCAATGCTAATAGCCAAGAACCAAAGGCTTAGCTTTTTAAACCAAGACCAAATAAACTTTCGTGTAAATATTTTTTTCAAATGAGGGTTACAATTTAGCCTGCAATTTTATCTGTTTTTGCTTGTATTTGTTCAAAATAACAGAAGTTTATTTTATGGCAAACAAATCATCCATTTCCGCAGCACCTCTTTCATTGGCTTTAATAGCTATACACGCAAGTTCGGGGTCATGCTCAAAAAACAATTTGGCATTTTCTTCTAAAGCAGTATTGAGAAAAGATTGGCGTTCTTCCATACTTTTTAAGGGTTCTATGTCATAAGCCATCACATAATTAACTTTTATATGTCCAATAGAGGGAATTAAATCAGCACAAAAATAGATGATGTCATTTCCGGTATCTATTCTGGGCACAAACATACTTTCTGTATGCCCATTAACCACACGCAGTTGAATATTGTTGCCAATTTTAGAATTTTCATCGTCAAATACCAATTGACCTGACTTTTCCAATGATTCAAAATTTTCTTTCAAAAATGAAGGCTTTTCCCTTGGGTTGGGTTGCATGGCATGCGCCCAATGTTTTTGATGAGAGTGATACATAGCATTGGCAAAAGTTGGTTGGTAAATACCTGTAGCTTTATCTAACGAAACAGCTCCACCACAATGATCAAAATGCAAATGGGTAAGAATAACATCGGTTACATCGTTGGCAGCATAACCAGCCTTATTAATACTAGAAACCACATCATTGTCTCCGCTTAAATCATAGTACGAAAAGAACTTATCACTCTGCTTGTCCCCAATTCCTGTATCAATTAATATGAGTTTATCCCCATCCTCTATCAGCAAGCAACGCATGGCCCAAGTGCACATATTGTTACTATCAGCAGGATTAATTTTGTGCCAGATACTTTTAGGTACAACACCAAACATGGCACCGCCATCTAATTTAAATTTGCCGGTTTCTATTGTTGTTAATTTCATATTTTACAAATTTCAAAATTCTAAGACTATTAAAACTTCAAAGATACTGAATTATTGAACTTATCTAATTAAATACTCCCTGCTTATCGCCATTTCAGGTTTTTGGTCTAAAAAATGTAATATCCTTCGTCTTGAAGTTAAGTGTAGGTATATATTTGAAAACTACATGAAAGCAAGCAATTTTAAACTATTCAGCCAAGCTAAAAAAGAAGTTTCTTTAGAAGATTACTTAGGAAACCATTTAATCATCAACTTTTTTCCACAAGCATTTTCCTCTAGTTGTACGGAACAACTGTGCCACATGAGGGATAACCTAAAACAGTATCAAAATTTAGGAACAGCTGTAATTGGAATTTCCGTTGACTCTCCTTTTACTTTGGCGGCTTTTGCTACTCAGAATAATTATACATTCCCATTATTGAGTGACTTTAATAAAGAAATAGCAAAGGCTTATAATGTTTATTTAGAGGACTTTGTTTTTGGGATGAAAGGCGTTAGCAAAAGGGCGGTATTTTTGGTCGATTCCCATGGCGATATTGTTTATCAAGAAGTAACAGCCTCTCCTGGAGATTTGCCAAACTTTGACCGTTTAAAACAAGCCATCAATAAATTATAGATGATTATACTAGCAGTAACTTTACTTTTAGTTTTAGGTTTTGGGTTAATACTCATTGAATTTTTTGTTACTCCCGGATTTATTGTTGGAGTAATAGGCGTATTTGTTATTGTCTATGCCCTTTATTTTGGCTATGCTGAATTGCCATTGTGGCAAGCACATGTATTTTTGGCAGTAACCTTAGTTTTGGGACTTTTATTAACCGTAAAACTTTTTACCGGAGATACTTACAGTCGCTTTGCCATCAAAGAAACCATTGAGGGTAGAATGAATGAAAGAGATAAATTAAATTTGAATGTAGGTGATGTGGGCACAACCCTTTCTGCATTGCGTCCTTCGGGCAATGCTATGTTTGACAGTGTGCGCTGTGAAGTAACCACAGAAGGAGATTTTGTGTATTCCAATACACAAATTGAAATAATAAAAATAGAAAAAGATAAAATAACCGTAAAACCAAATTAAATTCGCAAAATGATATTAGAAGTAAATTTACAAATCACATCCCTTATGTTGATAGTAGCCTCAATAGTTATTGTACTACTATTCCTTTATTTCGTTCCAATTGGACTTTGGATTACTGCACAATTCTCTCAAGTTAAAATTGGCATTCTTCAATTGGTCTTTATGAGAATTAGAAAAGTTCCACCATCCTTAATTGTTAATGCCTTGATTACCTCTACAAAAGCAGGTTTAAAATTAACTGCCAACGAATTAGAAACGCATTATATGGCCGGTGGAAATGTAAACAATGTTATAAAAGCCCTTATTTCTGCTGATAAAGCAAATATTCCAATGAACTTTAACATGGCAACTGCCATTGATTTGGCAGGAAGAAATGTAGCCGAAGCAGTTCAACTTTCTGTTAATCCAAGAGTTATTGATTCACCTCCGGTAACAGCTGTTGCAAAAGATGGAATTCAATTAATTGCAAAAGCTAGGGTTACAGTTAGAGCCAACATTCAACAATTAGTAGGTGGCGCTGGTGAAGATACTATCCTTGCCAGAATTGGTGAAGGTATTGTTACCACAATCGGTTCTGCTACCGACCACAAACAAGTTTTAGAAAATCCTGATCGAATATCCAAAGTTGTACTTGAAAAAGGACTAGATGCTGGCACAGCCTTTGAAATTCTATCCATTGATATTGCTGATATTGACATCGGGTCTAATATTGGTGCAATCTTACAAACAGACCAAGCAGAGGCAGATTTGAAAGTAGCCAACGCCCGTGCTGAGGAAAGAAGAGCCATGGCTGTGGCATTGGAACAAGAAATGAAAGCTGCCACTGTTGAGGCTAGAGCGAAAGTAATTGAAGCAGAAGCACTTGTGCCTGCAGCCATTGCAGAAGCATTTAGAAACGGAAACTTAGGGATTATGGATTATTATAAATTGCGCAACATACAGAGTGATACTGAAATGAGAGATGCCATTGCCAAACCACCCAGCAACAACAAGAAATAGTTTTTAGTATTGAGTTGTTAGTGTTTTAAAAAGCCAGTATACTTGTAATGGTAAAAAAAACCAATTATAAGTTCAAATCTAAAAATCAATCATAATCTCCATTTTAAATGCCTTAACTATTTAAGACTTACTGTGTAGAAATCTGGAAGCACAATTTTACTGTTATTACAACAAAACTGCAAGAAAATAAAATCAATTTATTTTTGTGTTTAATGGAGATGCAGAATAAAATAGCCCTTATATTTGCAGCCCTATAAATAATATTTCTATCCGTTCACATTCATAATATGCTTACCCGAAGACTAGTAAGAATCAAATCACTGCAAGCACTTTACAGTACCAAACAAAATGACGAAAAATCCGTCAATCTTGCTCACAAAATGTTTGAAAAAAATGTAAGCAATTTACAAAATGCATATTATTATGCTATTCAATTTATTCAAGCCTTAGACAATTATTTATTGTCTGAAATCGACCTAGAAAAGTCTAAATACTTTCCAGATTTAGAAAAAATTAGGACTTATAGTGTTTTTAAAAATAACACTTTTTTACCAATAATTGATAGCACGGATACCCTGGTAAAACGCACTGCTCAATTTTCTGCAGATTGGTCTCAAGAGGGCGAAGAAATAATTTCTATTTATAACGAATTAAAACAACAAGATTTTTATAAAGATTATGTGGTTTTTGATAAGCCCACCTTTGATTTGAGCAAACAGTTTATCATTGACATTTTAACCTTTTGTAATAATTTAGAGTCTTACAATACAGCAATGTTTACAGCCTTTATGACTTGGGAAGATGATAAAAAACAATCTTTCAAGCAGGTTATAGAGTCTTTAAAAACAACACAAGAAAGTGCTGAAGCCCTTAGCCTTTATGAAATTGAGAATGAGGAGCATGCTGAAGTCAAATATGGCAAAGATTTGATAGGCAAAGTAATAATTAACGAAAAGGAATTAATCGGTCTAGTAGAAAAACACACCAAAAACTGGGATGTTGAGCGCATTGCGCAAACAGACCAATTAATTATTCTACAAGCCATTGCCGAGTTTCTATACTTTGAAGACATTCCAATAAAAGTAACGATTAATGAGTATTTAGAAGTGTCAAAACATTTTTCTACTCCTCAAAGTAGTAAATTTGTTAACGGGATATTAGACAGTGTAAAGGCCGAATTGCTTAAAGAAGACAAAATATCAAAAAGTGCAAAAGGCTTGCAAGAATAATAGAAAACTGTACTTTTGCAATCATAAAATATATTTATCATAAAATGAAAACAATATACTTGGCAAGCATTGCCGCACTCATAATGGCGCTGGGTTGCAATAGCGGAGCACCATTAACAGATAGCAACAGTTCATCAGCAGACAACCCAAAAGGAAATCCAGATGGATTAACCGCTAGCATTAGTTTTGATGAAATGGAAAAAACCTTACAACCTATCAATGAGGGTGAGCAGTTAACCATACTTTTTACCTATACCAACTCTGGCAAAGCACCTTTGATTATTACCAATGCTAAAGGAAGTTGTGGTTGTACTTCAACAGAATATTCGCCTAAAGAGCCATTGCAACCTGGAGAAAAAGGAACCATTCGGGCTGTTTTTGACAGTGCCGGTAAGCCACAAAACAATACCAAAACCATTACCGTTTCCAGCAATGACCCTGATGGAGACAAAATTTTAACTTTTCACGTTTACGTAGAACCAACTCCACAAAACTAAATATATGAACTTTATAACTATACTACAAACTACCGCTCCGGCTGTAGAAGAATCAAAAAGCGGAAACAATCAATGGATATTTATGATTGGTATTGCCGTTGTTTTTTATGTTTTTATGATACTTCCACAAATGAGAAAAAACAAGAAACAAAAGGTATTTGCTTCTTCTTTAGCAGTGGGCGAAAACATTATTACCACTAGCGGAATGCATGGTAAAATTATTAAACTGGATGATAGCACCGCTATTATTGAGCTAGAAGACAAACAAAAAGTTAAAATTGAGCGTTCTTCCATTTCTATGGATATGAGTGCTGCTTTGAAAACCAAAGCTTAAGCTAATATGCTGCAAGTTGGCCTAACTGGTGGTATTGGTGCAGGAAAATCAACCGTTGCGATGATTTTTAGGCATCTTTCTATCCCTGTTTATGATGCCGACAGTAGAGCCAAACTATTGATGCAAGAAAATCTAATGCCACAAATAATTGAGGCTTTTGGAGAAGACGTGTATGACAAGGGAATCTTGCAAACCCAAGTTTTGGCAAGCAAAGCTTTTTCATCAGAACAGAAAACTGCTGTTTTAAATGCAATTGTACATCCTGCAGTAGCAAAAAATTATGAAGGATGGGCTTTAACGCAAAATGCTCCGTATTGCATTAATGAGGCTGCATTGTTGATAGAAGCAAAATCATACAAGGTTTTGGACAAACTCATTGTGGTTACCGCACCACAGCAATTGAGAATTGAACGGGTTATGAAGCGCAATAGCATTAGCAGAGAAGCGGTCGAAGAAAGGATGAATAAGCAAATGCCTGAGTCAGAAAAAATAGCCTTTGCCGATTTTATCATTATCAATGACGGTGAACACAGCTTAATCTCACAAGTACTTTCTATTCATAAAATATTGATGGACCATAAATAATGAGAAAGGCAAATGCTTATGTTTTATTGCATATCTCCGTATTTATTTTTGGGTTTACCGCAATTTTAGGAAAACTAATCACTGCCAGTCATTTTGCTTTGGTTTGGAATAGAATGTGGATTGCCTTGCCCCTATTTTTCCTTATTCCTGGATTTGTAAAACGGATAAGGACACAAAATATTAGGCAAATGGCCATCTATTTGGGTATTGGTGTCATTGTAGCCTTGCATTGGATAACATTTTATGGTTCCATTAAAATAGGTAACAGCTCTTCTCTTACCTTGGCATGTTTGGGTTTAGCGGCTTGTTTTACCAGTATTTTAGAACCATTTTTCACCAAAGAAAAACATCAAGCCAAGGATATAGGATTGGGGATTTTGGCTTTGATAGGCATGGTGTTTATTTCTTTTTCAAACAATGAAAACAATACAGACATTTCTCCTGAAAACTTTAAACTTGCCATTATTTGGGGTGTAATAACCACTTTTTTAGCCACGCTGTTTAGTATTTTAAATGCTAAATATGCCAAAAGAGAAAGTCCTTTGGTGATGACTTTTACAGAAATGTTTGGAGGTTTTGTATTTCTAAGTATTTTGATGCTTGTATTACCTCTAAATGCAGGTTTTTTGCGATTCTTTCAAATTCAATCTACCTCTATTGCCATTCACGGAATTGATTGGCTATGGCTCATTTTGTTGGGTACAGTTTGTACCACCTTGGCATTTGTGCTGAATGTGTCTGCCATGAAAGAAGTTTCTGCATTTACCGCGAATATTGCTATCGGCTTAGAGCCAGTGTATGGAATTATATTGGCATTGATAATTTTTGGCGAAGGATCTCAATTTAACCAGTATTTTTATATTGGTGTGATGTTTATCCTTAGCAGTATTGTTTTTCAGTCTTACCCTTTATTAAAAAACAAATGGAAAAGAAAAATATTGACATAAGTCAGGCAATTTTTGAGCGCAGATCTATATTTCCAAAGGAATATAATGGAAAGATAGTACCCAATGAGGTTGTCAACGATTTATTGAACCATGCACAATACGCACCCAACCATAAATTATCATACCCTTGGTTTTTTAGGGTTTACCATGGAGAAAGTAAAAACAACTTGTTTGATTTTTGGATAAATGCGCAGCAAGACGAACAAAAAAAGACAAAACTTGCCAATAACAAGGCGCTAGTTAGCCATGTTATAATCATTACCGTTCGTTTTAATACTATCAATCCTGATAATGAAGAAATATGTGCTACTGCTGCAGCGGTTCAAAATATTTACTTGGCTTTAGGCAATTACCCTCATTATGCTGGGTATTGGGGAAGCGGTAATGGCATTTACACCCAAGATTTTCATCAATTTATAAACGCTAAAGACAATGAGCATTGCTTGGGTTATTTTATGCTGGGTTGTGTGGATGAAAAACGAACAGAAGCCCATAGAAAACCTGCTGAGATGAATGCAGCGTGGGTTTAATAATTAAAAATTTATAATTAACAATTAAAAATTGTTTTCCGAAATCTAATATGAATCTATTATGATTTTGATTTTCTTTTTTAACATATAAGTACATTTAAGCTTTTTAAAGCTCTTACTTTTCATATAAGAACATATAAGCGTTAAGAATTGAGTGATATTCTCATTATTTGAAACAGTAAACGCCTTATATGAACTTATATGTTTTGGTTTTCTCTTTTTAGCTATAAAAGCGTTTATAATAGAGCTCATTCTATTTAATTCAAAGAGTTTACGCCATAAAATTAAAAATTTATAATTAACAATTAAAAATTGTTTTCTGAAACCTAATATGAATCTATTATGATTTTGATTTTCTTTTTTAACATCTAAGTACATTTAAGCTTTTTAAAGCTCTTACTTTTCATATAAGAACATATAAGCGTTAAGAATTGAGTGTATTCTCATTATTTGAAACAGTAAACGCCTTATATGAACTCATATGTTTTGATTTTCTTTTTTAACATATAAGTACATTTAAGCTTTTTAAAGCTCTTACTTTTCATATAAGAACATATAAGCGTTAAGAATTGAGTGTATTCTCATTATTTGAAACAGTAAACGCCTTATATGAACTTATATGTTTTGGTTTTCTCTTTTTAACCATTAAAAATACAAGAATATTACACTGCAAATGTTTACATAAATTAACTAATATTGTTACTTTGTAAATCCGCATGAAAAAATTACTCTTTTCAACCCTAATTTTAACATCTGCATTGCTTGTCAATGCTCAATTAGTTCCATTAAACTACAGCACATATTATATTCATAATCAACCCTTTGCAACTTCAATAATTCAGATAAACGATACGGTAAACTATTGTAAACTAATCGAAAAGGGTGTAGTCATCCATACGAAACTGAACAAGATATTGACCTGCAATATTCCAAAGTCAGAAATTGAAAACGTAAGAAAAATGCCTTGCGTTCTGGCAATTGAAGTGAGCAGTTTTGCCAATTCTATGCGTGTAAAAAATGATGGAGCTAGACAACACAGCAATGTTGACAAGGTGCAAGAAGGTTTAACCAATAACCTGAATGCAAACTACGATGGAACCAATGTGATTGTGGGCATTGTAGATATAGGTTTTCAAACAGACAATCCTACTTTTTATGCTAAAAGTGATACCAGTTTAAGAATAAAGCGTTTTTGGGATCAAAGTGATTCTGGAAATGCTCCTGTTGGATACCTTTATGGACATGAATGCAAAACCAGTACTGAAATTACCAACCAAATTGATGTAGACGGAACGCATGCAACGCATGTGGCAGGTATTGCAGCTGGCTCTGGTTTGAGCAGTTCCAATTTAAAATACCGAGGCATGGCGCCCAATGCCGACTTGGTTTTTGTAAAGATAAAATATAGCAATGCGCAATTGGATGGCAGTGCGTATGGTGATTATATTGTTGCCAACCCTACCATTATTGATGCGTATAAATATATTTTTGATTATGCAGAAAGTGTTGGAAAACCTGCAGTAATCAACCTAAGTTGGGGTATGCACACAGGACCGCATGACGGCACCAGTCTGTTTGACCTTGCTGTGGCAGAATTGGTAAAAACAAAGGGGCATATTATTGTTGGTGCCAATGGGAATGATGGTGGCAGCCAAATGCACTTTAGACACAATTTTAACAACGACACCATTGCTACCATACCTTATGATAACAACAGAAAAAACACCCCACAAGAGTCGGTATATGTGGATATTTGGGGAAGTAAGAATACTCCTTTTAAAATGCAAATGCATTTGTATGACACTTTTAAAAACAAATTGGCATCCAGCCCACTGATCAATACGGTTGACAAAAGAAACATTGGTTATTGGTTTAACAACGGCACAGATACCGCTTGGGTACAGTTGGCCATTGACAGCAGTTATGTAAACAATCAAAAGCCCAATATTTTGGTGATTGCCAATCATAACCGTCCAAAAAAGAACTTCTTGGTGATAGAATTGATGGGAACCACTGGAAGAATTGATGCTTGGAACTCTGGCGATGCTTATGTTTGGAGCAGTGGTGGTTTTACCAATAAAATCATCAATGCAGAATTTTTACCAGAAGAGCATTTTAAAAAGGGAGACAATGAAAATACCTTGGGAGAAAATGGAGGAACAGGCAAAGGCACTATATCTGTAGGCGCATACATCAATCGTAATCTTTGGATTAATAGAGACAATAAATTGACGGATAATACGGAAGATTATGAAGCAGGTGCTGCGGCCGGCTTTAGTTCTAATGGCCCCTCCATTGATGGCAGAATAAAACCTGATATTGCTGCACCCGGACAGCATATAACCAGTGCCGGAAACCGCAGAGTTTTTAGTGTTGCACCCAATAATGATTTGATGGAAACCACTGTTTTTAAAAATGACACCAACTTTTGGATGCAATACAGTGGAACCAGTATGGCAGCTCCGCATGTTACGGGCATTGTTGCATTGATGCTACAAGCAAACCCCAATTTAAGCACAGAGGAAGTGGCAGCCACGTTAAAAAGAACTGCACGAGCGGATAAGTTTACAGGCGACCTGCCCAACAACAAATGGGGTTATGGAAAAGTGGATGCGCTAAAAGCACTAAAAGAAACGGAAAGGCTGAGTGGTATTATTCTATTAGCACTGCAATCTATAAAAATGTACCCCAACCCTACCCAAAACGATATTCATATAGCGGGTTTGCCCAAGCAATCTATGATTAGCTTATACGATTTAACAGGGAAATTATTGATGACTCAAAGCACCAACACCACAGAATACACCCTGCTCCTACCCAATTATGCAGGTGTTTATTTGGTAAGTATTAGCAGCAATGGAAATACTTTTACGGAAAGGATTGTGAGGTATTAGGGGGTTGTGATAGCATGCGCTCTATTGTGTATATTTGTGTGTTAGTTGTAATAAAAGAACTATAATTGTCTTGGATAATGTACAAAAGAAGAAAGTATTAGGGCCTGCAATGATTCCAGAGAAGAAAATGCTCAGGTACCATGAAGAAATAGGATTTTATGAACTTATATTTCCTGCAGAAACTATAGAACATTATAGAAATAAGTTTCACTCCAACAAAAAGGAGAATAATATCAGTATAGAACATAAACTGATAATTAAAAAAGGCGTTGAACTAACTGACTCATTTTTAATTAATAAAGAAAATAGTCATTTATTACCTATATATTTTCAAGACCTTCCTAATGGAACTTGGATGATGGAATATACTTTTGATAACTCAAATTTATTATCCAAATTCGAAAATGACGGTTCAGGAGGTTTTAGCATTGAAGTTAAGTTTACTATAGTAGTAGAAGATGGTAATAAATATGATGTCTACGAAAAATTTAGTAGGATGAATAAACTATCAGATTTATTATCTATTGAAATATGGGTGCATGGAGGAAGTACAGATGGTAAGGGAAGAAATGAGCATGGAGAAGCACATTTTGAACTTAAAGAAAAAAACTCTCGGAAACCGTTGGGTAAAATAATGATGCCTTCATTGAATTTATGGCTACAATCTAGTTTTAAAGAAAAAATTAAATTAATGGTAGTACAGAACGGAGATGAAATCACAAAAAAAGATAAGAAAGGATTAGTTCGCTGGTTAGAGCTAAACGACAATGAAAACCTAATCAAATGTCATAAAGAATGGAATGAAAGCAATAAACATAACAATAGAACTTTTCAAATATAAAACTACACCTAACATTTTATAATAAATCAGGGCTTTTCTTCCTCCTCCCAGCTCGGTGTTACGATGTACTCTTAATTCCGCAGGTCTTAAAGGCAAGGAGTAATTTTTGATAATTTCTGGCAATTTTAAGGTTAAATTTGCCTTATATTCATTCAGTATTTAGGGTGTTTTCTGTTTCTACTTTATTAGCATAATTTCTTGTTGTTTTTAGGCATAGATTAGACATCAGCTTGTTTGGTGTTTATTTCTTATATATCCTCTCTTTAACTCTTGTTTTTATTAGGTTTTAAACTGTAATTTGCCATTTATTTTTAGTGCATTTTGTCGCCCATTTTTTATCCATTTAGCTGGCAATATAACAAACTGGAAGATAAATTTCTTCATTCTAATATTAGGTTTAAGGTGTGTAAATTTCTTAGAAAGTAATAGTAATACTTGATTGTATATATTTTTACACATCGCTGTAAAATACATAAAAACAGTATTTTGCTCAAGTTAAGAAAAAGGTAAATGATTCCAACCAAAATCATTTTTTACTATATCAAATTGTTTTTCCATATAGCCTCTTTGGTCATAAAACGCATATATCTCAACTGGTGATTGGATAAGGTGATATTTGAATAAACTAATCCCATGGAACAAAAATACGCATTTTAGCAAAAATTATTTGGGCTTTTCTTTGCAGTCGGGTTTTCCAACCCGACTGAGCACACCGCTAGCCCAATTCTATGGACTTGTAATGTTTCTGATTAAGATTCTAATAGCGAGGAAAGTCTGCCATGGTTGGTGGCGGAACACAAACCATGAAATTAGAAAAAAGCACTCCCGAAGTACTTCGGGAGTGCTTCGATACAATCCATTCAATAAGAAGTGAATGAATTACTCATCATGACTGCTTTAAGGTAATGCTTTGTCGGTCCCGATGCAGAAATCGGGAGGAAGTCAGATGTACATCTGACCTGACATCAAAGAAATTATTTATTTCCCTTGGGTGCATTAGGAGCAATTTGGCAAGCGTTACTTTAAAATATTTAACAGCAAAAAACATAGACATCAATTAAAAATTCATCATTAAAATCTTACCGCTTCACTTTCTCAATCAATTTACCGTCTTCATTGTAATACCGCCAAAGGCCTATCTCCTTCCCATTGTTATACCTTCCTTTGGTTTTAACCGCTCCATTTTCCCAGTACTCCACATATTGCCCATCCTCCACATAATCTTGACTCAAACTGGTAATGGATTGCAATTTGCCATTGTCATAAAACTTTTTTTGTGCATTGCCATTGAGTTGTTCAATGATAAAACGATCTATCTCATCCAATGCTTCTAGTGCTTCTTCTTCCAACAGTTCTTCAGGCAGCACGGTAATGCTTTCCTTTAAAAAATTACTGCCCAGTCTTGTCTCAAATAAGCCTTCGCCCTTGGCACAAAGCTGCAAACCGGTGCCATTGAAACAGGTAATATATTGCTTATTGTTGTTCATTTCCAAAAACTTTGAAGGCGTTAACAAGGCTTTAAAATTATTGTAATACAGTTTGGGAGAAATGTACGCCATGACCGAGCTTGAACTATTCATTTCCTTATAAATGCCATTAAAAGAAGCATCTTTTGCCAAAGTATGCCCTTCTTCAAAGTCTATAATGGTTTGCAGCAATGTTCTGGGATCATCACAAAAAACAACATAATCTCCAATATAGGTAAAGAATGGTTTTTCTATTTTATCAAACAATTTGCCAAACAACATTTGAAACAAGCCTTTGGTTTCTAGGTAGTTGATATCATAATCTCTAAACTTGTATTGATTGAATTTTAATGGCGTTCTTCTTCTTATTTTCTTACCCACTTTCTCCAATTTTTCTTTGGCATCTTTGATATTGTATGCCTTTATCATCAATATTTTAGGAACTTTATCTCCATAAACCTTGTCATTAAAGTTTTGCGAAATGCTTATTTCGTTGCCCATCCAACCAAGCAAATCGTTTTTTATGGAAATTCCCATAAATATTTCTATGAGTCTAAAATTGCGATTGAGTTTTTTGTTCCCTTTGGGATAAGTTACTTCAAATAAATTGTCATAAAATTTGTTAAAATCATCAAAACCCAAGCGGGTAAGAAACGCTGTTTTTTCTGACAGGAAATCGTGCACACCCATTTTGCTTTGCCCAGATTTGGAAAGGGCTGTAAGCAATTGAGGTATGGAATCATCAATATTGGTATTGCCTTGAAGGTTGAGGTAATTAGAATTTATATCCCCATCCAAACCCGTAAAATGCATATATTTAAACATGCTGTCTGTACTGGCATCCAATGCACCCATGTAGATTTTTAGAAAGGGCGCAAGAGCTCTGTAATTAACATACACTTGTGCCAATCCTGCTATAGAATTTTGGTTATTGATTTTGGTGAAATGAGGATTAGCTTTTAAAACAGGGTTGTGATATTGATCGATACTCTTTTTTAAAATCCCTAAGTTGTAAGAGCAGCATAAGTAATTGGCAACTACAGCAACATATAATGTACTTTTATCAATGGTGCTTTTACATTTGTTTATTACTACGCCATTGTAAGTTTGCTCTGAAACTTTAAAAGCTCCTAGAGCAAAAATATTTCCCAAGTTATCTTTAAGAATGTCACTTCTAGACGCTTTTGATAAGTCTGTAACAAACAGAAAATCATAATCATTGGTGGTGGTAACATGGGCAGATATCAGTAAATGTTTAAACCCAAACATGCTAAATAGAGTTTTGTTATCATCAATCATTTCATCCAAAGCATCGGCACTAGCTGTTATTTCTGCAAAGGAAGGGTAGGTTTTTAGGTGTTGCCATAGCTCACTTTTGCTAAAGGTATTCCATGCCTTGATGGGTTTTTGGGTTTCAATAATATATACCGCATCATCTGGCACCAAGTTTAAAGATGCTGTGCTGTTGTCATTGGTAAAATAGAGTATATAAATAAAATAAGCGACCACAGCAAGCGCTGCCAACAACATAAAACGTAAAAAATATTTCATAAATAAAACAATCGGTATGAGCAAAAATAGTATTTTGCAGCAAGCTTTTTGTTAAAAATTCATTATTTTCGCAAAAGGGTTTTTAAATAGTTATGGCAAACCATTATTTTACATTAGGACTAAAACAATTTAGCAATGCTGAGTTGGTTAAAAACCAATATAGAAAGCTTGCCAAACTGTATCATCCTGATAAAAACCCTAATAACCCCGTGGCAGAAGAGCGTTTTAAACAAATTGCTAGTGCTTATTCGGTTTTATCCAATCCAGAAAAGAAAGTTGCTTATGATTTTCAACTTAGAGGAGGGCAATCAACTTCAGTAAAAATAGACCCTGCAATAATATTTGCCAGAAGGCAAAGAGAACGGGAGGCTTTGAAAATACACGAACTGGAAACACGTTATTTCAAGTATCAAAATAGTTTTTTTAGTATCAATGTTCGCTTGGGTACTGCCATTTTTTTCCTTGGTTTTCTATCTGCCAGTTTCATTTCCAATTATTTTATGAACTACGAAGATATTTCTGCTGCCATGATGCAAGCCTTTAAAGGCTTGGTTTACGCGGGTTTTATATTTTTATTTGTTGATGCTTTTTATCTTAAATTGGCTTACAACCAATTAAAAAAACCACTGAAACATACGGCTCTAAAAATGTCAAGCATCGCTTTTGTATTCCTTTTTTTGGGGGTTCCTATTATTTGCTCTTTTGCAGCACATCTTAGAAAAGAAATACTTTTGCAATACCAGTATTTAGACACCAAAATTTTGAGGCACTCTTTTAATGAAACTGAGGGGGAATATATGGTAGAGTTTTATGCCAACTATGAGAAATATAGCATAAAAATTAGTCACGAGGAGATTGACCCTCGGCAGATGGACTATGCAAAAATAATATATTACCCCAGTGATCCTCGATTGTGTAAACTTGTAAAACTGCAGCCTTAAGTGTTGTTTTTGGCGCAAATGTTCAAAACTTAGGTACAACTGGGGTTGAAATTGTTAATAATAGCCGTATTTTTGACGCCTTAATTCAATAGTATCCTTTATAAGATGAATAAAAATCAAATCATAGAAGAAATTAAAAAGAATGCGAATGGCATTTTTGAAAACTTAAAACCAGAGCAATTGGTTGAAAAATCTGTTGCAGCTGGAGAGGGAAAGGTAACAGATACTGGGGCACTAGCCGCAGATACTGGCGAGTTTACTGGTAGATCTCCAAAAGATAAATTTACTGTGGCAGATGCCAAAACCAATGACACCGTATGGTGGGGAAACATCAATCAAAAGTTTGATGGTGCTCAATTTGACAGCTTGGTTAATAAAATCATCAACCATTACCAAGGCAAAGATTTATATATAAGGGATGCCAAAGCTTGTGCAGACCCTCGCTATAGCATCAATATTAAAGTGGTGAATGAAAGTGCTTACCAAAACCTATTTGTACACCACATGTTTTTGAGACCTACAGAGGATGAGCTGAAAAACATCGAAACTGATTGGTTAATTTTGGCTGCACCTTCTTTCTTGGCTGTTCCAGAAATTGACGGAACTAGACAAGGTAACTTTAGCATCATCAATTTTACCAAAAAAATATACATCATTGGTGGTTCAGGTTATACAGGCGAAATCAAAAAAGGGATTTTTACGGTATTGAACTACATTTTACCTATGGAGCACAATGTTTTAAGCATGCACTGTTCTGCCAATTTGGGAGAAAAGGGTGATACTGCCATATTCTTTGGTTTGAGCGGAACCGGCAAAACTACATTAAGTGCAGACCCTGCCAGAAAATTAATTGGTGATGATGAGCATGGCTGGGCCAATGATTCGGTATTTAATTTTGAAGGTGGCTGCTATGCAAAAACCATTAACCTAACCGAAGAAAGCGAACCCACTATTTGGAAGGCTATTAAAGAAAATGCATTGGTAGAAAACGTGCGCTATTTTGAAGGTACTAATCAAGTAAATTACGATGACATAAGCGTTACTGAAAATACGCGTTGCGCCTACCCTATCTATAATATTGATAACATTGCAGTGCCATCTGTTGGACCATCGCCAAAAAATATTTTCTTTTTAACAGCAGATGCTTTTGGTGTTTTACCTCCTATTTCAAAACTTACTCCAGAGCAAGCCATGTATTATTTTATTAGTGGATATACCGCAAAGGTGGCTGGAACTGAAGTGGGTGTGGTTGAACCACAGGCTACTTTCTCTGCCTGTTTTGGTGCGGCTTTCTTGCCTTTGCATCCAGGCAAATATGCAGAAATGCTGGGTAAAAAAATGAAAGAAAACAATGTTAATGTTTGGTTAATCAATACAGGCTGGACAGGCGGAGCGTATGGCACCGGCAACAGAATGAAACTTAAATATACCAGAGCCATGATTAATGCTGCGCTGGATGGTGAGCTAAACAATGTGGACTATAAAAATCATCCAGTATTTGGAATAAGTGTTCCACAATCCTGTGAGGGAGTGCCAAGTGATTTGCTTAATCCTAGAGAAACATGGGCAGATAAAAGTGCCTATGACAACAAAGCCAACCATTTGGCTAAATTGTTTGTAGAAAATTTTGATAAATATGCTGCTGGTGTTAGCGAGGCTATTCTAGTAGCAGCGCCAAAAACAAGTGTGGAAGCCTAAGGAAAGTTTGAAGGGGGAAGTCCGAAGTTGGAAGACAGAAGCAGAAAGTGATGAGATACTAATAATTAGTAATGGGAAAAATAACTAAGTGCTTTTTTATATCTGAAACTTCTTTACTTTAATCCATTCTGAAATTTGATTCATAGGCATAAGAATACATTTACTTTCTTTAGTAACAAGACAAAACCCTTTAGAGTTTTCTCTCAATGAAAAAGAACCTAAAGGGTTTGTGTCACGAAAAATAATGCCTAAAGAGTAATTAGCAAAATTGTTTACATGCTTCTTGCAACATGCTTACCCTCTGCAATTTCTTCAATCATTTTAGCATTAAATGCTGGTAAATCTTTGGGTGAGCGACTGGTTACGATTCCTTGATCAACCACCACTTCTTCATCAACCCAAATTGCGCCTGCGTTTTCGACATCTTTACGAATAGAATAGAACGAAGTTACTTTTCTGCCCTTTAATGCATCGGCCTCAACCAAAAGCCAAGGTCCATGACAAATGGCGGCTATGGGTTTTTTACTTTCAACAAAGGAACGTACAAACTTTACAGCATCTTTATTTCGTCTTAATAAATCAGGATTAATAACGCCTCCAGGCAATACTAAACCATCATAATCTGAATAAGAAACATCACCTAAACTTCTATCGACTTCAAATTCGCCTCCCCAGTTTCCATCCTTCCAAGATTTAATTTTACCTTTTTCTAAGGAGACAATGTGCGTTTCAGCACCTGCATCTTCCAATGCTTTTTTTGGTTCTACCAATTCACTTTCCTCAAATCCGTTAGTTGCTAAAATTGCCACTTTTTTATTTTCTAATTTTTTCATATTAATTTAAGTGAAAAAAGTATTCCAATTTAAATGAATTAAACATTTATTACTGAAAATCAAACCGCTAACTAATATTAAGGTTTAAGAAATACTATACTGTAGCTTAAGAATGTCAAAGCAAATCAACAAATAGTTGAATTTTTGCAACATAAAATTTTGGCACGAATTTTTAAGCTAAATTATTTTTCCGCATCTAGCTATTTTTTTTCTTTTAAACAAAAAAAAACTAAAACGGATACCCTATTGCAACATTAAAAACTAAGTTCTGTTTTCTCCAATCTTTAAATCCTTTGGATTGAAATCCATCAATCCACCTATTTTCTGGCATTGCATAAGGTTTGTAAAGCGGAACACCAATATCACCCCGCAAAACAAAAAAACCTAAATCAAAACGCAAACCAAAACCGGTATTGAGCGCAAGTTGATTGTAAAACTCCCCCATTTTAAAAACTCCTGATGGTCTAGCAGTGTCATTTCTGATAAGCCATATATTTCCAGCATCTACAAATAAGGCTCCTTTGAGAATAGAATACATGGGAAATCTATATTCTGCATTTAGCAGTAAACTCAAATCTCCACTTTGCTGTATAGGATTAATTCCATTTATATTGGACTCAAAAGAATAACGACCAGGCCCAACGGATCTAAATCCAAATCCTCTCAAAGTATTGGGGCCACCTGCAAAGAATTTTTTAGTAAAAGGCAGCTCACTGCTATTACCATAGGCATACCCGGCACCAACTTTAACTCTTGCCACAAAAGTTTGCCTGCTTGATATATCTTTGTGAAAACGCACTTCAAATTCATCTTTTACAAACTGTGCGTAGGGTATCCCAAACATTGTAGAACCATTTTTTATGGTTGACCCACCTATCTTATTTACTGCCCAAGCGCTATTACCAGCAATTTCAAAATAATTTTGAAAATAAAAATACGACTTTTGGTCTGGAGCTTTTTTGGTATTGAAACTAAATTTGTATTGTGAGCCCAAAATTATTTGATCGTTAAAACTTACAGCTAATAAAGGGTTTTCATCCAAAGTTTTCTGAAATGTTGGTGTGGTGCTTGATACATCTATGATATTGAAAGAAATGGGTTTAATTTCATGGTGAAATTTAGAGGAATTTGTCCATTCATATCCATAAGATAAATCTATGCTATTCAAAGTGTAAAACTGAAGCCATTGTTGGTGATTGTACTTAAAAGCCAAAAAAGTTATAGGTGCTCTTTCACTCGGTAATTTTCCCAGTTCCAAAAAGAAAGTTAAACGTGGCACTTCATATTTAATTTCAGCCCCATAATTAAAAATACTGAATTGCGTTTTGCCTTTTACCTTTTGCAATTCTGTTCCAAAATTGACTGAAGTAGTGAGCCTATCCGCCTGTTTACTAACATTTTTATTTATATAGGCAACATTGAAATTGCCCCCTAAAAAACTTCTATTACTGGTGTTGGCTTCAATACCCACAGAAAAATCCTGAACAAGCGAAGGATTTAAAATAATATCGACATCCAATCTATCATGGGTTACTTTGGTATAATTTACATTTACAAAATCAAAGATTTCCATATTAATAAAGCGCCCATAGGTATAGTTAAATGCATCTATGGAAAACCGATATTCCGGTTCGATAATGGTGTTGGCATATATGGTTTTATTGGAAATGAATGAAAACTCATGGTGTATTGCCATTCCTTTAAAAGTATCAGTCGTAAATTTAGTAGAATCTATTTTGATTGCGTTCTGGTTAGTTACATAGACATTGACATTTCTGATAAAAAACCTGCGATGAATTGAATCATTTTTTGGCGGCCTTACTTTAAAATACAAGTCAAAATTAGGGCTTTTACCGACTGTATCTATTAAATAAAAAATATCCTGCAGATCAAAATCATAGTACCCACTGTTTCTAATGTAGGTGGCAAGTTCTTCTCTATCTGTCGTTAAATCAAGCAGATTATATCGCTTACCTTCTTTAATCCTTAGATATTTATAACTTGAAATCAATTGATCAACTTCTGAACCTGAGTTTGGAAATATGATACTATCAATATTTGATGGGGACCCGTTATCTATGGTGTACAAAATTTTCCCTTTGGTTTTTTTAACGGTTACCTCGGACTCAGATGCGCAATGAAAAAACCCATTATCTTGCATAGTTTTTACATTAATTTGATTCATTAACCCTTCATTAATATCCGTTATTAGGACAGGCTTTTCTCCAAACTTATATTTCAACTTATATTTTAATCCTTTTGATTTACCAGGCTTCGGATTTACTTTTACATACATCCATTGTCTTGTATAGGCAATGCCTAAAAATTTATCAGCTGGTTTGGGATAGATTTCATTTTTTATAAGGTCTTTTAATTCCTTCTTGTTGTCAATAGATGCTGGCTTTTTAAATTTTACATCAATCCCAGTATATAAAACCTCTCCTTCCTTCAGAAATCTTGAGGTGGAGCAACTCGATAAAAAGCTACTTAAAATGATACTGACTAATATTAGATAAATATACTGCTTCATCCCCTCCTATTGCTTTCTTTTTCCAAACATTGTTTTAAATGTTATTCCCACTCCTGTTTTCCAAAAATTGCTTTCATTCAGTGCATCATATTCTGTTCTTTGAAAAACCTTAAATCGATATTTTCCATCATCGGTAATTTTATAAATCAACACAAAATCTCCAGAGACATTGCTCAGGTTTTGGTTTGAGCTATTGCTACTATTCTCTAAATCTACATTACTACCTACCGAAACTGTTACCCTATCATTAAACAAGGTTTGGCTAACACCCAAATTTAGCTCAGTAACTGTTGTTTCACCATTTGCTCCTGTCAAACCAGTATTATAATTGTCTGCTCCAAAATTTACTTGAAAACCGCCAGAACTACCTATCAAGTCATTGAGTTGCCTATTGATTAAATTCCCTAAACTACGCACTGCTGTGGACGTGCCCGAATTAGAAATATTACCCTTGCTTTGATCACCTGTAAAACTATTGAACAACATTAAACTAAATACTTGTTTATTCAGGTCCGATTCATTTTGTTTAATTCTTTGCAATGAAGACGCGATACCTAATTGAGAGGTATGAGAACTGTATTCTGGCACTTTGATATCAAAAGATAAATCAGGAGACTTTAAACTTCCTTTCACCATCAAAAGTACATCTACTTCTGCCTGTTTTTTAAATTGCTTTCTATCTTCATCGCTCAAAGAACCGATATCCTGACTGAGTAAAGGCAACACACTTGCTTTGGTAGTATATTTGGCTTTCACATCCATGCGGGCATTGTAAGGAGAACCATTAAAAACGATTTTACTGCCAGCTATAATATCAAAATTTCTTTTCAAAAGTTCTTGGTATGAAAACCTATAACTGCCACTATTGATTATATAGGTCCCGTTTATGGTTAATTCTCCACCTGGAGTCATATTTACCAGTAATTTTGCATCACCTCTCATCGTTAATCTATCTTGAGTTACTGGATCTATCACGACCGTGAATATCGAATTTTTGTCCATCTCAAGATTGAGGGTAAGGTCAACCAACGACTCAATTTGATACCTTGCATTGGCTAAGCTATCCAATTCTTTCATATTGTATTTATCTGCGCCATCAATAAATATGATATAATTTTCTTGAGATAGAACAGCTTCCTCTGAAATAAGCTGCACGGTTAAATCAGTTTGATCAACGGCTTTTACATCTGCAACAATTCTAGGCAAGTCTAAATTTCCTGTAATCTTTGCATCCACATCGGCTATAAGAATTCCGTAATACAGCGCATCGTTCGATTTTTTTGTATTCAAAAATTTAAAATTATTGGCTTTAAAATTAAGGTTAAAAGCTAAATCCTTAAAATAGTTATGGGTTATATCACCTTTTAGGGTAGCGGTTTTTTTCTCTCCATCTACCAACTTTAAATCAGTGCTGATGGCGTTTTCTTTTAAAGAAATAGTGCTGCCATCAAATGAATATATTTCGCCTAAGTAAACCACCTTGGCTGCCAAAAGGGTTAATTTTAATTTACCATTGATAACAGGTTTATCCAAAGATCCGTTTAGTGCCAACTTACCATTTAAATAACCTGTAGTATTGGTTACGTATTCTTTAAAGAAGGGTTCAAAAGGATTAATGTAAAGTGCACCAATGTCTATCGTACCATTAATTTGCTTGCTTTGCAATCCATAATTTGCTTCTATTTTGATGTCATTTTCATTTCCAGTTAACGCAATTTTAGCATCAACAGCAGCACCTTGCTGCTTAAAGTCAAACATAAAATTGCCTATCAAATTGTTATTAATTTTGGTGTCATTAATTTTCATATCTCCTTGCAAAGCCCCATTTGTTGAATTCAAAGATATGATGCCATTCATTGCTCCTTCAACCTTTGTACTGTCTAACTGAATAATGGAAATAAGATTCCCCAAATTGAAGTTTTCTAAACTCAAGGTATTTTTTTCTTCATTGGCATTGAATGCCAACTTTTCATTTTCGTGGGTTACGGATAGTGATGGATATTGAATTTTGTCATTGCCAAAAAACATCGACTTGGTTTGTTGTACCTCCCATTTTTTAGCATTGAGCCATAATGGATTTTGCATAGTCGCTTCAAAAAGTTTATTGCTTTGGCTAAGCCTAATTTCTGTTTGTAAGGCATTTTGATTAGAATCATTTTTTAAGGTTAAACTGACTATCCCACTATTTTCTTTAAAAATTGTAGAAAAATTTAATTGTGGAATATAAGTGCTTTCGTTAAAAGCAATGCTGTCTATGCTACCGAGCACCGATAGGTTATTGTTATTGTTATTAGCGGTAATATAAATGCTATCAATTAAAATGTCATTATAAATTATTTCAGGTATGTAAAACTCAAAATTCAATAAATTATTAGGGGCACTCAACTCAAAGTCAAGCTGGGCATAATCTAATTTCTGCAATGGGATATCAAAAAAGTTGGTAACTTTGGTAGGCTCGATTAGTCTTATAGACAAATTGAACTGTTCATTTTTAATTATTGGGGTTACGCGTTTGGTATAATCACCCGTTTCTTCTGAGGCAATCATTTGAGAAAAAGGAAAATAATTATCTGCAAATGCCAATAATATTTTATCCATATCAGCAAGTTTAAAATTACCATCCAGCTTTACCTCAGCAACTGGCGATTGTAAGGTTAACAAATGGTTTTTGCCCACGGTTTGCGCCATAAAAATGAAAGAATCGGGTCTGTAATAATCTTTTCCATTAAAAAGCTCAATGTTATGGATTACAAGCTTCCCTTGAATATCATCTACTGTTGCACCAGAAAGATCAGAATTAATTATCATCTTTACAATAATTTTCTTACTCGTTAAATGGAGTGCATATAAGTCCAATTTTTCCACTTTCGCAGTAAAATCAAATTTTGGAATGCTGTCATCCAGTTTTACCAAACCATCAAAATCTATGGCAATGTTGTTGTCTTTAATATCAAACCGACCAATAAATTCTTTGTTTTTTACACTTCCGTGCAAAGAGCCGTTGGTGTAAGTATATCCATTAAACTGTAAGCTATTCAATGCCAAATCTAGGCGTGTATCTAAATCTTTTAAGTTTAGCCCCTGTCCATCTAATTGTACGTTTGCACTTACTCGCCCCAAACTATCATTATCCAATAAATCACCCAAATGAAAGGAGTTTAGAGCCACTGTACCCTTATAAATGGCATTGGTAAAAGAATCGTTAAAGGCAATATTAAAATCAGTATTGATTGACCCCGGTTTTGAATTTAGCTTCCCTCTTAAATCATACTTGGTCATGGTTCCCGTTAAAGTTCCTGTATAATTGATGTTGCCTAAATTATCTACCAAGGCAGGCAAACTATCAATAAGTGCATAAAGGTCTTTAGTTGAAGTTGAAATGGTATTGATTTTAAGTTTGTAAGCTATATTTTTTACATCCAATACATTTTTAACGGTTCCAGACAAATTGGCTTTGAAATCTCCATCGGTATTGATTAATAAATTATTGAACAAAAGATTATTCAAGCTTCCTGAAAAATTTGAACTCAACTTAACATTGCCAAAACGCGAAATTGTGGGTTTTAACGAAGACAAATCTACAAAGTTTTTAATTTCAGCGATTGTGCTGCGCACATCCAGTTGCGTTTTAGAAAAGGTCAAGGTATTAATATCTGTAAAGTTACTGATCAAACCTTTCAGTTTAATATTGTTTGCACCTAAATTTGCTTCCAACTTGTCTATGCTTACCACTGATAAATTACCCTTTAGTTTGGTTTCAAATTGCAGTTTGTCATTCAAGTGATTCTTTAAAGCCTTAACATCCTTTAGGCTGGGAACAAAATATAATAACTCTTCTATCGCCAATTCCAATTTGGTATTTGGAATATCTATATTTACTTGTTTGTCTAAATTTATTAAGTCTATAAACGCTGCATAACTAATTTGGGCACTTGACTTTAATGTAGATGCTTGTGTTGCCAAATATAAATTATCCCAACTTATTTGCCTTCTGTTTAGCTCAATTTCCCCATTAATGTCATTGACATAAACCTTGTTATCTAAATTCAGTTTTACCTTTTTAATATTGGCTTTGCCTAGATTTTGATCCAAGGCAATATCTTTAATGGTTATTTCATTAATAGCAACATCAATATGCTCAGCATTAAATGATTGCATTTTGGTATATCCCTTAACAGTATAATTTACAGATGAGTTTACAATGGATAATTTGTTTGCTTTTATCGTAAAGGGCAAAGAGTCTAAAGGAAAAACCATTTTCGAACTATCTTTAGGTACTTCAATCTTTGGCATTTCAATGGTACTTACCAATCCGTCAATTTTTAATTTATCTATTGCAAAAAGTTGATTCTCTAGGTCAATCTCGTCCATTTCAAGGGTTAATTCCTTTAAGTAGGTTGTAAAGTTCCCAGCAATTAAGCGAGATGTATTCCTGATATTGGTTAGTTTAATTTTATCAACTGATATCCTTGGCATTTTGGCGGCAGAGGTATCTGCAACACTCGTAGTATCCTTAGATGCAAACGAATCAATGATGTATTGGAAATTAAAAATACTATCTTTATCTTGTTCTAAATTTGCCACAACACCATCTAAAGATAAAAAATCAACAGCTATCTTGTTTCTGAGCAAGTTAAACAAACCTATGTCTATCGATAGTTTATTGGCATATAATAAGGTATCTCCTTTTTGGTCTTCTAAATAAATACCTTTTAAACTGACATAATCAATAAAATTTATCCTAACCGCTTGAATGGATACTGTTGTCCCAACAGTTTTTTCAAGATATGCGGCTGCTTTTTTGGCAATTTTTGTTTGTATAGCTGGAATTCTTAACGCAATTATAGCAATAATTAACAAGCCAAAAATGGACAATAAAGTATATAAAAAGTATTTTAAAGCCTTGCGCAGGAATTTCATTTATACGTTAGAAAAGGTTCAAATTTCATACCTTGTATTGATTAAACCTAAAACAATTTTATAGTCCTGATTTTAAACCACTTGCATTAAGGCAAGCTCATAAAAGCAATGAGTTACAAAGTACTATGTAGAAAAAAATCCCCATTTAGATTTTTGGAGTTAACAGAAGTCGTGTAAAATGTTCCCTATCAAAGAAATAAACTTTTTAAACTTTGGTACAATTTATTAGCAATTCTATGGCCCAAAATCATTTTTTTAAAGATTAATTTACTTAATTTTGCAAAAACAAAGTTCTAAGGAGTTAGGCACAAGGAATAAAATGAAAAAATTCCATTAACAACTAAAAACTAATTACTAATTACCATTCACTAACTACTCAAAAAAAATGACTACAGAAATATTACAAAAAGCATTTGCAGATAAAAAGAAAGATTTTTTACCGCTCAATGGAACAGACTATGTGGAATTTTATGTTGGCAACGCCAAGCAGTGTGCCCACTATTATAAAACAGCATTTGGATACAATGAGGTAGCCTATTGCGGTCCAGAAACGGGTGTACGAGATAGAGCAAGTTATGTTTTACAGCAAGGAAAAGTTAGAATTGTGCTTACCACAGCCTTAAAGTCAGATCACCCCATATCAGAACATGTTAAAAAGCATGGCGATGGTGTTAAAATTTTAGCACTTTGGGTTGACGATGCTGTTTATGCCTATAATGAAACCATCAAAAGAGGTGCTAAATCTTATCAAGAGCCTGTTACCAAAGAAGATGAGTTTGGAAAAGTTACTACTTCTGGCATTTACACCTATGGAGAAACCATTCACCTATTTGTTGAGCGCAACAATTATACGGGGCCATTTATGCCGGGCTATGTTCAACGTCCAAATACATTTAAAGTAGAGCCTGTTGGATTATTGTACATTGATCATTGTGTGGGAAATACAGACTGGAACAGAATGAATGATGTGGTAAAATGGTATGAAGACGTAATGGGTTTCACCAATATCCTTTCTTTTGACGACAAGCAAATTCATACAGAATATTCTGCTTTAATGAGCAAGGTGATGAGTAACGGAAATGGTTATGTAAAGTTTCCTATTAACGAACCGGCTGAAGGAAAAAAGAAATCTCAGATTGAAGAATATATCAATTTTTATGAAGGAGAAGGTGTGCAACACATTGCAATTGCCACCAAGGACATTATTGATACCGTAAGAAAACTAAAAGCCCGTGGGGTAGAATTTTTACCAACACCCGATTCTTATTACACAGACCTATTGGATAGAGTTGGCCCTATTGATGAAGATATATCACCTTTGCAAGAATTGGGTATTTTAGTAGATAGAGATGAAGAAGGTTATTTATTACAAATTTTTACCAAACCAGTGGAAGACAGACCTACTTTATTTTATGAAATCATACAAAGAAAAGGTGCTCAAAGTTTTGGTGCGGGTAATTTTAAAGCTTTGTTTGAAAGCATAGAAAGAGAACAAGATTTAAGAGGAAACCTTTAATTCAGTTCAAGGAGTTAAGCGATACCATGTCAAAACCACTTATTTTAATTAGCAATGATGACGGAATTACTGCCAAAGGCATAAGGGTTTTGGTTGAGGAAATGTCTGCCTTTGCTGATGTGTTTGTCGTTGCTCCGGATAGTCCACAAAGTGGCATGGGGCATGCGATTACAATGAACAATCCTTTGCGCGTTATGGAGTCAAAAATATTTGGAGATATTCCAGCTTTTGAGGTGAGTGGTACGCCCGTTGATTGTGTGAAACTGGCTTTGGACAAACTGCTGCCAAGGCGACCAGATTTAATGGTTTCAGGCATCAATCACGGCTCTAATGCCTCCATCAATGTAATCTATTCAGGAACCATGTCAGCCGCTGTAGAAGCTGCTATTGATAACATACCAGCCATTGGCTTTTCTCTTTCTGACTATACCTACGATGCTGATTTTGACCATACCAGAAAATATGTTTCAGAAATTGCGGCTCAAACCCTGCAAAATGGATTGCCAGTAGGTGTTTTGCTGAATGTAAATTTTCCGCATTCTAGCAAAACCATTAAGGGAATAAGAATTTGCAGACAAGCCAACGCCCATTGGGACGAAAGTTTTTTGGAAAGAGAAGACCCTTTTAAAAGAAAATATTACTGGATGAAAGGCGATTTTGTGAACAATGATAAGGGAAAGGACACAGATGAATATGCCCTCTCAAAAGGATATGTAAGTGTTGTCCCCACACAATTTGATTTAACAGCACACACTGCCATTTCTTTACTTAATCAATGGGATTTTAACGTATGAGCATAGCAAAAAAAGTAGGTTTAGGTTTTCTTATGGGCATAACGGGACCATTAATGGTGCTGTTAGTGATATACCTTTCAAAATATGACCTGTTTACCTTTTATGAATTTATCGAAAATGCCTACCAAAATTATGTATTGTCCATATTTCTAAGTTTGGCTGTTGTCATCAATTTAGGAACTTTTTGGCTGCTTATTAATCGCAATCGGATATATTTAGCGCGGGGTGTAATTTTAGCAACCTTTGTCATTGGCTTGTTCATTTTGCTCTTAAAATTTGATTTGCTTTAATTGGCAACTATAAAAAAGATATTTGTAATTGCCGGTGAAGCCTCTGGAGACCAACATGCCGCTGCTTTTATTGAAAAAATACGTGCAAATCATCCCAATATTGAGGTTACGGCAGTAGGAGGCGAAGCACTTGAAAAAGTTGGTGCCAAAATATTTCTGAAATACAATGTCTTTGCGGTAATGGGATTTTGGGAAGTTTTAAAAAATGCTAAAAACTTTAAAGTGCTCATTAATAAAATTGTAGCCGAAATTCTGAAGTTTCAACCTGATGTGCTGCTGTTGGTAGATTCATCGGGATTAAATATGCGGATTGCTAAAAAGATAAATGCAAAAACCAATATCCCCATACATTATTACATAGTTCCTAAAATATGGGCTTGGGGCGAATGGCGAATAAAAAACATCAAAAAATACATCAACTATTTGTACTGCATTCTTCCCTTTGAGGAGGATTATTTTAGAACGAGGGGTTTTGAAAAGGCATTTTATGTTGGCAACCCTACTTTGCAAGCCATAGAAAAATTTAAGTTTGAAAGCATTAATGAGTTAGCAGCTATTCAAAAACCCTTGTTGGCATTGTTACCGGGAAGCAGAAAGCAAGAAATTTCAAAAATGTTGCCCACGATGTTGGCGGCAGGAAGCCAAATGAAAAATACTCAAATGGTATTGGCATGCAGCCCGGGAATTGAGCCCCAATTTTACCAAGAATTTATAAAAAATCATGATATAAAATTGGTTACAGGCAATACTTGGAATTTATTAAAAATGGCTTCTATGGCTTGGGTAACGAGCGGAACTGCCACTTTAGAAACAGCTTTAATAGGTTGTCCTCAGTTGGTGTGCTACAAAACATCTGGCATTTCTTACCAAATGGGTAAACGATTGATAAAAGTAAAATACATCAGTTTGGTGAATTTAATTTTAGATCAATTGGCTGTTGCAGAGCTCATTCAAGGTGATTTTAATGAGCAAAACTTAATTGCTCAAACCCAAGGTTTGGACAGTTCAAAAGCAGAAGACATACAACACAATTTAAAAGAAAAATTAAATGTTGCATTTAACTTTCCTAAAGTTTTTTAATTTTAGGAAAGTTTTGCGGCATTGGCAAACAGATTACTCCTTCAATACTTTTACCATATTGATGCCATCATCACCTACTATTTGCAGTAAATAAACGCCATTGGTCAAATCCTGCAAATTGATTCCTTGGGTAAAATCTACATCGGTAAAAGTTTTTACTTGTTGACCCGAAAGGTTATAGACATTGATGCTTTGCACAGTAGTTGCATTTTCAATATTTACAATGCCATTGGTCGGGTTTGGATAAACTAAATTACTGCTATTATCTAATGAAGGATGGTTGACAGACATTGCATCAGGAGAGGCATCGCCATATTTAGCTATAATTGAAACGTGTTTCCATGATCTTAGAGCAGCCTTGGTTAAAACAGGAAGTGTTATAATGTCTTTTTGATGAAAAACTGAGGCATAATAGCTTCCATTTGGTTTTAAAATTAACCCTTTTAATTCCATTCCTGCGCCTCCACCAGAATTATCTGGATGCACTGAAACACGGGCGTTTGTAAAATTTTCAAAATTATGATTACACCTAACTATAAAATATCCCGAATGATAAGGATTTATAGTTCCTAAAAAAGTCATCGTGTCCATAACACCATTTTTTAAAATATAGCCATCCCCTTCTGCCCCAGCAGAAAATACAATATTTGTATCGCTTATTAACTGGCGGTCATACTTAAGCGAATTGTTGTAAGTAATAAAACCCTTTACCTTTAAGGTGGAATCTAATTTTACAATACTGCTATATTTATAAACGTTGGTAATGGTAGGAATCTTTAAAGTATCATTGCCAATAATAATATCTTTATTGAGAGAAGCATCTACACCATGATTATAAAAAATTGTCCAAGACTTATCTTTAGCATGATACAAGGTATTCATTAGTTTAATATAAAAACTACCTGATACGTTAATTTGGTGGGCACTGGTTGTAATTGTATTATTATCCAAATTTAACTCTTTCAAAATTAAACCAGTTCCATTTTGTAACAAGCTAACGACCTTACGTCCCTCAATTGTATTGTATAATACATCTCCAATCAAATTATCACTCCCAAATGCATAATTTTTAAGATTGCCATTGGTTTTATCAATGGTTAAATACCCATAACCCTTTTGATAATTTTTAACTTTTATAGAGTCTATTTTATTATGGTCATAATATTGATTACCATTAAATGCCCTTAAACCCAAAACCAAATCATTGTTTCCGTCAAATGCAAGTTTTGCCTCATAGTTATTGTCAAAATGTTTTACCCACCTAAATTCTCCGTTAGTAGCATTTAAACATAGAAAAAATGTTTCGGGATTACTTGATTTATTAACAAAAGTATCCTTGGGGAAGTACAAATAACTGGTAATATGTCCTACAATATAAATACTGCTATCATCTGCCAACACAACATGAAAATCAAATCCATCAGTGATACCATGGTAGTTTTGCTTCCAAACAATTCCTAATGTATCGTTTAGTTTACCTACAATTAAAGCTCTTATCTTGGCAGAACCAATTTCATAACCATAACCAGAATAAATAATATTTCCTTTAGGGTCAGTTGTCATACCTTTCACTTCATTGGTGCCACCATGTATAACAGTGCGCACCGCAGACCAATATTTTGATGAATCTGATGAAGCTGAAAGATTATAACTAAAAAGAAAAAAAGTGAGAGTTAAAATTAGTAATTGTTTTTTCATAGGCACAAAGATAAATTATGGAATACAGTCCTGCCATACGCACTAATGCGTATTTTTAAATTTTATTTTGCATAGGACATACATACAGTTCTAAAGCTGTTTAACATTAGGACCGTTCTTGGAATAACCAATTACTTTAAAATTTGCAATTTCCCTCTTTCCATACTATGGTCTGAGTATAGTGCCACAACAATATAATTACCTGTTGGCAAAGAACTAACATCCATTGTTTTTGAAGTACCAGAAAGCACAAGCATTCCCAACATATCTAAAACTTGAACTTCTTGTAAAGTGTTTTTTGTTGAAATGCTAAGGGTATTTACGGCTGGGTTTGGAAAAATGGTAGCATCTGCAAATTGAGAAATAGAAAAAATGGAAGCCGTTGGATTGGATATTTTTCTAATAAAATGGTTTTCATGGTCGGCAACAATAAAATTTCTGTTCTTATCAAAAATTATGGCCGTAGGTCGTTTAAAAGCGGCTGCACTGCCAACACCATCTGCATAAGTTTGATTGCTACCTGCAAAGGCATAAACAATTCCTGCTGTGTCAATGTATCTAATTCTGTTGTTACCATAATCTACAAAATAAATGAGGTCTTTGAACTGGTCATAAGCTACACTTAAAGGAAGTGATAATCTTGCATTGAATATGTTTCCATTGCTTGTTCCTTGATTACCTGGAGTACCTGCAACTAAACTTACATTTAAAGCTGTATCTATTTTTCGAATAACGTGGTTGTTTTGGTCAGCCACATAAAGGTTCCCTTTAGGATCCAAACACACATCATAAGGACCATCAAATATTGCCTTGGTTCCTTTTGCATCACCATAACCAAAGGTTCCATATTTTCCTGCAACCGTTGTTACTATAGCATCTTTGGTAATTTTTCTAATAACATGTCCCCCTTGTTCTGCTAAAAAAATATTGTCATCGCCATCAATGCACATCCCAACTGGGCCGTTAAAAGTTGCCAAAACACCAGTAGCATTGTTGTTCCCAATTTGCCCACTTCCCGCAAAGGTACTTACCACACCGGCAGGAGTAATTTTTCTGATTTTTTGATTCGTATAATCCGAAACAAAAAGATTTCCCTTGGAATCAAATATTACACCAGTAGGATTATTGAAGGATGCACTAATATCGGCTCCATCTATGTTTCCAGCAGCTCCAGACCCTGCAAAGGTGCTTACCAATCCACTTGGTGTAACTTTTCTAATACAATGGTTTAATTGATCTGTTATATAGATATCACCTACTGCATTAACGGCAGCATCATGTGGGCGATTAAATCTTGCTGCGGTGTCTTGACCATTTTTAAAACCAGAAATGTTTTTTCCGGCAACGGTTGTAACAGTTTGTCCAAAAGCAACACTTGTTGCAAAAACTGCCATTAAAAGGCAAATTGATTTTGAGTAGATTTTTGTTTTCATACCGCAATATTCCTTGAAGAGGATAAATCAAAAAGCACAATTTTTAGCAATGGTCAATTTATTTTAGCAATGGTAGGGCTTGAACCTTTTCTAAAGTTAAAAAACTAAATTAATTCAAAACATTTTTGGGGGTAATGCAACGCATATTTGTATTAGGTAATAATTAATCTATTTTTGCCCTAATGTTATCTGCCAAAGAAATTGCACAGTTTGTGAATGGAACCATTGAAGGAGATGAGGCTGCAACGGTTGAAAACGTTGCAAAAATCGAAGAAGCTACTGATAAAGATTTGGCTTTTTTGAGCAATCCCAAGTATGAGCACTTTTTATATAAAACCAAAGCAGCCATTGTTTTTATCAATAAAAATATCATTCCGAAAGAACGTGTTAATTGCACTTTGATAAAAACAGACAATCCTTATTTAAGTTTTTGCATGTGTTTGGATAAATTTTTCAACCCCAACGTACACCCAAAAGGGATAGAACAACCTTGTTTTTTGGATGCTGAAATTGGTTTAAAGTTAGATAATGAAAGCTATATTGGTGCATTTAGCTATGTAGCTGGTGAAACAAAATTGGGAAAAGGTGTTAAAATTTATCCTCATGTTTACATTGGCAAGGGCTGTGAAATTGGAGACAACACGGTGCTTTATTCAGGGGTAAAAGTAATGCCAGGCTGCAAAATTGGCAACAACTGTATAATTCATAGCGGAACGGTTGTAGGTAGCGATGGTTTTGGCTTTGCTCCTATGCCTGACGGCAGTTATTCAAAAATACCTCAGGTAGGCAATGTGATAATTGAAGAAAACGTAGAAATAGGCTCAAATTGCAGTATTGACAGAGCAACCATGGGTAGCACCATCATTAGAAAAGGTGTTAAATTAGACAACCTCATTCAAGTAGCACATAATGCTGAAATTGGAGCGCATACTGTTATAGCAGCACAAACCGGAATAAGTGGCAGCACTAAGCTCGGAAAACGCTGTGTAATAGGTGGACAAGTGGGTTTTGTAGGACACATAACTGTAGCAGACGGAACCCAAATAGGAGCGCAAAGCGGTGTACAAAGGGCTATAATACAAGAGAATCAGCAATTTATTGGCTCTCCAATAATGCCTTTAAGAGATGCTTTTAAAACCCAAGTTTTAGTTAGAAATTTGCCACAGCTAAATGAAAGGCTCAATAAATTGGAAAAAGACAAATTATGATTATCAAAACCATAGATATGAATGAAAAACAAACCACAATAAAAACATCAGTTAAACTAGCGGGTGTTGGTTTGCATACTGGCAACAAGGTTGAAATTACCTTTAACCCTGCTCCAGAAAATCATGGATATAAATTTCAAAGGGTAGATTTGCCCAACCAACCTATTATTGATGCAGACTGTGAATATGTTACGGACACCTCAAGAGGAACAACTTTGGAGCATAATGGATGTAAGGTAAGCACCATTGAGCATGTTTTAGCAGCTTGTGTTGGCTTGCAATTGGATAATATTTTAATACAAATGAATGCTGTGGAAACCCCTATTATGGACGGTAGTGCACATGATTTTGTAACAGCATTAAAATCTGCTGGAGTTCAAGAGCAAGAGGCGGAAAGAGAGTATTTTAGTATCCCTGACAACATTCATTATGACGATGAAAACGGGAATGTTGAAATGGTGGCGATGCCATTAGACAATTACAGATTAACCGTAATGGTTGACTACAATTCGCCCGTTTTGGGAAGTCAACATGCCAGTGTTACCCATATCAATGAGTTTGAAAGTGAAATAAGCAGTTGCAGAACATTTTGTTTCCTTCATGAGCTGGAAATGATGTACAAAGCTGGACTTATAAAAGGTGGCGATTTGAACAATGCCATTGTAATCGTTGACAGAGTTGTGGCAGATGATGAAATGGAAGAATTGGCTAAAATGTTTAATAAGCCTAAGGTAGAAGTGCGTAAAGAAGGCATTTTAAACAATGTTGAGTTGCGTTTTCAAAATGAGCCTGCTAGGCATAAATTATTAGATTTGATTGGCGATTTAGCTTTGGTGGGTATGCCCATAAAAGCTCAAATAATGGCTGCTAGACCTGGACATGCTGCCAATGTGGCCTTTGCTAAAAAAATTAAAGCAGCCATAAAAAAACACAAGAGAAAACAAAAATCAAGCGCTCCAAAAATTGATTGGTCTATACCAGCCTTGTATGAACACAAAGATATTAGCCGTTATTTACCACACAAACACCCATTTTTATTGGTTGACAAGATTATTTCAAAATCAGCCAAAGAAGTTATTGCCTTAAAAAACATCAGTGGCGACCAATATTTCTTTCCGGGTCATTTTCCAGGAAATCCAATTTTTCCCGGTGTTTTGCAATTAGAAGCCATGGCACAAGCCGGTGGCGTAATGGTTTTGAGCGAAGTGCCTGATCCAGAAAATTATGCTACCTATTTCTTAAAAATAGACAATGCTAAATTTAAAGACAAGGTAATTCCTGGGGATACACTAATTTTGCATTTAGAGTTATTAGAACCCATACGCAGAGGTATTTGTGTAATGAGAGGCAGGGCTTATGTTGGCGATAAGTTGGTTTCTGAAGCAGAAATGATGGCACAAATAGTAAAAATTAACAACTAATATGATACAACCTTTAGCATACGTTTCCCCGCAAGCAAATATTGCCAACAACGTGGTAATAGACCCTTTTGTAACCATACACAATAGTGTTGAAATTGGCGAAGGTACTTGGATTGGCTCTAATGTTACCATTTTTCCAGGAACGGTTATCGGAAAAAATTGTAAAGTATTTCCCGGGGCAGTAATAGGTGCTATTCCTCAAGATTTGAAATTTGGCGGAGAAGTAACCAAAACTGTTATTGGAGATAATACTACCGTTAGAGAATGTGTAACCATCAACCGAGGTACGGTGGATAAAGGCGAGACTTTTATTGGCAGTAATTGTTTGTTAATGGCATACAGCCATATAGCCCATGATTGCCATATTGGAGACCATGTTATTTTAGCCAATGCAACACAACTAGCGGGACATGTGAGTGTTGGAGAATTTGCTATTTTGGGAGGATCTACTTTGGTGCATCAATTTGTACATATTGGCAGACATTCCATGGTTAGTGGAGGCTCTTTGGTTAGAAAAGATGTTCCGCCATACACCAAAGCAGCTAGAGAACCTTTGAGCTATGAAGGTGTAAATTCAATAGGTTTAAGAAGAAGAAATTTTAGCAGCGAAAAAATTGCTGAAATACAACAGATATACAGAATTCTTTACGTTAGAGGTTTCAATACCAGCAGAGCAATGGGTATGATTGAAGCAGATATGCAAGCTACACCAGAAAGAGATGAAATACTACAATTTATCAAAGCCAGTGATAGAGGTGTGATGAAAGGTTATTTCAATAAATAAAATGCACTTACAGCTTCAAAATGTAGGCAAACACTATCAATATCAATGGATTTTCAGAAATGTTGATTTAGACATTTCTAGCGGAGAAAAAATTGCCATTAAAGGGCACAATGGAAGCGGAAAATCTACCTTACTTAAAATTTGTTGCGGACTAGAAAGCTTGGATGAGGGTCAAATAATGGCCAATGGGAAACCCACTTCTATAAACCCTATTCATCAAAAGGCATTTAGTTTTACAGCACCTTACACCCACCCCATCATGGATTTCAGCACCTCAGAAAACATTGGTTTTGCAGCGCAATTTAAGCCTTGGCGAATGGGTTTGTCCAACTTAGCAGTAGCACGATTATTACCAACCCATAAGCGCAATTTTGACAAACCTTTGCACTTGCTTAGTTCTGGAATGATACAACGTGTAAAAATATTGTTGTGCATGTTGGCAGATGTGCCTTTGGTTTGTTTAGATGAGCCATTGTCCAATTTGGATACAGAAGGCATGGAATGGTATAAAAATTTGGGGGAAACTTACCTTCAAGCCGCCACTGTTTTGGTTGCAGGAAACAATAAACATGAGTTTTCATTTTGCGATAGGGCTATTGATTTAGCCGAAAGAAGCCAAACTACTACCAGCTAATTTTTAAACTTAGATTATTCCCAAATTATCCATCATTCAAAATTAAATAAGCTAATTTTGCCCCATGGAATTTTTTAAAGAGTTTTTGAGTATTTTTTTAATCCTATTTGCGGTAATTGACATCATTGGTTCTTTGCCCTTAATCATTGATTTAAAGCAAAAGCATGGTTCTATCAATGCCGTTAGTATCACTATTTCCGCAGCATTTATCATGATTTTATTCTTGTTTATTGGCGACTCATTTTTAAGCATTATGGGAATTGATGTACATGCTTTTGCCGTAGCTGGTTCTATTGTATTATTTATTATTGGTTTAGAAATGGTATTGGGTGCTAATTTCTTTAAAACAGACCCGAACAGTTCCGCAGGTACTATTGTCCCCTTGGCCTTTCCGATTATTGCTGGAACAGGAACCTTGACAACCATTTTATCGTTGAAGGCCGCTTATGAAAATTGGCAGATTTTATTGGCTATTCTGGCTAATTTGGTATTAATTTTTATTGTGTTAAAAACCTCTTCTCTTATTGAAAAAGCCTTGGGTAAAACAGGTATGGCTATTATGCGTAAATTCTTTGGAATTATTCTACTTTCTATTGCTATCAAATTGTTTAGCAACAATGTAACCCTGATTTTGCCTTAGGGTTATGTAATAACTGCTGTCATTACATTTCAGGATATAAACGTACATGTTTTTCACGCTTTCAAAGGTAACTAAATCAGTCAGTCCCAAAGAGTTTCGGGAGAGCTTTCGCCCCAATGGAGGTGGCGAAATTTTAGAACCATAATGCTTTCCTCAGATTAATGGTATTTGACATGAACACTACTTATGTTATTCAACCTAACCAAAGTTTTTTAAAATTGCCAAGTCAAAATTTTGATTTGTTTACTTAAAAAAAATTGTAAATTGCCCAATATTATGAGCAGCACGAGCAACATGGTTCAATCCAGATTGGCAGAAATAACGCAATATTTGGAAGGTAGAGATTTCAGTTTAGCCTTGAGAAGGCTTACAGACTGTGTCATTGACACTGAAAACACGACTATTTTTAAAACTTGCTTAGCTATTCATAGCACGTTTGAACAAGCGGATAAAAATAAAGATGATTACCATGATTTTGAACAAATAGTTAAGGATTTTCTCCCAACCTTAGAGGAGAATCTTAGCAATGTGGTGCTTGAAAATAATTTATTACTGAGTACACAGCAATTAGGCAAGACCTACAACACCGGTGGTTTTGGTATTAGAAATATTGATACAGATATAAAGCAAGGCGAAATTGTGGGATTGGTAGGTGAAAATGGGAATGGGAAAACAACCCTTTTGCGCATGTTGGGGGGTGAACTAAATCCTAGTTCTGGAGCTATTAATTATCATTATACGGCAGAAAGAAAAGGCACTTATAATCACAGAAGCGAAATAGTTTTTGTTCCTCAAAGTATTCCCAAGTGGTATGGCAGCTTGATGGACAATTTGATGTTTACCAATGCTTATTACAACAGAAAAAATGAAGACAACCGCCTTTGGGCAGAAATTATGATTGCCAGATTGGGTTTAAGAGCTTTTAAAGATTTGAATTGGAACAGAATAAGCAGTGGATACAAAACCAGGTTTGAGTTGGCACGGGTTTTATTACAGAAACCAAAAATACTTCTGTTGGATGAGCCCCTTGCCAATCTTGATATTTTTGCGCAACAAACGGTTTTACAAGACTTAAAATACCGTGCACAATCTATGCGCAACCCTTTTGGCATATTTTTAAGTTCGCAGCAACTTTATGAAGTAGAAAAAATTTCTGATAAAGTGATTTTTCTGAAGAATGGAACACCTCAATATCAATCCATGACTACAGAGGTTATTGAAGATAATCAACCAGAGCAATTGTATTCAGCTTTTGAAATAGAAAGCCCAGAAAACCGAGCTGCTATTACCCAAGCTTTAGCTGCATTAAACCCCGTTCAGGTTAAATTTAATGGCGGTGTGTATGTGATAAGCTTTCCGCTTGCTGTTGATATGTCTAAACTACTGTTAACATTGGCACAAGCCAACTTAACGGTGCTGGCAGTGCGCAATATTTCTAAGAGTTCACGTAGATTTTTTGAGGCTTAATTGATAATTAAAAATACCATGTTAAAGAAATTAAAAAATTACCTTTTAACCAATCATCCATTAATTTGGAATACCCGTTTTGTAACAGCAGGTGTCGGAGCAATAATTATCAATTTAATTTTTATTTTGATTGGCTACAGTGCTTTTAGCGGTGTGCAAGAGTTGCATAATTATCGGATATACAATGACGAAGAAAGTTTTATACTCCCCTCCGTTTTGGTGTCTGTATTGTTTTTTATTGTTTGGCTATTCTTTTATACCAAAAACAATGCTTTTAAAAATTACTACCCTTTAAAAAAGGGTTATTTAGTTAAAGAGTTTCTGTTAATTACCATCATCATTGCTTTAAACTGCAGTTATATTTTTAGTTATAGATTTGGCTATGCCAGCCATGCAGAGCAATCTGTAAGGCATATTGAATTGGTGCCTTTAGTGAACAGAGCGAACCAAGCCATGATGTTTTTGCCGATAGATCAGGGTGATTATGAGATTGGCAGGAGTTGTGATAGTTTAATCCAGTTTTACACAAGACAAGATAACAGTTCTCACTACAGTTCTGATAATTATGATTATGAAGAGATTGCTACCGAAGTTGAAGCTGCGGCTTATGCGGTTGATGGAGGAATTTCATATACTGAACAAAAAACCAAAGATTCCTTATGGCAAGTATTCGTTACCCATTTTGAAGATTCAATAAGAAAGGCAGACAACATGCACGAAAAGGATAGAATTTGGATTGACTATGAAAAATTTCATCCTAGGCCTGTTGTAAATTACAGCGACAATGATTATGATGCTGACGTTTATAATTCTAAAAACATAACAGTTGCTCCTATCAAAGAGCGCGCAAAAAAGTACAGCTACTATTTTTATTGTAGTCGACAATTTAGTTTAGATAATTTTGGAGATAAAGAAATGGATTCCTTAATTGCCCAGCTGGATAGCGGCAAAAGCATATCGAAAAAAGGTATTGCACTAATGAGAGATAAAAATGAGAAAGCTATAGCAACCCTCATCAATAATTTTAAGGCAGATATGAATGCGGCTAAAGTGCTTTATCAGTTTAGTACAGAACAATATGTAAAACGAGCATTAAAAGACTCTATCTGGAGGGGAAACGGCTATAAAATGATTGAAAATTTATATGATGATAATTATCGCAGTATTAATGAAAGTACGACCTATCAAAACAATGCTATTGCCATATCAGACATGAATAATTTTATTGACAATACCACCAAATTACAATTCAATTTTTCAAAGCAAGTTGGTGATGCATCAAGTGCTTTAGTTCTTATTTTTGTTGCCTTATCATTGGCTTTTGCCATTTTCTTGTTTAGACTCAATGGTATCAAAGAATTTTTACTGAGTATTGTGGCTGGAGGGGTTTTGAGTTTAGCCATTGGGCTATTTATGTACTTAGCCAAAATGAATAGCAGCACGGAAAGTTTAATTACTTTTGGCACTATTGGTTTGGCATTAACATTACTGGGAATTTTAGCAGTTAAAAGCAAATTTGTAAAATTAAAAGCTGCTATTTGCCTCAATATTGGAGCTTTTTCTTTAGGACTTTTATGGATAGTGCTTTTCGGTAGTTTACATGAAATTTTTGAACCTTCTACTGCTTACTTTAATTATGGAAGTATAAATAATGCTTTTAGCATTGAAAGATACTCGCCATTCTATGCTTGGCTGAATAGAGAGTATATTACCATTTTATGGTTATATGTTGGGCTCATTTTATTAACGATATTTTTATATTTGATACCACTTTCTAAAAGACTAAGAGCAAATCCAGAGGAGTAGAATATTGGCTAGAATTGACAAAAATAAACTAAGGCAATTCGAACAGTTTAGGTAAGTGTCAGGTTGAAAAACCTGACACCAAATAGTATTTTGTATGTGTTAGGCTAGCCAACAGAATGAATATTGAACTACTCCAACTCCAACTTCTTAATAATGAAATCGACTTCCCAGTCATAAACAGGGTCAAAGGTTTCTTTCATGCTGGTGTTGTAAGATTTTGCCATGGCTTGCCAAAAAATGGTTTCTAAACCGCCAGAATAGTTATTCATAATCTCCCAAGTGGTTTTGCCCGTTTCTCTATGAATTAGTTTAAGCAACAGTTTCCCTTGAGACATCGTCAAATTCTGCAACTCTTTCATAAATTCTTCTTTGATGGCCTTTTCACTTTGTTTGATATACTTTTTGCGGTCTCTTTTGCTCTCTATTTTCGCTAAATTATCTTCCATTAACTGCAACTTAAAAGCTGCCAGTTTAGCATAAGGCAAAACCGCAATGATATTTCTACGCAATTTTTTGAAACGTTCCATTTCCGAACTATCCGCAAGCGGTCTCACCACCACTTCATCTATTTGATAAATGGGAATGGTATCTTTATCAATAATCATGTAGCGTACAATTTTTGCTTTCATTTTGGTTCTAAACATCACTGTACTGTCCTGCTTTTCCCCATTATCTATCTGTGCATTGACACAAAAGGCCATTGTGCACAATAACAAAAACCCTCCTATCCTATTTATATTGCTGAAATTTCTCATTGTTGTTGCTATTTATTTGTAGTGTAGTTCTAAAATGATGCCAAAGATATAAATTACGAATTGAGAATAATGAATTATGAATTAAAAATATTGTTGTTTGATAAACATTTTAATAATCCTTTACAATTTTGCCGAATAAGGAGATTTGAAGATGTCGCTCCATTTGGGGCTTGTTTTTTTGTGCATTATTTTGTTGCAGAGATTATCCCTAAGGGATGTTTTTAGCTCCAGAGGAACTCAAATATTGTAACAAATAAAGACCGTTGCACAGTATTTTCTTATAAAATCCAAAAAAAATACCGAGTTAATTATTTGGTTATCAGTTATATAATGTTTATTTTTACATCATAAAAAGGATAAGTAACCCCACATTTGCTGATAGTATTTGCGATTTAAGAGTTAGAAAGATAAAATCAGTGTTTTTTAAGCAAATGAATGAATTATTGGATCGGAAAGCCGTTTCTGCATTGATTAACAAGCATTATACTAAGACATCGAATGCTGTAGGAAATCCAGCTTATGATGGTTTAATCTTATTAAAAAATGTGCTTGTTACAAACGTGGTATGGATTAAGTGATTATGAGGTGGAAGACCGAGTGAATGACAGTATTTCATTTGGTTATTTTTGTGGTTTAACCTTAGAACAACCAGCGCCCGACCATAGCACATTGAGTAGGTTTAGAAAAACACTAACAGAAGCTAAGGCTTTTGAGCCCTTGTTTAAACTAATAAACACGCAGTTAGAACAGCACAAAATTATTGTTAAGACAGAAATATTATTTCTTATCCTTACAACAAACTCCTGTTTTAGTTTTATCACATTTGGCTTTATCCATTCCACATTCCTTTTTTCCAATATATTCGCCAGCCTCATTGTATAAAGCCATACAATTTGATTTTTGTGTACTATCACAACCCATTTTATCGCAATGAGCAGCACATTCATCCTTGGTCATCATGGCACAATCATCCATGTTGCAAGCACCGTAATCCAATGTGTTTCCTCCTTTTTTGCAGCAAGATTTTTCTAATACCATTTCGGTTTTATATTTGCTGTAACCATTACCCATACCACCATTTGAACTAACTGGTAAATAAGGCGCAATTACCAAAGCAACAATAGACATCAATTTTATCAAAATATTCATAGAAGGTCCAGAAGTATCTTTAAATGGATCTCCTACTGTATCTCCTGTTACGGCAGCTTTGTGCGCTTCAGAACCTTTTACTTCCACTTTTCCATCAATCTCTACCCCTTTTTCAAAAGATTTTTTAGCATTGTCCCAAGCACCACCAGCATTTGATTGGAAAATACCCATCAAAACACCCGAAACGGTAACTCCAGCTAACAATCCGCCCAAAACCTCAGCACCAAAAATAAATCCTACTAAAACTGGAGTAATCAATGCTATAGCACCGGGCAACATCATTTCTCTGATAGAGGCTTTGGTAGATATCTCAACACATTTTTCATATTCTGGTTTGGCGGTATAATCCATAATACCAGGAATTTCTCTAAACTGTCTTCTTACCTCATTTACCATTTGCATGGCAGCTTTTCCAACCGCTTGTATGCACAATGCAGAAAACACAAATGGTATCATACCACCCACAAATAAACCTGCTAACACATTTGCTTTGTAAATGTTAATAGCATCAATTCCTGCAATCCCCACAAACGCGGCAAACAAGGCCAGTGAGGTTAATGCAGCAGAGGCAATTGCAAAACCCTTACCTGTGGCAGCAGTAGTATTTCCTACAGCATCTAAATTGTCTGTACGCTCACGCACCTCTGGTGGCAATTGGCTCATTTCTGCAATACCTCCAGCATTATCAGCAATAGGTCCAAAAGCGTCAATAGCTAGTTGCATAGCAGTTGTAGCCATCATACCTGCAGCTGCAATAGCTACACCATATAGACCTGCAAAGTAGTAAGATGCCATTATACCAGCTGCCAATGTTAAAATTGGTATAACCGTAGATTTCATACCAACAGATAAACCAGCAATGATATTGGTGGCATGTCCAGTTGATGATTGTTGTATAATTGAGTTAACAGGTTTTTTACCCATTGATGTGTAATATTCTGTTACAATACTCATGATTGCACCAACAGCAGTACCTACCAAAATGGCATAGAACACATTTATTTTAGTAAAACCATACTCTCGTAAAAACATGACTTCATTTGGCAACATCCAGTCAACAATAAAATAAGAAGCAATTACCGTTAAAAGCATAGAAGCCCAGTTGCCAATATTTAATGCATTCTGCACATTAGATTTTTCGTCCTTTATGGTTACAAACCAGGTTCCTACAATAGAGAAAACTATCCCTAAACCACAAATCACCATCGGCAATAAGATTGGAGACATACCATTGAAATTATCCACCACGGTCATTTCTTGACCCAAAACCATGGTTGCTAAAATAGTTGCCACGTAAGAACCAAATAAATCGGCTCCCATCCCAGCAACATCTCCAACGTTATCACCCACATTATCCGCAATAGTTGCAGGGTTTCTAATATCATCTTCAGGAATATTTTTTTCTACTTTTCCTACTAGATCAGCACCCACATCGGCAGCTTTGGTGTATATACCACCACCTACACGAGCAAATAAAGCAATTGACTCTGCACCCAAAGAAAAACCGGTTAAAACCTCAATCGATGTTTTAACAGTATCAGCACCTAAATGAGCAAAATATGCTAAAAAAGCAATGAATAAACCGCCCATGCCTAACACTGCTAAACCAGCAACTCCTAAACCCATAACCGTTCCTCCAGTGAAAGAAACTTTTAATGCTTGTTTCAAACTCGTTCTGGCGGCTTGTGTTGTACGCACATTTGCCTTGGTGGCAACGTTCATTCCAATATAACCTGCAGTGGCAGAAAAAACTGCACCAATAATAAAGGCAATAGAAATAATCCAGCTAGAATGTATTTCCTTTCCATTAACCTCATGCACCGTACCAGAATATGCCAATAGCGCTGCTGCTATTACCACAAAGATACTTAAAACTCTCCATTCAGCCTTTAAAAAAGCCATTGCACCGCGGGCTATATACCCTGCAAGTTCTTGCATCTTTTCATCTCCAGCATCTTGTTTTGAAACCCAAGCACTCTTAATAGCCATAACTATTAAACCTAATATTCCTAAGGCAGGAACTAAATAAATAATATACGAATTCATATTTTACTGTTAATTTCTAAAAGGGCGCAAAAATACGTTTATTTATTTGCTTTAGCAAAATGAAAATTAATTATGGTTAAAGCTTTATAATTTACTGTAGCGCAATAACTTCCCGCTAATTTTCATTCACTATAAGTTACAAAAACTGCTTTTACAAAATCCATATAAAAAAGCCGTCTAGCAAATGCTAGACGGCTTTTTTATAGAAATTAAGTGTCTTACAGACTATTGACTTCCTAAATATACTAAATATCCTATTTCAGACCTTCCGTTTACGGTAACTTTTACCATGTATTTGCCTGCCGATAATGTTGCAGTACTAATAGCATGTTCTTGACTTCCACTTTGCAATGTTACCAATTCAGAACTAATTAACTGACCAACTGCATTGTAAATATCGATTTGACCTTCCATTTCTTTTGAAGTAGAAATGATCAATTTGGCATTACCAGTGGTAGGGTTAGGATATAGATTTTCAATTTTGAAACCTAAATTCTTTGTTAAAGCATTTATATCTGTGGTATTGTTGTCTTGAGCCAATTTGATGATAGCTGAAGTTGTAGTGGCACAAGGAGCCTCTCCACCAATTACCACATCATAATCCGCATAATCCGCAGCAACTACCCAACCTATGTTTAAGGTAGAAGTATTTGCACCAGCTATATTTACTCCATCTTTTCTCCATTGATAGCTAACAGCAGCACTCGCAGAAACAAATAGTGTTACACTTTTCTGTTGCTTAGCATATACTATTGCACCAGACTGTGAAATAATGCTAGGGGCAGTTTTAATGGCTACAAATGCTGCAGCAGATATTTTAACTGCACAAGATGTCAACCCAGAAACTTTTACATCATAAACACCTTGTGATGTAGCATTTACATTAGATAAGTTGAGGTTAGCTAAGGTTGCACCAGCAATATCAACACCATCTTTTCTCCATTGATACCCAGCATTATTGATTGCCGCAATATTTAAGATTAAAGTATTGGCAGAACAAACTGTCTGACTTAATGGTTGTGTTGTGATTGAAGGAGCTGCATTTACAACTGCAATTGCTGCAGGCGTAGTAACAGAAGGACAACCAAGCGCTGAAGTTAGTTTCACACTGTAATCTCCTGTAGCACTGGTATTTGCATTGTCAATTACAATGGTATTATTGATTGCACCTAGCAAAGATATTCCATTCTTAAACCATTCATAACCAGCCGCATCACTTGCATACACTGACATGGAAAGTGTAGAACCCTCACAAATCGTTGCATCCATAGGGAAAGCGTTAATTACCGCCCTTTTGTTAATTACAACATTAGCAGTGTTTGAAATTAGATTGTTACAAGCCAAATTGGCGTTTGCAATAACACTGTAAACTCCTGCATTCGCAACAGTAGTTACTGGAATTACATAGGTAATTGAATTTGCTCCTGAAATATCGACACCATCCTTTTTCCATTGATAGTTTACTGCATTATTTGCAATTATGCTTAAAGTTAAAGCCTGACCAACGCACAATGTTTGCGGAATCGGATGGGTAATAATTGCTGCAGCAGCATTTACGATTACTTGGGCGATGGAAGAGGTTACTGGAACGCAAGGTGCTGTTCCATTGATTACCACATCATAATATCCAGCTTGAGCAAGGGTAACATTAGACATAACTAGGGTGGCACTGTTTGCACCAGAAACATTTACTCCATTTCTGCGCCATTGATATGATGTAGCACCGTTTGCACTTACTGAAATATTTACAGAATTACCTTCACATTGCGTTAAACCAACCGGCTGCGAAATTATTGTAGCAGGAACACTTACCGCAATAGAAGCTGCATTAGAAATAACATTTGGGCATGGATTTGTAGCTGAAAATACAACATCATAATTACCTGCATTGTTTACATCAATATTGTTGATAGAATAATTATAAGTAGTAGCACCAGAAATATTTGCACCATTCTTTCTCCATTGGACACCTAATTCATTATTTGCACCAGTAGAAAGCGTTAAATTATTGCCTTTACAAACCGTTTGAGAAATGGGGTGCACAGCTCCTGTAACTGGTAAACGAACTGTGGCATTCACAGTAGACGAAATAACAATAGGGCAAGGAGAAATTCCAGTAACCACAACACTATAGCCAGCTGCATCACTAACACTAGCAGAAGGAATTGTAAAAGTGGCATTGGTGGCACCGGGGATGTTAATATTCACTTTTTGCCATTGGTATGCCGTAGCATTATTAGCCGTTACACCAAAACTAATGGGGCTTCCTACACAAACCGTTGTGGCAACAGGTTGAGCCGTTATGGCAATTGGTTTATTTACAGACAATGATGCAGAATTGGTAGTAATTGATGGACATGGTGCCGAGGTAGTTGCGAACACATCATAACTGGCGGCATTTGTAAGACCAGCTGCTGTAATGGTATAGTTTCCATTGGTAGCACCCGCAATATTCACCCCATTTTTGCGCCATTGATACCCCGTAGCAAACGAAACAGCCGAAGTAAAGGTAACGTTTGTACCCTCACAAACTGTTTGTGATGTTGGATGAGTTATTACAACCATTGGATTATTGATGGTAACCGAAACTGGAACCGTAAAGCTGTCTGAACAGGGAGCCAATGCAGTTATGTATACTTTGTAAGTGCCACTATTTGAACCCGTTACTGAAGAAACAGTATAAGTTGAACTAGTTGCTCCCACAAGTTGACTATTACCTTGATACCATTGATAACCTGCTTGATTATTTGCAGATATAGATAAGGTCATTGAATTACCCACACACAAGGTTTGAGCCAATGGTTTGGTTGTAACTTGAATTGCCTTATTGATGGTAACTACCGCAACATTGGATGTTAGCGCCAAACATGGTGCAGCAGAACTTACTACCACATCATAATTACCACTATGTGTTGATGCAGTAGAAGCAACAACATAAGAAGATGAGCTTGCACCAGTAATATTAACTCCATTTTTACGCCATTGGTATGCTGTAGCATTGCTTGTTACTACACTTAAACTTAGCGATGACCCTTCACACAATGATTGAGTAGCAGGATGGGTACTTATGGTAGCAGTTGTATTCACAACAAAAGCAACAGCACTTGAAGTGACACTAGCACATGGACTATTTCCAGTAATAACTACATCTATGCTTCCAGCAAGAGCAGTAGTAGCAGATGCAACAGAGTAGGTGGCAGTTGTAGCGCCTAATATATTTACTCCATTTCTTCTCCATTGGTAGCTAATAGCATTGTTTGCGGTAACGCTAAAAGTAGCACTTCCATTGGCGCAAACAGTTTGAGCTACAGGTTGTACTGTAACGGCAGGTTTTGGACTAATGGAAACACTTATAGAATTAGAAGTTTTGTCAGCACAAGCCGTTTTACCTTTTAAAACTACATCGTATAAACCAGCATCTGAAACCAAAACAGGATTGATTGTGTAAGTAGTAGAAGTTGCACCAATAATATTTGTACCAGCTTTTCTCCATTGGTAACTTAAGGCATTTTGCCCAGTAACGGATAAAGTTAATACATCATTAGCACATAAAACTTGGTTAGTTGGCTGAATAGAAATGGTGGGCACAGCATTTACGGTAAGTTTTGCAGCAGCAGAAAATATACTTCCACAAGAGGATGTATCAGATAAAACTACATCATAGTTTCCGCTATCAGCAAGCACTAAACTGGTAATTGTGTATGAACTATTGGTAGCACCCGTAATGTTTACTCCATTTTTTCGCCATTGGTAACCACCTGCATTGCTCGCAGAAATTGAGAAAGTTGCGGAATTGTTCTCACATAAAATTTGATTACTTGGTTGGGCATTGATAATAACAGCACCGACAGTTTTAAGTTTAACAGTGTCAGAAGAAACTACTGGACATGGAGCATAGGCTGTTAATAGAACCATATATTTACCAGTGTCAGAAGAGGATACATTCGGTAAGGTATAGGTACTATTGATAGCACCAACAATTATGCTGTTATTTAATTTCCATTGATATTTGAAAACATTGGTAGCAGTTACTTTAAATGTTTGTCCTGAACTTACGCAAACTGCGGTATCTCTTGGCTGTTTACTTATCAATATTGGTAAAGCAACATTTAGTTTTGCAACATTTGAAATTAAATTACTACAAGGGTTTAATCCAGTAATAACAACATCATAGTTTCCCGTATCGCTAATAGTTGCTCCTGTTTTAGAATAAGAAGAGGCAGTGGCACCAGAAATATTACTTCCGTTTTTACGCCATTGATACCCTATAACATTACTTGCCGTTACCGAGAAGCTAATGTTTCCTGTATTACACAATGAAGTATCAACGGGTTGGGCACTAATAGAAACTTTTGGAATGACATTTACTTTGACAGTGGTTGAAGTACTATCTCCACATGGAGCAATACCCAATACCTTCACAGCATAGTTACCAGAGTCTGACAAAGCAGGATTTGCAATGCTAAACGTTGCTGCATTTGCTCCTGAAATATTTCCTCCATTTTTAGTCCATTGATAGCCACTTGCATTCAAGGCAGTGACAGATAGAGATATTGGGGTTGACAATTGATTTTGGCAAACAGAAGTTGTCATTGGTTGTGCAGTAATATTCACTTGACTTCCTTTAACATTAATTAATACTGTTGGCAAGGTGGAATCGTTACAAGGCATGGTTCCTTTAATTCTAATACTGTAGTTTCCAGAGTCAGATACGGTTGCGTTGTTTATAGTATAAGTACTATCTGTAGCACCTACAATATCAATTCCATTGAAAATCCATTGATAACCTTTTCCATTTAAAGCCTTTACATTCATAACATATTTGCTTCCTTTACAAACTTCTGCAGCAGCAGGTTTTGTTACAATGGTAACAGGCTGTGCTACATAAATTTTAGCAGTATCAGTTCTGAAACAACCATTGGTATTGGTAACCGTGGCGACATAGTTGGTACTTACCAAGGGTTTGGCATAAATAACAGAGTCCTGAGTACTGGCATAGGCTGTATTTGTTGCTAGGTTTTTAAATAAACCACTAATTGGGCTCCAAATTGGCGCTAATTTTAAATCACCACTCAATAATACATTATCCAAAGCCCAAGAAAAACCCCATTTAGACTCATATCTAAATCTTAAATACACCTTGTTCATTCCTGCATAGGCATTCATGTTTACAGAATCCTTAGAAAAATTTGAAGCAGTACCTTGTGCACTTTGATAAGACTTAACCTTGGTCCAAGTAATACTATCTGTTGATGCTTCAACGATAGCTGTATCATCTGAACTGAAGTAATTAAAATAATGAAACCAAGATAATTTAGGGTTCGTATACAAGGACATATCAATACTTTTAGAAATCAATTTAGTTTTAGTTATACCACCACTTCCTTGTGCATCACTGTTAGAAGAAATAAATTTAGAATTGTTATTAGAAGTATGAATAGATCCGGCAACTGATGTTCCAGAGGGGAAAATTGTCCAAGCAGCTAATGCCGGTGTGCCACCGGAAGACTCATTAATGGCAGTCCAATTAGGGGCGCCACTTTCAAAATCTTCTTTCACAACTTCCTGATTCAATAAACTAACAACTGATGAGGTTAATCTTAATGTATCCCCTCTATTACAGATTGAATCTTTGGTTTTGCTAACTACAATTTGTGGAACATTTGGTTTAACTACTAAATTTTTGCTAATTTGTTGTTTGCAACCTTTGTTGACACTATTGCTGCTATCAATTGCAATCATAGTATAAGTTGTATTTAAATTTGGTTTATAGCTTACAACAGCACCAGTATCATTGCTAGGCAACCAACCAAATTTATAAGCAGGGTTTATAGAAGTTCCAGTTAAGGTAACTTTATCACCCTGACAAATAATAGAATCTGATAAGGTAAAATTGGCAAGAGGAGCAGGTTTTACAAAAGCGCGTACCATTTGCCTTGACGATTCACAAAGATTTGCAAAATCAAAACGAATGTTAGGCCTTAATGCAGTTGTGGTTGAAGTTCCCGATAACAAACCACACATAAATGAATTATGCTGATATCTTCCAGCAACAGAAGTAAAATTGGTGGTTGTTACTCTAACTGAAGTGGTACCAGCATAAAGGTTTAATCCACCATTTAAAGGATCATTTTGATGACAAACTTCAACAATAATATTAGAAACACCATCCCAGAAAAACGGAGTTGAAAAATTAAATTTTTTCCACCCAATTGGAGTTATAGGTAAACTATCCGGTCCATATACTGTTGTATTGGGTATATCAGTAACGGTACTTAAAGCTGTTAAATTTGTATGACCAACTTTGATAGTATAATCTTTTAAATAAAAACTTGTAGCCGATGTAAGTTCAAAACTCAAAGACTTCATTATTCCTGCCACGAACCCATTTGCAATTAAATCAGCAGATTTATAAAGAAATTGACTTCTCGCCCCTTCTTGCGAAGTTGTAAAAGGTGATGTTCCTGTTCCAGCATTGGTTCCTGTACCATTGCCAATACTTCCAGAAGCATCTAAATAATTTGAGGCTGCCGCATAATAGTCCGTTGTTGTATTGATTAAAGGAGTTGTAAATATTGCACCTGTATCCAACTGAATCAAGGCAGATGGTGAATTATACCATGCTGTAAATGAACCATTGGAAGTAGTAGATTTAAGTTTTGCATTTCCACTACCACAAATAGTATCATTGCTAACATTCACTATGTTAGGTTTTAAAGAAATTGTACTATCTGGTAAGGAATATCCTAATAAAGTTGCACCGCAAGAATATTTCATTCTAAACCTTGTAAATTTATTCACAAAAGAAGTAAATTCTAAACCATTAGCACCCGTAACATCAGCATAAGTGCCATTGGTATCCAATTGCCATTGATAGTTGGCATTGGTTATAACTGGCAATTGTTTCAACATAATGCTGTCAGCAAAACATACTGCATTTTTACTGACCAAGGCAACAGAATTACTAATAAAAGTATCTCTTTTATACGTGCTAATTATAGGAGTTGCTCTAGTTGGTCCTGCTCCAGCAGCTAAAACTACGGTGGTAGGACAATAACCACTTTTATAGCCAACTGAGTTTGAACCAACATTAGGTGTTGAGGCAATATCTTGAGCAATAACAAAATATTGCAAGGTTTGAGAAACAGCTAAAGTACTGCCCAGCAATGTGTAGTCTGGAACAAAATTAAAATTTGGAGTGGAGCCTGTAGATTCTACAAATTTCCATCCATTAAAGGCACTTACATTATCTCCAGGGTAAGTACCAAAAGTATCTTTCTCCGTAGATTTTTTATAATATAATCTTGGTTTAGTACCTGCAAAATTATTCACGCCAGTTACATCATCAATCGTTGTTACCAATGTTGGGGCTGTTGGGCAATAATACGTATTTCCAATAGGTGTAAAAGCAATGACAGGGGGTAATAAATCATTAATAATCCCAGCAAACTCTACAGCACCAATGTCTGGTTTTGTAGTATTTCTATTGTTACCTAAGTAATCCTTATTGCCTGTTAATGGATATACCAATGCTCCTGATTCTGCAGTAGAAGCAATAGAATTACTAGGTCTCCATGCATTGTTACCCAAAGATGTCAAATTATCTTCAGTGGTGGTGTTTATTTCTCCTATTGAAGTCATAAATTTTTTATACTCACCACAAGGAGTGTTAAAATTGGCATCCACCATCAAGTTTCTAGCAGTTACAGGTGTAACTGTAGCGCTAGCAAAACCATTGTTATTGGTTGTATTTACTGTTCCTTCTACATATATCCAGTTATTAGCTCCACTATTTACACGGTAAATATTATTGTTCGCAAAAAAGTTAACAGGAACAACATTAGCCGTTCCACTTGCTCTTCTTACTGCTGATACCATAGCTGTAGTTGTGGGCACAGCATCTACCCATATTATATTGTTATAGAGCCTAACAATATTGGTAGTTGTAGCGTTATAGTAAAAACCAGAAACGCCAAATGTCGCGGCTGTTGAAGTTACTTGACCAGATTTACCTATTTCAATGGTATTGTTATAAATATTTAGATTTAAGGCACTACTCTGAAAAATTCCAGTTACCCCAGTGGCACTGGAAGAAGAGGGAGATTTCAAATCAGAAATCATATTGTTATAAATATTAATATTTTGACCAGTTACGCAAAACATTCCATAAATAATGGCAGTACTATATCCATATACTCTGCTCACTCTATTTCGGTAATAATTTACTGTTGAGTTGGTTGAACCACCCCCACAATAGATGCCGTAAGCAGTACCAACTGTTGTTATTGAATCTACAGTATTATTATAAACCTTAGCATTTTCAGCTACAGTAGATACAAAAATTCCTGCCAAGGTACTTCTTGTCCTTATTTTCTCTACCTTGTTGTTATAAACCTCAGTGGTATCAGCCCCCCCATAAGAATTTACAAACATGGCGTAACAAGTACTGGCACCATTAACAACACTTGCGATGGTATTACCAAATATTTTTTTACTAGCAAAAGGTGCAGATCCGCCTGATGTATAAATTCCATAAAATACGGTAGAACCTGTGGTATCAATATTTATATTGGATATGTTATTGTTACTCATGGTACATTTATTGGTGCCCAATTGTGTGCCTGACTCAAAAATACCATAAAATAATCCTCCAGATTTAGTACGCCTAAACGACCCCACAACGCTGTTATTATCATAAATTCTAGTGCCGTTAGCAACAGAACCTGCAATATTGTACACAAAATAAAAACCGCCTGATAAATTTAATCTCAAATTTTCGATGGCATTATTTGAAAGACTTGTTTTTAAAGCAGTATCAGCATTATAAACTGCAAAGAAAGAACCTGTTCCCCCTGTTGCGCCAGAATAAACAATATTTTTAACAGTATTGTTATCCATATTTAAATTAAGCGCCACACTTGTTGCTCCGGCTCCATTGTTATTAAAATTTCCATATACTATGGAACTGTTATTCACTGTAAACTCAAGACTATCCATGGTGTTTCCAATTATCTGCATAGAATCTGTTACCCCCCCTTGGTTATAAAAACCATAAAAGGTGCCAGTTGCAGCAGTATATTTGGTGTTTACCAAGGTATTATTCTTGATCTCAAGTTTTGCTGGCCCACCAGCAGAAAATACCCCCAAAAAACCACCTGAAGTCGTTCCTAACTCACAATTTTTAATAACATTATTGGAAATGCTTGTTTTATTGCCAATCCCTAAAGTTCCAGAACCTGATTCAATGGCAGCCGTTTGGGCTGTTGTAATACCCGCCTTAACCGTAATGGTATTGTTATTAATCGTTGCATTAGCCTCATTGGCCACTGCAACCAAAATACCTCTTAAAGTATTGGTATGATTAACGCCACCACCATCATTGTTATTGATTGTATTATAAGAAACATTAAAATCATATTGATAGGCGGATCTAATACCGGAAGAAAGGGTATTGCTACCAGTACCTCCACCAAAGTTTAAAACTGTATTACCCGTTGTACTAGCATTTCCACCAACGTCATTATTTCTGTCGGCAAAAGTATAAGGCGAAACCTCATTGGCACCCGCAACAAAAATACCCTGATGACAATTTTTAAGAGTATTGCTGTAAATTTTATTATTACCATTGGCACCAGAAACTGAGGATCCCAATAAAATTGTCGTTATGGTTGTATCCAAACTAGCAAAAACCCCAACACCGGTTGATCCAATTCCTGCAGGATAAGTACCAGCGGCAAAGTTATCATTGCTTAAAGAAACTGTGCAGTTTTTGATAACATTGTTATTGGCTCCATCAGCGGCTGAGAATTTAAACAAGCCATAACCATATTCCATTAAGGCATTACCTGAGTTTCCACTATTCTCTATTAAATCAATCCCATCAATGGTTACATAATCACTACCTCTTAAAGCAAAGATACCATCTTGATTGGCACTTGCCGTTGTAGCTGTACCACCTGTATAAGCAGTAATCAATGGATTGTTACCTGCTCCTGATTTTTTAATCGTAATTGGGTTAGTCAAGGTACCTGTTGCGGTAAGAGTAATTCGCTGGGCAATGGTTTCTGTGTGTCCAGCACTAACATTGACGGTAATTGTGCCTGTGTGTTTAACGCCACCATTTATAGCAGTAATTGCGGAGTCTAATGTACCATAGGAGGCAGAAGTATTGGTACCGGTAGATGAAGTAACTGCCACTTGAGACATTAAAACCAATTGACTGAATGTTGACAGTAAAATGATGAGTAATACTTTTTTCATATATTTATATTTTTTTTGACGTGTAAAAATATATCAAAAGAAAACACCTTTTATCAATTGTCATTTTGTTTGTAAAAATATAATTTACATAAACAAAATAGTCGCTATAATTAAACAAATACCCAAAATGTATCCGTTAAAATCTACAATAACCATGTTTCACTGTCTATTAAAAATAACTAACTAATGTGCGTTAGTTTTTTGAAGTGAGAGAATTCTGCCCAAAATTAGAAATTTGATGCTTTTTGCCATATTAAATCGAAACAACTAATAGGATTTACTTTAATCAAAAAAAAATAAAAAATTGGCAAAAAAAAAGCCAAAATCAAAAATTTTGACTTTGGCTTTTTCGAAGGAAATTAAATTGCTTTAATTACTTCACTGATGAAGATAAACCTGCACCAGCTTTAAATTTAGCAACTTTTTTAGCTGCAATTTTAATTTCTTTTCCAGTTCTTGGATTACGTCCAGTTCTAGCAGCTCTTTTTCCTACAGAAAAAGTACCAAAACCAATAAGTCTTACGTCATCTCCTTTAGAAAGAGTTTTAGTGATAGCATCAGTTACAGCATCAACAGCTTTTCCTGCGTCTGCTTTTGTCAAACCAGCTGCTCCTGCAACTGCATCAATTAATTCTTTTTTGTTCATAATTTTATATTTTTAAATGGTGTTATTTAAACAACTGCAATCTAGCACTATCAAAGGGATTCATCAAATTAAATTTTAAAATATTTTTCAACATACCTACTAGTATGTATATTTGTAAAAAAAAATTACACAATGGATTATAAATTATTTGGGCGTACTGGCCTAAGAGTTAGCGAGTTATGCTTAGGAACTATGACCTTTGGAAATGCTTGGGGCTGGGGTGCTGAAAAAGAAGAAGTTAAGAAAATTTTTGACTTATACACAAGCAAAGGTGGCAATTTTATTGATACAGCAAACCTATATAGCAACGGAAATAGCGAAGAAATGATAGGTGAACTGATAAAAGGTGATAGAAATCATTTTGTTCTGGCATCCAAATTTACCCTAAAAGATGGCTTTGACAACCCACCAAAAGACCCCAACATGAGTGGTATGCACAAAAAAAATATGCTGCGCAGTGTAGAGGCAAGTTTAAAAAGAATGCAGGTAGATTTTTTAGACATATTATGGGTGCATGCCTGGGATGATTTAACCCCACCAGAAGAATTGATGAGAGGATTGGACGACCTAGTGCGCTCCGGTAAGGTTTTGTATATTGGTATTTCTGATAGCCCAGCTTGGCGTGTTGCCCAATGCAATACCATGGCAACTTTAAAAGATTGGACTGCTTTTGCCGGTTTACAAATAGAATACAGCTTAATTCAAAGAAGTGCCGAAAGAGATTTATTACCTATGGCAAAAGCTTATGACATGGCCGTAACACCATGGTCGCCACTAGGTGGCGGCATTCTTAGCGGAAAATATGGGAAAGACGGCAAAGGCAAAGGAAGAGCGAGTGAAGGGAACAAACTTACCGAAAAAAGATTACGCATTGCGGAAGAAGTTGTAAAAATAGCTAAAAAAATTGGTGCAGAACCTGCTCAAGTGGCTATTAAATGGACAATGCACAATAACAATGCTGTAATACCCATTATTGGGGCTAGAACCAAAAAGCAATTTGAAAGCAATATAGGAGCATTAAAGATAGAATTATCTGAAGAGCATATATCTACTCTCAATGAGGTAAGTAATATTGAACTTGGTTTTCCGCATGATTTTTTGAAAAGCGATAACATTAAAAGCATCATATACAGCGACACTTTTGAAAAAATAAAAAGGTGAAAAATACACGTTCATTAATCCTCCAAGCAAACTTTGATGCCATACAAAAACATGGATTTCATCTACTAAGACCTGACAAGGTGGTGGAAAAACTGGGTATTAGCAAAGGAGCCTTTTATCATTATTTTAATGGAAAGGAAAACCTTTTGGAAGTTATTATTGATGAAATGGTAATCCCAAACCACCTTAAAACATGGATAAAATTAGAAAGGAAGGATAATGATGCTCTCTCTGCCATTCAGCAAATATTGCAATTGCAAACTGACCAACTAAGCAGCACCGATATAAGAAATGGCTGTGTTGCAGACAAGTTGATTCACGAAATTTGTCAAGAATACCCCGGTTTAAGGCAAAAATTAAGAAAATGCTCAGACCAAATAATTGCTTTATTAGAAAATACAATACAAGAAGGATTGAATCAAGGTGAAATTAAACCCTTGCTAGATGCTAATCATTTGGCCTATTTAATTTTAACGGTTTATCAGGGCAGTAAAACAATTAGCAAAGTAGAAGATTCAATTTTGGCCCATAAAAAATCTATCAAAGCTTGCATACTTATATTAGAAACACTTAGAAATAAATGATAAAATCAAACTTAACCCCTTCCATTGTAAAAGCCTTTACTTATGAAAAGTACTTAAAGGACGAGGAAATTAAAATCAATTTGCCCCAAGATTTTGAATACAAACAATACCATGTTTTAAATTTTCAGCGCATGAACCGCATTGGCAAACAAGCCGGTAAACAATCTTTTTGGTCAGCAGAAGAATTAGAACACCTCAAAGGCAAAAGCATTCGATTAATAGCCATAACTGAAGGTTGGTGTGGCGATGCGGCACAAATAATTCCTTGGATTAATCAATTGACCGTAGAAGCCAAAATACCTTTCCACCTTTTATACAGAGACGAAAATACTAAATTGATGAATGAATACCTTACCAATGATGGAATGGCTATACCTATAATTATTTTAGCGGACGAAAACGGCAATTATCTAAATCATTGGGGGCCTAGACCCAAAGAAGCACAAGATTTGATGATAAGTGCAAGGGCCAAAGATAATGACAAAGATGACATTAGTTTAGCACTTCAAAATTGGTATAACAAGGATAAAGGCAACACCATTATTGCAGAAATTAAAGCAATGGTTAAATCTGCTTTTGGCTAATTGATTACTTGCGCGGTGGTGCTAATAACAATTTCTGAATTGTTTGGATCATTGACATAAATACTGGCACTTTTGCGCTGCAAATCCTTTCTTGTTATCGTATCAAAAATAACGGTCAATATTGCGGTTTCTCCGGGAGCAATTTCATGTTTTGAAATTTCTATTCTAAGGCAAGCACAACTTGACTCAACTTTGCGAACAAATAAAGTATCGCCACCAGTATTGGTTAAGGAGAGGGTATCTTTAGCAACAGCACCTGAACGAACATTGCCATAATTTATCAAATTTCTTGACAAAACGGCATGGGGCTGCTTGGCTTGCCACTTTGCCAATTTCTTTTTCTTTGTTGGAGGCTTTTCAAAATGTTCGTTGATGATTGCATTGATAAATAACATTTTTGCCGGTAATAATGGATCTGAAGTTCTTATAGAAAAATAGCGTACAATTTTTCCGTAGTCCTTTATTTTAGCAGCATCTATGGTAAAATTTATGGTCAATGATTTTTTAGGTAAAATTTTGGCAGTGTCCATTTCTGCCATTAGCCACTCCGGCTTGTTGTTATAGCCCAGTACAAATTGTTCACTTTCGCTATTGTTAAATAACGTGAGTGCAATCGTTTTTTTTGATTGATTATCTACTTCTCCAAAAACTAATTTTTCTAAATTTAATTGCACCGCAGCATTGGTACGCTGTAGTCCTTGATTAAAAACACCATCAGTTTGTACCTCTCCCATTATAAAAACAATTTCCACCTTGGGATTACTATTGGTATAAATGGCAATTTTTTTACTGAAACTCCCCAATCTATCCTTGCCGTCATATTTAACATGCATGATGCTCTTTTCTTTGGGTGCTATTTTTTTAGAAGTGATGTCTGGCAATGTGCATCCACATTCTGGCTGAATTTCTCCAACAAAAAGTGTATCCGTACCAATATTTTCTAATACAAATATGCAAGAGATGTTAGCACTTTCTTTGACAACCCCAAAATCATGTACTTTTTTGTCCAATTTTAATATTGCTTGTCCGTTACTAATAAGCGTGGCTAGACAAAGCACCATAAGCATAACATTTTTTTTCACCATTGCTGTATTGCAAAAAAGATGCCTATTATTTGTGATTAGTTGCTTGTGCATTTTAAATTAAATAGATTTTCTTTTAAATAGGCAGTAGACAAATGCTTGCTCTGTGCTGAAAGGGGTAATATGAATACTCTCTAGCCCTTTAATCAATTCAAAATATTCAGAAAACAAATTAGTCAATTGCTCAATGGTGTATCTTTTTATAGGTAAGCCGCTGCATTTTTCTGGTCCATTTTCGGCAAACGTACCCAAGCATAAGTACTGATTCACTTGACTTGAAACCAAATCTATATAAGCTTTTATTGCTACATCATTCGTCAGAAAATGAAACACTGCCCTATCATGCCAAAAATCAATTTTCTGCTGTGGTATAAAATTCAATACTGATTTATTTTCAAAATTAACAGGTTGAGGGTAATCAGTAATTTTTGACTTTAGTTTTTCTATTGCATTAGAAGAAATATCCAAAGCAGTAATATTTTCAAACCCATTTTCAAGCCAATAAGGAATCATTCCCTGCTCTCCACAACCAATATCAGCCAAAAAACTATTTTTAGGCAATGCACATTCCTCAAACAAATCAACGGATACTGCAGGAAATTGTTGTGTCCAACTTACCTCGTTAGCGTGTTTGGTTTTATAGATATTTTCCCAATGTTCTATGTTTGCTGTTTTCATTAGTATGCAAAGTAAATGCGCTAAACGGAAATTAAAAATTATTTATGCGTGTCAGGTTGAAAAAACCTGACACGGAAACTTAGTTTATACATCCCCTAAAATTGGTGGACAGATTTTTTTTTATTCCTTAACTTTGTAATTATCTTTGAAAGTCTGAAATGAACCCCAATTTGAATCCCAATAAAGATGTTTCTAACATTGAGCAAGACATTGAAAAGGTTTTGCGCCCCCATGAATTTGATGATTTTACGGGTCAGGAAAGCATCATGGAAAATTTGCGAATTTTTGTTAAAGCTGCCAAGCAAAGAGGTGAGGCTTTAGATCATGTGTTGCTGCATGGCCCTCCTGGATTGGGTAAAACAACATTGGCCAATATTATATCCAATGAGTTGGGTTCTAACCTTAAAATTACGAGTGGCCCTGTGCTAGAAAAACCTGGTGATTTAGCTGGAATGCTCACCAACCTGAGCGAAGGTGATGTGCTTTTCATTGATGAAATACATAGATTGTCTCCCGTGGTAGAAGAATATTTATACTCAGCCATGGAAGATTATAAAATCGACATTATGATTGACAGTGGCCCAAGTGCTAGAAGTGTTCAAATAGAAATTTCCCCATTTACTTTGGTTGGTGCAACAACTAGAAGTGGCTTACTAACCTCTCCTTTGCGCGCTAGGTTTGGTATTACCTCTAGACTAGAATATTACACCGTGGATACCTTAGCTAAAATTGTGAATAGAAGTGCTGGTATTATTAACATTCCACTAGATAAAGATGCTGCTTATGAAATTGCCCGAAGAAGCCGAGGAACACCCAGAATTGCCAATGCCTTGTTAAGAAGAACACGAGATTTTGCACAAGTGAAAGGCACGGGAGTAATTGATTTAGAAATTGCCCAAATTGCCCTCAACGCCCTGAATGTCGATATTTTAGGTTTGGATGAAATGGACAACAAAATTTTAAATACCATTATTGATAAATTTAAAGGTGGTCCTGTTGGTATCAATACCATTGCCACTGCTGTGGGTGAAGAATCAGGAACGATTGAAGAAGTGTATGAACCTTTTTTAATTCAAGAAGGATTCTTACAAAGAACATCTCGCGGAAGAGAGGCTACAGAACTGGCTTACCGACATTTAAATAAAATACTGCCCTCGCATTCAAGCAATAAATTGTTTTGAATCAAACACAAAAAACTTCACTTTTAAAACAAACTGCAAAAGCTTCTGGTTTTTCTTATTGTGGCATTTCTAAAGCGGAAAAACTAACGGATGCAGAGAAACATTTAGAGCAATGGCTTAACAAGGGCTATCATGGCAAAATGGACTATATGGAAAATCATTTTGACATGCGTCTAGACCCTAGAAAATTAGTGCCTGATGCTAAAAGTGTTATCAGCTTTGTTTATAATTATTTTCCAGAAAAAAACATAAATACTGACCAATTCAAAATTGCTAGATATGCTTATGGGCAAGATTATCACAGCGTTATCAGAGAAAAACTGACCAATTTAGTCCAAACCCTCACAAAAGAATTTGGTGATTTTGAAGGCAGAATATTTGTTGACAGTGCACCAGTAATGGAAAGGCAATGGGCTGCAAAATCTGGTTTGGGTTGGCTAGGTAAAAATACTTTGTTGTTGAACAAGGAAATGGGAAGCTTCTTTTTTCTCGCCAATGTTATTTGCGATTGGGTGTTTGATTATGATGCAGCTGTAAAAGATTATTGTGGCACATGCACCGCTTGCATTGATGCTTGCCCAACACAAGCTATCAACCCAGCTGGTTTTTTAGAAGCCAACAAGTGCATTTCCTATCTCACCATTGAATTAAAAGATGAAATTCCAACGGAATTTAAAGGGAAAATGGATGATTGGATGTTTGGCTGTGATGTCTGTCAGGAGGTTTGCCCTTGGAACAGATTTAGCCAACCCCATAATGAAAGTGCTTTTCAGCCCAATGAATCTTTAAAAGAAATGAAACCAAGGGACTGGGAGGAGATTACGCAGGAAGCTTTTAGTAAAGTTTTTAGTAAATCAGCGGTAAAAAGAACCAAGTTTAAAGGATTAAAACGGAATATTAATTTTTTGAAAGCAAAAGATATGGAGGAATAAAAGGGAACAAACTCTAAATAGTAGCCCTTCCAAAACACCCTTATTATTCGACACCCCTGCAAATTAATTAAAAAAAACATTGTTATTATTGGCGGGTATAAATCCTGATAATCTATTGATTGATGATCAAGATTTGTTACAATTTTAAAATTTGGGTTCAAGTAAAATTAAATTAATTATGAATTTCTGAGTGATTTACCATTCATTACTATCAAATTTTACACATAACGAATGATTTATCATTCATAAATGATAATAATTTACAGTTTTATCTCTGCTTAATAATTAAATACTATATTTGCATCAGTAATCATTCACTAACGTAAAAAATAGCACACTATGGCTGATATATCATACAAAAAATGGGATTCGATGAACGATAAGGCATTGGTAGAACACTTAGGTGCTTTTATCAAAAACCATCGCATGGAGCAAAACAAAACACAAGATGTGCTAGCAAGTGCAGCAGGTATAAGTCGTTCTACCCTAAGTTTATTGGAGCGAGGCGAAAAAGTAACCTTAGCTACCTTGATTCAGGTACTGAGAGTGCTAGATCAACTGCATGTGATGGAAGTCTTTAGCCTTCAACAAACCTTAAGTCCTATGGCATTAGCTAAAATGGAAAAGAATAAAAGAAAAAGGGCAAGCGGCAAAGCAGAAGACACAACAACCTAAACGGATTTATAAATATGAATACTGCATTTATTAGAATATGGGGAGAACTTGTTGGAGCAGTGGCGTGGGATGAAAAAACAGGCTTAGCGAGTTTTGAGTATGCCACAAAATTTAAAAACCGCAACTGGGAATTGACACCCATAAAAATGCCCATCAATAGCACAAATAAAATATTTACATTTCCCGAACTGCGTAAAAGTGAAAATTCGGAGTTTGATACATTCAAAGGTTTACCCGGTTTATTAGCAGACGTACTTCCTGATAAATATGGCAATCAACTCATTAATATGTGGCTAGCCCAACAAGGTAGACCTCAAGACAGTATGAATCCTGTAGAGATGCTGTGTTTTATTGGTAGCAGAGGAATGGGAGCGTTAGAGTTTGAACCCACCACAATAAAGGAAAGTAAAAAAACATTTTCTGTTGAAATAGATAGTCTTGTAAATATTGCTCAGAAAATGCTATTCAAAAGAGAGTCATTCACTGCCAATCTGCAAAAAGATGAAGAAAAAGCAGTATTGGAAATTTTAAAGATAGGCACCTCGGCAGGTGGTGCTCGACCAAAAGCTGTGATTGCATTCAATGAAAAAACAGGTGAAGTAAAATCAGGTCAAACCAAAGCACCAAATGGGTTTGAACATTGGTTAATAAAATTAGATGGCGTAAGTGATGTACAATTAGGGGAAAGCAAAGGATATGGTAGAGTAGAAATGGCATATTACAACATGGCTATAGCTTGTGGTATTCAAATGATGCCTTCACGTTTATTGGAAGAAAATGGAAGAGCCCATTTTATAACCAAACGATTTGATAGAGAAGATGGAGAAACCAAGCATCACATTCAAACTTTTTGTGCATTGAAGCATTTTGATTTCAATTTAGTCAACAGTTTTAGTTATGAGCAATTATTCCAAACCATGCGCGAACTGAAATTAACGTATCAAGATATGGAGCAAATGTTCAGACGCATGGTTTTTAATGTAATTGCTCGTAACTGTTATGACCATACCAAAAACTTTTCATTTCGTTTAAAACAAGGAGCTAATTGGGAATTGGCTCCTGCCTACGATATCTGTCATGCCTATCGCCCAGATAGTGAATGGGTGAGTCAACATGCCTTAAGCATTAATGGAAAACGAAAAAACATCACAAAAGAAGATTTGATGGTTATAGGAGCATCAATAAAATGCAAGAGAGCCAATGAAATAATTAGCGAAATAAATAATCAAGTAAGTAATTGGCCAAAATATGCCAATGAAGTAAACCTAACAAATTTGTTGCGAGATAAGATTTCTGAAACTTTATTAAATATAAGATAGCTAACAGTTCGGACTTTCAAAAATCATCGAAAAACGGATACAGCAGCCAACCATAACGAAAAATTATTTATTAATAATGTTTTTTAAGCAACCATCAGATAATCAATAGAAAATTAGTTTTCATATATCCCTAAATTGAATAATAAATAAAATTTTTTACTGATTACCATTTCATCTTTTATAATTACAATAAGAGAATGTATCTCCGTCATATTTATAATAATCAGTTTACCTTTTTTATAAACAGACATAGAATTTAAAGGCATTTTCTCCGTTATTTGCACAACCCAATAATGAACAAACTTTTACAAGGCTTTATTTTTCTTATTCTCTATTTATTTTTATGTCAGAGCAGCGAAGCGCAATTTAAACAAGGGGTTGTTACCGTAAAAGGCAAAGTTATTGATAGCATTTCAAGACAGCCCATAAAAGATGTTACCGTTTCTGCTTTTAGAGTTAGCGATACGGCCTTATTAAATTTTACATTTACCACAGAAAATGGCAATTACTACATGGAAGTTACTACTGAAGATAGCATAATGGTTACTTTTAGTTACTTTGCCTATTACGAAAAAAACTGAAATTTTCAGACCCAATGAAGGATGGTATTTTAGGACTAATGAAATAGAAATGGTAGTGGACAAACGATGGAGTACTATTGGTGCCGTTACCCTCAAATCCTCTCCTATTTCAATGCATGGAGATACCATTGAAATTCAGGCTTCTCGTTTTAAGGTTTTGCCCGGTTCTGATGTGGCGCAGTTATTCAAAAAAATTCCAGGCATGGAGGTGGATGTAAAAGGAGAAGTGAAAGTAAATGGCAAAGTGGTTACCAAAATCATGGTAGATGGATCAGAGTTTTTTGGCAATAATCCTGCTTTGGTTTCTAAAACCATCAATGCAGATATGGTGGATAAAGTGCAAATTTACAATGAAAAAGATGCTTTTGGCAACGAAATACCTGATGGAGAAACCATTATCAACCTCAGTTTAAAAAAAGGCAAAAACAATGGTTTGTTTGGTGATGCGCTTTTTGGAGCAGGAAACAATGAAAGGTTTGAAGCGGGTTTGCGATTAAACAGTTTTAAGAACGATAGAAAAATCTCTTTAATTGCAAACGGAAACAATACCAACAACCAAGGATTTGATTTTGGTTTTAGCAGCTGGAACGGATGGGTTAGTTCTAGGCGTATTGGGCAGTCTGGGAATGATGCAGCTTGGAGCAATGGCACCTATTATGTACCCAAAAGTGGCAATATCAATAATAAAAGCAGTTATGGTTTCAATTACTTTGATGAAATAGCCAATAAAAGAAAGTTGAGTGCAGAAATAATGTACAGCAACAATGCTTTTCAAAGTATATCCAATTCTCTTACCAGTAACCAAATTTCTGATACCGCAATCCGATTAAACCAATACGACCAAAAATCTAGTGGCTATGGCAAAAACTTGGATTTTAAATTGGCCTTTACCGATAGGCATGACACCATGTATAATTATGAAATTGTAGTGGATGGCTCTTTGGATGATAATTTATTTAGAGAAGAAAATAGCAATATTATCAGCATCAACAATGCTTTGGTCAACAAATCGGAACAATTAGGCTTTTCTGACCAAAAGAAGTCTAATGTTAGGGTGGCTGGAGAAATGTATAACAGACTGAGTAAAAAAAGGAATAGACCCTCGCTCAATTCAAAAGTAAATGCGAGTTACAACAAGGAAAAAACCAATATCTTTCGTTACAATCAAGCCACCACAGATTCTTTTAACCTTTGGAATAATCGCAACAACAGTAATCTTCAGTTTCAAGGGAAAACAGAACTTTATATCCCTGTTAACAAAAAATGGAATGCATCAGTAGAATTAGAGCATTTTACACAGTTTAACAATTTTGATGGATTGGCAATTGAAGCCAATGAAATAACCAAATCTTTTGAACAACAATACATTAACAACATTGATTCATTGAGCGGAAAAATGGATAACATTGTTAATAGCAATAATGCCAAAGTAGAACTGACTTATCGCCTTTTTAAACAAGGCGGGTTATCTTTTAGTACTAGTTACACCAATACTCACTTGCGGAGCAATAGCATTTTTAACAACAAAGTTATAACACTAGACAAAAATTTTGATGCTTTCCTTCCTGAAATTAACCTCTACAAATACAGTCCTAGAAACTATTATATGAATTTGAACTATGAGCAAACCTTGTCCATCCCCAATGGTTCTGATTTATTGCCAATATATAATGTGTTCAATGTATGGCAACGTTCCGTTGGAAACATTGATTTAGAAAAAACCGTTACCAATAATTTTAGCGCATATTTATACAAAAGTTTCCAGAAAAAATTTGTGCATACAGTTTACTCAAATTCAAGCTATAAACAAAGTGAAGATTTTCGTGTAACTCAAACGTTTACGAACAAGGAAGGATTAATAGTGAACAGCCCAATTCTATTAAGTGGTTACAAGGAGTTTACAACTGTTCAAAGCATTAGTTTTAACCTTATGAAACACCTAATTTGGAGTTTACGTGCAGATTTAGATTACCGTACACTTCCAGGAATTTTCAACAATCAAAAATCAATTAACCAATATAATAAAAATGAATACAGTACGAATTTGTACTACAATTTCTCTGATTCATTTTCAGCAGTTATGGTATATTCGGTCAATTTGAGCAGCAATAGCAATAGCCTTTCAGATAGATTGAACTACAATCAGAGAATCAATACTTTTAAAACCAGTATCAGGGGTGTTTTACCCTTTGGTATGGAAGTAAATGTAGATTTTGACTTACAAGATAACCGAGCCGTTCCGGGTATTGGTAAAATTATACCTTTGCTTCACTGTTACATTCAACAACCCTTGGATAAAAAACACGTATTTAATTTAAAGTTAACCGCTTATGATATCCTCAAACAAAATGTGGGGATAAGCAGAAATGTTAATGAGGGTTTTGTAACCGTATCGAAAAACAATAACTTGCAACAATTCTTCATGCTTACGCTTATTTATAAAGTTAAAAAACTGGGTGGTGAGGTGGAAACTATGGTTTTTTAAAAATTATGTTCAGCGAAATAAAATTAGAAAAATATAAAGGCGTTTTAATAGATTTAGACAATACGCTTTATCTTTATGACCCCAATCATGAACGAGCCATTGCTGTTTTTTTACAGACTTTTTCAGAAAAATCTGGAATCACCCAGCAACAATCAAAAACAATATATTTAACCGCAAGGGCTGCTGTACATCAACAGTTGTTTGGTCATGCTGCAAGTCATAGCCGATTGCTTTATGCCAAAACAATGATAGAGTTGCAAACAGGCAAAACCGATGCTGCATTTGCGCTAGAAATGGAAAATATTTATTGGGATACTTTTTTATCAGAAATTGAATTGCATCCAGATGCTATTCAGTTCTTGGACCAATGTCTTTTAACCAATAAACCTGTTGCCATTGTTACAGATTTAACTACCAACATACAACTCCGTAAATTTAAGAAATTAGGTTTACACAAATGGATAAAAATAATGGTTACATCTGAAGAAGCAGGAGCAGAAAAACCTTCTGCCGCTTCTTTTTTATTGGCATTAAATAAAATGGGGTTAACACCTAAAGAAGTAATAATGATTGGAGACAATCCCAAAACTGATCAAGCTGGTGCTGTGGCTTTAGGCATAGATTGGGTGCACCCATTTTAAAGATGAATTTTGAATATATTAAAAATATAAAATTAATCATTTCAAATTAGTAGACGTAAGCCTTCTAAAAACTATCTTTGCCCAATCAATAAAAGTGAGCCAAAAATACAAACATATTTTTTACGATAAATTTGGCGAAAGCAAAGTGCAGGGACTTAATTCTCCCTTGTTTTATGCAGGTATCGGCATTAAGTTAATTTTGGGGTTTTTGTTGGCATCGCCTTATTTAACCGAGCTTTTCGCACCCTTTCTTACCCATGCTGTTCAAAATGGCAATGCCTATGAATATTTTGCTACCCAAGCAGGAACGGTAGAATTCCCTTATCCAGCCTTGATGCTATGGATATTTCAAGTTCCTGCAACAATTGTAAATTGGATACACCCTTTGCCAGTACAAGCTGGCTATATCCATTTGGTAATTTTCAGATTGGTCTGTTTAGTTTTTGATTTCGCTATTCTATTGGTCTTATTGCGATGGTTAAAAGCGAGTCATAAAAAAGTGCTGATTTACTATTGGCTCTCCCCTATTCTCATTTACATTACATACATTCATGGGCAGTTGGATGTAGTGCCTATTGCATTGCTAATTGTTTCACTACATTTTTTATTTAGAGAAAAGGGTTATTGGTTTGCACTTTTCCTGGCATTGGCTATCTGCACTAAAACCAGTATTGCCTTGGCAGTGCCGTTTGTGGTTATTTATCGATGGCGCTACTCCTCTCCTAGCCTCAAAAACATCTTCTCAGAAATTGGCATTTTTGCCATAACGGTTTTGCTGATTAATTGGCCCTATTTAAATGAGGGTTATATCTCAATGGTCTATCAAAATGAGGTGCAACAAAGGGTTTTCTTGTCTGTAATTCCGATTGGTGGGGAACGGTATTTTGTGCTTATCCCAGCCATAATGCTTTTGCTGATTTATAGAATGTACGCGTATAAATGGGTGAGTAGAGATTTACTCTTACTCTATTTGGCTTTTGCCTTTGGTGCACTCACACTATTCATCAGTCCCATGCAGGGCTGGTATTACTGGATAATTCCATTTTTTGTTTATTTCATTATTAAATATAATGGTGTTGCTACCAAATTATTTGTATTTATCAATGTGATATTTTTTTTATATTTTGCTATAATTCCTCAATCCGATTATTTAATTCTTAATAATTTTAGTAACAATGCCATTTACACTAGTTTTTATGAACTGTTACCGGTAAACGGTTTGCATGTAAACATTGTTTTTACCTTATTGCAAACAGTGGTTATCATCTTTCTATTTGTATTGTATAAAAGTGGAATATTAATACATGGCAATACCAAATTGTTCTCTCAGCCTTATTTAATAGGTGTTAGCGGAGATTCTGGTTCTGGAAAAAGCACTTTGAGTAAAATGCTTTCTCAATTGTTTGGGCAAAGTAACACGACAATTATTAGGGGAGACGACATGCACAAATGGGAACGTGGACATGAAAACTGGAACCACATTACCCATCTTAATCCTAAAGCAAACAACCTCAATCAAGACATCAACGACATTAAACAGCTGAAAGACGGTTATACCGTGCTGAGAAAAAAATATGATCATCAGAATGGAAAATTCACTTTACCTTTTCAAATAAAGTCTAACAGATTGGTACTTTTTGAGGGATTGCATTCATTTTACCTTCAATCTCAGAGCAATTTATATGATTTAAAGATCTATTTAGACCCCGAAACCAGTATTCTTTTGCAAAGAAAAATAGATAGAGATGTAAAAGAAAGAGGTAAGGATGAGGAAAGTGTAATCAAGCAAATTGAAGACCGAAAAAGCGATAGCAGTAAATACATTCAGAGCCAAAAAGAAATGGCTGATTTACTAATTTGCCACCATTCAGTTGATAAAAAAGAAGTTCTATCCATAACCCTTCCTGCAGAAATTGTTTTAGACACCTTATTAATCGCACTTAGTCGCAATGCCAATATGGATATAAAGCATGAGTTTTTAGAAAACAGAAAACAAAATGTTGTTTTTACAGGAAATGTTGAAACGGAAGTGGTCGAATTGATTGCCTACGATGAGTTTCAGATATTGCATGAGCTGGGAATGGCAAATACACATTGGGAAAATGGATACAATGGTATTATTCAATTAATGGTTTGTGCCTGTATATTAAGCCATGTTCAAGCAGATATGCATGGTAAATGAGTTGATAGAAATATCGCAAAAGTTTAGCCAAGGTATAGAATGGGTGCAGGCAGCCGGAGGAAATACGTCTGTTAAAGATAAGGAATCCATGCTGATAAAAGCCAGTGGGATGCGCCTATCAGAGATTTCAACAAATCATGGATTTGTTGCGGTTGACCACGTTAAAATAGCCCAGTTTTTTAACAACGGCATTGAAAGCTCAGAAGAAAGCAAAACGTCCAAACAGTTTGTTACCAATTGCATTTTAGGCGATAATACCTTTTTACCTAGTATGGAGACTGGGTTTCATGCGGTTTTAGATAAGTATGTTATTCATACACATCCCATTTATTTGAATGCCATATTGTGTTCTAAAAACAGCAAAAGTATTATTGAAAAGTTATTTTCAAACCTTGATTTTACTTACATCCCTTACCTTGCACCAGGTTATTTTTTAAGCAAGCAAATTGCAAAGTCAGATAAAAAACCCATTTTGTTTTTAGAAAACCATGGATTGATAACACATAGCACTGATAAAAACCAAGCCATTGATTTGCATTTGGAGGTGATAGAAAAAATAAAAGCACATTTTAGTTTTGAAAACATAGATTACCAGTCAATAGACCATAAGAAAGATAACAAATTCCATTACAAGGATAAAAACGGTTTACTAAAAAACATAAATAGCCAAGATTTAGAACCCCATTTATTTCCTGATCAGTCTGTTTTTTTGCACAATAAAATTACTTTCAGTGCAGATCAATTAAAACCAATATTTATAGACCTATCCAACAAAACCATTTCTTATCGTGTTGAAAAAAAACAAGCCTTAGCCATGCATGAGGTATTGATGTCCGTTTTATGGGTTATAAAATTGCAGCAAACACATCTATTAAAAAGTACGTTTCTTTCTCCAAAAGATGTTGCCGACATTTTAGGAATGGATATGGAAAAATACCGTCAGAGTTTAAACTAATCAAATTTCAAAAAAGCTAAAAGGCATAAAACTCGTTAAAAAACTTTATAGAACAACGCGCATGAAAACTAAATTTGTCATTATATTGATACTAACTTTTCTTATGGTTTCATGCGCTAAAGAAAAATCTGAGCATGTATATCAAGATTCAATTTACAGTATATACGAGCTGCATTACAACAAAACAGAGGACAAAACAACTGCCTCGGCATCGTTTAGGTTTGGTGGCCCAACGGGGATATTGTTAGACATAACAGACCCTGCTCAAGTTACTTTTGAGGGAGATAAATTATTATCCAATAGTTCATTAGGCATATATGCTATGGATTACGCCAACTTTAAGGATTTTGGCACCTTTAAATACATAGATTTAGATGGTAAAGTTTTTATCAATAGCATCCCGAAAATTAACCCAATTGATTTTAATGCCATAGATACCATTCCAACTGATAGTGCCTACACTTTTTCTTGGTCAGGGCTGTCAGTTCAAAATTTAGAAACCGTTTCTATAACCATTGATGGAACAACGCAAGATAATTTCGAAATATTTTCTACATCGACCCTTGGAAAAACGCAAATTATATTAGATTCCATTCAGCTAGATAAAATAGGAAAAGGTTTTGCAAAATGTACTTTAAGGCGTGCTTACAATACACCGAGTATAGCCGGAGGTACATCAAAAGGAGGCCGCATTCATACCTACTATGATATTGAAAAAACGGTTTATGTGAAGTAGACAAAAGCCAATGAATAGCTCCATTAATCTTGTAATGTGAAATACATAAGATACTTGCTAATTAATTGATTCCGTACCTTCTTTAAACCAACTCTGCAAATTTGTCTTATTACAAGCTAATTCCCTACTTTCGCAGTGTTTAAAAATAAAATATGCAAATTATAATACCCATGACTGGTGAGGGCAGCCGATTTAAAGCTGCAGGATATGAGACCTACAAAGCGCTAATAGAAATTTTAGGGAAACCTGTTATCGCTTATCTGGTTTCTATTTTTGACGCAGAAGACAACATCCATATTATTTTACGAGAAGATTTGATGGAAGATCAAGCAATGGTGGATTACCTTAAAAATTTGCATCCCAACATGCATATTCATGCCTGCCAAGGGCATAAAAAAGGTCCTGTTTATACGGTGGCTCAATGCTATGGAATACTGAGCAAAACAGAGGGCATTTTAGTAACCTACTGTGATTATTATATGCACTGGGATTATAAAAAATTTAAGCAAAAGGTTAATACAGTGGCCATTGATGGTGCCATACCTTGCTACACCTCATTTCATCCACATTTGTTGCATCCAGAAAATGTATATGCCAGTTGCAAAGTAGACGAGTTTATGAATTTACTTGAAATTAAAGAAAAACACGCTTATCATGAAGATAAAAAACAAGATTACCATTCAGCTGGTGCATACTATTTCAAAAACAGAGACCTCCTTATTAACTATTTTCATAACTTAATGACCAATGGTCCAGATTTGAATGGAGAATTTTATGTAAGTTTGGTATATAATCAGATGGTAAAAGATGGATTGTGCGTTTGGGTGGATGACAACGTCAGCCATTTTTGCCAATGGGGTACGCCCAAAGATATCGAAGAGTCTGTGGATTGGCTGGAAAAAGTAAAAACAAAAGAGAAACCTCAATCAGTAGATGAAATAAGAATTTATAAATACTGGCAGCAGTTCTGTGAGGAAGAGGGATTGAATTTTTGAGGGAAGTAGTGATTAACACTAACTATTTTTAGCTTCCAATAGAGTTTTTAAGGAATCTTTTCGATAGTAAAACATGATCACCCCCACTATAATTAAAGCAAAACTTATTATAAGTATTTCCAAACTATTATCAATATATCCGCCAAATCCATTTAAACCATTAACTTTTCTGAAGAGGTGCAATACCCCAATTATTGATATTATTTTCCCTAATATATTTAACTTTTTCATTCTAAAGTTATTCTCCGTCAAACTTTTTAATAGTCCTGTACCAATACCTCTGTAGGAATATGCAATTTGAGATTTAAGTTTCTAATCATTTCTAGTGTCAATTTTCGTTTTTTATTTAAAATTTCACTCACCCGACTTTTAAACCCAACTACTTCTGCCAAATCCTTTTGTTTTAAACCCATCTGCTCCATTCTAAACTTAATAGCTTCAATGGGGTCTGGAAACCCAATCGGAAATGTTCCATTTTCATAATTATCAATTAATATGGAAAGTATCTCTAATTCATCCCCATTTTTCGTCTCTTTTTTAGCATCAAAAATTACTTCAAGTCTATCCAATGCCTTTAAGTAATCCGTTTCGTTCTTTATAGGTTTAATATTCATTTTAAATTTCGTTTGCTTTAATTTTATCGTATTCTGCGTGTGTACCTACAAACCTTATCCAACATATTTGATAGTCTAAATTAAACTTAACAATGAGTCTATATCTATTCCCTTTGATATTAAATACAACTCTGTTGTCGGTTAAAATACTAGCACTTGGATATTCCCGTTTTAATTCATTAAGGTTAGCCCAATTTGCCGTTTCAGTTTCTCTATACCATGAGGTTAATTGCTGTTCAGCATCACTATGTATTGTCCAGAAATCTCGTAAAGTCCGTTTCGCAATAACCCTCACATTCCAATAATTAATGCAAATATAGCAACAAAGTTACCAATATGGTAATTTTATTTTCTTTTTTTCTTTCCCACAGCACTATTTCTTATAAACCCGTATCCAATCCACAACAAAAGCATTGGATTTAAAAGTAGGTGCTAAAAAAGGTAAGTATTTGGGTTCAAAGGCATTGTTGAGAATAATCACCATTTCATCATCCAAGTAATACCTCAGCTTTTTGTTTACCTTGATATAATTTGATAAAAACCCATCCGTATAAAATTTAATAAACTCTGGTGTCCATTCACAGGCATAGGTATGAAAAAAAGTGTCAGATTTATCCGTATAACGCAATGCTCTAGCCAAAAAACCTCTTGATTTTTTTCCATTAACGCCCCAATGAACCGTGTAGGTTTGCCGGTGAATAGAGGCCCCCGTTTTGCCACCATAATTTTCAAAAATATCAATTTCTGGTGGCCACCTAGTGCTGCCTGTCAACCAAAATGCAGGCCAAGTAGCAGGACCTTCGGGCATTTTACATCTAATTTCAAAAAAACCATATTTCTGCTTGAAAGAAATGTCCGAGTTTATCAATCCCACCCCATAAGGTATGGTTAATGCGGTATCTTGATTGATAAACACTTTTTCTTCCCTAACACCCAATAAATACAAATATCCATTTTTTACTTGAACAAACTTATCGTCATAATATTGGTGCGGAAAACCAGGGTGAAATGCACCCCACGGTTGCCCCCTCCTCCATTGGTTTGTGTTTAAAGAATCAAAATCATCAAAAAATGTAATTTGATAACCATCCTTTATTACCTTTTCAAAGTAAGTGGTAAAATGAGGATTGAAAAGTTTATGAATCTTAAAATTAGTCTGTACCAATAAGCTTTTAAGTGGCAAGTTCTGTCTAAAAAACTTATGGATAATAATGGATGAATCTTGTTGTGCAATACAAGTTTTAAATCCAAGACCCAAAAGGATTAAAGATAATACTTTAATCGCATGAACGAGATTTATTACAAGCTTTGCCATTCAGAAGAGTACGGATAATTCAATGTACAAAAATACATCTCTTAATCTCGAAATTAATCATTGCGGTAATATTTTATACCAAATAGTGCTGATTTATAACATAACACCATTGAACAATGCATAATAAATTAATTAAAATAAACATCCATAATGCATATTATAATATGCAATATAGTTAAATATCATACACATTGCATATTTTAACATTCTTATAATTACAAATATATTAGTATAAATTACAAATATATTATGTATAATAGTTAAAATACAGTATCTTTGCATAGTATAATATGCAAATAACATGCAATTTGAAACAATAAAGATTACTGATATAAAACAACAATTGGCTGATATGGTTTCAGCAATGCGCACTAAACATGCCATTTCTCAAGCCCAGTTGGCAGAAAATATTGGCGTTTCACGCATCACCATTCAAAATATAGAAGCCTCAAAAAATGTTACCCTGGATACCTTGTTAAAAGTGTTGCAGTATTTTGATTTGCTAGAAAAGTTCAACCTATTTTTAACGGATGAAACCAACAGTGCTTCTATCCCCTCTTTATATTAAACCATGTCTAAAAATAACATCATAAACGTTGTCTGTTTTGACCATGAAATTGGGAGAATTGGGTATGATGAGCACCAAAATAAATCATTTTTTCAGTACAATCCTACCTTTTTAAAATCTGGATTACATCCAAATTTATTTCCTTTGGTTATAAAACGAATAGCGCAAACCCAAGTTTTTAGCCAGTTTAATAATGATACCTTTAAAAACCTGCCGCCCATGTTTGCAGATTCATTACCAGATACTTTTGGAAATGTAATTTTTAAAACATGGTTAGAAGCCAAGGGCATTGACAAAATTAATGTTCTAGAGCAATTGGCTTATGTATCAAACAGAGGGATGGGTGCATTGGAGTATCAGCCTAGCATTCATATTCCACGCAATACCAGCATTGACATTGATGCAATAATTAACATTCTAAAACAAGTGTTGGATAGTAAAAGTAGCATTTCTGACAAGGCATTGGATAGCAAGTCATTACTCAATATTTTTAAAATGGGAAGTTCAGCAGGTGGAATGCAGCCCAAAATTTTGATTGCGGAAAATAAGAAAACAGGCAAAATCATTCCAGGTGATGTTGAATACAGCAATGCTTACCATCATTATTTGGTAAAACTGCACTTAACTACAGAGGAAGCCTACAACAAGGAAATTATAGAATACACGTATTACCTAACCGCCACCGCATTAGGAATTAGAATGATGCCTTCTAAATTAATTGACAACAGGCATTTTGCCACCTTGCGTTATGACCGACAAGAGGGACAAAAAGTACATTCCCTCACCGCATCAGGAATAACAGGTTGGGATTTTAAAAACCCTGCAGTTTCAAGCTACGAACGCCTGTTTGATTTGGCTAATTTCTTAAAACTGCCGCATGCAGAAGTGGATGAATTGTTTGCCCGAATGGTATTTAACCTGGTTTTTGCCAACGCTGATGACCATTTAAAAAATCATGCTTTTACTTACGACCCCAAAAACAATCAATGGCACTTGGCACCAGCGTATGACATTACCTATGCCTTAAACCCGCTATTAACCTACAAACGAAGCAGCAGAGCACTTTCAATCAACAACAAAAGAAACGACATTACCCTTGCCGACATTTTGGACATTGCCCATCAAAATACCATAAAAAACCCTAAAGCAATTATTGACAGAACGATTGCGGCAACAGCTGTTTGGGAGCAACAGGCACAACAAAACAACATCCCTGATTATATCATTGAGAACATCAAAAAAAACTTATGGTTTGGGTAAATGGGGGTCAGGGAATATACTAAAACAAACGCTCTTGCCCAGATTTATTGGTACTATTATTTATTTCACCCTCCTCAACCTTTACAAAACTATTAGGATCTATGGTTTTTGCAGATAGTAATTTTATTTTAATAATTTCACTGCCTCCTAATTTATTGCCCAAGGTTTTCCAACCCTTTACTTCCATAAAGCTGATTAAATCAACTACTTCAGTGGTTTTGTCTCCGCTTTTACTTTTTATGGTTACCTCAATAGAAGCATCTGGAGCAGTGCTAGCAAGCAAAAGTTTAGAGTTTTTATGCTCTGATAGAAAATCAAAAGTCTTATCCATGGTCGTGGTTTCTACCAAAAAACGTTTGACATAATAATTTTCAGATTTACCATCAAAATAAACACAATTGATAGGCGTTTCAGCATCAAAATATTGTAAACTGTAAGTATCTTCTTTGTTATAGCGATGAATTGCGTCTTGGTTTTTCAGTTCGTAAACACCACTGTTTTTGATCCATAAAATTAAATCATCCGTATCAAAAAGCCCCAAGTACTCACCACGCTCTTCGGTATTAATCCTTCCTACTTCTGCTTCAAAATATATTTTTAACCCACCAAAAGTAGATTTACCTTTTTCTTTCAATTCAATTTTCTTGACTGGATGCTTGGTTAAAATATTCCCTTGAGAATTTCTACCTTTCACTGTCAATTCGCTAAAATCGTAATCAAATTGCTTGTTTCTAGCAGAAGCCAATGCGCTTAAATTAATCCGAATTATTTCTGCTTCACTATTGGGGTTTGATGTAAAGTACAACACCTTGCTATTGTTGCTGCCTTTGGTAATATCATACTCCTTATCCCTGATGAGACTTGTTACATTAAAACGTTTGACCATGCAGGCTTTAGAACCACCATCATAATAAACCGCATTGTAAACATGGCGTTCGTCATTTTTTCTAAAGACAGCTACATGGATTAAATCTTTGCCCATAAAAGTTTTCTCAGAAACCTTGGTCAACATGTATTTTCCATCGCTTCTAAAAGCAATTATTTCATCAATATCGGAACAATCTTCAATAAACTCTTCCTTTTTCAAACCATAGCCCACAAATCCTTCAGCAAAGTTGGCATACAATTTCTGATTGGCCTCAGCCACTACCGTTGCTTTAATGGTATCAAACGTTTGAATTAAGGTTTTACGCTCTCTACCGGCACCATATTTTTTAAGCAATTCTTTAAAATACGCAATGGCATAATCTGTAAGATTCGACAAGAAATTTTGGGTTTCCGCTATGCCATCCTCAATGCCTTTTATCAGCTCATCTGCTTTAAAACTATCAAATTTAGAAATACGCTTAATCCTTATTTCTGTAAGTCTTGTAATATCATCTACCGTAACTTCTCTTAAAAAGAGTTTCTTAAAGGGCTCCAATCCCTTGTCTATGCGAGAGATAATCTCTTCCCAAGTTTCTGCCTCCTCAATATCACGATAAATTCTGTTTTCAATAAAAACTTTCTCTAAACTGCTGAAGTGCCATTTTTCTTGCAATGAATGCAGTTTAATTTGCAATTCTCTTTTTAATAAATGAACCGTGTTATCCGTTGATTCTCTTAAAATTTCATTAACCCCTAAAAATACGGGTTTCTCATCCATAATAACACAAGCCGCAGGAGAAATACTTTGCTCACAACTGGTAAAAGCATACAAGGCATCTATTGTTTTATCGACAGAGGTATTGGGCTGTAACTGAATTTCAATTTCAACATCCTTTGCCGTATTGTCTACTACTTTTTTAATTTTAATTTTGCCCTGATCATTGGCTTTTAAAATACTGTCTATCAGAGAATCTGTTGTAGTAGAATAAGGTATTTCTCTTATAACAATGGTTTTTTTGTCAATTTCCTCAATTTTGGCGCGCACCCTAATTCTTGAGCCCTTTGCCCCTTCATTGTACCCAGAAAAATCAGCCATACCTCCCGTTGGAAAGTCAGGCATAATGTTGGTTTTTTTTCCTTTTAAAATGTCAATAGAGGCCTCAATTAATTCACAGAAATTATGAGGCATTATTTTGGTTGACAAACCCACGGCAATGCCCTCTACCCCTTGCGTTAGCAATAAAGGAAATTTAACCGAAAGCGTTACCGGTTCCTTTTTTCTACCGTCATAAGACAATTTCCATTCGGTAGTTTGATCATTAAAAGCAATTTCTTTTGCCAATTTTGACAGCCTAACCTCAATGTACCTTGGCGCTGCTGCACTGTCTCCAGTTCTTATGTCTCCCCAGTTTCCTTGCATGTCAAACAAAATTTCTTTTTGACCCAAGTTTACCAAAGCATCACCAATGGAGGCATCGCCATGCGGATGATATTGCATGGTGGCTCCAATTACATTGGCAACTTTGTTAAAACGTCCATCGTCCATAACATTAAGGGCATGCAATATTCTGCGCTGCACCGGTTTTAAACCATCATCAATGGCAGGCACGGCACGCTCTAAAATAACATAAGAGGCATAGTCTAAAAACCATTGCTCATAAAGTCCAGCAACAGGTTTTATCCTTGCTCCGTCTTCTATATACTCTTCTTTGTTATGCTCGTCCATGTTGTTCCTACCTCTTTTTCCGTCTTAATCAGGAAAAACGCAAATTTATAATAGCTGTCCAATAATTAGGCTACAAGTTATGAACAAAAAAAGGATTTCTTTTAATAGAGGGTTTCATTTTAAGTCTTCAGTACTATGAAATTACCTTACATCAGTAAAAAAAATTGTAACTATTTGATACAAAACAAAGATAATTTATTAACTTTGAGGAAAGATTTAGCATTATGGATATTCAAACCAAAAAATTAAATTTCGTTCAAGAATTTTTAAGATTGAAAGATGAAAACCTTATTGACAAACTCAATAAATTGTTGCAAACAGAAAGAGAAAAGAAAGCTAAAGAGGAACTAAAACCATTTAGTGAAAAGGAGTTTAATAATTTAATTGATAGTGCAGAATCAGATTCTAAACATGGCAGATTAACCTCAGCAAAAAATCTTAAAAACGAGATTGATACATGGAGTTAAGTGTATTATGGACTGATACTGCTAAGTTTCAATTAAAAGGCATATATAATTATCATAAAAAGAAAGCTAATAAAACAATAGCTAAAAAATTAGTAAAATCAATTATTGAAAGAACAATTCAATTAGCAAAGAATCCCAATAGCGGTCCAAAAGAACAAATACCCTCTGAAAAGAATTTTGATTATAGATATTTAGTAGAGGGTAATTATAAAATAATTTATTGGATCCAAGACGTTAACGTAACAATTGCTATGGTTTTTGACTGTAGGCAAAACCCCGAAAAAATAAAAAGTTTATAAGTGCTCTTTACAAAAACTTTAGTAAAGTTGGAAGGTTTAATGGGATAGTATAAAAAAAGACCAAACCTTAACAGGTTTGGTCTTTTTCTCTTCGTTATATTATTAATTAGTGTCCTTTATAGCAACATACAAATTGTATCCATAATTTTTCTCCCAATGTACCTTTTAGTTGTATTAAGAATTTTCTGTAGCACGTTTTTAAAGCAACATCCAATTTCTCCTTCAACTTCAATTCAGCTAAATCTTTTTGGAAAGCTTTACGCAATCTTTCTAATCTTTCTGCCAATTGATCTTTGGTTATTTTACCTGCTCTGTACAATTTTTCTTGTTCTTGAGCGGCCGTTTTGTATTTGGCATAAAGCTCATGGTAAATTGCTCTTGCTCTTTTAATAGCAGACTCACGGCAATCTTTATACTCACCTAAAAGTATTTTGATTTTTGCTTTTTGGTCGCAGTGTAAATCTAACTTTCTAAGGCAGAAAATGAAAGAATTGCTTTTAATGTGCTTTCTTTTTGCATCATTAGCACTCGTTGCATTTTCGTCTGCATCTACATCTGTAGCATCAACAAGGAAATCAGCGGCAATACCCTCATTTTCCATCGTAAAATCCTCTGTTGCTTGATTGTAAACAGCTTCCATACTGTTGTCAACGGCTTCGGCTTGCAGTGCAAGTGCACTGATGTCTGGGTCGGATGTTGTTTCTGTGTTGGTCGTTTCTTGTTTTGCAACATTTTCTTTTTTACATCCTGTGATTGCAAGGGTCATCATCCCGATAACCAATGCTGAAATTTTTAAAGTTCTCATATTATTATTTATTAAGTTTGTTTGAACCTTTGACTCAAGCAACAAAAGAAATGGTTGCATGAAATTCTAAAAAAAACAGAAGCATAGTAATTATATGCTATTTAAATTACTGATTATCAACCGACTAATTGTTTAAATTATTTCATTAAAAATCAATCAAATTTAATTTAAATATGCAACAAGATTTTTTTTTGATTGAACTTTGTGCATTCCCCAATATAATTAGTTGACCATTTTGGTCACTTTGAGTTTTAAAAAAAACAATGTTTTTTCAAAAGTATCGAAAAGAACAAAATGAGTAAAATACTAACTCCGAAACTCCCGATTTAGAATTGGGACGTAAAAAGCGGATTTAGTGCTCCTTTGCTTTTAACAAAAACAAACAGCTATAACCTCCCTTTTTTACTAAAAAGATTAGTATGCCAAGGGATGATTAATAAGCCAAGGGTAGAGGCTAAAAAGATGCAAAGCCAACAAACAAAAAACCAAAGTCCACTTGTTTTTAAATAAATCAACATTTTTATAAAGCACAATAAACAAGGGAAATATAACAGCTATGTATCGCGCCATGGATATGGTAGTTCCTGCAGAAAGTGGCAACAAGATAAAAAGCCAAATAAGCACATTTTCACTTAGGCTAAATTTTTTATAATGATAGGCTGCAAACGCCATGGTTAGAATAGCGTAAACAGAATTGAATTGAGAACCTATATCACTTCTATTGAACAAAGAGAGTAAAGGAAAAGTAGATGCTTTGTACCAACCAACTTGTGCAATGCTAAACGCAAATGGGTATCCCGTTTTGTAATACTGATAATACAAATAGCCTCCAAATAAGAGCACTGCCGGAACAAAACTAAGACTTTGTAAAATATTCTGCTTTTCAAAAAGTTGAGTCATTTTCAACTTATACCCTTTTAGTAACCCAGAAAGCTCTAAATGAAATAAATAAAACGGCAACAACAGCACAATGCCATTTGGGCGCAGCAAAACTAGCGGTATTAAGCAAAACATAAAGGCAACATAGTTTTTTCTATAAAGCGCATTGAAACCTAAAAGCATAAAACTAAAAAACATGGCTTCCGTATAAAAAATACTAAAGTAATACGAAAATGGCGAGAGAAAAAAACACAATGTAATCCAAAATGCCTTTTGTTCGCTTCGCAAACTCAGCAAACAGAAATCATACAAAACCCAAACTGCCATAAACGAGAAAATAATACTTAACAACAAAGCAACCCATCGATAAGGCAAATTGGTTACTTTCATTAATCCAGCGCTCAGTAGTGGATAGCCCGGAAAAAATGCCCAAGCACTTTGAACTACCTCGTTCTTTCCTATATAGCCTAAATCCTTTTTCTCTTTTACCTTTGGATAACCCTTTTCCGCAATGCTTTGATACCAAGCACCATCATATTTAACACAAAAGTCAAAATAGTTTGTTAAAGCACCATTGTTATTATGAAATGGAATTTGGGATGAAACAAAGTAAATTAATTTTAAACCAAATGTAAGAATCAAACAAAGCAGCAGTTTTTGTTTCATGGTGCAAGGTTCAATAATACGGAATATCTATTTGAATACAATACCCAAATTTTGGGTTCGAAAAAGGCTTGATTACCTTATCTTTCCCAAACTATGCTTACAAATTTAGCATTTTCAAAGTTTTCTCCGTTGATAGTGCCGTTTCCTGCTATTCCACCTAGCCCTCCCAACCGTTGGCATTCATTGCTGTAAACAGTGCTCATCATATCTGCACCACAAGTACCGGGATCAAAAACATAAACTGTTTTTTCTTGAAAAATATATTCTTCAACCCGCACACCCTTATCACAAGTTTGATTTTTATCAAACTCTTTTATAAGTTTTTCCAAGCATTTGGGGTGCTCTTCACTTAGTTTATACTTACTGCATGATTGATTAGTAACATTAAACATAAAAAATAGAGCTATCAATAAAGTTGTTTTCATAATTTATTTCTGATTAAAATGGCATCAAAAAATTCTTCAATACAATAGCAGTCCCATTCCTATAATTAGGACTAATGCGCTTTTAGCTTTCCTAAAACAGTGTCTAGGGCTGCTTTCAATTTTACAATAGCACCCGCTACTGCAGCATCATGAAGATTTGCAGTTTCTGTAACGGCAATTGGTTTTAAACCTTTTAATCTTGCTTCAATAAGGCATCGTCTGTCATCTATACCCTCTTTATGCCCATTGGTATCTGTTAAATGAACCTCTAAAGTGGTTATTTGATTATTGTATCTAGCCAATTTACTGGTTAGTAGTTCGGTTAGTTTGGCATTAAACTCTTGGCTAACGCTTAGATTGTTGTCTGTGTTTATTTGAATATTCATATATACTTAATTATTTTATTTACCTTATTATTGATAACAAATTGGCTTGGCTTATGTTTTAAAATAGCGGTGTTTTAACCCCCTTTCATCATCTTGCCTAAATTCCCCTTGTTCATCATTTTCATCATTTTGCGCATGTCTGCAAACTGTTTCAGTAGCTTATTGACCTCTTGAATATTGGTTCCAGAACCTTTGGCTATGCGCGCTCTCCTACTCCCATTGATAATATCAGGCTGACCTCTTTCTGCACTGGTCATAGATTGGATAATGGCTTCAATACTTTTAAAAGAATCATTGTCCACATCCAAATCTCTGATTTTGTTGCCCACTCCAGGAATCATTCCCATCAAATCTTTGATGTTGCCCATTTTTTTAATCTGTTGCAATTGGCTTAAAAAGTCATCTAAATCAAACTTATTTTTAGCCATTTTTTTGCGCAACCTGGCTGATTCTTCCTCATCAAAGTTGAATTGTGCTTTCTCAACCAAAGAGACAATATCTCCCATCCCCAAAATTCTGGAAGCCATTCTGTCTGGATGAAAAACATCCAAGGCATCCAGTTTTTCTCCGTGACTTACAAATTTAATAGGCTTTTGAACTATTGTTTTAATGGACAATGCAGCTCCTCCACGCGTATCACCATCCAATTTACTTAAAACAACGCCTGTAATATCCAAAACATTGTTAAAATTTTCTGCGGTAGTTACAGCATCCTGACCGGTCATAGCATCTACTACCAATAAAATTTCTGAAGGCTGGATTTCCTTTTTAATGGCTGCAATTTCTTGCATCATCTGCTCATCTATACTCAACCTACCAGCTGTATCGACAATAACAATAGAATTGCCCGCTCTTTTGGCTTGCTCGATCGCTCTTTTTGCAATATTGACTGGGTTTTTGTCTTCTAAATCCGCAAATACCTCAATGCCCTCTTGCTCACCCAAAACCTGTAATTGATTGATGGCTGCAGGTCTGTAAACATCACAAGCTGCTAGCAATGGTTTTTTGCCTTTAGACAAATAATACTTTCCCAATTTACCCGTAAATGTGGTTTTACCACTTCCTTGCAAACCCGCAATTAAAATAACAGCAGGGTTTCCAGATAGTTTCATTTCTGCCGCCTCTCCTCCTAATAAAGAAGTAAGCTCATCATTGATAATTTTTGTAAAAAGTTGACCGGGGCTTACAGCAGTTAGCACATTCTGTCCCAATGCCTTTTCCCTAACCCTATCTGTAAAATCCTTGGCTATTTTATAGTTAACATCCGCATCCAATAATGCTCTGCGCACTTCTTTAGACGTTTCTGCAACATTAATTTCTGATATTCTTCCCTGACCTTTGAGGGTTTTGAATGCCGACTCTAATTTCTTACTTAAATCTTCAAACATAAACTGCTGGCAAAGTTAAAATTTTAAATCGAGATAATACAATTGAATAATATTAAAACAAGTCTATATCAAAAAATTTGATATAGTTGTTAAAAAACCTAAATCTCATTCCACCAATAATTGCGTTTGGTTACCTTCAAATCTTGAATCATGGTAGCGGTAGGCTGGAATACAAAAGTAAAATTCTTTCTAGTTCCCACAGGGTTCCAATCAAATTTTAGTGTCCAGCAATGCAAAGAGCGGGCAACACCAATGGCTGTGGTTTCAGAAATTTTCTTATTGAAAAGGTCATAGCCACTGTTAAATGTAACTTTCCACATAGGCGATATACTAACGTCTCCATTAAAGGCAGGAACCAAAGTCCATTTGGTTCCATTTTGGGCAAATGGAAAATGGTTTGCGCTGGCATTAACTGCCAATGACCAAGGCAAAGAAAAATCTAACAATTGCCTTCTTAAAACATCATACATATACCTATTCTCATCTGGTATATCTTCTAAATCCTTTTCTCGCTGTTTACCTACCGATGGATTTAGCTGTGCAGAAACACTAACATTAAAACTGGACAATTGCCCCAAACCTCCACCGTTTTTAATTGTTAATGTATTCGTTTTAAAACCCTTTTCCGTTATATAATAAGGACTAAATGATGCCCTGGATGTTATATTAATGGATTTATAAAGAATAGTAGCCAAGGAAACCCCAATGTCACTCCAATTTTGGCTGTCCGCCAAAATATTATACCCACTGTTAACCGATAACTGATCTATTATTGAAAATTTCTTAACCGTTTTAACAGAGTCGTCCAATACCTTTTTCCCAGTTATGTTATTCCCAATATTAAAACTAATGGTTCCTTTTCTTCCTGGTAAAAATGAACTTCCATTGTATTTATTGTAAACATAGGTTTTCAAAGTATCGGTTACCCTTTTGGCGAAACCATAAAATTCTCTTGTAAAATCTGGCTTATAGAAAAACCCAACCTGAGGAGTAATAACATGGCGCAGCGCTTTCAAATTTTTGCTTTTAAAATTATAAGTTCCAAAAATATTGGTGGTGATATTGGCTCCTGTACTATAATCATACATTCTTCCTATACCATTGATAGTGCTTATGGTGGTATCATATTTCTTTTCTGACTTATTGTAATCAAAGTTATACAACTTAAAAAACCACTCTTCGTTATAGCTAAAAAATGGGGTAATGGTAAAATAATTGTTGTAAACACTAAAAGGCATATCAACAGGTACGGTATGTCTAACGGTCCTATTAGCATCCTTCCAAGGTTTTCTCCAAGTTTCTAAATTAAAAATATCGCTATCGTTTCTTACAATTGGATTCGTAAAAGCTCCTGTATAACTAAGGCCAAGCTTATCATAAAAACGTTTTACGCCATCTTTTTTTGATTTAAAAGGCATCAATCGTTGCATGGTTAAATTGGCAGAGGGTGCCACTACATCCAAACTTTTTGCTAAGGTATTTTGAGAAGCCCTGGCGTTTAAGTTTAGATTTAATCTGTTTTTTATCAAGACCTTAGAATAGTTTAAAGTACTTGTAAATTGGTTATTACCAAAATTCTCGGTGTTTCTTGTAAAGTTTTGATTGTAGCGCCCACCATTGTATTGCACATTGGCAGAAAAGGTGCGTCCCGGATGATTTTTCGGATTTTCTGAATGCACCCAATTGATTGAGTAATCCTTGCTTGACACTAAATTAAATTCCTCTTTACTGCCACTAATGATGTTGTAGGCATACGCTAAATCTATCTGCCCATTGTATTTGTATCGTTTGGCGTATTTACTTAAAGTGTTCAAGCGATAGGAGCCTCCAAAATATAAATCAGTGCTCAGGGTGAGGTTATAATAATCACTCAACTGAAAATGATAACCCAATGCGGTGAGACCAAATCCACGAAAGCCACCCATTTCTGGAGCAGGTAATATCAATCCGCTTTCCTTATTCTTTTTAACTGGAAACAACCCAAATGGCAAAAACAAAGGAGTGGGTACATTCTCCACCACCAAGTTGGCAGGACCAAAAACAATTTTATCATTGGGGATAATCTTTAATTTACGGGCTTTAAAGTAAAAATGAGGGTTTTCTAAATTACACGTGGTATATTTTCCAATATCGGTTATGATACTCCCATCTTCATTTCTAAAAACAGTATTGCATATAATATAACTTTCCCCTTCAACCAGTCTTAATCCTGATAGTTTTGCCCGTTTCGTCCCAAAATTATAAGTCAGGGTGTCAATATCAAACTCATTTTCCGCTTGTTTAAAATGCGGAATGCCAATAGGCATATTGTTACTATCTTTGGTAGAAGTGGCAAAAAGCTCTTTGGTTTCAAAATTTATACGGATATAATCTGCTTTTAAATCAATGTCTGTATAAAGTACATGGGCATCGCCATACAAATGTGCCATTTTATTCTCGAGGTCTAAGATGATAGAATCTCTAGCTTCATAATCCACCACATCTTCCAAACCACCCTTACCTTGAATAAGCGTGTCCATTAAAATCGTGTCAACAGAAAGTGCAGTACTGTCTATTTTAATAGACTGAGCATAACTACTTGTGTTTGCACCCAAAAATAAGGGTAGCAACAGCATAAAACCTTGAATCCACAATACTTTCAAGGGCTTATGCGTTGTATACTTGCGGATATATATAGAAAAGGGTCTTATTTTTGAAAAGAGTTTAAGGATGGCAAAATTACCTAAAATATTATTGATACCTGCATTTTTGATATGCACATTTTTCATGCTTATTGCTGCGCACAAAAGAGAGGTGGCAGGCAAAAGCATCAAGACGATTGTTATAGATGCAGGGCATGGTGGACATGACCCTGGGTGCAAAGGTGGAAGTGAGTTTGAAAAAAATGTAACATTAAAAGTTGCACTTGCCGTTGGCAAAATGCTTGAAGACAGTTTTAAGGATGTTAAAATTATATATACTAGAAAAACTGACAAATTTATTGAGTTAAGCGAGCGATCTAACATTGCAAACAAAAACAGTGCCGACCTCTTTGTGAGCATACACTGCAACGCAAACGACAATACTTCTGCCAGTGGATCTGAAACATTTATCATGGGTTTGCATAAATCTGACGGTAACCTAGAAGTGAGCAAAAGAGAAAATGCAGCCATTCTATTAGAGAAAGATTACAAAAACAACACGGCTTATGGTGGTTTTGACCCCAACTCTCCTATAGGACATATAATATTTAGCATGTTGCAAAATGCTTATCTAGAACAAAGCGCGAGTTTAGCAGAAATTATAGAAAAAGAGTTTAAAGACAGTGGTTCGTTAAAAAGCCGTGGCGTAAAACAAGCAGGATTTTTAGTGCTTTGGAGAACATCAATGCCCAGTGTTTTGGTAGAAATTGGATTTTTAACCAACGCCTCAGACAGAAAAGAATTGACGGGCACTGCTGGTCAAAAAACCATTGCCAGTTCAATTTTCAGAGCCATTAAAAGCAGAAAAGAAACCATAGAAAAACCTGCAAGCAAAGAAAAAACAGATTGATGGCACAATGCTTGCATTCATTAACAAGTGCATACAATAATTTGTAAATCAATTGCTAAGAAAGTTAACAAGCCAATAATTGTTGCTATTCAATTAGAATTGCCGTTTAAAGCTTATTTATTTCCTAAAAAAAGTTTAATTTTGTTTCCAAATATAATCGCGTGTTAAAAATAAGTAACGAAACAAAAGTAGGGGCTTTAGCGGCCCTATCAATAACCATTTTAGTGTTGGGGTACAATTTCCTTTCCGGTAGAGATTCAATTTGGTCGAGTGGTAAAACCTATCATGCAAAATTTAATGATTTAAAAGGACTTGAAAAATCAAACCCAATTATGTACAGGGGTTATAGGATAGGACAAGTTGGAGAAATATTGATGGACAAGTCTGGACAATTTTTTGATGTTGCTTTAGACATTCAAAAAGATATAAAAATTACTGAAGGCAGTGTTGCATCCATTGGCGACAAAGATTTTTTTGGCTCAAAGGCAATTGTATTCTCCATTAAACAGGGAGCAAAGGAATTAGAAGATGGCTCCTTTTTAACAGGGGATGCAGAAGCCAGTTTGGTAGAATCACTAGGAACAACATTGGGACCAATAGCCACAAGAATAGATAGTTTAGTGGCTGCATTAAATGGAACAATCAATAGTGGAGCATTTCAAGGAACAATTGCAAATTTGGAAGTAACCACCAAAAATTTAAAAGGTGTCAGTGGAAAAATTGACCAAATGATGATTGACAATCAAGAGAAATTAAATGCCATTTTTATCAATGTTGAATCTATTACCAGCAATTTAAAAAACAACAATGCCGTTATCAATAAAATTTTGAGTAACGTTGATTCAATAACTTATAAAGTTAAAAACCTGGAGTTGCAAAAAACTGTGAAAGAAGCCAATGCCGCTATTGCCAACTTTAACAGCATCTTAAACAATGTTCAAAATGGTGATGGCACTTTATCTTTATTGCTAAAAGACCCCAAGCTGTACAACGATTTGGATAAAGTTTCTAAAGATCTAGATGCTTTAATCATCGATATAAACAAATACCCAAAACGTTATTTTAGTATAGGTAGTGGCAAAAAAGCCGATAAAGAGAGAGATAAAGATATTGGGGATGGTAGTTATGTGCCAACAACAAAATAAAAAATAATTTATGAGAAAAGTAAAATATATAATCAGTTTAATAGTAATATTAACCATTGCAACAAATATCAATGCTCAAAAAAGATATTATTTTGAAGCAGATGATACACGTTGCAAGTCTGATGAGGCATTTTATTATAAAGACATTACAAAAGTAGGATCAAAATATAAAGTAAAGGAGTATTATGCAGCCAATGATCAATTAAAATCTATGGGCTCCTACCTAACTTCTGACGGTGACCCCAAGGAAAGAGATGGCAATTTTGAAGCCTATTACGACAATGGACAAAAGGAGTTTGAAGTGCGCTTTAAAAGAGGAAATGAGGAGGGGGACTACATATCATATTATAAAAATGGTAAAGAAAAATCAAAGGGCAAGTACTTTGGAGGCAAAAGAAATGGCGAATGGGTAATTTATTATGAAAATGGTCAAATAAAAGGTCAAGGAAAGTATTTTGTAGATGAATATGATAGTGATTGGAGTTGGTTTTATGACGATGGCAGCAAAGAAAAAGAGGCCCGTTATAAAAGTGGCAGAAAAGACGGTTTTTTAAGAACTTTCCATAAAAATGGCAAACCTTATATCAATGCTATTTATGAGAGTGACAGCCTAACAGGTTATTACAACGAATATTGGGATAACGGGAACAAAGCAGCCTATGGAAAGTATTTTAACAACAAAAAGGACAGTATATGGAATTGGTATCATACCAATGGCAAGCAGTCTGCACGCGCTATTTTTACCAAAGGTGTTTTTGAAAATGGAATATTTTATAATGAGGAAGGCGAAGAAATGAGTAAGCGTGTGCGCAGCGAAAAGGACTTGATTAAAAACAACCAATATTCTGGTGGTGCTGAGGCTATTATTGATGAAATTAACAGGGCATTATCCAACACCATTGATTTAAAAGCAGTAAAAAAATACCATTACACTGCAAAAATTGTATTTGAGATAGTGGTTGATAAAGAAGGTAAGGTTATTAAAAGAACCATGCTATCTCCTGATGAAAACAAAGATTTTAAAGACCCCCATAAAGTTATAGAAACGGTTCAAACTACTGTCAACGCGATGGATAACTTCACGCCAAAAAGAGCCTACAACCGCTATGTGGAAGGCACAATAATATTGGAAGTTAAGTTTGATGGATATACACAAGAACTCGCCTTGGCCACCAATGGTTTAGAAACCGATTAATTCTCGGTAATTATATTAAAAACGGAAGAATTTTTCATTGTAAAACATTGAAAAATAACCCTTAAAAAATTGCATTGTCATTTGTTTGCAATAGCATTGTTTGCACTGCAATTAGTTTGTGTAAAATTAGACCTTTGCAGCAATGAATAAAAGAACTATACACACCTGCATTTTAATTATACTTTGTTTTTTAGCCGCCCCTGTTCTACAATCTCAAAATATATTGAGAGACACTGTAGTGATGGGTAGTGCCTATAAAAATGACGTTTTTTACGCTTTAAAAAACCCAAAAAATAAAACCACTGTTTCTAATACCAATTACCATCTTGCCTTCTCCAACATGATTAGTCAGGATGATCGTTTCTATTCTATTTGGATCAACGATAACAATACAGAAGTTTTTGTAAACCCAAACCAAAAGGCCGGTGAATGGGATAATTTTGATACCAATTATGTGCAAAATTGGAGAAAACTACAAAATACTGATAGCAGTTGGGGAAAAGGCGGTTTTTCTACTGGGGTTGAACAACATCCTCGATATACTTGGGCTGTTTATGTAAACAACGGTGAATTGGTTGGAGACTCCTTGTACTTAATTAGTATCAAAGATGAAACACAGACTGTTACAGAACTTTATAAATTTAGAATCGTGAGAAGAAAATCTACCAGCGGTGATAGAGATTGGACCATAAGATATGGTAAATTAGACAACTCGTGGGACACTACGATTATGTTAAATGATTTACAAAAATCTCAGGGCAATTTTATGTACTTTGATATGGTTAATCATAAAGAAGTCGTGAGAGAGCCTGATACCAAAGAATGGGATTTGCTTTTTACTCCTTACATGGATTATCAAGAAGTAGAAAAGTTTTATTACCCAGTAAAGGGTGTTTTGCAGAACTATAAAATTAGAACCAAAGTGGTTGAGCACCTTAAATTAAAAGACGTTACGTTTATGGATTGGGCGGATACCAGTAATTATTCCAAAAAAATCAATAGCATTGGTTACCAATGGAAAGAATTTAACATGGATTCTTTTAAATTTATTTTGTCTGATTCTAATGTATATTTTATTTCAAAAACTTTGGACAATGGGATGGAAGAGGTATTTGCAATGCAATTTGTAAGTTTTGGAGGTTCAAAAAATGGTCAGATTGTTTTTGATATTTCCAATTTGGGATTTATTACTTCAGTTGAAAATACCTTTCAAAAAACCAAGCTTAACTGCTACCCAAATCCCACCGAAAATATAATTAATATTAACCTTGATGAAAATGGCAGCTTTTCTGTTTCCAATATTTTAGGTTCAAAATTATTAAGTGCTAGTTTATCAAAAGGCAACAACCAAATAGATATTTCAAGTTTTGAAAAGGGTATTTATTTGCTAGAAATTTATTCGGCCAACCAAACTTACAAAACCATAAAAGTCTTAAAAAACTAATTAAACTTGCAATCAGCTATCAAAATTTTTTTTTCGCTGCTGATACTATTTATCGGTGCAGATACCCTAGCACAATCAAAAATACAGTTGCTGGACAGTGCGGCATTGCCCATTTCCAATGCCTTGATAGAAATAAAACCAATTAGAACTGGAGGTGGACACTATACCGTTTACACCGATGAAAATGGGCAAGCTAATATCTATGATAGCGTAAAATTGCAGCTCAGAATTATTGCGACTGGTTTTAAAACTACCGTGGACAGCATTTTACCCCATCAATTTAAAACCATTATCCTACAGAATAACTTTAGCAGCATCGGAAAATTAGTTTTAACCGGAACCAGCCAACCTGTTCCCGTTGAAAATAGTGTTAACAGAATAAGAACTATTAGTCAAGAAACTATTCAATCTCTGGCTGCTGTTACTTTGCAAGATGTTCTAGTAAATGAAGTAAATATCCAAATATCGCAAGATGCGCAATTGGGATCAGGGCTAAGTTTAAGAGGTATTGGCGGACAGCATATAAAAGTATTAGTGGATGGAGTGGCGATGATTGGAAGAAATGATGGCTCATTAGACTTAGGACAAATTAACATGAACAATGTTGAGCGCATTGAGATTATAGAAGGACCCATGTCTATTATTTATGGTACAGATGCCTTGGGTGGAGTAATCAATATTATTACCAAAGCGCCAACAAAAAACACCAAAGAAATAAAATTACAACAATACTATGGCAGCTTAGGCACTTTCAACAGTTATGCCTCACTTTCTGTTGGCAAACAAAAGCATTTATTCAATATTAGTGGCACGCGTTATCTGTTTCAAGGTTATGATGTTGAAAAAGGCAATCGCAACCAAACATGGAAACCTAAAAGACAGTATATTGTCGATGGAAATTACACAACATACTTTGGCAAAAGGGTAAAACAAAAATTTGCGGCAAGCTATTTTGACGAATACTTGGTAAGCAAAGGTAGTCCTACCATCAATGCCTTTCAGGCATTTGCTTTTGATGACTATTTTAACACGCACAGGATAAACCTATCCAGTCAAACAAGCATTCGATCAATAAAAAAGTCCTTCAACTTTAATATTACGAATGCCTACAATGCCTACAATCGTTTCCGCACCAGAAAAGTAACCAACTTAATGGATTTATCAGAGAAAGTATCAACGGCTGCCAATGACCAAGATACCCAAAAATATAGCGCTTTTAATAGCAGAGGTTTGGGGAGTATAAAATTGCGCAAATACTTTAATTTAGGATTTGGATATGATTTTTATACAGAAAAAGGGAATAGCTCACGTTTAAAATCAAATGCAACCTATACCGATGCAGCCCTATTTTACGCATTGCAGTTTAATATCAAACACATCCAAATAGAACAAGGATTGCGAGCGGCTTACAATACCCAATTTAATGTGCCCGTTATTCCATCATTACACATAAAATATAAATTGAAAGAAAATTGGTTTGTTTTTGGCTCTTATGCCAAAGGTTACAGAGCACCTTCCATAAAAGAGCGTTACTTAGATTTTGTTGACCAATCACATGATGTTACCGGCAATGTCAATCTGAAACCAGAAAAATCCCACACTTTTAATGGAGGTTTTCATATAGAAAGAGAATCAAAAAAATACAGTACATTTTTAGAAGTAAATACTTTTTATACAGACATACAAGACATGATTATTTTAGCTCAAAAAAATGCTAACGCCTTGAGTTACGAATATCAAAATGTTGAACAATTTTATAACAAAGGTATCAATTTTAGATTAAACCTTGCCTTTAAAAAACTAGAAATTAATGCCGGATTTGGCTATGTAGGAAACAAGCAAATTACGGACAGTATTCAAACTAACGCTAAATTTTTATACCGATCTGATGCGCAATTAAACGTATCCTATTTTGTTAAAATAATTAAAACAAAATTAAACATTTTAAACAAATTAAACGGTTCTCAGCCCAATTATTTAAAAGAAAATAATACCGTAAAATTACAATACTCTACTCCATTTGTGCTTTCAGACATTAGTGCAATGCGTACCTTTGCGGGCAGTAGGTTGAGTATAACATTGGCCATAAAAAATATTTTGAACATTAAAAACATACAAAACACCGGAAACATTGGCGCAGCGCACAGTACTGGAAGTAATAGTGCTAGTGTGGCAATGGGCCGATTTTATGCCATTAACTTAATTTATACGCTCAAAAAGTGAAAATAGTCCTTACCTACATCTTTTTTATAACCATTCTTTTTAGTGCATGCTTAAAAGAAGAAAAGCCGCTTACTTTACCTGAAAAAAATCTTAATTCAAAATACATGAGTTTAGATGCCAAACCTGAGAATGAAAGCATAATATTTTTTGATTTTAGCACCGGGGCTTTTGTAACCGCATCTAACAAAGAGTGGATGTTGGCTTTTGATGCTGCTGAAAGTGGCTACAATGTAAGGGTAAATCATAGTATTTTGGGTCGTCAATTGTATGAAAGTTTAGATACAGCATTTTCTACCAATGCCAGTGAAATTATTAAATCTGGCACCGCAAAAATGGATAGCGTTAGCTCATGGAATTACAATACTGCCATTGGAGATTGGTGTAGAAATGGCTATTACATTAATAAAACCTATGTTTATCATATTCCTGAAGACATTTTAGGCAATGGAGAACATCAGTTTAAATTTAAATTGATTTACAAAAACCATCAATTATACAAAATGAAATTTGTGGATGAAAAGAGTAATGATAAAACAATTTACTATCATACCATTGAAAAAAATAATGACTATAACTATGCATACTTTTCCTTTTACGACAAAGGAAAAACGTTAAAAATAGAACCGCCAAAAAGCAACTGGGATATTGTTTTTACACAATACAGAGACATGGTAGCGAATCAAGCCGATAACAAGATATACCCTTATCAAGTTTTGGGTGTTTTGATCAACCCAAGCAATACCCTAATCCATAAAATTACAACAGAAAAATTTGAAAATATAGATTATGCGTATTGTAGCAAATCTAACTTGTGTAGCATCAGTAATACCATTGGCTATAACTGGAAATCGTATGATTTGAGTTTAGCAAAATACTCTCTTACGCCTAATTTGGCGTGGGTATTAAAGGATAATGAAGAGACCTTCCACAAATTTAGATTTATCAGTTTTTATAACAACCAAGGCATCAGTGGTTATCCTACCTTTGAGTACGTCAGTTTTAAATAAAGAAATTACATGAAATATATTCTACTTCCCTTATTAATCATAAGTTACTGCTCACTTTTTTCTCAAACATCAGACAGTTTATTAAAACAAGAAAAACACTTTGCCAATATCAAACAACTTAGCTTTGGGGGTGACAATGCCGAAGCATATTTTAGTCCTGATAGTAAAAAAATATGTTTCCAAAGCAATAACGCAGCCTGGGGACTTAAATGTGACCAGATTTTTAAAATGCAGTTGGATGATAATACAATCCAAAAAAATACCAAGCCCCAGATGATTAGCAGTGGCAATGGGAGAACGACTTGTTCTTATTACATGCCCAATAACAAAGATATTTTATATGCCACAACAGAAGGCGAAAGTAAAAACTGCCCTCCTACCCCTGTTTCTCATGGTAAATATTTATGGCCCGTTTATTCGTCTTTTGATATTGTAGTAGCCAATGAAAAAGGGACTATCATAAAAAAACTAACTGACACTTTAGGCTATGATGCCGAAGCCACGGTTTCACCCAAAGGAGATAAAATTGTATTTACATCAACCCGCAGTGGAGATTTGGAGTTATGGACTATGGATATTGATGGCAAAAACCTAAACCAGGTTACTTTTGGTTTGGGATATGATGGCGGAGCGTTTTTCTCGCCCGATGGCACAAAATTAGTATTTAGAGCCAGCAGACCTCAAAGTACCGAAGAAATAAATGAATACAAAAGTTTACTAGACTCCGGCTTGGTAGCACCGACAACCATGGAAATATATACCTGTAATGTTGATGGGACAGATTTAAAACAAATCACCCATTTGGGTAAAGCCAATTGGGCTCCTTATTTTCATCCCAGTGGCAATAAAATAATTTTCTCTTCCAATCACCATTCCACCAAAGGATATGATTTTCAATTGTTTATCATTAACATTGACGGTACAGGTTTGGAGCAGCTAACATTTAGCAGTATTTTTAATGCTTTCCCGATGTTTAGCCCCAATGGCAAACAGTTAATTTTTAGCAGTAACAGAAATAACGGTGGTAACCGAGATACCAATTTATTTTTGGTAGATTGGGTTGATTAGGATACCTAAAACAAGTTGTAACTTTTCTTTAACTTTCCTAGAAACTCCACCTATTCGTTTCTCTATTATAGAATTCCAAAGAAAATTTTAGCCGCAGAGGAACGTCAAAACGATTGGATTGAGCGCCTACCAAATAAAAACCTAACCTTATTTGCTGATTAAATAGTTTTATACTTCTCTCCAGTCCGGCAAAAGCTTCAAAATACCTTAACTTATTTTCTGGTGAAATTAAAAAACCGCCCCCAAACGTTTCTACCAAGTGCAATTTTTTTAATAAGGGTATTTTGTTGAGAATAGCCCCATTGAAACGGTGTAAAACATGCCCTTCAAAAAACCAGTCGAAGGTACGATAAACACTATCCAAACTTTGAAAAGCATAATTAGGATTTGAAAAAAAGTAAGGATTGCTATTGGCTTGAAAAACATAGTCAACCAAACGCAAATCTCTTTTTTGTAAAAATTTACCACTGCTGAAACGGTAATTCATTTTACCTACCAAACCCAATTTTAAGAGTTGCGTAATTTCAAAATTGAGGTATTCAAAATCTATGGTACTGTTGATTATCCCAGGAATGCCTCGTTTGTATGTCATACCAAAAGTTGGCCATTTGGAGCCCAAAATAATTTTCTCATTAGGCTCTAACATATATTTTTGCCCAGGAGTATATGAAACAAAAATATCTCCATTTAAAGCCGTATAAGGTTTAAATTCCACAGCTTTATTCCTGGTAGTATCTCCCAATCCGGCAAATAAACTGTCTCCCAATTCACTAAATTGATATTTATCAATACTCCTTCTATCACTGGCAGAAAAGCCCAAGGTGGCATAAAACCCGTTAAAAAACTCCTGTCTATAATACATTCTTACCCTATCCACTTCATAAAAATTAGAACGTCTAAAAATATTCAACCAAGCATCATTGTTATTGATAAATTCAAAATCTCGGTCTATCCACAACCCTATTTCCTTATGTTTAATTGCATCAAACATTCTGTATGTGGTAACACCACCTTTTAAATCTTTATTTCTTATGCCAACATTGAAGTTTGGGCGTATATACAAGGTTGTTTTGTTTTCAAATTTCTTAAAATAAGAAAAACCATAACCCAACCGTGCTCCACCTACCCTAATGGGCTTGTAGACCTCTAGCAAAGAGTTGAAATACAACATTTTTTTCTTTTTATAGTTGCCATAAGGTTGCCCCCAAAATAAAACATTCATTAAAGTAACTTTATTATTAACTTTCTGAATACTGTCCTTGTATTCATCACTTTCAAAAATGGCCTTAAAACTATCTTGCTGTTTGGTGTATTTGTATTCTTCAATACTCAACGAGTCCGCCCTTATGCTGTTCCAGAAATTGGTGTCTTGTGTGTAAGCCTCTTTTGAAGTCATACTAAGCATAGGGCCAAAATGTTTTTTATTAAAATCTTTACCAAATACAAAAGAATCAAAGTTTACATTGGTTTCACCATATCTGTATGTATGCCTACCATCCTTATAATTGTAATTAAAACGCTGTTTGGTTAATAAAAAAACAGAATCACTGGGATAGCTGTAATCCTGACTAACGGTAAATTTATCGTACTCTGGTACATGCATTTTTGGAAAAGTTATTTCCATACGCAAAACCCTAAAAGTGGTGTCCTCTACAATCAAATACCCTTCGCCCAGCGCATTGCCCAAAGCAACTGGCTCTATTCCGATTCGGTAATATTTTTTACCATCATCAAACCATAAGTTTTCTGTACGATACTTGTAAGAAATTAGCCCTGCATTGCTTACTGGTGAAATTATAGGTACTTCTGAAACACCATTTAATACCAATAGGTTTTCATATACATTGATAAAACCCTCTGTAGTACTCAACCAATAAAGTCCATCCTGACTCCCCTGCTGTTTTACAGCAAGCCGTTCTTCCAAAATTTCACCAGCAGCAGAAACATCCAACTTTAAAAAGACTTCCGTTAAAGAGGATTGTACGGTATCATCATATTTTTTTTGGGTTAAGCTATCAAACTTTTGGGTTTGCAGCTTTTCTGAGGCCTTGATATAAACGTTTGCACTATAAGCATTGTTGCGTTTATACTTTTCTTTTGATTCCACCACTGACCTGATAATGTCTTTGGAAATATCAATTCTATTGGATGACAGTTTTAATGCAGAAATATCTTTTACCAAAGTTTTGACCTTGATATGGAACACAATAGCAGTATCCGCTACTTTTAAACTGGTCATATAACTTTCAATCCCTTCCTTTTGCACAATGATGGTATAAGTACCATTGGGCAATAAAAAAGTGTAAAAGCCTGTGTCATTGGTGTAAGTAAAAAAACTGGTCCCTTTAATAAACAAACCTGCCTTGTCAATGGCATTGCCGTTTAAATCTTTTACAGTACCTGAAACCTCAAAAAACTGAGCTTTGCACAAATTGCAAAACGTGAAGAACATAAGAAGGAAGCACAGCTTTTTCACAGTAACTTTCAAATAAAAATCATTTTTTACAGAATTTTATTGTTTTACTGATATATCAACCTCTCCATAAGATAAAAACAGTATAAAGGCTAATGCCAACCAGTGCCAATATACTTTAAAAACTCCATTCGGGTTGCCTCTTTTTCAAAAGCTCCACCAATGTCTGCTGTAACTGTACTACTGTTAACATCCTTTACACCCCTTGACGAAACACACATGTGATGTGCCTCTATTACCACTGCCACATCCTGGGTATTTAAAATTCTCTTAAACTCATTGGCAATTTGCTTGGTAAGTCTCTCTTGCACCTGCGGTCTTTGACAAAAGTACTTAACCATTCTGTTGATTTTTGACAAACCAATTACCTCACCATTAGAGATATAACCCACATGCGCTTTTCCAATAATAGGAACTAAATGGTGCTCACAAACACTATAAACTGTAATATCTTTCTCCACTAGCATTTGATTGTACTTATATTTATTTTCAAATAAAGTTATCGCAGGTTTATTCTTAGGGTCCAGTCCGCTAAAAATCTCTTTAACATACATTTTAGCAACTCGGTTTGGAGTATTTTTTAAACTGTCATCTTTCAAATCCAAACCTAAGGTTTCTAAAATTGCTTTAAAGTGGCCTTCAATTTTTTCAATTTTATCCTCATCACTCATGTCATGCGCATTTACCTTCATCGGTGTTCTATCACTGTATAAAATATGGTCATCATCCATATCAAGGTCATTATTTACTGTTCGTCCGTCCCGATGGACATCGGGAGAGCGTAGACCAGAACCATTTTGGTCGTCATCCATATCAACTGGTGGGTTTTCTTTATTTCTATTGTCCATGGTATTCAACAAAATTTCTTGGTGTTTCATATAAAACAATGCTCAATTGGTAAGCATCACTCAATTTATTCTTAATATTTTTATAGATAACAGCTGCAATATTTTCAACTGTTGGATTTAGTGTGGTAAATGCCGGCACATCCAAATTTAAATTTTTATGGTCAAAAGGGTCAATGACCTCAGTTTTAATAATATCACTCAATAATTTAATATCAATTAAATAGCCTGTTTCTTCATCCACTAATCCCGTAACTTTTACAATCAAGTCATAATTATGCCCATGATAATTTGGATTATTGCACGCACCAAAATAATCGAGATTTTTTTCTACACTCCAAGCCGAATTGTGTAGGCGATGTGCAGCATTAAAGCTCTCCTTTCTACAAACAGTTGTAATCATTAAAAGTTTTTTTATTTGTAATTTATGATACAAACATAATGCATTAATATTTAAAAGTGCTATAAATAAAAGGAAAGAAACCATTTTTAACGATAAATTGTTTCCGTTTTATTTGTCTAAAACCCTGATGTGTAAAATAATAATGAACATAGTATAGTATTTGTATTTACCTAAACAACATACATTTAAAAATCAATGGCCATGGAAGCAATATATAGTAACAAGTTTAGAATTAATATAACACAGCATTTGGGTGCTTTAAAAAATTATGGACTGCAATTAACCAGTAATAATGAAAGGGCTAACGACCTAGCACAAGAAACGGTGTTGAAAGCAATACGTTATGAAAATCAGTTTGAGAAAGGGACTAATTTAAAAGGTTGGTTATTTACCATCATGAAAAACACTTTTATCAATGATTATCGAAGAAACATTAAAAGAAACACTTTTTTGGATTCTTCAGACAATTCGTTTTTTATAAATTCTTCTACCGTCAAAGTAAGCAATGGTGGCGAGCTAAGATTCATTAGAGAAGATTTAGAAAATGCCATTGAAAGGTTGCCTAAAGATATCAAATATGTCTTTACAAAAAATATGGAAGGCTATAAATATCATGAAATTGCAGAAGAACTTAATATTCCTATCGGAACTGTTAAAACCAGAATTTTTATGGCTAGAAAGATGTTAAAAAAGATGCTTTGGGAATATAAGTCCTATTTAGGTCTAAAAACAAAAGCTTAGTTACTCCCATATTTTTCAGATAAAAATTTATCTTTGTAGGCATACCATAGATAAATAAATCTGCTTGAAATCTCTTTATTTAATTTTAAACCTTTGCACCATTGCCGGCCCCCTAGCGCTGTCATTTGATAAAAAAGTAGCTTTTTATAAAAATTGGAAATATCTTTTTCCAGCTATTTTTTATATGATGTTGTTGTTTATCCCATGGGATATTGGCTTTACCTATTTTGATGTTTGGCATTTTAATCCTGATTATGTTTTAGGTTTTTATATTTTTGATTTGCCCATAGAAGAATGGCTTTTTTTTATAACCGTGCCCTATGCTTGTGTCTTTATTTACACTTGCTTAAACATCTATTTTCCGCACGATTATTTTAAAAAAAGAGCCCGATTGGTAACTTTGGTTCTCTTTATAACAGCCATTGCTTTGTATGTATTCAACACTGCCAAACTTTATACAGCCTACACTGCTATTCTTACAGCCTTTGCCATGCTAATTCATCTGCTCTTTTTAAGTAGAAATAAATATATGGGCAATTTTTACAGGGCATTTTTAGTTTGCCTTGCGCCTATGTTTGTTATAGACGGCATACTCACTTATAAACCGATTATTATTTATAATGAAATAGAAAAAACACCCTTTAGAATAGGAAGCATTCCTTGGGAAGATTTCTTATATAATTTGTTGATGCTTTTAATGGTGGTAGGGTTTTATGAGTTTTTAAAACGCAAGCCAAAGCCAAAAGCCGAGAAACAGATTGGCAATAAAAGATAAAACAGCACCGCCTTTTCTTTGGTGGTATGCTTTAGTACTTGGCTTACTATTGGCTGCCAAGTGTCCCGAAGTACTTCGGGAACAACACGCAGGGAGGATTTAAAAATTTGGCGACCACGCAAAAGTGCCTTTGCCATTGGGTTAAGCACTAATTGCCCTATAATTTTTATACGGTGTTAGCCACAGTATTTTTATCCGTTTTTAATTTCCATAAGAAATATGAAAGTCCAACAATCGGAAAAATCATATCTAAAATTTTTGTCCAACCAAATTGGAAAAGATAGGTCGTTCTGAAATCTTTTATGTCGGTTTCTACCAAATAACCTCCATAAAGTTTATGAATTCCAGCGTTTGCTATTCCAAAAATTACAGTTAAAGCAATTAATATATAAACTGTATTAATATTTGGCGTCTCCTTTTTCAAAAATTTGTTGTATAAAAAAAAAAGAAATAAGAGTGATAAAATTCCGAGAATTATATTCAGAGCAATCAGAGTAAATTTATTATCAATTCTTAATTCCACATTCAGCCATAAGAGTAATTCAGTCAGAATATCGTAAGATTTTTTAAAAATCAGATAGATTAAAACACTTGACAAGGCAATTCGGATAGTTTTATTTTCCATTAAAGTTCGAATGTTTTTTCATATTGTGGCCAACTCCCATATATACACAATTATATTTGACATATACAACTGCCTGTTGCTTGTATATGATAAACTTTGGTGCGTATATATTTAGTTTTTTGCCCCACAAATATACCCAATACCACCAAATACCCAAACCCTCATACATTTAACCATAAAAGAAAAAAGCAAAATAAAACCCCAGCTGCAAAAGCAGATGGGGTTCTAAGTATAATTGGTTAGTTAAAGCCTACCCTTCAATTTGCATTTCTTCAATCAAATTACTAGCACCACCCAATTTGTCAATAATCCATAAAACATAGCGTATATCTACAACAATGGTCCGTTGTTTTGAAGGTTCATAATGGATATTTCCACTCATTGCTTCCCAGTTTCCGTCAAAAGCCAATCCAATTAATCTACCCTCTGCATCCATAACGGGGCTTCCACTATTGCCACCAGTAATATCATTGTCTGTTAAAAAACACACCGGCACCTTTCCTGTTTTATCAGTATAGCTTCCAAAATTCTTTGCATTATAAGCATCTATTAAATTTTGTGGCAAATCAAACTCTGGATTACCACTGTATTTTTTATGTTTTTCAATAACCCCATCTAAGTATGTCATCACTTCAAAATTCATATAAGGTTTCACCTGTCCATAGGTTAATCTAATAGAGGAGTTAGCATCAGGATAATAGTTTGTTTTAGGGTTCATTTCTATCAATCCTTTTATATAAACTCTGCTCAATTCAGTTTCTTGATCATTAAAAGAGTCAATTTTTCCTTTAAAATTATCATCATAGTTTGCCTTAAAAGCTTTTACATGCAAATACATAATGTCATTTTTTATCAGTTCAGGCCTTGGATTATTTACCCATGCCACAAACATATTTTTATCTGCAAAAATACTGGTGGCAAATGCATTAGCAACATAAGCCTTTACACCTGCTTTATAATCTCCACCGCCATATTTTGCAATTTGCTCATTAAAAAAAGCTGGTCGCATAGATTTTTCATTGTTGTCCATATAAATCAATAACAGACTATCCAATATTCTTTGATCCGCTCTAACCATGGCAGACTCATAAGGAATATCTTCTACCGCATTCAACAAACTCTTTTTCAATCCATCAATTTTTGCTTGATTACCACTTTCAATAGCCTCTTGCATTAATAAACCATAATAAGCCAACTTAGAAATAGTAGGTGAAATTATTCCTTCTCTCCAATACCATGATTGTGTGGCATAAGGCTCATAAGCCTTATAGATTTTAGCAACATCCCTCATCACATTTTCATACTCAGGTTTGCCTTTAGCCCATTTATCAAATTTCTTCTCTTCGCTTAATTTTTTATCATAAACCTTGTTAGATTTTAGCTGCTGCCCCTCACCTTTAAAATATTTCCAATAGTTTGAAACACTTGCATAATCAGATGAAAGCTTTAAGCGCACATCTACATCTTTATTCATTTCTTCTTTCCAAGCGTTTAACCTAACATCTCTTAATTTTACAATTGTTGGGTCTACCAAATCTGTTGCTTGTTGCACACCTTGAGAAAACATGTATCGGTTAGTCCTTCCCGGAAAACCAATAATCATTGCATAATCTCCCTTTTTTACACCTTCTTTAGATACTTTTAAAAAGGTCTTTGGTTTATACGGAATATTGGTTTCAGCATACTTGGCAGGTTTGCCATCTTTATCAGCATATACTCTAAACATACTAAAGTCTCCAGTATGTCTTGGCCACATCCAATTATCGGTTTCTCCGCCAAACTTACCAATGTTTTGCGGTGGTGTTCCCACCAATCTTACATCTGTAAAACGTTCAAAAATAAATAGATAATATGCATTGCCTTCAAACATAGAGCGACATTGAGCTTCATAATGGTTTCCCTCAATGGCTCTTTTAGTAATGTGTCCATAAATTCTTGCCAAAGCATTGTTTCTATCGGTAACATTCATTCCCTTTACAGAATCCATAACTTCTGCAGTTATATCTACAATTTTATTAACCAATGCCAAGGTAACACCCGGAGCTGGTCTTTCTTCTGCCATAGATTTAGCCCAAAACCCATTGTCCAAAATATTGTCTTTGGGCGTACTTAGACCAGCAATAGCATCATATCCACAGTGATGATTTGTAAGTACCAAGCCCTTTTCAGAAACAATTTCACTGGTACATCCGTTTGAAAACCATCCAATAGCATCTTTTAATGATGAGTTATTGATGGAATAAATTTGTTCTGCAGTAAGTTTAACACCGCATTTCTGCATGTCTTTGTAATTCATGCGTTCCATCATGTTTAACAACCACATTCCTTCATCTGCCAGCAGACTCATAGGAGCCATCAACACTGCAAATACTGTAATTCGTAATATTTTTTTCATTGTTTTTAGTATTGTTTTTTAAAACGAGCGCAATATAATTTTTCATTGTTCTAATTCAAAACAAGATTATGATTATTTGCCAATACATTCGACAAGGAGGAAAAATGGAGCTAATAATAAAATCTTTTAAGCCTTGGAGATAGCTCGAGTACAAGAATTTCAACTTTTTTTCATAGCTGCCCAAAACAAGGTATCACTTCCTGTTTTGTTCAGGTAGCAGCTATCTTCTATCTGTAAATTTAATTGATTTTTGAAAAACGCTAATTGTGCTTCATTTTCATTTTCATAAATGGAGCAGGTTAGGTAAAAAAGTCTACCTCCTGTTTTCAAAAAAGGCAATGCATTGGTAATAATTTTCCTTTGCAATTCAACATAATACAGAAGTTGTGTTTCATTAAAAAAACGCAAATGCTGTGGGTCTCGTCCCCAAGTGCCACTGCCGCTGCAGGGTACATCGGCCATAATATTATCAAAAGTATTATGAAACAAATTGCTTTTACCTAAATGTACATTCTCTGCTGGATGAGATAAATCTACCACTCCAGAAATAATTTTTCTGGCTCCAATGCGCTTTTTTAAAGCAACAATAATTTGGGGTCTGATATCACTTGCATAATAATCTGCGGAAGGGGCATTATCCAAAATGGTCATGGCCTTTCCTCCAGCCCCGCAACAAATATCCCAAACCTTAGATTTATCGACATATACAGCACATTTTTTAGCCGCCATAAATGATGCCCAATCTTGAATTTGAAAACTATCTGAAGGCATGGATAAGGGTGTATTGGGTTTTAACCCATATAAACCATCAACCGTCTCTTCAATGTTATTGGAGTCAACAATGCAATTTTCGGTTAAGGGTCGTAACCATACCAACTTCTCCCGTTTTAGTTCCGTTGCAATACGCTCTACTTGAGAAGACATAAGGTTTGATAAAGGAAAACAGAATTTAGACGCTAGCCTAACCTCTTTTTGCAAATGCTCTTTCAATGGATCCAGCACTCCTGAAAAATCGCTTAAAAGAACTTGCTTTAATTCTTCCTCTACAGTTAAATTAAAATCCAAAAAATCGGATTTAAAATAAGCGTAAAACCAAGCTTTTATTTGCTTACGATCTCGGCTACCCAAATTTTTATGAGTGCTGAAATATTCTTTCAAATAAAGTGGAAAAGGTGTTGGGTATTGATATTTTTCAATCAAAGTCATTAGCTGACTTAACCTTATAAAAAGTTTGCCGTGCATATACTAACGCTGCGGCACTTCAACCTTTGTATCTTTATCACTGTATCGTACAATTTTGCAGCCAGCATTTTCAAAACTTCCGCTGGCAACGGGATGTAGTAAAAAGTGATTCATTACACCAAAATATCTATTATTACCCATTCTATCTGGGAACAATTGGTGAAAAGCCATTAAACCTTGTCCAATAAACATAAATTGATCGTAAGCAGTAAAATGATAAATATTTGCCTCCCAGTGAAAACGTTCTCTGTACATCTTTCTAAATGCCAAAATTCCATCCTCGTAAATATCGTAAACATTGTCGTCACCGAAATGAACTTTACCACTAACCATATAGGCTTTACCAAACCCGACAATACTTTTGCTTGATTTAGGCAGCGCAAGTATAATTTTACTATTTTTTGAATATTCTGCCAACTTAGTAAGCACTGCAACATTTTCTGTTGGAGCGTACACAATAATTCTATTGTTTTTTAGCATCATTTCATTCAATTTACTCAAATCTGTTTCAACTACATTGGTAATAGTCGTATTACTCAATAAAGAAAACCCGTCTCTAAACAGTTTGCGCTGATGAAAAAACTTGGCACTGTTATCTGAAACAACCACCAACTGATAACCGGGGTAACATCTAGAAATAGCCAATCCCTCTCCAAAAGCATTGACACTGTCAGATGGAATCATGTTTAAATGTGGGAACGTATCCTTAGTTGAGCGATTATAAAACTTAATGGGTGAAACCAAAGGGATTTTATAAAAACCACAGAAACGTTCAGCAACTTGATGACAATCATTAAATAAAGGCCCCACAATGGTATTCATGGTCATCATTTTTGGCAACTTAAAAATACTGTCGACAATGTGCATATCACCCTCATCATCAAAAACATGTAAACGCATTTTCATGCCCATTTTTTCCAAATCAGTTAATGCTGCTTGCACCCCTTCATAATAATCATACATTACCTTGGTGGTATCATTTTTACGTTTAACAGGGTCGTGCAAATAAAGTGGTAAAAACAAGGCAACATTATACTCTTGCAATGCCGGTGGAATATTGTCTAATTTGCCTTCTTGAGCCCTAAAACTTAGGCTGACAAATAAGGTAATCCCCAAGAATATGTATTGTATTTTTTTCAATTCAATTGATATTAAACAAGTTTAGTGCCATATTATTCCCACTCAATAGTGGCAGGGGGTTTAGAGCTAATATCATAAACTACCCTGTTAATTCCATTGACCCTATTGATAATGGTATTGGATATTTCAGCCAAAACATTATAAGGCATTGGAAACCAGTCTGCTGTCATTCCATCAAAGCTGGTTACTGCTCTTAATGCAACTACATTTTCATAAGTTCTTTCATCACCCATCACTCCTACGGATTGTATCGGTAAAAATATGGTACCTGCCTGCCAAATTTGATGGTATAAATTGTGTTTTTTCAATAATTCCATGTAGATAAAATCTGCTTCTTGCAAAATTCTAACCTTTTCCGCATCAATTTCTCCCAAAATTCTTATCCCTAAACCAGGTCCAGGAAAAGGATGCCTATCCAAAATTTCGCTACTTATACCCAAGGCTCTTCCCACCTCTCTTACTTCATCCTTAAAAAGATTGCGCAAAGGCTCTACCACTTTCATTTTCATATCCTTAGGTAAACCACCAACATTGTGATGACTTTTGATGGTTGCAGAAGGTCCTTTAACAGAAATACTTTCAATAACATCTGGGTAGATAGTTCCTTGAGCTAACCATTTGGCATTTTCAAATAAGGCTGCTTCTCTTGTAAAAACATCAATAAATACCTTTCCAATACTTTTTCTTTTCGCTTCAGGCTCTGATTTTCCTGATAAATCAGCATAAAATTCATCTGCCGCCTCAATGCCTTTTATATTTAAGCCTAATTTGCTAAAAGTTTGTAATACTTGATCAAACTCTCCCTTTCTTAACAATCCATTATCTATAAAAATGCATTTCAACTTTGGGCCAATTGCATTGTGCAGCAAAATGGCGGCAACGGATGAATCTACCCCACCGGATAAACCTAAAATAACCTCATCATTACCCAATTGTTTTTTTAATGCATCTGTTGTTTCGGTAATAAAGTTTTCGGGAGTCCAAGTAGGATCACAATGACAAATATCTAAAACAAAATTATTGATTAATTTTTTTCCCTCCTGGCTGTGGGTTACTTCAGGGTGAAACTGAATGCCATATATTTCTTGACCTTTTACCTGAAATGCTGCAACTTTTACATCCGTAGTACCTGCAACAATTTCAATAATATCTGGTACATCCAGAATTGTATCTCCATGACTCATCCACACTTCAGAAGTAGCACTCATGGCGTACAACAACCTGCAATTTTCATGATGAACATCTAATATTGCTCTGCCATATTCTCTGTGAGCGCTAGGAGCAACTGTTCCACCAAAGTATTGGGCCAGCCATTGGGCACCATAACAAACCCCTAAAATTGGCACATTTAGGGCTTGTATTTGTTCCAAAGGAATTTGTGGTGCATTGGTTTGTCTAACTGAAAATGGACTGCCAGAAAAAATAACTCCTTTTATCGTTTCATCCATTACGGGTAAATGCGTGTAAGGGTGAATTTCACAATAAACATTTAGCTCTCTTATCCTTCTAGCAATCAATTGCGTGTATTGTGAACCAAAATCTAGAATTAAAATTTTTTCAGTGATCATCTATAAGGGGGCAAAGATAATTTCAATTTTAATATTAGCCCTATTTTAATGACTAGATTAATTTAAACCGTTAAAATTTTGACTATTTTTGGGACAATCCAAAGATGTAACCGTACAATTCTATTAATAATTGCAAACTGCAAAAAAAACTATCCAGTTCTTAAATATCCACATTTGCTAGAAACCCCTAAAAATTATTCTATTTTTGTTGACTTAATTTTAGACAATGCAGGTAAACTTTTTTGATGATGCAGTAAGAGAAGACTTATTTCCTTTAACCTTTACAAGACCTACGGCACTGCTTAAATGTGGAATATTAACTATTGCAGAAAAGTGGGCAATGCATTTGAAATTAACCAAATATGGGTTTAAAACAGTACCCTATTTAACCAATCCATTTCCCACATTACAAACGGAACTTTTTATCAATGGCAGACTGTTACCAGACCCTATTTTATGCCTTGCGATTAAAGCCTTGACAGAGGGGGAATATCTAACAGTTGGTGATACTGTTTTAGCATATCACTCCAACCAACAACAAGCCAAAAAATATACTGAAAGCTTTGGTATTATTAGCAGGGCGCATCAAATTTTTAGTCTTTGCGGAGCAGAAATTATCAAAGATTTCGAACTAATAACTCAGAAACGAACCTCTGCTCCTATTTCAGAAAGCAACACCGTGATTGGTAAATTTCCAATTTTTCTAGAAGCTGGAGCCAAAGTGGAGGCTGCTGTTTTGAACGCAACCAATGGTCCCATTTATTTAGATAAAAACAGCGAGGTTATGGAAGGCTCTTTAATCAGAGGTCCCTTTAGTTTGGGTGAAGGAAGCACCATAAAAATGGGTGCCAAAATTTATGAAAATACGGCTATTGGCCCATTTTGCAAAATTGGGGGTGAAGTAAATAACAGTGTGATATTTGGATACTCAAACAAAGGACATGACGGCTTTTTGGGCAACAGTGTGTTGGGCGAGTGGTGTAATTTAGGTGCAGACACCAACAACTCTAACCTAAAAAACAATTATGATGAAGTAAAACTTTGGAATTATCATCAGCACAGTTTTGAAAAAACAGGGCTTCAATTTTGTGGCCTGATTATGGGTGATCATAGCAAAACGGGCATTAACACGATGCTAAATACGGGAACAGTTATTGGCGTATCTTGTAATATTTTTGGTAGTGGATTTCCTCGCAATTTTGTGCCATCTTTTGCTTGGGGAGGGGCAGCAGGTTTTAGCACTTATCAAATAAACAAAGCATTAGAAACAGCAAAAATTGTTTATCAAAGAAGAAACAAACAACTTTCTTTAGATGATGAAAATACCTTAGAGCAAATATTTAATTTAGAATCAACAAACCGTTACTGGGAAACAAAAAAATAATTTAATGAAAAGAAAAAAAATTGTAGCTGGCAATTGGAAAATGAATACCAATTTAACAGAAGGTCTAGCTTTGGCTGTAGAAATTGCTGGTATGTATAAAGATGAAGTTCACAATGATGCGGAGGTAATTTTATGCCCACCCTTTATCAGTTTGGCAGCTATTTCTAAATTATTAAAAGGAAACAATCGTATTTTGGTGGGTGCTCAAAATTGTCACCAAGCAGAAAGTGGTGCTTTTACTGGCTCTATATCTGCCGATATGATTGCAGACACTGGCGCACAATATGTAATTATTGGTCATTCTGAAAGAAGACAATATTCACACGAAAATAATGAACTAGTTGCCGAAAAAATAAATGTTGTTTTAAAGAATAATCTAATTCCTATTTTTTGCTTTGGCGAAACGCAAGTTGAACGCAAAAGTGGAGAATACACCAAAGTTATTCCAGATCAAGTTTCAGAAGCCCTTTTCCAGTTGAGCGAATTTGATTTTTCAAAGGTAATTTTAGCCTATGAGCCTGTTTGGGCTATCGGTACAGGAGAAACAGCAAGCCCTGAGCAAGCCAATGAAATTCATAAAATGGTGCGCACACAAATAGAAAATAAATATGGCAATACCATAGCAGAACAAAGTAGAATTTTATACGGAGGCTCCGTAAAACCCAACAATGCTCAAGAATTATTTGCCCAACCAGATATTGATGGAGGATTAATTGGAGGTGCCGCTCTGGAAACACGTAGTTTTATAGAAATTATAAAACACGCCAAATAAACGAAACTCAATATTGGCATTTTAATTGCGTTATAATGTTAAGTAAGCAAACATTTAAACCAACCAACCACACCCAACAATTTATGAAACAAGTAACACTTTGTATTTTATTTTTTCTAACAACTTTTGCGGTTTACGGGCAAAAAAGCTTTTCCAGAGACTCTGCAAAATTTATTGATGAATATACAGGGTATCTTAACAATGCCAATACAGACGAAGCAAAAGCCCAGTCAAAAGCATTTAAAGAATATTGGGAAACAGGGGTGTTTGATAAGACGTTGCAAACAAGGATTAATGAGTTTGCCAACACCATGTTGCTGAACGAATTGAAAGCAGAACCCCATTTTTTGTTGTTTACACAATGTGTAAATGCATGGGTTTCAGCAAAACATCCCCAAAAATTATTAACTGATTTTATCAATATCTGCGAAAAAAATGTTTCTACAAACAAAACAGGTTTTACATCATTTATGGGTACCTGCTATCCGCTTTTTAAAGACAATATTATTGTTCAAAACCCTCAAAGACAATGGTATACAAAAGAAAAAGACTTTGAATTAAGCCAAAAAGGCGATTTCTCAATTATTTTTAAAACATCAGATTTAATTTGTAAAGGACCTATAGATTTTATGGTAATTGAAAACACTTCGGGTATTTTTTATCCGGAAAAAAATCTTTGGGTTGGCAATAAAGGTAAGGTAACTTGGCGCAGACATGAAAATCCTAAAGCTTATTGCGAGTTTCAAGAATATACGATAGACCTTAGCAAAAGTGAAATTACCGTAGAAAATGCGCAATACACCAATACAGAGTTTTTTGGTAGCAACGTAAAAGGCGTTTTTAAAGACAAAGTTTCATATACCACGGATACCGCATCCATCAACAATTCTTCCTTTCCTGAATTTAGTACTTATGAATCTAATGTTGAAATTAAGAATATTGTGGGGAAAAATGCCCGTTACTATGGTGGCTTGACAATTAAAGGTGTTGATATTTTCTCTCAAACTTATGGCGATAAACCTGCCACCATCGAATTGCTTTTTAAGGGAAAACCTAAGGTTATTGCTAAATCTGCATCTTTTAAAATTGTTGACCAAACCATTGTAAGTTTAAGAACAGAGGTAACTATTCTTATGGATACAGGTACTATTTATCACCCACGCGCTATTTTTAACTTTAATTTTGGTAAGGATATACTGATTGTAAGTCGTGGTGAGGAAGGACTAACAAGAGCAAATTTTGTAGATAATTTTCATAACGTAGAATTAGAGGTAGACAACGCAAAATGGAATTTAGAAGAAAGCTGGATTGACTTTGATAATTTAAGCAATGATAAGGCAGCCTCCTTTGAAAGCAGCAATTTTTATAAGCAATTTAGGTATGAAAAAATACAGGGAATGCTAGCCTACAACCCTATTAGTCTTATGACAAAATTTGTTATGGAAAACAGATCTAAGGCATTCTATTTGCCAGACTATGCTGTATACAGAAAGAATACTAGAGAAAACCTAATGCAGCAAATTTATGATTTGGCGGATGATGGATTTATCCAATACAACCCTAAAACTGATTCTATTTTCGCCCAACCCAAATTGTACAATTATTATTTTGCTGATAAAAAAGTAAAAGATTATGACGTTTTGCGGTTTTCAAGTGTAATTGCGGCAAAAAGCAATGCATCACTTAATTTATTGAACAATGATATTACCTTAGAAGGTATTAGAAGGTTTAATTTCTCTGATTCTCAAAACGTAATTGCTGTGCCCACCGAACAAATTGTGGTGATTAAAGGTAACAGAACACTTGAGTTTGGTGGGATGATGCGTGCAGGAAGGTTTGATTTATTTGCCAAAAAATTTGTTTTCAATTATGACCAATTTGGTATTCAACCCACTGCTATTGACTCCTTGCGATTGTATTTTCCTGATAAAGAAGGAAAAATGACCAAGGTAAACAGTGTGCTTACCAACCTATATGGTACGCTAGAAATTGATAAACCTAATAACAAATCTGGTTTGATAGACTTTCCAGAATATCCAAGATTTACAACTACCAAAGGTTCGGAAATTACTTACGAACGTCCAGAAACGCAAAACAGTCAGTACAAGGCGGATAACTTCAAATTTATTGTAGACCCTTTTACCATAGATAGCATGGATAATTTTACCATTGAGGGATTGCAGTTTGATGGAACCTTTGTATCAGCTGACATATTTCCTGATTTTAGGTATCAAGCCAGTATTCAAGAGGATTTTTCTTTAGGATTTAAAAAATTCACCCCCCCTGGCGGTTTACCTATGTATAATGGCAAAGGAAATGGCGAGATGTTCATCAGCCTTAGTAATAAAGGGCTTTTTGGAACGGGAAAGATAGATTACAGCGGAAGCACAGTAGAGTCTGAAAGTTTTTTATTATTACCAGACAAAACATTGGCCACTGCCAATAAATTTACAGTGCCCGAAAGTGCAAAATATCCTGTGGTGAATGGTGCCAATTTGCAAACAGAATGGTCACCTTATAATGACAATTTGAAGGTTGCTACCAGTGCAGAATCTACCATGAAAGTATTTAAAATGGGTTATGATTTTACGGGAGAGTTAAAAGTTACGCCAAGTGCAATTAAAGGAAATGGAGTATTGGCATGGAGCGAGGCCGAGTTTACTTCTCAAAACATGGTTTATGGCAAAAACAGCGTTAAAGCAGATACTTCTGGCATTAAAATTTACGCTGCAGACCCTGCAAAAGTCGCTTTTCAATCTGTTAATTTTAAAAGTAACATTGATTTTGATAAAAGAGAAGGTAAATTTACTTCAAACGTACCAGGTTCTTTAACCAACCTACCTTTTAACCAATATGCCTCTAACTTGAATGATTATAAATGGAACATGGATGCCTCGACCATTGATATAAATTTAGGCAATATGGCTGGTGCAAAACCCTATTTTGTATCTACTTTGGCAACACAAGATTCTTTAAAATTTGAAGCCAAGCACGCCTTGTTTAACATCAAAACAGGAATACTTGCCATTGACCAAATACCTTATATAGATGTTGCAGATAGTAGGGTTTTTCTTTGGGATGGAAAAGCAACCATACGCGAAAATGCTTTTATGGATAGGTTAGACTCGTCTAAAATTGATGCCAATAGAGTGGATAAATACCATCAGTTTTTTAATTGCCAAACTTATGTTACCGGTAAAAACACTCTGAAGTCAGTAGGACTATTCAAATATGAAAACCGCAATGGCAAACAACAAGTGCTTTTTGACAGTATTTATGCCCGAGATAAAGTAGTTTATGCAGATGCCTATATAGAAGAAGGCGACAAATTTGAGTTAGATCGAAAAATTGCCTACAAAGGGATTATGCGTGTAAGAGGCAACTCTCCCGACCCTCATTTATTTGGTTTTGCAATGCCACTGCATGGGTTTGACTCTTTTGCCAGTAAATGGACAAGAATTAGAGATAGTATTGACAGAAACTATGTAGTGCTTAAATTTGGAATACCTCAAGATGAAGATGGAAGAAATTTACCGATTGGAATTTATGCCTATACCAATGGCTCGGGCTACTATCCTTCTTTCTATGGATGGAAAACAAGATACAGTGACGATGATATTCATTTAGACACCGGTATTTTGTATTATGATTATATCAGAAAAGAATTGGTAATGGGAAGTGAAGCAAAAATATTTAAAAATGCGTTGCGTGGAAATGTGATGAGGGTTGACCCAGAAAAAAGTTCATTGATAGCCGAAGGTAAAATGGAAATGGGTTTTGATTATAAGGAATCCGACATTCGATTTGCAGGTGAAGCTACCTTTGTTGAAGGTGATTCTTCGATGACCTTTAACCTTTTAAATTTGGTAGAGCTGCCGTTTCCTAAAGAGTTGATTGATCAAATAACCAAGATGGCGACAGAAGCAGGGGGTACTCCAGTTTCCATAACCGACCCTTTTGTAAAGAAAGCCTATGCAGCTACATTGCCTGAAGGCAAAGATGTTAAAAAAGCCATTGCAAAATTAGAAGCTGATAAAAAGTTTAAAGGTACGGAGCAAGACTCATCGGGATTAAATACAGGAATTTTAAAAGATGTGAAAGACCTTACCGATAAGTTTTTGAAGAAAACGGTTCCTCGTTTAATAGCCTTTAGGGTTGACGGGTTGAGACATTCTCCACAACAAAGAGCCTTGTTTAGCAAAGGTAAAATTGACTTGTATCAAGTGGGTGACAACATGATTAATCGATCTTTTGATTGCTTGTATGAAATTGAGAAAAAACGAAGTGGAGATAATTTTTCAATCTATATTGAATTTGACAATAACAATTGGTTTTTCCTCAATTACATCCGTGGGGTTCTTTATGTGGTAAGTAGTGATGCTGAATTCAATCGCAGTATTCCAATGCTTGCGGAAAGAGCCGACTCTGAATTTTTTAGTATCCGTTTGGCAAGTGCTAGAAGTGTGGATAGGCTAAGAGACCAGTACGCAGACTAACTTAATTTTTAAATTATAAAAAAACAAATTTGGAAAAGTTTTGAAACAATACTACATTTGTACATACAATAATTGTATATAAAGCTATAACCCATGAACCATAAAAAAATAGTAGCCTTTGGCGCCAGCAGTAGCATTCATTCCATCAATAAAAAATTTGCCACTTATGCTGCCAATCAAATTAATGAAGCATCTGTCAACTTGATAGACCTAAACGATTATGAAATGCCTTTGTTTAGTGTTGATAAAGAAAAGGTGATTTTGGATAAAGATGGTAAATACCCAGCATTGGCCTATCAGTTTAAAGAACAACTAAAAGAAAGTGATGGAATAGTTATTTCATTTGCCGAACATAATGGCGCATACAGCACCGCTTTCAAAAATATATTTGATTGGATTTCGAGAATTGAAAAAGATATTTGGTACAACAAACCCATGCTTTTACTCGCTACCTCACCAGGTGCAAGGGGTGGAAGTTCTGTATTGGATATAGCAGTTAGCAAGATTAAATACATGAACAGCAATACCATTATTCACTTTTCGTTGCCCAGCTTTAATGATAATTTTAGTGAAACCGAGGGTATAAAAGACGCAACATTGAACAAAGGATTTCAAGAAAAAATTACTGCATTTCAATCAAGTTTATAAGAATGGAAAGTACATCCAAAACGATTATAGAAACGATTAAAACTGCACAGTGGATAACTGACAAGATGAATGAGGTGCTTAAAAAATACAGTATCTCCGAACAACAATTTAATGTATTAAGAATTTTAAGGGGTGCTAAAGATGTTCCTATATCTGTGCAAGATATAGGAGACAGAATGATCACGAAAAACAGCAATGTTACCCGTTTAATTGACAAATTATTGGAAAGAGGTTTGGTAAAAAGAAAAGAGTGCCGTAGCAACCGCAGAAAAATGGACATATTGATAACCCCATCTGGATTGGAATTATTGAGTAGCTTAGATCCAGAAGTTGAAGCCTTGAATAACTATTTCAGTCAACAATTAACGACTACAGAATTTAAAGAATTATTTCATTTATTAACAAAAATAAAATCATGAGCAACACTTTAAAAACCATTAAATTGGTACAAGCAGCAGAAAAAGTAAACATGGGTGGGCATATTTTAGACCAGCCCCTACCCTCTCGCCAATTAGATTATGTAGATCCTTTTTTACTAATCCATCATTGGAAAAGTGAGCTAAAAGGAGGTCAAAAGCAAGGTGACGTTGGCGTGGGACCTCATCCACATCGTGGGTTTTCTCCTGTTACTTTTGTGTTTAAGGGAAATGTAGAGCACAGAGACTCACTGGGCAATCATGCAGTGGTGCATGAAGGTGGCACACAATGGATGTTTGCAGGCAAAGGAATTACCCACAGTGAAAGACAAGATAAAAACCTAAGTGAAAATGGAGGTGCGGTTGAATTTATTCAGTTTTGGGTGAATGCACCTGCTAAGCATAAAATGGACCAGCCCTTTTATTTACCAATTAGTGCAGAAGAAACACCGTTAATAGAAGCTAGCCATTCTAAAATTTGGGTAGTCAGTGGAACACTGGATAAAACCGCAGGAGCAGCACCTAGCAATAGCCCATTGTTGCTTTTGCGCGGAGCATTAGAAGCATCTGGAAAAGTGAACATTGACATACCTCAATCTTTTAATACCATTTTGTATATTTTGGATGGCTCTGTGGAGGTGGATGGTAAAACACTTGCCACCAAGGACATGGCCGTATTCAACCAAGATGGCGAAAGTATCTCGCTTACTGCAAAAGAAGACACACGATACATTGTCCTTTCTGGAGAGCCATTGAATGAGCCCGTGGAAAGCTACGGTCCTTTTGTAATGAATAATCAAACGGAAGTAATGCAGGCGGTTAGAGATGCGCAAATGGGCAAAATGGGCGTGTTGATAGAGGAGTTTGAATAGCTTGTGTTTTTTGCTATTTTTGCCGCTCGATGAAAACAGTTGACCAAATTAATTTTAAGGCTAAAAAAGTCTGTTTAAGAGTGGATTACAATGTCCCCTTAGCCGAAGATTTTACAATTACCGACAACAGCAGAATTGCTAAATCCGTTGATACCATCAAAAAAATATTAACGGATGGCGGTTCGATTATATTGATGTCTCATTTAGGCAGACCCAAAGGCGCAGTAAATGATAAATATTCTTTAAAGCATATAATTGATGAAACCACTAAATTGCTTGGCGTTCCGGTTCAATTTGCCAATGATTGTGTGGGTGAGGCTGCTAAAAACAAGGCCCATGCTTTAAAAGCAGGAGAAGTGCTGTTATTAGAAAACTTGCGGTTCCATGCTGAAGAAGAAAAAGGAGATTTAGATTTTGCAAAAAAACTAGCGGACTTAGGCAATTATTATGTCAATGATGCTTTTGGAACAGCCCACCGTGCACATGCTAGCACCGCAGTGATGGCTCAGTATTTCGGAGAAAATAAGTGCTTTGGATATATCATGGCGGCAGAAATTGCCAATGCCGATAAAATATTAAAAAACCCACAAAGACCGATGACGGCTATTGTTGGCGGAGCCAAAGTATCTGACAAAATCTTGATTATTGACAACCTACTCAATTTTGCCGACAATATCATTATTGGCGGTGGAATGGCATACACATTTATCAAAGCGCAAGGGGGCAAAATAGGCAACTCACTTTGCGAGGATGAAAGAATGCCATTGACTTTAGAAATACTGCAAAAAGCCAAGGTAAAAGGCGTTAATATTTTACTGCCCCAAGACAGTGTTATTGCCGATAAATTTGCCGCTGACGCGCAGACTAAAGTAGTTGATAGTGATAACATACCTAATGGATGGATGGGTTTAGATATTGGTAAGATAGCGCAACAGGCTTGTAAAGAAGTATTGGCAAAAAGCAGCACCATTTTATGGAATGGCCCAATGGGTGTTTTTGAAATGAAAGCTTTTGAGCAAGGCACTAAAGCTGTGGCGGATGCTGTTGCAGAAGCAACTGCTAACGGAGCGTTTAGTTTAATTGGAGGCGGAGACAGTGCCGCAGCTGTGGCAAAGTTTAATTACACGGATAAGGTAAGCTATGTATCTACCGGTGGTGGTGCATTGCTAGAATATTTTGAGGGAAAAACCTTGCCGGGTATTGCAGCGGTGGAGGGATAAGGGAATAAAATTTTCTCTAATTTTCTAACTGTTCCTATTTTCTAATTGAATAGTTATAGTTTAACTGAGTTTATAATATATTTCAAGTACTTCAAATATTTATTGATAGTTTTTGTCTATTTTTGTAAGATAAAGGAATACTTACATTTTAGCATATAGTTAAAGTAGGTTTAAGTTAAATTTTTTAAAATCAAATTCGATGAAAATGGAGATACTTTGAGAAAAGGGAGTTATTTAAATAACAATGCATTTGGTCGACACATTTTTTATGAGAACAACTTAATTAATTGTCATAGGTTCTACATCATTCCAGCCCCTTACTTCATTGATTTAGATAGTAAAAGCGAGTACATTAAACTTCAGACCTATTTTCCAGTTTCTGACACCACCTTTTTAAACTCAGTTATTTATTTTAAAACTAATGGAGATACCATATTTGAAAAAAGTCTTTTTTATAAGAACCTTGGGTTTGTTGAAAAATCCGATACAACAAAAATGAATTTGAAATTTTACTTTCAAAACTTCACAATAGAAGGAATTGAATTTTACACCATGCCAAAAGATACTTCTATGGTGACTTTGTCTGGTTCATCTGGCAATAACCATTTCTTGAATGTTGACCCGGTTGAAAATTTAGATTTATTCAAAAGCATGGCAATTATTTATGGCTATGACGGTAAAAGTGAATTAGATTCTAATAAATTTACTACAAGAGCAATATTTATAAATGAAAAAACAAAAACTAGCTACAACAAAAAATAGAACCCATTGAAAACTATTTTAATTTAGCTGTTCTCTTTAATTTAAGAACCAAAACAAAACTACATGTTCAGACATCAAGGCAAAAGCAGAACTTTAAAGCATAATCTACAAATTGCGATTATCTTGTCCTTTGTGGCTGGAATTGTGAATGTTACCGGCTTCTTAGCTTTCCAACAATTGACCACCAATGTAACTGGACATTTTGCCTTATTTATTGATGATGTTGCTAATTTTCAGTTTTGGAGAGGAACCTTATATTTCCTTTATATTTTTTCTTTTCTCTTTGGTTCTTTTCTATCCAGTTTCCTCATTGAGAATTTTAAAGAAAAAAGGAAACTTAATATTTTTGTTCTACCCACAATCATTGAATGTTTAGTTTTAACCTCCATTCCAGTCATCAGTAATATTACTGGAATTATATATCCTGATTTAATTGTGTGTTTATTGCTTTTTGCAATGGGTCTGCAAAACTCTTTTGTTACAAAAATTTCAAATGCTGTAGTAAGAACAACACATCTAACAGGACTTTTTACAGATTTAGGAATTGAATTATCTCAGTTATTTTTTCCTAAATCTCACCCCAATAGAGCAAAAATTAAAGAGACTATAAAACTACGGATTTATATAATTTGTTTCTTTTTTCTCGGTGGAATAATCGGAGGATATCTATACTCAAGCATGGACCTAAAATTAAATACACTAATTTTGGGAGCTATAATTTTAATAATAAGCCTGTTTTATGATGATTTGAGATATAGACTCATCACAACGCATAGAAAGTATAAGCAAAGAAATAAAACTGCATAGAACACTGCATAAAATTAAATTCTTAACACCCATCAAGCATAATCGCTCAAAATTAAGAAACGTTGAACCTTTTTTTAATGCGAATCGTCTTGTTTGCTAACATTTATTTAAAAATTAGTCTAATTTTTACAGAGGCCATAACATCAATTATCAGGAAGGCTTTGGCGATTATTTAATATGAAACATTTAAGAACAATCTTCCTTACCTTATTTACAGCATTCATTATAATCGCATGTAATAAGTCGCCTCACGTTGTAAAACGTGAGCGAGACCCCAAAGGCACAGTATCATCCTTAATTCTAACGCCCTGCCCAGCAGAAAGAATACCCTGAAGATTTAAATAGATTATGGTCGGTTTAGAGAATTTGGCTGTTCCGATTTTCATCGGAAGGTGGCGGAACACAAACCAGAGAAGCAATTATCACAGAGAAGTAAAAATTGAATAAAATAGTACCCTTTAATACTATGAATACCCTTGTTGGCTAGCTTTTATTTAAAACTTAAACTAGTTTTGACTGCATTCACAATAGCAAAAATTCTTAATCTGCTATTCGGCATTTTAATAAGCAGATGAAAGCGGAACAATTACATTAATAAAGCAATTTTTTTAATCAATCTAATTTAGCATCTTTCTGTTTATCTAATTTCTTAAAATACCCACGGAACAGAAAATTATGTTTCAAAGCTTCCATATTTTGATTCAGTTTATCGGCTGCTTCTTTTATATTAATCATAGTAGAATCTATTTCCTTTACTAAACTTTCATCTTGTGTAATGTGATTAAATGCCCCTTTGCCTGATTTTATTTCCTTTATATAAACATTGATATCTTCAGTTGATTTTTCAAGATTGGCAAAAATACCCCTGATTTGATTTGCGGCAGCAGTATCACTCAAAATAACAGCAGCAGCACTTTCAGGGTCAACGTATTTTTATGGGGATTTCAATTAATTAGGCAAAGAGTTTTTCTAGTCTAAACAAGAAGAACTTGGTATCTTTAACACCCCTAAGATTAGCCCTAAAAAGCTTAATTTTGGCATTAAAC
>Ga0209390_10000051_pt1 | contig 169089 bp, 150 predicted proteins | sample BON01_FD_187212 | JGI IMG/M metagenome (GOLD analysis project Ga0209390, IMG submission 187212) | Freshwater microbial communities from Lake Bonney liftoff mats and glacier meltwater in Antarctica - BON-01 (SPAdes) (version 2) | ecosystem: Environmental > Aquatic > Freshwater > Ice > Glacier... | reverse complement strand
CGAGCGGCGAAGGCGACGACGACGGCAGTTATTCCCGCCCCAGCGCACCATCGGGGCGTCCGGCGCCGCGCCAGCAGGCGCCAGCGCCTGCGCCCGCCGCCGCCGCCAAGTCATCGAGCGGATTCGATGACATGGACGACGATATTCCGTTCTAGATCGCTGGCGCAACCGGTCAGGCCGCGAGCCTGGCCTGCAGCAGCTCAGCCCTGGCAATCACACCCCCACCCAGGCAGACGTCACCGTCATACAGCACGGCCGACTGCCCTGGCGTGACGGCCCATTGCGGCTCGGAGAACGCCAGCGCGAACGATACGTCCGCGCCAGCACTATCGAGGTGACAGATTGCGTCCGTCTGCCGGTAACGTGTCTTGGCCGCCAGGAGGCCCGACGTCGGCGCCACACCACCGACCCAACTGGCGTCAGCCGCATGCAACACACCGTATTGCAGCCATGAATGGTCATGGCCCTGCACCGCCCACAACGTGTTCGTCTCGACATCCTTGCGCGCCACGAACCAGGGCGCATGGTCGCCGCCGCCGCGCCGGGCACCTCTCTCGCGCACGCCGCCGATACCCAGGCCCTGGCGCTGGCCGATGGTGTAGAAGCTCAGCCCCACATGCTCGCCCAGCACGCGACCGCGGTCGTCCTTGATCGGGCCCGGCGCGCCGGCGATATAGCGGCTCAGGAACTCCCGGAACGGCCGTTCGCCGATAAAACAGATCCCGGTCGAGTCCTTCTTTTTCGCATTCGGCAGCGCAATGTCGGCTGCAATCCGGCGTACCTCTGTCTTGTGCAGCTCACCCAGCGGAAACAGCGTCCTGGACAACTGGGCCTGGTTCAGGCGGTGCAGAAAATAGCTCTGGTCCTTGGCCGGGTCCAGCCCCTTGAGCAGCTCGAACCGGTTGGAGTCGGGGTTCTGGCGCACCCGCGCGTAATGTCCGGTAGCGATCTTGTCGGCCCCGACCCGCATCGCATGGTCGAGAAAGGCCTTGAACTTGATCTCGGCGTTGCACAGGATGTCCGGGTTCGGCGTGCGCCCGGCCTGGTACTCGCGCAGGAACTCGGCAAACACCCGATCCTTGTACTCGGCGGCAAAATTGACGTGTTCGATCTCAATGCCGATCACGTCGGCGACGGCGGCGGCGTCCACGAAATCGATATTGGACGAACAATATTCGGAATCGTCTTCGTCTTCCCAGTTCTTCATGAACACGCCGACCACGTCATGCCCCTGCTGCTTGAGCAGCCATGCCGTGACAGCGGAGTCGACCCCGCCACTCAAACCCACCACTATGCGCTGTTTGTCCATCGTCCCCGGATTATCCCCGCCAGCACATCGGCCGGCGGGTCAGGCGCCGCGCACGCCGGTGCCGAAGTCCGACGCCAGCATGTCCAGCGGGTATCTGGCGCCACCGAGGTAGTCCTCGACACAGCGCAGCAGCACCGGACTGCGGTGGCGCGCCCGGCTGGCGCGAATCTCGTCGACATGCATCCAGACGGTACGCACGATGCCCTTGTCCAACACGCGATCGGGGTCGAACGCGCCCAGTTCGCCGCAAAACGCGAAGCGCAGGTAAGTCAACTTTCCTCGCCCAACCGCGGCGGCAGGGGCGGCCAACGCTGCACCGGTGGCGCCCACCGCAGCCGCCTGTGGCCGCGACGTCCCCGGGCTGGAGAGATACACACCCACCAGGGCCCTGGGCGTGAAGTCATGGGCCGTTTCCTCCAGGGACTCGCGGCTGCAAGCCGCGATCAGTGACTCATCGGGGTCAAGGTGACCGGCCGGGTTATTCAGGCGCAGGCCCTGGGAGGTCTGCTCCTCCACCAGCAGGAAGTGCCCGTCACGCTCGATGACGGCGGCGACCGTGACATTGGGTTTCCATCGATTCGGCATACCCGATTATGGTTGGACGGCCAAACCCGACGCACGTCCTGACGCTGAACCAACGCCAAACTCATGTAAGCTTCAAGCACAAATTTTACCCTTCCATAATAAGAGGAGCCGCTCCATGCTGATTGGGATACCCGCCGAAACCGCTGCGGGAGAGACCCGTGTTGCCCTGACCCCCGAGACGGCCAAGAAGCTCAAAGCGCAGGGCCATACATTGCGGGTGCAGTCCGGCGCCGGCGTCGCGGCCAGCGTGACCGACGCGGCTTACGAGGCTGCCGGCGCAGAGATCACCGATGCGGCGGGCGCATTTGGTTGTGAACTGGTGCTCAAGGTGCGCATTCCGTCCGATGCGGAGGCGCCCCAGATGAAGTCCGGCAGTTTCCTGGTGGGCATGCTTAACCCATTCGATGCATCCGGCCTGCAACGGCTCGCCGGCGCCGGACTAACCAGTTTTGCGCTGGAAGCGGCACCGCGCACCACCCGGGCGCAGAGCATGGACGTGTTGTCGTCGCAGGCCAATATTGCCGGGTACAAGGCGGTCATGATGGCGGCCGACAAATACCAGCGCTTTTTCCCGATGCTGATGACCGCCGCCGGCACCGTCAAGGCGGCGCGGGTCGTGATCCTGGGGGTGGGGGTTGCCGGATTGCAGGCGATCGCCACGGCCAAACGCCTGGGCGCGGTGATCGAGGCCTCGGACGTGCGCCCCAGCGTCAAGGAGCAGGTCGAGTCGCTGGGCGGCAAGTTCATCGAGGTGTCCTACGACACCGACGAGGAGAAGGAAGCAGCCGTCGGAGTCGGGGGTTATGCCAAACCGATGCCGCAAAACTGGCTCGACCGGCAAAAGATCGAGGTCGCCAAACGCGTCGCGCAGGCCGATATAGTCATCTCCACCGCCTTGATTCCTGGACGCGCCGCACCGACGCTGATCACCGAGGATATGGTCAAGAGCATGAAACCGGGCTCCGTCATCGTGGACATCGCCGCGGGCAAGGGGCCAGACGGCGGCGGCAACTGCCCCGTTTCGGAAGCCGACAAGACAGTCGTCAAACACGGCGTCACCATCATCGGTGAAACCAACCTGCCGGCGCTGGTGGCGGCAGATGCCTCGGCGCTGTATGCCCGCAACGTGCTCGATTTCCTCAAGCTGATCCTGCCCAAGGACAAAGGCCTGACGGTCGACATGGAAGACGACATCGTTGTCGCCTGCCTGATGACGCAAGGCGGTGAGGTCAAGCGCAAATGACGACTGCGCCGCTGACCGAGCGGCGCCTGGCAGCACTACAACCATCTGGAGAGTCCCCATGGAACTGGTTTCCCCCACGATCACCAACCTGATCATTTTCGTACTCGCCATCTACGTGGGTTACCACGTGGTGTGGACCGTCACGCCGGCCCTGCATACACCTTTGATGGCAGTGACCAATGCGATCTCTGCCATCGTTATCGTCGGCGCCATGCTGGCAGCGGCGCTGACCGAGACCACCCTGGGCAAGACCATGGGCGTGCTGGCGGTGGCGCTGGCGGCGGTGAACATCTTTGGTGGCTTCCTGGTCACCCGGCGCATGCTGGAGATGTTCAAGAAGAAAGAGAAGAAGGTCGTGGCCCAGGGGAGTGATTCGAAATGAGCAGCGCACTAAACACAGTGACAAGCGTGGGGGCAACGGTATGAGCATGAACCTGGTCACGATTCTGTACCTGGTCGCCTCGGTGTGCTTCATCCAGGCGCTCAAGGGCCTGAGCCATCCTACGACCTCGATCCGGGGCAACCTGTTCGGCATGATCGGCATGGGCATTGCCGCTGTCACCACCGTGTTCCTGATCGCCAACCTGGCCGACAACTTCGGCATGGGCATGGTCTGGGTGCTGGTCGGCCTGCTGGCCGGCGGCGCCTACGGTGCGTATCGCGCCAAGACGGTCGAGATGACGCAAATGCCCGAGCTGGTCGCGTTTTTTCACAGCATGATCGGCCTGGCTGCGGTGTTCATCGCGGTCGCGGCCGTGGCCGAGCCGTATGCGTTCGGCATCGTCGTCAAGGGCAATCCGATTCCGGCCGGCAACCGGCTCGAGCTTTTCCTGGGCGCGGCCATCGGTGCCATTACCTTCAGCGGCTCGGTGATCGCGTTCGGCAAACTCTCGGGCAAATACAAGTTCCGCCTGTTTCAGGGCGCGCCAGTGCAGTTTTCCGGCCAGCACAAGCTCAACCTGATCCTGGGCCTGGCCACCGTCGGCCTGGGCCTGCTGTTCATGGCCACCGAGAGCTGGACCGCCTTCTTTGCCATGCTGGTGCTGGCGTTCGTGATGGGCGTGCTGATCATCATTCCGATCGGCGGCGCCGACATGCCGGTGGTGGTATCCATGCTCAACAGCTATTCCGGATGGGCAGCGGCCGGCATCGGCTTCTCGCTCAACAACAGCATGCTGATCATCGCCGGCTCCCTGGTAGGCAGCTCGGGCGCGATTCTGTCGTACATCATGTGCAAGGCGATGAACCGCTCGTTCTTTAACGTGATCCTGGGTGGGTTCGGCGGCGAGGCGACCACCGCCAGTGGCGCCAGCGCTGAACAGCGCCCGGTCAAGAGCGGCAGCGCCGACGATGCGGCCTTCGTGTTGAGTAACGCGGAAACCGTGATCATCGTTCCCGGCTACGGCCTGGCCGTGGCACGCGCGCAGCATGCGGTCAAGGAACTCGCGGCCAAACTCACCGAAAAGGGCATCACCGTCAAATACGCCATCCATCCGGTGGCCGGTCGCATGCCCGGACACATGAACGTGTTGCTGGCCGAGGCCGAGGTGCCGTATGACCAGGTGTTCGAGATGGAGGACATCAACGGCGAGTTCGGCCAGGCCGACGTCGCCATCATCCTGGGAGCCAACGACGTGGTGAATCCGGCCGCGCTGCAAAAAGGCAGCGCGATCTACGGCATGCCGATCCTGGAAGCCTACAAGGCCAAGACCGTCATCGTGAACAAGCGCTCCATGGCCGCCGGCTACGCCGGACTGGACAACGAGCTGTTCTATATGGACAAGACCATGATGGTTTTTGGCGACGCCAAGAAGGTCGTCGAGGATATGGGCAAGGCGATCGAGTAAGGCGCGACAACACGTCGGCGCCGATGCGGCGCCCCGTGTCGCGCCAGTGGCAAGCAGGCGCAGGCACACGCGGGGACACAAGATCTGCCGGCACAGGCGTGCCAGGCGGCAGACGCCCCGGATCGGATTTTTGGAGACACAACGCAATGACAGACCGCATCTGGCTCAAGAGCTACCCACCGGGTGTGCCCGCCGATATCGACGTGGACCGGTACAGCTCGCTGGTCGAGTTGATCGACGAATGCTTCCGAACCCATGCCAACAAGGTGGCCTGCAGCTTCATGGGGCGCGACATCACCTACAGGCAGACCGACAGCCTGAGCCAGGCGTTCGGCGCCTACCTGCAGTCCCTGGGCCTGTCGCAGGGTGATCGCGTGGCAGTGATGATGCCCAATGTGCCGCAGTATCCAGTCGTGGTCGCAGCGGTGTTGCGGGCAGGGCTGGTGCTGGTCAACGTGAACCCGCTGTACACGGCGCGCGAACTGGAACACCAGCTCAAGGATTGCGGCGCCAAAGCCATCGTGATACTGGAGAATTTCGCGGCCACGCTGGAAAAATGCATCGATGCCACCGCGCTCAAACATGTGGTCCTGTGCGCCATGGGCGACCAGCTCGGCCTGCTCAAGGGTTCGCTGGTCAACTACATGGTGCGGCACGCCAAAAAGCTGGTCCCACCGTTCAATATGCCTGCGGCAGTGCGGTTCAACGAGGCCGTCGCCCGCGGTACCCCGCTGACACTCAAAAAACCCGAGATCACCAGCGACGACATGGCGGTGCTGCAATACACCGGCGGCACCACCGGCCTGTCCAAAGGCGCGGTGCTGCTGCACCGCAACCTGGTGGCCAACGTGCTGCAAAACGAGGTCTGGGCTGCGCCGCTGATGAGCACCGTGCCGGCCGGTGAACAACCGACCATCGTCTGCGCGCTGCCGCTCTATCACATCTTCGCTTTCACCTACTGCATGATGCTGTCAATGCGCCTGGGCGGCAGGCTGATCCTGATCGCCAACCCACGCGACCTGGCCGGCATGCTCAAGGACTTGTCCAGGTACAGGATCCACCTGATGCCCGCAGTCAACACGCTGTTCAATGGCATGGCCCACCATCCCGACTTCAATACCGTCGACTGGAGCCACCTGGTAGGCGCCACTGGCGGTGGCACGGCGGTGCAAGGCGCGGTGGCGGCATTGTGGCTGGAGAAAACAGGAAAAACGATCCTGGAAGGGTATGGTCTGAGCGAAACATCGCCCACGGCCAGCGGCAACCCGGCCAACGCCACGGAATTCAGCGGCTCGATCGGCGTGCCGCTGCCCAATACCTGGATGCAGCTGCTCGACGACGATGGCAACGAGGTTGGCCCGGGGGAGTCGGGCGAGATTGCGATCAAGGGGCCGCAGGTGATGGCCGGCTACTGGCAACGCCCGGACGAAACCGCCAGGGTCATGACGCCCGAGGGCTACTTCAAGACCGGCGACATCGGCGTGATGGATGCGCGTGGCTATTTCCGCATCGTCGACCGCAAGAAGGACATGATTCTGGTCAGCGGCTTCAATGTCTATCCGACCGAAATCGAGGACGTGGTGTCACAACTCGATGGCGTCATGGAGTGCGCCTGCGTCGGCGTGCCCGATGCCAGGACCGGCGAGGCGGTCAAACTGGTTGTCGTCAAAAAGAACCCTTCGCTGACCGAGGCCCAGGTGCGTGCCCATTGCAAGGAAAATCTCACCGGCTACAAGCAGCCCAAACTGGTGGAGTTCCGCGCCGACCTGCCCAAGACACCGGTGGGCAAAATTCTGCGCCGCGAGTTGCGCGACAAGTAACCGGCAGCGCTCAGGCATGGCGACGACGGCAATTCTCAGCGCGCTGGCGCAGGAGCAGCAGGGCCTGCTCGCGCAACTCTCCCATTCACGCGCGGTACGGCGCGCCGGGCGCGACTTCTGGCTGGGCGACCTCCATGGCCTGCCGGTGGTGCTGGCCCTTTCCCGGATCGGCAAGGTTGCCGCTGCGACCACCGCCACCACACTGATCGAAGCATTTGCGGCCGAGCGTATCGTATTCACCGGGGTGGCTGGCGCGCTGGGCGCGGCGGTGCATGTCGGTGATGTGGTGGTGGCCAGCCACTTCGTGCAACACGATATGGACGCCTCACCGTTGTTCCCACGCTTCGAAATACCGCTGTACCAGCGCACGCAGTTCGCCTGCGACACGCGTTTGACCCAGCTGCTCGCCGACGCCTGTCACGACGCGATCCGAGGCCTGCCGCCGGCGGCCGCCATCGGTCAGGAGGGCGTCGCGCCGAACGTGCACCGGGGCCTGATTGCCAGCGGTGACCGTTTCATTGCCACGGCGCAGACCTCGCGCGATGTCAGCCAGGCGCTGCGCGCACACGCCATGGAGCCGCTGGCGGTCGAAATGGAAGGCGCCGCCGTGGCGCAGGTGTGCCACGACTACGGTGTTCCGTTCGCGGCGGTACGCACGATTTCCGACCGCGCCGACGATACCGCCCATGTTGATTTCCAGCAGTTCATCGAGAACGTCGCGGCATCCTACGCGCAGCGCATCATGGACCGGTTCCTGTGTGCACTGGCCGACGGGCCGCAATAGGGCAATAGGGCGCACAAGGACCTGCCCACATCCGCTGGCGTCGCAGGCTCAGCCCTTAATTGAGCCAGCCCCTGCGCCGGAAATACCACATTGGCGCGATGGCACTGGTCGCCATCAGTGCCAGCGCAAACGGGTAGCCGTTGCTCCACTGCAACTCGGGCATGAAGCGGAAATTCATGCCATAGGCGCTGGCCACAAGCGTCGGCGGCAACAACGCGACGGCCGCTACCGAAAACAGCTTGATGATCTTGTTCTGGTTGATGTTGATGAAACCCACCGTGGCGTCCATCAGGAAGTTGATCTTGTCGAACAGGAACGTGGTGTGTGAGTCGAGCGAATCGATGTCCCGCAGGATCTGGCGCGCCTCCTCGAACTGCTCGGCATTGAGCATCCTGGAGCGCATCATGAAATTGACCGCGCGCCGGGTGTCCATGGCGTTACGCCGGATGCGCCCGTTCATATCCTCCTGGCGTGCAATGGCGCCCAACACCTCGCCAGCCAGCACGTCGGTGATATCGCCCGACAAGACCTTGCCGCTGGCCTTCTCAAGCTCGTCGTAGATGCCTTCAAGCGTGTCGGCGGAATATTCGGCGTCGGCGTCGAACAGCTTGAGCAGGACCTCCTTGCCATCTTCGATCAGGTCCGGCGCGCGGCGTGCGCGCATCCGAAACAGACGGAACACCGGAACATCCTCCTTGTGGATGGAGAACAGGATGCCCTTGCTGCGGACCGTGTCGTTGGCAAGATTGAGGATGAACGCGACCCGCACCGTGCCTGGTTCATCGCCGCTGGCATTCAGGAAATCGCTGCGGATATTGAGGTCGCCGTTTTCCTCGGAATAGAACCGCGCCGACTCCTCGATGTCTTCATCCATCGCGTTGGCAGGAATCGCCACACCGTAATACTGTTCGACCCACTGCAATTCCCTGCGAGCTGGGTGAATCCAGATCCACCCACACCGGCTTGAACCGATCCAGCTCTTCCAGCGAAGCTATTTCTTCCTGATACAGACGACCGTTGACGAGTGAAAAAACGTTGAGCATGGTCCCCCGGTGGTCTGAATTGTCTGGAAAACTGGGGAGAAAACGTCCGCAGCGCAAGGCTCCGTCCCGCGCCGCAACCCGTAGATCAGAGCCCGTAATTATCGCACCAGGACACGCTGCGCCAGGCTTACTGAAGTCTCCTGCGTGCTTCGCACCGCGGGGGCTGACAGAGCGAGTTTCACGCGCCCAGCACCAGCTCCAGCATTTCGTCCTTCAAGGCCAGCGCGTCGCGTTCGCCCATCGCCATCAGTGACTGCACGAACCGGGGCTCGAACAACAGGTAACTCGCCAACGTGCCACCACTGCCTTTGAGCACACCGAGCGCACCCATGGCGTGGCGAATGGCGGCTGGCAACTCGCCGGTGAATTTCTGCGCCAGCGCATCGAGCGACTGGGTCGGCGCCACGGCCAGCACATCGACGGCCTTGAAGGGCATCGCCTTGGCCGCTTCGGGTGGCAAACGGTTGACGGTCTGCGTGACGCGTTGTGTCTGCTCGACATCGGCCTGCAGGGTGTCGTGAAAGACGCTGGCCATCACATGGCCGGCCATGCTGCCCAGGGTCGGGCCGCGCGCCGGCGCATTCTGACCGGCCGTGACCGCGCCCAGGCCCGGGCGCTCCGGCTGTCCAACCCCTACCACCAGAATGCGGCGTGCGCCCAGGTGCATCGCTGGCGACAACGGCGTCACCTGGCGCATCGACCCATCGCCAAAATACTCCTTCTGACCGTCCACCTCCAGCTCCGTGGCTGGAAAAAGAAACGGGATCGCGCTGGAAGCCATCAGGTGATCGATCGACACCGGCTGGTATTCGGCACGTCGGCCGGGCCGGCTCCAGCCCTTGAACTCGTCACGGCTGGCCGTATGGCAAAACGTCCAGTGCACGCCACTGGTATAGCTTGAGCCGGTCACCGCCAGCGCGTCGATGGTGTTGGAGCGCAGCGCATTGCCGATGCCGTCGAGCGGAATGCCCCTGGTCAGGGTTCGGCGCAGCGGCGCGTTGTTCATCATGGCGCCATTGGCCTGCGCATGGCGCGACAGGCTGAGCGCGACGGCGATGCGGCTGAACCGGACCCAGGGCGGCACATTGAGGTCGAACACATCGGCGGAGCGCAACTGACGCCAGAAATGGGCCAGCAGGTCGAATGCCTGAAGGCCCAGCGTGGCCCGACTCGCCAAAAACGCCGCGTTGATCGCACCGGCCGAGGTTCCGACCAGCACCTGGAACGGGAACGTCTTGGGTGCATCCGCTCGCGCGTCCAGCATGTTGGCCAGCGCACGCAGCACCCCCACCTGATAGGCGGTGCGCGCGCCGCCGCCCATCAGGACCAGGCCTACCGCAGGGCGGGCATGTTGACGCAAACCGGCGTGGATGATGGTGTCCAGGCTCATGCAAAAATTTGGTAAAGAGGTAACAGTCTATTGCAAGGGCTTTTGGAGGCGCGGGGACACGTGCGCCCGGACGCGACTCTGCCTAAGCCAACACCCTGCATGACGGTGGGTATTGGATAAATGGGCTTGCGCCGGTGGCTTTTCGCGCGCATAGTGAAATGACTGGCGGGAAACTGTGAATCTCATTTTTTCTGCCTTCCGTCACGGCCCTGATGGCCGTGGCTTTTCTTCGGCGAGCGATACAGGAGGACATCCATGAACTTGACGATCAGCGGTCATCACCTCGAGGTCACACCAGCCCTACGCAACTACGTCACGACCAAGCTCGATCGAATCACCCGCCATTTTGACCAAGTTGTCGATGTCAAGGTACTGCTCATTGTCGAAAAGATCAAGGAAAAAGAGCGAAGGCAACGCGCCGAATGCAATATCCATGTCAAGGGTAGTGATATGTTTGCAGAAAGTTCCCATGCCGACCTATATGCAGCTGTGGACGACCTCGTCGACAAGCTCGACAGGCAGGTTGCGCGGCACAAAACCCGCCTGCAGGACCACCACCACGAGGCGCCCAAGCGTCTGATGTAACGTTGGCCTGAACCCGGCGACCAAAACCGCCCGCGCAACGGGCGGTTTTTTTTGTGTGCATAATCTGCATCCCACCATGAATCGACTTGCGTCCATCCTGCCCCCTGCACAAGTACTTGTGAGCGTTGATGCCACCAGCAAAAAGCGTGTCTTCGAAGAAGCCGGCTTGTTGTTCGAGAGCCTGCATGGGCTCAACCGCGCCCTGGTCACCGACAGCCTGTTCTCGCGTGAGCGGCTCGGCTCGACCGGGCTGGGCCATGGCGTGGCCATTCCACACGGCCGTATCAAGGGACTCAAGGCGCCAATGGCCGCGGTATTCCAGATGGCGACCGCGATCGGCTTCGACGCGCCGGACGACCAGGCTGTGCAACTGCTGATTTTCCTGCTGGTGCCCGAGGCGGCAACGCAAAAGCACCTGGAGATCCTGTCGGAGATCGCCGAATTGCTCAGCGACGCGCAGCTGCGCGAAAAGATGAGCAGCTGCACCGACGCGGCCGAGCTGCACGACCTGATCTCGCAGTGGCAATCAGCGCAGCTGGCTTGAGAGCACAACCGGCCTGAATCGCCGTGAAACCCACCGTCGTCAGCGCCGATGTCCTGTTTGAGGAATTCCGCTCCTACCTGAAATGGCAGTGGGTCGCCGGCCTCGGCGCCTCCGAGCGGCGCTTTGACGAAGTCGCTGTCCAGGCGGCCAGCTCAGGCGCCGATCTGGTCGGTTACCTCAACTACATCCATCCCTACCGGGTCCAGGTCCTGGGCGAGCGCGAAATCGCGTATTTGACCAACGCCACCCAGGAAGACTGCGCACGCCGCATCTCGCGCATCGTCACGCTGGAGCCTCCGGCGCTCGTGCTTGCCGATGGCAAGGAGCCTCCTGAGGCCTTGTTGTCGCTGTGTGAGCGGGCACAGATCCCGATGTTCGCCACGCAGGCCTCGAGCGCCTTTGTGATCGACGTCTTGCGCGCCTACCTGTCCAAGCACTTCGCCGAACGCGTCTCGATGCACGGCGTGCTGATGGACATCCTGGGCCTGGGTGTGCTGATCACCGGCGAATCCGGCCTGGGCAAAAGCGAACTCGGCCTCGAGTTGATCTCACGCGGCAATGGCCTGGTGGCCGACGATGCGGTGGATTTGTTTCGCATCAACCAGACGACGATCGAAGGCCGCTGCCCGGACCTGCTGCAGAACCTGCTCGAGGTGCGCGGCATTGGACTGCTCGACATTCGCGCCATCTTTGGCGAGACGGCCGTGCGGCGCAAGATCCGCCTCAAGCTGATCGTGCACCTGGTGCGCCGCGAAACGCTCGAGCGCGAATACGAACGTATTCCGTATGAACCGCTGACCCAGGACATCCTGGGCATACCGGTGCTCAAGGTGGTGGTGCAGGTCGTGGCTGGGCGCAACATCGCGGTGCTGGTCGAGGCCGCCGTGCGCAGCACCATCTTGAAGCTGCGCGGCATCGACACCTACCAGGAGTTCGTCGAACGCCACCGCAAGGCGATGGAACTCCAGCAACCGCTTCGCTCCAGGTCTTGAACCCGGTCGTCCCGGGTCAGCCCTGGCCGCGACCGGTGGCAACCGGCCGGCTCGGGCAGTTCTCCTTGGTGCAATTGGCGTACAGGCTCAGCGCATGGTCGGCGATCACGAAACCCTTGGCCTTGGCGACTGCCTGTTGCCGTCTTTCGATCTCCGCGTCATAGAACTCCTCGACGCGCCCGCAATCAAGGCAGACCAGATGGTCGTGGTGCTGACCTTCGTTGAGTTCGTAGACCGCCTTGCCGCTCTCGAAGTGGCTGCGGCTCAGGATGCCCGCCTGTTCAAACTGCGTCAGCACCCGGTACACCGTGGCCAGCCCGACATCGGAGTGGTCTCCCAGCAATGCCCGGAACACGTCCTCGGCGGTCATGTGGCGCTGCTCACCCTTCTGGAATATCTCCAGAATCTTGAGTCGGGGCAGGGTCGCCTTGAGCCCGGTACTCTTGAGTTCGTCAATGTTGGCCATGACCATGTTCTTCCTTCCCGCCGACGGCATGCCGACCATGCCTCAACGGCTACAATGATTGGATCATATCGCCCTTGCGCCCCATGAACGCCTCCTTTGCCTTGAAGTACCGCACCAGCCTGATGCTGTGCCTGTGCGCCAGTCTGGCGGCTTGCTCGAGTTTCGACTCGGCGAGCAACCGCCTGTCGAGCATCGTGACGCCGTACCAGATCGACGTGGTGCAGGGCAACGTGATCACAAGCGAACAGGTCGACCTGCTGCGTCCGGGCCTGCCCCGACAGGCCGTGCGCGACCTGCTGGGCACGCCCCTGCTGCAAAGCGTTTTTCACGTCGATCGCTGGGACTACGTGTTCAGCTTCCAGCGCAAAGGTGACGAGTCGCAACTGCGCAAGTTGACGGTCTTTTTCAAGGACGATGTGCTCGCGCGTTTCGACGCCGACCCAATGCCCACCGAAGCGGAATTCGTCGCCTCGCTCGACTCCGGTCGCAAGGCTGGCAAGGTTCCGCAACTCGAGGCCAGCGAAGATTCGCTCAAGCAGTTCAAGCAAGCGGCCAAGGGGCCAGAGAACAAGCCCGCGCCCGAGCGCGTATTGCCGCCTCTGCCGGCCAGCTATCCGCCGCTCGAGTCGGCAAAACCCTGACCTGAGGCCCGGCATGGCAAGCGAGCGCAAGCGCAGGGTCTGCATTGCCGGCGCCTCCGGCCGCATGGGACACATGCTGATAGAGGCGGTACGTGCCAGCACCGATTGCGCTTTGGCAGGTGCGCTCGATATCGCCGGCAGCCCGGGCATCGGCCTCGACGCCAGCGCCTTCTCCGGCCACGACAGCGGCATTTTGGTCACCTCCGACCTGCACCAGGGCCTCACAGGGTGCGACGTGCTGATCGACTTCACACGTCCGGAAGGCACGCTGGCCCACCTGGCAGTGTGCCGCGAGCTGCGTGTGGCCGCCGTGGTCGGCACCACCGGCTTCACCGATGCGCAGAAGGCCGACATTGCCGCAATTTCCGGCGACATCGCCATCATGATGGCGCCCAACATGAGCATCGGCATGAACGTCACGCTCAAGCTGCTGGAATTGGCCGCACGGGCCATGTCCACCGGCTACGACATCGAGATCATCGAGGCCCACCACCGTCACAAGGTCGATGCGCCGTCGGGCACGGCGCTCAAGATGGGCGAAGTTATTGCCAAGGCCACCGGACGCGACCTGAAAGACTGCGCCGTCTATGCCCGCGAGGGCGTTACCGGCCCGCGCGACCCGTCGTCGATCGGCTTCGCCACCATCCGCGGCGGAGACATCGTCGGCGACCACACCGTGCTGTTTGCCGGCACCGGTGAACGCATCGAGATTTCGCACAAGTCGTCCAGTCGCGAGACCTATGCCCAGGGCAGCCTGCGCGCGGTGCGTTTCCTGGCCAGCCACAGCACCGGTCTGTTCGACATGTTTGACGTTTTGGGGCTGAACGCGGCAGATACGGCGGCGCAATGAGCCTGGTGCAGTTCCTGACCCAGGGCGATATGGTGAGTCGCCTCGTTGTCGTGCTGTTGCTGATGATGTCGATCAGCAGCTGGTTCGTGATCCTCTGGAAATCCTGGCTGCTGCGCCGTGCCAGCCGCGACGTGGGCCGCAGCACGCAGGCATTCTGGCAGTCGGGCGATGTGCTCGAAGGCCAGCGCAAGGCCGAGGTATTCGACCGCGAGGCACTGGTGGTGCCGCTGATCACTGCCACCCACATCCAGGGCAGCGGCACGCTGGCCACCGCCGGCGACCGCTCCCAGCAATTGACACGGGTGCTGCGCCAGCAACTGCATGCGGTGCTGCATAAACTGCAATTCGGGCAGGTGCTGCTGGCCACGGTCGGCGCCACAGCCCCGTTCGTGGGATTGCTGGGCACGGTATGGGGTATTTACCATGCGCTGCTGGCGATCTCGCACGCCGGCCAGATCAGCATCGACAAAATCGCCGGACCGGTGGGCGAGGCGCTCATCATGACGGCGGCCGGCCTGGCGGTGGCCATACCCGCGGTGCTGGCCTATAACGTGCTGGGACGCCAGATCGGCCGCATTGAAGCCGATCTGGAGGGTTTTGCGCGTGACCTGCGCGAACTGCTGCTCCATCCGGGCGGCCACGCCACCCCGCAGGCCTGACCCCCATGGCATTCGGTCGGCTACAACGCACTACCGGCAGCGTGCCGATGAGCGACATCAACATGACGCCGCTGATCGACGTCATGCTGGTGCTGCTGGTGATCTTCATCATCACCGCCCCGTTGCTGGCCAGTTCGATCCGGCTCGACCTGCCCCAAAGCGACGCCGCAATTGCCGGCGATGCTCCGGCGTCGGTACTGCTGAGCGTGGACAAGGCCGGCCAGGCCTTCCTGAACGACAAACGGGTATCAAAAACCGAGCTGGCAACCGAACTGGGGCGTATCGGCGCCGCCAATCCTGATACCGAACTGCAACTGCGCGCCGACGCGGCCGTGCCGTACGGCCGGGTTGTCGAGATCATGGGCGTGGCACAAAAGGCCGGGCTCGGGCGTATCGGCTTCGTCGCCGAGCCCGACGACGGGAAACCCTAGGAGACTGTCGGGCTTGTGCATCCCCGCGGTCGGCGGCCATGACCACCTAGAATCAGGCAGCAGCGGCACTAGCGCCGCCCCACGACCCCCCATGCACGAAAAATTCAATCACCTCGAAGTCGAGGAATCCGCCCAGCAACACTGGAACAGCCGCGACGCCTATCGGGTCACCGAAGACACGTCGCGCGAAAAGTTCTACGCCTGCTCGATGCTGCCCTATCCCAGCGGCAAGCTGCACATGGGCCATGTGCGCAACTACACCATCAACGACATGCTCACGCGCCACCTGCGCATGAAGGGCTACAACGTCCTGATGCCGATGGGCTGGGACGCATTCGGCCTGCCGGCCGAGAACGCCGCGCTGAAGAACGGGGTACCACCGGCCAAGTGGACCCACGACAACATCGCCTACATGAAGAAGCAGATGCAGGCGCTGGGACTGGCCATCGATTGGAGCCGCGAGATCGCCACCTGCGACCCGAGCTACTACAAGTGGAACCAGTGGTTGTTCCTGAAAATGCTCGAAAAGGGCACTGCCTACCGCAAGACCCAGGTCGTGAACTGGGACCCGGTCGACCAGACCGTGCTGGCCAACGAGCAGGTCATCGACGGCAAGGGCTGGCGCACCGGCGCGCCGGTCGAGAAACGCGAGATTCCGGGTTATTACCTCAAGATCACCGATTACGCAGAGGAATTGCTGGGCCAGGTACGCGAACACCTGCCCGGCTGGCCCGACCGCGTCAAGCTGATGCAGGAAAACTGGATTGGCAAGAGCGAAGGCGTCCGGTTCGCGTTCACGCATGGCATCCTGGATGCGGGTGGCACGCTTATCGGTGACGGGCGCATGTATGTGTTCACCACCCGCGCCGACACCATCATGGGCGTGACCTTTTGCGCAGTGGCGCCGGAGCATCCGCTGGCCAGTCACGCCGCGGCCAGAAACCCCGAGCTGGCGGCGTTCATCGAGGAGTGCAAGCGCGGCGGCACAACCGAAGCCGAACTCGCGGCGCGCGAGAAAGCAGGCATGCGCACCGGCCTGTTTGTGACGCACCCGCTGAACGGCCAGACGGTCGAGGTATGGGTCGGCAACTACGTGTTGATGGGTTACGGCGACGGCGCCGTCATGGGCGTGCCGGCACATGATGAACGCGACTTCATATTCGCCAAGAAATACGGCATCCCGATCGTCGAGGTGGTGCTGATCGACGGCTACACCTACGACTACGACGCCTGGCAGGACTGGTACACCGACAAGCAACGCGGCGTGACTATCAACTCCGACAGCTTCAGCGGTCTGGGCTACCAGCAGGCGGTGGACGCCATCGCCCATGCGCTGCATGCGCGTGGGCTGGGCGAAAAGATGACAACCTGGCGCCTGCGCGACTGGGGCGTCAGCCGTCAGCGCTACTGGGGCACGCCGATCCCTATCATCCACTGCGACGCGCACGGCGCGGTACCGGTGCCCGAAAAAGACCTGCCGGTGGTGTTGCCACAAGACTGCATCCCCGACGGATCGGGCAACCCTTTGGTCCACCATGAAGGTTTCCATGCCGGCGTGACCTGCCCGGTCTGCGGCAAACCGGCGCGCCGGGAAACCGACACCATGGACACGTTCGTGGACAGCTCCTGGTACTTCATGCGTTATTGCGATCCGCACAACGACCAGGCCATGGTCGGTACCGGCGCCCGGTACTGGATGCCGATGGACCAGTACATCGGCGGCATCGAACACGCCATCCTGCACCTGCTGTATGCCCGCTTCTGGACCAAAGTGATGCGCGACCTCGACCTGCTGCCGGTCGACGAACCCTTCACCAAGTTGCTGACCCAGGGCATGGTGCTCAACCATATCTACTCGCGCAAGAAGCCCGCTGGCGGCATCGAATATTTCTGGCCCACGGACGTGGACGACATGCACGACGACGCCGGCAAAGTGGTCGGCGCCAAACTCAGGAGCGATGGCTCCGACGTGACCTACGAGGGCGTGGGCACCATGAGCAAGAGCAAGAACAATGGCGTCGACCCGCAGGTGCTGATCGAGAAATACGGCGCCGACACGGCGCGGCTTTACACCATGTTCACGGCGCCTCCGGAGGCCACGCTTGAGTGGAACGACGCCGCGGTCGAAGGTTCGTACCGCTTTTTGCGCCGCGTCTGGAACTTCGGCGTCAAGCTGCAGGCCATGCCGCTGGCCGCGGCTCCGAACATGGTGTACGGCCGGGCCGCCGCCGACCTGCGCCGCGAGGTGCACTCGATCTTCAAGCAGGTGGACTACGACTACCAGCGCATGCAGTACAACACCGTCGTGTCCGGCGCGATGAAGATGCTCAACGCGCTGGAAGACTTCAAGTCCGACGGCGGCACCGGCGAGACCATGGCTCTGCACGAGTGCTTCAGCATTCTGGTGCGCTCACTGTATCCGGTCACGCCGCATATCACGCAGGCCTTGTGGGTCGAACTCGGTCATGCACGCCACCACGGCGAACTGCTCGATGCCCCCTGGCCCCAGGTCGACCCCGCCGCGCTCAAGCAGGACGAGCTCGATCTGGTGCTGCAGATCAACGGCAAGTTGCGCGGTGCGATCCGGGTGCCGGCCAACGCCACCCGGCAGGCAATCGAACATGCGGCAGTGCACAGCGAGGTGTTTATCACCCTGTCCCAGGGCGCAAAGGTGCGTAAGGTGATCGTTGTGCCCGGGCGCCTGGTCAACGTGGTGACATGATGCGGCGCCGGCTGTTCCTGGTCACCGGTTCCGCATTCGCGCTGGCAGGCTGCGGGTTCAAGCTGCGCGGCGCACCGGATCTGGCATTCCAGTCGCTGTATGTGAACGCGCCGAACACCTCCGGGATCGGCAACGAGCTCATACGCAACCTGGCCACGCTGGGCAAACTGACGCTGATCGAAGACCCGAAAGCGCAGGCTACGGCCGACGCGATCCTGGACATCCTGTACGAGGCGCGCGAAAAGACTGTCGTCGGCGTCAACACCTCCGGCCAGGTCCGCGAGTTCCAGTTGCGCACCCGCATGCGGTTCCGCCTGCGCACACCAAAGGGCAAGGAACTAATCACCCCCACCGAGCTGCTGCTGCATCGCGACATCAGCTTCAACGAATCCGCAGTGCTGGCCAAGGAGGCCGAAGAAGGCCTGATGTACCGCGATATGCAGACCGACATCGTGCAGCAACTGATACGCCGCCTGGCGGCGGTCAAAGCGCTGTGATCGCGCCGGCGCGGTCGCGTCCGACGCTCGCCCAGACCGGACCGCACTGAGCCATGCAACTTGCCGCCGGCCAATTGCCGCAGCACTTGCGCAAAGGCATCCGCAACCTGTATGCGCTCCATGGCGACGAGCCGTTGCTGGTGCAGGAGGCGGCGGATGCGATTCGCGCCGCGGCGCGCGAGGCAGGCTTCACCGAACGCACCTCCCATACAGTGGCTGGCGCGCATTTCGACTGGAGCGAGGTACTGGCGGCCGGTGGCTCTCTGAGCCTGTTTTCCGACAAACAGATGGTGGAGATCCGGATACCGTCGGGCAAGCCGGGCAAGGACGGCAGCAGCGCGATCCAGCTACTGTGCGAACAGTCGGCGGGCAACGACGACCTGCTGACCATCGTGATGTTGCCGCGGCTCGACAAGACGACCCGCAACGGTGCCTGGTTCGGCGCACTGGACAAGCACGGCGTCACCGTGGCGCTGGAGCCGGTGGAGCGTGGCGCACTGCCGCAATGGCTGGCGCAGCGCCTGGCCGTGCAGGACCAACGCGTCAAGCCGGGGGTCGAGGGCCAGCGCAGCCTGCAGTTTTTCGCCGACAGGGTCGAGGGTAACCTGCTGGCCGCGCACCAGGAGATCCAGAAACTGGCCTTGTTGTACCCCGTTGGCGAGCTGGGCTTCGAAGATATCGAACGGGCTGTGCTCAATGTCGCGCGTTACGACGTGTTCAAGCTCAGCGAGGCCGTACTCGCCGGCCACGCGGCCCGGGTGCAACGCATGCTAGACGGCCTGCAGGCCGAAGGCGAAGCAACGGTGCTGGTGCACTACAGCCTGTCCGAAGATATACGCGCGCTCAAGCGCGTGCGCGATGCGATGGCTAACGGGCGGCCGTTGCCCATGGCCTTGCGCGAGCAGCGGGTGTGGGGCGCGCGCGAACGCCTGTTCGAGCGGGTATTGCCCCGGCTGGACGCGGCCACGCTGGACGCGATGCTCATCGACGCACACCACGTCGATGGCATCGTGAAGGGACTGAAGTTCCCGCTGTGGCCGACCGACCCGTGGCAGGCTCTGCACCGACTGGCCATGGGCCTGTGCGCCGCCTGCGCGGCGCGCTGAGCCGGCCAACACGTCCCTTCGTCACCGGCCCGCGCGCCGCGCCCAGAGCGTCCGGTTGCGATTGACCGGCCCGGGACAGCCGGCGTTACGCATGAGAAAATGCCACGATGAATGCCGTCAATATCGCCGAATACAGTCAGACACTGGGCCTGCAGGCACGGGCCGCATCCGGCTCGATGGCCAAGGCCGACGCAGCCACGCGCAACAGCTGCCTGCGCACGCTGGCCGGCTTGCTCCGATCAAATCTGCCCACCCTGCAAGCAGCCAATACGCTGGACCTGCAACGCGCCACCATCGCCGGATTGTCCGCGCCCATGGTCGACCGGCTGCGGCTCACCGGGAAAGTGCTGGAAACCGTGGCACGGGGCTGCGAACAACTGGCAGCCATGCCGGACGTGATCGGCCAGATCAGCGGCATGGTGCAGCAACCCAGCGGCATCCGGGTGGGCCAGATGCGGGTGCCGATCGGTGTGTTCGCGATGGTGTTCGAAAGCCGCCCCAACGTCACCATCGAAGCGGCCAGCCTGGCGATCAAAAGCGGCAATGCCTGCATCTTGCGCGGCGGCTCGGAAGCAATCGACTCGAACAAGGCGCTGGCACTGCTGGTGCAGCAGGCGCTGCAGTCCAGCGGCCTGCCGCCGGACGGCGTGCAACTGGTGCAGACCACCGACCGCGCCGTGGTAGGCGCGCTCATCACCATGCCGCAATATGTCGACATGGCGATTCCACGCGGCGGCAAGGGACTGATCGAACGCATCAGCCGTGACGCCAAAGTACCAGTGCTCAAGCACCTCGACGGCAACTGCCATGTGTATGTCGACGACCCCTGCGACATCGCGATGGCTGTGGCCGTGGCCGACAACGCCAAGACCCAGAAATACAGCCCGTGCAACGCCAGCGAAAGCCTGCTGGTGGCGCGCGGCGTGGCAAAGGAGTTCCTGCCGGCGATCGCTGCACTGTATGCCGCCAAGCAGGTCGAGATGCGCGTGTGCTCCGAGAGCCGCGCCATCATGGCAGACGTAGCGGGTGCACTACTGCTCGACGCCACCGAACAGGACTGGTTCACCGAATACCTGGCGCCGATCATCAGTATCAAGGTCGTCGACGACCTCGACGCGGCCATGCGCCATATCAACCATTACGGCAGCCACCACACCGACGCCATCATCACGCGCGACCACATGCACGCCCAGCGCTTTTTGCGCGAGGTCGACTCGGCCAGCGTGATGGTCAATACCAGCACCCGTTTTGCCGATGGTTTCGAATACGGCCTGGGCGCTGAAATCGGCATCAGCACCGACAAGTTCCATGCCCGCGGGCCGGTAGGCATCGAAGGCCTCACCTCGCTGAAATACGTCGTATTGGGCAATGGCGAAGTGCGCGGCTGAGCGCGCACCATTGCCCCAACAATGTCGGTCTGGCCGAGCGAGCGCCCCGCCGGCACGCCTCTATCCATGCCACAAGAAAAAACCGATAACCCGGTAACCCAGGGCCGCCTGGTCACCGGCTCCACGATGGGCCATGTGATCCGTATGACCGCCGCCGGCTCGATCGGCCTGGTGGCGGTGTTTGCGGTCGACGCACTGAACCTGTTCTATATCGCGCTGCTCGGAGAACCCGACCTGACGGCGGCGCTCGGCTACGCCACCACGCTGCTGTTCCTGGCCACCTCAATATCGATCGGCCTGTCGATCGCGGCGACCGCGCTGACCTCGCGCGCCCTGGGGCGCGGGCAAGTGGCACAGGCCCGCCAGATAGCAGGCGCGTCACTGATCATCATCGGTGTCTGCATGACGCTGCTGGCATTGTTCGCCTGGCCGCTGATCGAACCGACGCTGCACCTGCTCGGCGCACGCGGCCAGACCGCCGAACGGGCGGCCGCGCTGATGCATATTGTGTTGCCGTCCTGGCCGCTGCTGGGTGCCGGCATGTGCCTGTCGGGCCTGCTACGCGCCACCGGCGACGCACGGCGCGCGATGTTCGTCACGCTGGGCGCGGCCGCCACCGCGCTGGTCATGGACCCATTGCTGATCCTCGGCTTCGGACTCGAACTCAAGGGCGCCGCCATTGCCACCGTTATCGTGCGCGTGGCCATGGTCGTCATCGGCCTGCATGGCCTGTGGCGTGTGCACCGCCTGGTGGCCAAACCGCATGTGGCCCTGGTATTGCGTGAACTCGCACCCTTCATGGCGATTGCAATGCCGGCGGTGTTGACCCAGATCGCCACACCCGTGGGTAATGCCTTCGTGATGCATGCCATCGCGTCCTATGGCGATGACGCCGTCGCCGGCTGGACGGTGATTCAGCGCATCATCCCGGTCGCGTTCGGCGCCCTTTTTGCCTTGTCGGGCGCCATCGGCCCCATCATCGGCCAGAACTTCGGCGCCCACCGTTTCGACCGCGTTAACGCCACGCTGCGCGACAGCCTGAAGGTCACACTGGTTTATGCGCTCACGATGTGGCTGTTGATGGCCGTGGGCAGCGGCTGGATCGCCGACATCTTCCAGTCCCAGGGCCAGGCGCGCGAGCTGATCGTTTTCTTCTGCATTTTTGTGGCCGGCAGCTTCCTGTTCAACGGCGCCCTGTTCGTCGCCAACGCCGCCTTCAACAACCTGGGTTTCGCGTTCTACTCCACCGCGCTGAACTGGGGCCGCTCGACACTGGGCGTGATCCCGTTCGTCTGGCTGGGCCAGTCATGGTACGGCGCCAAGGGCGCACTGGCGGGGTATGGGCTGGGCGTGATCGCGTTCGGCCTGATCGGGATCTGGTGGTGTTTTCAAGTGGTGGGGAAGATGCAGGAAAGGCAGGGTGCGACGGCTGCACGGGGCATGCCCGAGCGGCAGGGCTAGGCTGGCTTCAGGGCTGGCCGGCGATGGATGGTCAACCACAAGGATGCGACGATGATCAGGTTGATGACGCCTGCAATGGCCGCGTTGGCATAGGTCCACTGATAGTCGCCGGTCAGGTCAAAAAGATAGCCGCCCTGCCAACCACCCAGCCCATGCCCGAGGTACGCAAACGCCGAGACGATCCCCAGTGACGAGGCGCGACGCGCCGGTGCCGTCAGGTTGCGGGTGGTCACGATGATCGACGTCATGACCCCGGCATATCCAAAGCCATAGATCGCCGCATAAATATAGTAGCTACCGAGCCGGTCGAGGAAGACGAACCCCAGAACCAACAACGTTTGCCAGGCTGAGGCAGTCAGATAGGCCGGGATCGCGCCAATCACATCAGTCAGCTTTCCGAACGCGACACGCCCGGCAATGGCAACCATCATCATCACGAACAGAACGCTTCCCGCCTCCGGCGCGGCAAAACCCTTGCCCTGAATGAGTGGCACCAGATGCATGAGAGGCACCGACATGCATGTGCAGCAAAAGACAGCGGCCAGCGCAATCCAGGCCGTGATGACGCCGTTGGGCAAACCTGAGGGAGTTCGATCGGCGAGACCAGACTTGCCGGCCGGCGCGGGCGGATCGCGCAGGAACACCGAGACGGGTAACAGCACTGCGACGGTGATCAATCCCTGCGCCATCATCGCGTTCCGCCAGCCAAGCGACTCGATCATGAAGGCGCCACTGAACGGAACGCCACCTTGCCCAAGCGCCTGGCCCGCTGACGCAAGGCCGATCGCAAGACCGGCCCCAAGCGTGAACCAATTGCCGATCAGCGCCATCAACGGGGCCGACAACGCCCCGCCGCCCAGCGCACCGGCCAGAAAGAACAACGCGTAGAACTGCCAAAGTTCGCTGGCCATCGAGGCGACGACAGGGGCAAGTCCGGTCGCGACGATGCCCAGCATCGCAACGGGCCGAACACCAAACCGATCGGCAGCGAACCCCATGACCAACGATCCCACTGCGAGGCCGACCAACCCCGAGGTGTTGATCAGCGCGATGTCGCCCCGGCCCCATCCCTCGGACAGGCCCATCGGGACAAAATAAACCGACAGGCCGTTGACCAATTGCCCCATGGTCACCGCCAGGATCAGCGTCGATACCCCCAACACCACCCAGCGATAGCGCGGGTTGTCGTCGCTCTGCACAGCAGTTTTCATGGTTTCGCCCTCTACCTTATGCCCTGCCTGCGGCAACATAACAGAGGACCGCCGTCCAGGTCAAATTTCGGTTTTGCATGGCTCTGATTTGGCGATCGGCACTCCAGCGTGAAATGGAGGCGACCCGGTCGTACACGTCCTGCATGTCGAAGGCTGAACCGAGCTGACCTTGCCGCAGGCGAAGATGCTGACCAGTCACTCACAGCACCTGCACGACAGCGCCAACCAACCAACCAACAAGTCAAGTCAAGTCAAGTCAAGTCAAGTCAAGCCCATCAAACCGGATAAATGATCGAGTTCGGAATCATCTCGCTGTCATAAATGCAGATGCGTGACGCAAACTTCCATCCGGTATCGAGGCGCACTACGGTATCCAGATACCGCCCGACATTGAATACGGTGGTCAACTCGGACAGCTTGGTACGGAACACTGCGTAGTTCGACTCGCACACCACGCGGTTCTCCTGCACCTCCAGAATGCGCGGCGCGCCGACCACATGGCGCTGGTAATACGGGTCGTGGAACAGCGTCTCGCGGATGGCGTAGGCGCGGTCCATGAGCATGCCCTTGCTCTCGAAATCCATCGTCGCCAGCGGCAGGCCGCGGTCATGGTTCTCGCGCGGGATCAGCTTGTAGATGCAGTTATCCGTAAACATCTCGCACCAGGCGTCCCAGTCGGCGGCGTCGACGACAGCGGCGTATTCGGACAACAACTGGCTGACCTCCAGATAGTCATGCGGGTCGATTGCGACTCTGTTCATGGCTGATCCTCCGGCTCCATCACCTCGCGCCAGTAGCGGTACATGCCGCGGATCAGCGTTTCGGTCACCATGTGGTCGGTATCGCCGACCTCACGGCCGCCGAGTTCGGCCAGCGTTCGGTGCACGGGTTTGCTCTCGAATCCGCGTTGCGAAAATTCGATCACCTCGCCGTCGTCAGCCGACACGAACCCGGCCGGTCCGAACAGGTTGGCCTGGCGCAGGCGGCGCTTGGTCATGGCTGCGTCGTCGTCTTCGAAACCGAAATGGGTCCACTCGAAGTTGAAGGCACCGTGGCCGTCGGGCTGTATATGGCGCGTCGACACGCTGTTGACCTGCTGCTGCAAAATCACGCTGGGGAACAGGGTGGTCATCACTGCGCTCGGGCCGCCCCACCAGGCTTCGGGCACGATATCCAGAAAACGGTCGTCCTGCAGTTGCATGCTTTCCTTGAAGCTGGCCACCTGCGTCACCTGGTCCGCCTTGCCGGACTGGCCGCGCGTCGAGATCATGGCCGCGTGGCGGTGGTGCTTGTCCATCTTGAGTTCGGACTTGTTATCGGCGCGCCACAGGCCGAAGGTGACAAACCAGGTGTGCAGCAGGCCCGGGTGGTACGGGTCCTTGATGTTCTCCTGCATCAGTTTCCAGTTGCCGGGAATACGCTGGCGGTTGTAGCCCAGGATGGTGAGCTTGCGGCCATTGAACAGCCGGTCGAAAAACGTCAGGATCTCCGGTCCCAGGTAGTCCTCGAGCGACTCGACATCATGGTCGAACGACGCGAACACCACGCCGCCGCGGCAAGCGACCTTGAGCTGGGTCAGGTTGTTCTCCTGCAGCTTGAAGTCGGCCGGCATGCCACCGTTGACCTTGCCGTCCTGGCGCACGCCGCGGCGAAACGGCACACCCTGCAACTCACCGGACAAGGTGTAGCTCCACTGGTGGTAGGGGCAGATGAACTCCTTGCGGTTGCCATGGCGCTCGCGGCAGAACTGCATGCCGCGGTGCGCGCAGACGTTTTCCACCACCCGGACCGTGCCGTCCTTGTCGCGCACCATGATGACCGACCGTTCGCCGACGACGGTGCGTTTGAAGTCGCCCGGGTTCGGGATCTCGGCTTCCAGCCCGACATAGCTCCAGTGCTTGCGGTAGAAAAAGCGGTCGAGCTCACGCTTGTGCAGCTGCTCGCTGGTATAGACGCCGAACGGGATACGGCTGGTGCCGTCACTTTCCCACTGGACGGTGTCTGGAAATACGTTGGGCAGTTGTGCCATGCCTGTGCTCCGAATCTGATTTTTCTGACGGCGCGGCGCGGCAGATCAGATCAAGCACCGCGCCAGGGTCATGATAGCCACCCTCACCATCACGCTCACTTGCCGAGGCGTCGAAACGCCACCCTGCGGCTGGCTGCACGTTCCTGCCGCGCAGCGCGCCCCGGCGCTACAAGGGCGCGACACCCATCGAAAATTGCAGCACCCAGAAATACGGAAGTTCGGTGAGCACGATGTCGTGTGCCAGCCCGTCGAGAACGCCGCGTCGAACGGCCCCTGGTCACGCGGCAATATAGGCATCACCTTCGATCAATCGCACCGTTGCGCCCGGCGTCCGCTGCTGCGCGACTGCCATAGTCTCGGGTGCGCAGGCCGTGTAATACGGCACCATCAAAGGTGGCTCTGGTGTGTTGTCGATGGGTATGACGTTCCCTGTTTGTCGTACTCTGTCACCGCGTCGCGCCGGCCATCCCTGCCACCGAGATTCGGCTCCTGGCGGCCTGCAAAACGTCGCGCGTGCGCTTCGCCTCCGCGCGCGCTGCGGCGGCGAAATCGGCACCGGACGAGGCATACAGAATGGCGCGTGACGAATTGACGACGATGGCTCCGGTACTGCGCCCGTCCTGCGTGCCACGCCAGCCGGCACGCACTGTGGAGGCCGCATCACCGCCCTGCGCGCCGACGCCTGGAATCAGCAGCGGCAAACCTGGCGCCAGTTCCCGCACCCGAGCGATTTCGGCCGGGTAGGTCGCCCCCACCACCAGCCCCAGCTGCCCGTTGGTGTTCCACGTACCCTGCGCCAGGGTGGCCAGATACTCGTACAGCAGTGGCCGGCCTTCGACACCCGCCAGGCGCTGGTTCTGCAGATCGTCGCCGCCCGGGTTGGAGGTGCGGCACAGCAGAAACGCACCTTTGTCATGACGTTTGAGATACGGCTGGACCGAGTCGAACCCCATGAACGGCGAAAGGGTCACGCAGTCGGCGCCATACCGTTCGAACGCCTCGATCGCGTACTGTTCGGCGGTAGCGCCGATATCGCCGCGTTTGGCATCGAGAATGATCGGCACGGTTGGCGCGGCGCGGCGCATGTGGGCCATCAGCTGCTCGAGTTGCGCCTCCGCCCGGTGCGCCGCGAAATAGGCGATCTGCGGCTTGAAGGCGAGCACGAGGTCGGCGGTGGCGTCGACGATGGCGGCACAGAAGTCATAAATGCGGCTTGCGTCGCCGCGCAGCGCAGCCGGAAAACGGGACGGATCGGGGTCGAGTCCGACGCACAACATGGAGCCGTGGTTGTGTTCGGCCAGAGCCAGCTTGTCGATGAAATTCATGATGGAGATGTAGTCGTGATTTGCGCGCGCGCCAGACACAGGTCGGCCCATGCATTGCCTTTTTCCGCTGGCGTGCGCAGCAGTTTCGAGGGATGGTAGGTCACCACGACCGGTATACCCATCCAGTGGTAGATCTTTCCGCGCAGGCGGCCAAAGGGCAGTTGCAGCACCTCCGGGTAGTCCTGTGCCAACAGCGACATGGCGGAAAACCGGCCCATTGCCACGATCACCCGGGGCCGGGTGAGCGCGATCTCGCGCCGCAGGTAGCCCGCGCATTGCGCCAGTTCGTCGGTGTCGGGGTTGCGAACCGGGGTGGTGCGGCATTTCACGACCGAGGTCAGGCGTGCGCCCGCGCTGCCTGCACCGCCACGGGTACATTGCACGGCGCGCAACATGTTGTCCAGCAATTGACCAGCCCCGCCGGCAAACGGCATGCCGGCGCGTTCCTCGTCCTCATCGGGGGGTTCCCCGACGATCAGCCAGTCCGCCTGGACCGGCGCAGGTTCGGTCACGAACACCGGCGCAGTGCGTCCTTCGCACAGACCGCAAGCCGTGCACTGGGCGACCGCTTGCGCGAGTTGCGCCCAGTCCATCTGGTCAATGTCCGAGGTCGGGGTGGACGCCAGCCCGGGGACAGAGACCTTCGCAGCCGGTGCCGGGGCGGCAGGACGGGTGGCCTGTTCCTGCGCCGGAACAGGTGCATGGACTGTCAGATCGTCGGCAATGTTGGCAGCGCCGGCCGCATCCATTGGGGCCGCCCCATGCAGCACAGCGATTGACTCGGCCTTCGGCCACCAGACCGACACCTTCATTTCAGCCAGCATCGCGCGTTGGCGCTCGTTCAGGTCAAGACTCATGACCCATGGCCCTGCATCGATCGACAACACACAAAGTAAGTGTCCACACTCGAAACGGATCTCATAATTTCAGGCTCATGACGACCGCGTCTTCCCGTCGGCCCTGGGCGGCCGGGTAATACGCCTTACGATGGCCGACCCGGCGAAACCCATGGCTCTCGTAGACCTGCATGGCACGCAGATTGCCGACCCGCACCTCCAGCCACAGCCATATGGCGCGCTGACCCCGGGCCCACAAGGCCATCGCTTCTAGCATCAGGCGGGCCCAGCCTTGGCCCTGGTAGACAGGTGCCACGGTGATATTGAGCAGGTGCACCTCGTCGACCCCCTGCATCGCGACGAAATAGCCAAGCAACTCGCCGTCCGCGGTCACCATCTGGGCCTGGTAACCGGCGTTCAAGGCGTCACGGAAATTGGTTTCGGACCAGGGGTGGTCATATGCCAGATGCTCGACGCGCAACACCTGCGCCAGGTGGGCGACGGACATGGCTTCGAATTGGGCCTGGGGGGCAATGGGAACTGCACTCATGGTGGGTTGGCCGCGGCCGCCTTGGCCGCCGCACGCTCGGAACTGGTGGATGCCACTTTATCGCGGATATACATCGGCAGCGCCAGCGCCGGGTCGACGCCCTGCCCGCTGGCAAGCAGTGCCGGCGCCAGTCGTAACATGGCAATGGCGCTCGGCAGTGCGGGAATACGCGCTTGGCCGGGATCGGCGGGCAGGCGCTCGCCATAGACCTCGAACACATTGCCGGCCATGGCCTGACCGGCATCGGCATGCAGGTCCTGCGGCCGCGCCAAGGCCGGGGCCTGCACGGTATGCCATGACGCACCATCCCACAAGTAGCTGCCACGGTAGATCTCGTCCATGCGCGCGTCCAGCATGGCCAGCACCGCCCAGGGCGCCTGTTGCGGCGCATGCGCCCAACGCGCCTGTTCGGCCACCACCAGCAACGTGTCCAACGGCAATACCGGCAGCGGGGCGCCGCCCGTCGCGGCCCGTGCCCCGAAAGCCAGCCCCTGCGCCACCGCGCAGGCCGTGCGCAAGCCAGTGAACGCGCCGGGCCCGCGGCCGAACACGATGGCGTCCAGATCGGCAAAGTCGAGTCCGGCCTGCGCCATTAACGCGCGAATGCGCGGGATCAGGCTGGCCGATGCCTGCGCACCGCCTGCGCCTTCGTGCGACCAAACCTGTGGTGCGCCGTTGCGCACCGCACCAACGGCCACCGACATGCGGTCACAACTGGTGTCGAAGGCGAGCAAAGGCATGGGGACGGGACTCTTTTCAGCGGTTTGATCGCGGAATCGACGGGGCGACGATCACCGGCTTGACCGCTGCAACCGGTGCCATGCGCACGCCAGACACAATGCCGAGCGTCACCAGTACCAGGCCGAGCCCCAGGTTCCATTGCAGTGGCTCACCCAGGAACAACACCGCCGACAAAGCCGCCAGCCCGGGCACCACCGCTGTCAGCATGGTCGAGCGCACCGGTCCGAAATGCTGAATCATCTTGGTGAACGAAATACCGGAGACCACGACGGAGCCGAGGCCCTGGAACGCCATCTGGAAAGCCACCTGGCCCCATGGTGCATCGAGAAATCGCCCCGGGACCCATTCCAGCAGCAACAAGACCACATAAGCCGGCACATAGACGAAAAACGCAAACACGGTGATGGCGACGGTGGCGCGCACCGCATCGAGCATGAAGTGCCGCGCCAGCACGCTGTAGCTCGACCAGCACAACGCCGCCGTCATGAACAGCAGGTCGCCCTTCCATACCTCGCCACCGTCGAATGCGCGCAACAGGCTGGAGCCGCCGACCAGCAGGTCACCGCCCACGATCAGTGCCAGGCCGATGGCGTGCGGGCGTGTGATGCGCATGCCGAGAAACAACGCCGCCAGGAACGCCGTCCACAGCGGCAGGCTGCCAGGCAACAACACCGCAGCATGGCCGGCCGGCGCATAGACGAACCCGTTATAGACCAGCATCGCGTACATCACGCCGCCAAACAGGCCGACCGTCGCAGTCACCCGCAGCGACAGCGGCGACAAACCGAACATGGACGAGGCACCGGTGCCCCGGGCACGGTCGCGCCGCACCATGATCCAGCCCAACGGCAACAACACCGCTCCGGCACCGAGCAGTCGCGCAAGCGCAATGTCGAACGGGTTGAGCGCACCACCGCGCGCAGGGTCGGCAGTGGCACGGGCGATGACGATGAACGATGTCCAGATCACGATGGTCACCAGGGCGGCAATGATGCCTGCTGCGCGTGGCGAGAGAGACTTGAACAGGCGCATGCCGAGGATTATCCCGGAAGCTCTCCGCCGGGCCGCGGGCAAGGCCACTTTTGCGGTCGGCACGCGATAGACTGACGCCATGCCCCTCGCCTGCGCCCGCCCGATCGTTCCAACCAGCGTGTTGCCGATGCGGCGCACCAGCTCGCTGCGCAGCGCCATGCTGGCGCTGCTGCTGACCGCCACCGGCCCTGCCATGGCACAGGATCTGCCACCGGAGGTCGATGCCGCGCTGGCCCGCGCCAAGCTGCCGCGCGATGCGGTGGCGGTCGTGGTCGTCGATGCGCAGGGCGGCAGGGCGCCGCGGATCAGCCACCGTGCAGCTGTGGCCATGAACCCGGCCTCCGTGATGAAGCTGGTCAGCACCTATGCCGCGCTCGACCTGCTCGGACCGGCATACAGCTGGAGCACACCGGTCTACCTCGACGGACCGGTACGCGATGGTGTCTTGTACGGCAACCTGCATATCCGGGGCCAGGGCGACCCGACGCTGGTGGTCGAGCGGCTGTGGCTGCTGATGCGCCGCGTGCGGGCGCTGGGCATCGACCGTATCGGTGGCGATATCGTGCTCGACCGAAGCGCTTTTGCGCTGGCCCCAAGCGACCCGGGCGGTTTCGACGGCGAACCCCTGCGCCCCTACAACGCAGCGCCCGATGCACTGCTGCTCAACTACAAATCGGTTGTCATGACGTTCGTCGTCGACCGTCAGAACAACCTGGCCCGCGTGCATGTGAACCCGCCCCTGGCCGGCGTGGCGATACCGGCCTCGGTGCCGCTGTCGGGCGGCGGGTGTGGCAACTACCGCGCCAGCCTGCGGGCGGACTTCTCCGACCCGAGCCAGGTCCGGTTCGCCGGAACCTATCCGGCTGCGTGCCAGGAGAGGGCATGGCCGGTAGCGTTTCCCGACCCGGACAGTTATGCGGCCCGCGCCATAGAGGGCATGTGGCGCAACGTCGGCGGTGAACTCGCCGGCACAGTGCGCGACGGGCCGTTGCCGGCGGGCATCGGCGCGCCGACCTTCGAAATGGGATCGCCCACGCTGGCCGAGGTGATCCGCGACATCAACAAATACAGCAACAACGTGATGGCCCAGCAGGTGTTCCTCAGCTTGAGCATGGCCTCCGGAGACAGCAACGGCAATACGGTGACATCGCTCAATGCCGGTCCCGCGTCTTTCGAGGCCTCGCGCGAGGTGGTGCGCAGATGGTGGCGCCAACGGTTCGGTGACACGCAGGCGCCGATGATCGACAACGGCTCGGGCCTGTCGCGCGACGCGCGGGTGAGTGCCCAGACTTTGGCCCAATTGCTGCAGGCCGCCTACCAGTCCCCCCAGATGCCCGAACTGATGGCCTCGCTGCCGATCGCCGGTATCGACGGCACGATGCGGCGCAACCGGTCTGACGCCGTTGGCAGCGCGCACCTCAAAACCGGCAGCCTGCGTGACGTGGTGGCGATGGCCGGCTACGTGCAGGCGCGCAGCGGCCGGCGTTATGTACTGGTCGCCATGACCAACCATCCGAACGCAGGCGCCATCCGGCCCGCGCTCGATGCCCTGCTCGACTGGGTGATCCGCGACGAGTGAAAAATCAATCCGGCGTCCAGTGCGCAACCGGTGGTTCGGATCGACAATGTGCGCCATGATTGCGAGCGAAACCATCGGCTACCTGGCCGCCACGTTGACCACGGCCAGCTTCGTGCCGCAGGCCTGGCAGACCTTTCGCACCCGTGATGTCACCGGCATCTCACTGGGTATGTACAGCCTGTTTCTGGTCGGCTGCTCCTGCTGGCTAGTCTACGGGCTGTTGTCAACGGCCTGGCCGGTGGTGATTGCCAACGCCGTCACGGTGACGCTGGCCTGCGCGATTCTGGTCATGAAGCTGCGTTACCGGACACAACAGACGCAGATGCCCGCGACACCCCCTCCGGGCTGACACGCTCCCACCCGATTTCAGCGGCATGTAATTAATTCCGACACTGCGTCGGAATTAATTACATTTATTGCTGCAGGGCAGGAAAAAAACGTGAATTTATGCACGGAATCAAGCCCTTGAGATCTGGCCCGGTTTGTGCTTATCTAATGGCATAACACGTTGGAACCATGCCATGAACACCCTGAAAAGTACACTACTGACACTGGCCCTGGCCGGTATCGCCACCGCCAGCCATGCCGCCGCTGTCCGGGTCGTTTTCGACGATCCAATCTTCACCGGCTCCGGCTACGACGCCGTCCATATCAAGTTTCCCAACGCTGGCGGCAGCAAGACAGAATATGTGGCGGCTGGCCGGTTCCAGGGCACGGCATCGAACCTGGTCGGTGTATCGCCCGGCATATTCGTTGACAGCGTCGACGACATGTTCATGTATTGCTACGACCTGTACGAGAGCATCGGCAATGGCTCCGTCGTCGACTACAACATCAACTTCGATGGCGCATTTTCCCGCACGCTGGACTTCCTGGGCGCCGTCAACAGCGTCATGAACACTGGTAGCATGTACGACCCGTATGCTTGGCTGCGTCCGGTGAACCACAACCAGGGCGCGGCGATCCAGCTCGGCATCTGGGAAAGCAAGTACGAAATTGATGCCGACTGGAGTCTGACAACCGGCAGTTTCCGCGCCTGGAGCCTCGAGGGTGCCACCACGACCTACTGGAACGACTTTGTCCAGGCCATCCCGAACAGCAACGCGCTGGAGCAGCGATTCACGATGGTGCTGGAGGCCCGCGGCGCGCAGGACATGATCGCCGGCGACCCACCAGTCAATGTGCCCGAGCCAGGCTCCCTGGCGTTGCTGGGACTGGCATTGGCTGGCCTGGCGGCAACACGTCGCAAGCCCAAAGCAGCCTGACGGGCCGACAGCCACTTGGCCGGGGCAGCATCAGCCTGCCGCCGACGCCCGCTGCAGGCGGTCGCGCACGCCATCCCAATCGGCGCCGTCGGGCGGCGTTTCGATCCAGATCAGCTTGACGCCCTTGTCGTCGAATTCCCGCAACACGGCGAACAGTTGCCGCGCGGTACTGGCCGCATCATCGGGCATGCGACGACTCAGCACGCCGCTGGAGCGGCTGCGTATGCTTGAACGCGCATAGGTTGCGATCACCGGGCCCTGTTGCGCCGGCTTGACATCGTCGCCCAGCAGGTCGAGCGCAGTCTGCAGCGCGCGCGCCTGCATCAACCGGACCTTCGCCTTCGGCGCATAGTGCGCCTCCAGCGTGCCGGAGGCACGCGGTGCCGGCATCGCCGCCACCCGCTCCTGCGCATCCAGCACCCGCCGCCCGCAGGCCTGGCGCAGCTGTTCCGTAGTGATGACGCCCGGGCGTAACAGCACCGGCTCGCCACGCGTGCAATCGACGATGGTCGACTCGATACCGACGGCGCAAGGCCCACCGTCGAGCACCAGCAATTCGGCACCGAACTCGGCCCGCACATGGTCTGCCGTGGTCGGACTGACCCGGCCGAACTGGTTGGCACTGGGCCCGGCCAGCCCCATCACGCCTTGCTGCCGGCAGGCGTGCAGCAAGGCCTGCGCCACCGGGTGCGCCGGACAGCGCAGCCCGATGGAGTCCTGCCCGCCTGCGGCGGCCCGACCAACCTCCGCCCGGCGGTGCAGTATCAGGGTCAAGGGGCCAGGCCAGAACGCCTGCATCAAGGCGCCTGCATACGCTGGCAACCGTTCGGCAAAATGTGCCATGCCGTCGGCGCCATTGCCGGTATCGTCCACATGCACGATCAATGGGTGGTCGCTCGGGCGTCCCTTGGCTGCAAACACCTTCGCCACCGCTGCATCGCTGCTGGCGTCTGCGCCCAGGCCGTAAACCGTTTCGGTCGGAAAAGCGACCAGCGCGCCAGCGCGCAGCGCCGCCGCCGCGAGGCGTATCGACTCGGCCTGCCGCCCGTCCATCACCGGCATGGGCGACCCGTCACGCCAGCCGGATACCCAGCAACTCCGCGGCGCTGGCGGCAGTCGCCTGCACCTGTTGCACGGTGTCACCGGTAATCGTCAGGTGGCCCATCTTGCGGCCCCGGCTGGCGCGCAATTTGCCATACAGATGCAGGCGGACACCGGGCAAGGCCAATACAGCCAGCCAGTCGGGTGTCTTCGCGGGCGCATCGGCGCCGGCCGCTACGCCGGGATGCGAAAACCACAGGTCGCCGAGCAGGTTGAGCATGACCGCCGGACTGTGCTGGCGTGGCGCCGGCAATGGCAGTCCGGCCAGTGTGTAAACCTGCAGGTCGAACTGCGAATAATCGCAGGCGTCCATCGTGTAGTGACCGCTGTTGTGAGGACGTGGCGCGATCTCGTTGACCACCAAGGATCCGTCTGCATGCGCGGGGTCGGCGATGACGAAAAACTCGACACACAAAATGCCCACGTATTCCAGTTCGTGCGCAATCGCGCAGGCGGCATGCCGGGCCTGCTCGGCCAATGCCGAGGGCAGGTTGCCATCGAACACCTCGGTCATGGCCAGGATGCCATCCACATGCACATTGCGCTGAACCGGATAGGTCACCGCCGCGCCGTCCCAGCCACGCGCGACGATGACGGAGCACTCGCACAGCAGCTCCAGTTGGCGTTCGAGCACGCACGGTACCGACTTGAGTTGCGCCCAGGCCGCGGCCAGATCGGCCCGCTCCTGCACCCGGACCTGTCCTTTGCCGTCGTAACCGAGTTGCGCGGTTTTCAGGATGCCGGGCAGCAACGTATCGTCGATCGCGTCCAGTTGCTCCGGCGTCTTGATGACGGCATAGGGTGCGGTGGGCACGCCGCAGGTCTTGAAATGCGCCTTCTCGCGGATACGGTCCTGCGCAATCGCCAGGCACTGGGCCGACGGTGCTACCGGTCGGTGCGCGCCGAGCGTGAACATCGCGCCGGAGGGCACATTCTCGAATTCGGTGGAAATGGCCGCGCAGCGCTGCATCATCTGGGCCAGCGCCTGCTCGTCCAGGTAGTCGGCCTGGATGTGAAAGTGACTGATCAGACCAGCCGGACTGGCCGGGTCGGGGTCGAGCACCGCGGTGAAATACCCCATGCGCTGGGCCGCCTGCACAAACATGCGACCCAGTTGGCCGCCTCCCATCACGCCCAGTGTCGTCTGTTGCCCATTCGCCGTGGTGCCCGGCAATACCGCCTTTTGGTTCACTGGGCAGCCCTCCGTGCTGCGCACTGCGGAACTATTCGCCTTGGGGCGGTCCGGCGGCTCATGACGGGATGCCTTGCGCCGGCGTCAAGGCCGACACCGGTGGCACGACCATGGCGCGCGCCGCCTCTGTCTGCTCGGCGCGAAACGCATCGAGGCGCTCGCGCAGGTCGGTGTCTTCATTGGCCAGCAAGGCGGCGGCAAACAGGGCCGCGTTGGCCGCTCCCGCGGGCCCGATCGCAAACGTGGCCACCGGAATACCCCTGGGCATCTGCACGATGCTGTGCAACGAGTCGACGCCCGACAGGTGCTTGCTGGCAACGGGAACCCCCAGCACCGGCAGGCTGGTCTTGGCCGCCAGCATGCCGGGCAGGTGCGCCGCGCCGCCCGCGCCGGCGATGATGGCCTTGAGGCCGCGACCGCGCGCCGATTCGGCATAACGGAACATGTCATCGGGCATGCGGTGTGCCGACACGACCAGCGATTCATGGCCAATGCCAAACTGTTGGAGAATCTGGACTGCGTGTTGCATAGTGTCCCAGTCTGAACTGGAACCCATGACAACGCCGATTTGAATATTCATGGTGATTGGCAAACAGCGGTAGTAGTGGCCCCTGACGGGGTGAAGCGGGTCGATGGCCTGCTGCCTGCCACCCGATTTTAGTCAGTCCCCCTTTTTGTCTTTCCTAGCCCTGGGTGTTACCACAATGATCAACGTTACTGCCGCCAATTTCGAAGCCGAAGTCATCGAAGCCTCAATGGCCGTACCAGTGCTGGTCGACTTCTGGGCCCCCTGGTGCGGGCCCTGCAAAGTGATCGGCCCGCTACTCGAAAAGGTCGAGAACGACTACAATGGCCGCTTCAAGCTGGTCAAGATCGACTCCGACCAGGAGCAGGAGCTGAGCCAGGCCTTCGGCGTCCGGAGCATTCCGACCTGCGTGCTGATGGTTGCCGGCAAACCGGTCGATGGTTTCATGGGTGCCGTTCCCGAAGGCCAGCTCAAGACCTTCCTGGACAAGCACCTGCCGCCGGCCGACGTGTTCGAAGCCGAGATCACCGGTGAAACCGTGTCGGATGCGCCACCCGAGAACGACCCGCAGGTGCGCCGGGACGGCCTGCACCAGGCGGTGCTGCAAAATCCGGAGGACGACGACGCACGTTTCGCCTATGTCAAGTTCCTGCTGCTGGCCGGCGAACTGGCCGAAGCCAGGACAGCGCTGGAGCCGGCGCTGCCGCGCATTGCGCTGGCACGGCGCATCGACTCGCTGCAGCGCTGGATCAGCGCCATCGACTTTGCCGCCCAGCAAGGCCCGGCAAATGCTGCCATCGCAGGCTTCGACGCCAAAATTGCCGCCACCAAGCGTGATTTCGACGCCCGCTTCGGCCGTGCCAAGATGCTGATGGCCGCGCAAACGTGGACCGATGCGATGGACGAGTTGCTGGAGATCCTGATGCGCGACAAAGCCTGGAGCGAGGAACTGGCGCGCAAGACCTTCATCGCGATCCTGGACATCATCGAGCCGCCACCGGTGAAGGTGGCCGATGGCCAGATTCCGCCGGTCGACCCGGTGGTGGCCACCTACCGCCGGCGCTTGAGCAGCGTCGTGCTGAGCTAACGGCAAGGGCAGGGTCGCGGGCGCGCCGCGCGCGACGCATGCCCCACGGTCTATCCCTGGGTCAGTCGTTGCAGGGCTTCCTGGTATTTCGCTGCGGTCGCGGCGATCACGTCTTCCGGCAAGCTCGGGGCCGGCGCCTGCTTGTTCCAGGGCTGGCCATCGACACGGACCTGCTCCAGCCAGTCGCGCACGAACTGCTTGTCATAACTGGGCGGGTTGAACCCTTCGGCATATCCCTCGAGCGGCCAGAAACGCGAAGAATCGGGGGTCATGACCTCGTCCATCAGCACCATGGATCCCTGCGCATCGAGGCCGAATTCGAACTTGGTGTCGGCAATGATGATGCCCTTGGCCAATGCGATGGCCGCACCGGCCGTGTACAACGCGATGCTGGTGTCGCGCATCTGCGCCGCCAGCGCGGGGCCGATCATCTCGACGGTGCGTTCGAACGTGATGTTCTCGTCATGCTCGCCAGCTACCGCCTTGGCCGCCGGCGTGTAGATCGGTTGCGGCAATTTCGATGCATTGTTCAGCCCGGCGGGCAAGGCGACGCCACAGACCGACCGGTCCTGCTGGTACTCCTTCCAGCCGCTGCCAGCCAGGTAACCGCGCACGACGGCCTCCACCGGCAGCGGGCGTAACCGCTTGACGAGCATTGAACGCGCGCGCACCTGCTCCGCCTCCGTTGCCGCCACTACGGACTCGGGCGCGTCGCCGGTGAGGTGGTTGGGGCAGATGGCGCCGAGTTTGTCGAACCAGAACAGGGCCATCTGGGTCAACAATGCGCCCTTGCCCGGAATCGGCTGGTCGAGGATGACGTCGAACGCACTCAGACGATCGCTGGCGACCATCAGGATGCGGTCTTCGCCAACGGCATAGTTGTCGCGCACCTTACCGCGCGCGAGCAGCGGCAAGGACTGGATATGGGAGGTGTGCAGGGCGGATGCGGCTTCGGACATAGACCCGATTTTAGGCCGCACGCGGGTGCAAGCCTACGCGGACCGCCGCCTTTTGGCCGCCGCCGTTACTGGACGACCTGCGCCAACTCGCCACGGGCGTATTGACCGGCCACGTACTTGAGGCTATTGCCCTTGATCTTGCTGCCCTGACCTTCGCAGCCAAACTGCATGAAGCGCTGTTTGCAGACCTGCTTGGCCGCCTCGCGTGCCGGCTTGAGCCAGTCACGCGGGTCGAACTTGTCCGGGTATTCCGCCATATATTTGCGCACCGCGCCGGTCATCGCCAGGCGCACGTCAGTGTCGATGTTGATTTTGCGCACCCCGAACTGGATCGCCTTCTGGATCTCCTCGACCGGCACGCCGTAGGTCTCCTTCATGTCGCCGCCATATTGACGGATGATGGCCAGCAGCTCCTGCGGCACCGACGACGAGCCATGCATGACGAGGTGGGTGTTGGGCAACCGGCGATGGATCTCCTTGATACGCTCGATCGCCAGGATATCGCCGGTAGGCTTGCGGGTGAACTTGTAGGCGCCATGGCTGGTGCCGATGGCGATGGCCAGCGCGTCGAGCTGGGTGCGGCGCACAAAGTCGGCCGCCTGTTCCGGGTCGGTCAACAATTGTTCGCGCGTCATAGTGGAATCGGTGCCATGGCCGTCCTCCTTGTCGCCACGCATGGTTTCCAGCGAACCCAGGCAGCCAAGTTCACCTTCGACCGTCACGCCGGTGGCATGTGCCATGTCGACCACCTTGCGGGTGACTTCGACGTTGTAGTCGTAGCTGGCAATGGTCTTGCCGTCAGCCTCGAGCGAGCCGTCCATCATGACCGAGCTGAATCCCAGGTCGATCGCACCCTTGCACACATCCGGGCTCTGCCCATGGTCCTGATGCATCACCAGCGGGATATGCGGATAGGACTCGACCGCTGCCGCGATCAGGTGCTTGATGAAGGCTTCGCCGGCGTATTTGCGCGCGCCCGCACTGGCCTGCAGGATGACCGGTGCGCCGACTTCGTCGGCAGCCGCCATCACGGCCTGCACCTGCTCCAGGTTGTTGACGTTGAAAGCTGGAATGCCGTAGCCATTGACGGCCGCGTGGTCCAGCAACTCACGCATCGAAACGAGTGCCATGGTAGTAGTCCCCCTGATAAAAAAGCGGTGGCGTACCCACTTGCCGACGCAGGCGTTGCGCGGTAACCGGTACGTAACCCGTCAAATTTTACTGCGCCCGGGCTCCGCACGGGCCCCCGTGCAACGAGGGAAGGCGGGCGGATAATCGCCCACAGTGAAAAAGCCCCCCCAAAATCCTGCTGCACCCACCACTTCACCGGTTGCCGAACCGCCGCATAACAGCGCCATGGTCCGTTCGGTGCTGTTGACATTATTGTTGTTCCTCGCCTTCGGCCTGTGGGACCTGCTGGCGATGGATCTGCCGATGGCACGCTGGTTCGGCACCAGCACCGGATTTCCGCTGCGCGACCACTGGTTGTGGTCCGACGTGCTGCACCAAGGAGCACGGCGCGTGGCATGGACAGTGCAGTTCGTATTGCTGCTGTCGGTATGGTGGCCCTTTGGCGTACTGCGCGTGCTCACGCGGCGCCAGCGGGTGCACATGTTTGTGGCGGCCATGTTGAGCCTGGTCGTGATCTCGACGCTCAAGAACATGAATGCCACCAGTTGCCCCTGGGATCTGGCCGAGTTCGGTGGCAACGCGATCTATGTCTCGCCTTGGGACTGGGGCCGGTCCGACGGTGGCGCGGGCAGATGTTTCCCGGCCGGCCACGCTTCGGCAGCACTGTGTTTTCTGCCGGGCTACTTCTGGCTGCGCGAGAAGGCGCCCCGCGCGGCCAGGAATTGGCTTGTGGTCACGCTGGCCGCCGGTTTCACGATCGGCCTGGCGCAGCAGATACGCGGCGCGCACTATCTGAGCCATACCCTGTGGACGGGGTGGTTGTGCTGGGTCGTGGCCGTCTTATCCCACGGCCTGCTGGAACACCGCAACTTGCGCCCGCCAGGGTTGCCCGCGCGCAAACCGCAGCATTGACCGGCCCCTGAGCAGCGCCAGCGCGCTGACAGTGTGACGCCAGGCGACCGGAGCCTCTCAGACCACCCGGCAGATCTTGAGCATGTTGGTGCCGCCCGGCGCACCCATCGGCTCGCCACAGGTGATCGCATAGACATCGCCGCTTTGCACGATGTTGCGCGACTTCAGGCCGTTCTCGGCATCAGTCAGCGCAGCGTCACGGTCCACGCTGTTGTCCATCAACAGTGGGCGTACGTTGCGGTACAAGGCCATCTTGCGTTGGGTCGCCACGCGCGGGGTGAGCGCATAAATCGGCACCTGGATCAGGTGGCGGCTCATCCACAATGCGGTCGACCCGCTGTCGGTCAGTGCGACGATCGCCTTGGCGCCCATGTGATAGGCGGTGAACAAGGCCCCCATGGCGATCGACTGGTCGATGCGGCCAAACGTCTTGCCCTGGAAATCGGCCTCGAAGTTGGCGATCTCGTGCGACTCGGCAGCATGGCAGATCTTGGCCATCTCGATCACCGTTTCCAGCGGGTATTTACCGGCCGCGGTTTCCGCCGACAACATCACCGCGTCGGTGCCGTCGAGCACCGCATTGGCCACATCACTGACCTCGGCACGCGTGGGCACCGGGTTGTTGATCATCGACTCCATCATCTGGGTCGCGGTGATCACCACCTTGTCGTGCTCCCGCGCCAGCTTGATCATGCGTTTTTGCAGCGCCGGAACCGCTGCGTTGCCGACCTCGACCGCGAGGTCGCCGCGCGCCACCATGATGCCGTCGCTGGCCAGCAGGATCTCGAGCAGCTTGGGTATGGCCTCGGCGCGCTCGATCTTGGCGATCAGGCCCGGGCGGTGGTCCGTGTCGGCTGCGGCAACGCTGCACAACTGGCGCGCCATTTCCATGTCGGTCGCATTCTTGGGGAAACTCACCGCGACGTAATCAGCCTTGAAGCCCATCGCGGTGCGGATATCGTCCATGTCCTTGGCGGTCAGCGCCGGCGCCGTAAGTCCGCCGCCCATCTTGTTGATGCCCTTGTTGTTGGACAACTCGCCACCGATCTTCACGGTGGTGTGTATCGCGTCGCCGCGCACCGCGCTGACCTTGATCTCGATCAGGCCGTCGTTGAGCAACAAAGTGTCGCCCACCTTGACTTCACGCGGCAACGACTTGTAATCCAGGCCCACCGCATCCACGTCACCGAGTTCGGTGCGCGCAGCGTCGAGCACGAAAGAGGCCCCGGCCACCAGCATCACCTTGCCCTCGGCAAACTTGCCGACCCGGATCTTCGGGCCCTGCAGGTCGGCCATGATCGCGACTTCGCGACCGGCCCGTTGTGCCGCTTCGCGCACCAGTTGCGCCCGGTTGATATGGTCCTGCGCAGTGCCGTGGCTGAAATTGAGCCGAACCACATTGACACCGGCGCGGATCATCTTTTCGAGCAGATCCGGGTCGCTGGAAGCGGGGCCGAGGGTGGCAACAATCTTGGTGGCGCGGCGAATAGCCATGGTGCAGTCTCCGTTATGTTCCGCGCGATTCTCCCATCGTTCCGGTTACCAACCGGTTACGTCGCGCCCGCCTGCGGCTGCCAGCCACCGCTGACGCCCCGCCGAACCCCAACCTAACCCTTGGCGCGACGTGCGAGTATCTCGAACGCGGGCAGCGTCTTGCCCTCGAGCACTTCCAGGAAAGCGCCACCGCCGGTGGAGATGTAGTCGATCTTGTCCGTGATGCCATATTTCGCAATCGCAGCGAGCGTGTCACCGCCACCGGCGATCGAGAACGCGTCGCTGTCGGCGATCGCCTTTGCGATGCGTTTGGTACCGCCCTCGAAGGACGGAAACTCGAACACCCCGACCGGGCCGTTCCACACGATGGTGCCCGCCGACTCCAGCTGTTCGGCCAACTGCTGGGCGGTCTGCGGACCGATGTCGAGGATCAGGTCGTCATCGAGCACGTCTGCGGCGGCCTTGACCGTAGCCTTGGCGTCAGCCTTGAACTCCTTCGCGGTCACCACGTCGATCGGGATCGGCACTGCCGCGCCACGCGCCGTCATGGCCAGGATCACCGCCTTGGCATCGTCCAGCAGGTCTGGCTCGGCCAGGCTCTTGCCGATCTTCAGCCCGGCTGCCAGCATGAAGGTGTTGGCGATGCCCCCACCGACGATAAGCTGGTCCACGTTGTCGGCCAGGGCCTTGAGGATCGTCAGTTTGGTCGACACCTTGGAGCCGGCAACGATCGCCACCAGCGGGCGTTTCGGATCTTTCAAAGCCTTGCTGATGGCGTCGATCTCCGCTGCCAGTAACGGGCCGGCACAAGCCACCGGCGCGTATTGCGCGATGCCGTAGGTGCTGGCTTCGGCCCGGTGCGCGGTGCCGAACGCATCGTGCACGAAGATGTCGCACAGCGCGGCCATCTTGCGCGCCAGCGATTCATTGTTTTTCTTCTCGCCCACATTGATGCGGCAGTTCTCCAGCATGACCAGCGCACCGCTCTGCAAGTCGCGCCCCTCGATTTGTACGCCATCGAGCCAGTTGGCCACCAGCGGAACCTCCCGCTCCAACAGTTCGCCGAGCCGTTTAGCCACCGGTGCGAGCGAGTCCCCCGGCGTGAAGCTGCCCTCGGAAGGACGCCCCAGGTGCGACGTCACCATGACGGCAGCGCCGGCCTCCAGCGCCATCGTGATACAGGCTACCGACGCGCGGATGCGCGTGTCCTCGGTGATTGCGCCCTTGTCGTCCTGCGGTACATTGAGATCGGCCCGGATAAAGACCCGTTTGCCAGCAACGTCCCCGCTGGCACACAAATCGGAGAAACGGATGAATTCCATCGTTCACACCTCCCAAAAGTAGATATACACAAATTGTAGGTTCGGCCCAGCGCGCAGGACCTTGCCACTCACCGACACGCTGCAAACCAGTCCAGTTCCCGCTGGTACAGCCCGGTCTGCACATCGAGCAGCCCCAGCATGGCGTGGAACAGGTTGTCGTGCGACAGAGGCGCCGCCGCGTTCTGGCGCAGGCACGCGGGACGCAGACTGAGCCGCGTCGCCATCGGCTCCGACACCCAGCTGAGCATGGGCACATGGGTCTGCGTGGCGGGGGCCAGCGCATACGGCAGGCCATGCAGGTACAGGTTGTTCTCGCCCAGCGATTCGCCATGGTCCGACACATACACCATGGCCGTGTCGTGCGCCCCGGTCGCGGCCTTCGCCGCCAGCCAATGCACCACACCGGCCACCACATGGTCGGTGTATGCCAGTGTGTTGTCATACGCGTTGACCAGTTCCTCGCGCGGGCAATCCTGCAGCACGTTGCTGGCGCACTCGGGCATGAACTTCTTGAATGCGGGTGGCGATCGACGGTAATAGGCCGGACCATGGCTGCCCATCTGGTGCAGCACCAGCACCACGCCGCGTGCGCGCCGCGCCGGGTCGAGTGCCGCGATGCGCTGGTCAAGATCCACCAGCAACACCTCGTCAAAGCATTCGCCGTCAGCGCACAGCCCAGGGGTCTTCTGCCCGAAGGTGTCCACATATGCGACCCGGTCGCACAGACCCTTGCAGCCGGACTGGTTGTCGATCCACAGCACCGCCAGCCCCGCGTGCTGCAACACGTCAAGCAGATTTTCGTGGGGCTGGCGCGATGCATCGTGTTCCGGTTTTTCGAGGTGCGAGAACATGCACGGCAGCGATGCCTGGGTGTTCGTGCCACAGGAACGCACCGCGCTGTAGTAGGTCAGCGCCGTGCCGCCAGCGGCAATTTGCTCCAGTTCGGGGTTCGTCTTGCGCGCGTAACCGCCAAGCGAAAAGTTCGCTGCCCGTGCCGTCTCGCCGATCACCAGCACCACCAGCGGCGTGCGTTGCGCACCGACATAAGTCGGACCCAGCGCGGCGTCCAGACCGATCGGCTGCATGACCCGGCTGGCATGCGGCAACCAGTCCGCCGCCAGCTTGCCGGTTGCATACAGCGTATTGATCGGGTTGACCAGGTAGCGCACCTGCTTGTGGTTGCGCATCAGCGAGGCCAGATCCTGGAACGACAACAAGGTCACCACCATCACCACCATCAGCGCCGCGACCGCACCGCCCAGGTTGCGCAGCAGCTGCGGCCACCAGCGGCGCAGCACGATCTGCTGGCGCAACAGCCACCAACCCGGCAGCACGGCAATGACCACGATGTTGAACAACAACGGCCAGGACAGCAGATCGCGTACCTCGCGCGCATCGGTATTGGCGACGTTGGCCATCATCGTCGCGTCGATCACTACCGCGTACTGCAGCATGAAGTAGCTGCTGGCCGCGGCGATGAGCAGCAAGAGCAACAGGACCGGCTTGAGCACGCGCTTCCAGGCCAGCAGGCTGAGCAGCATCGTGAGCGCCGCCACGATCCAGACGAAGATGCCGACCGCAAACAGGCCACCGCGCCCGCCGGCGAGTTCCGGCAAGGGCCAGACGGTGCGCCACAGCGGCATATTGCCTGCCAAAGCCAGCCAGCAGCTGACCAGCAGGATCAGGCTCGAAGGGCGCCATGCGCCCGGGCCTGGCTGCGCGCCGCGATCTGGGGTCCGCCCGTCACGCAAACGCTTCATCGAAAATACCTCTGGGTTCCCGTGCCGACATCGCCTGGCATTGCACCAATGGCGCGCGCCTGGCCCACAATGGTTGCAAGACCGTTCATACGCTGCACGCTACCAGCCCAGACCGAGATGCAGCGGCAGGTAGACCGCCATTCCCGCAACGATTGTGAAAAGGACATCCCGACGCCAGAAATAGGCGCCGGCGCCGACTACCGCAGCATAAAGGCGCGCATCCTGCCAGGTGCCGACTAACTGGCCCTGGACCGTCACCACCTCGGGCACCACGACGGCGGCCAGGGCGGCGATCGGCGCATACTGCAGCCCGCGCTGGGCCCAACGGGGCAGGCTCCAGGTGCGGTTGGAGAACAGGAAGAACCCGCGCGCCAGCACCGTCACCACGGCCAGTCCGAGGATGATCAGCACGGTATGCCAGTTGATGCCTGTCACTGGAGACCCTTCGCCCTGCGGGCTGCGGTGCGCGCTTGCTTGGGACGGCCCGGCGCTGCGCTCACGCTCGCACCTCATCGACCGACGGTGGACGCATTTTTTCGACCGTCAGGCACAGCAACACCGCCGCACCGATGGCCGCGATGATATTGAGCTTGAGCGGCAAGGCAATCGCCGCCACGCCCACAATGCCGGCAACCGTGGCCGAAAGGATGCGCAGCCGCGTCGTGGCCAGCGAGCACAGGATGCCCACCAGGCACAGGATGCCGGCGAAACCAAGACCCCAGGCCTGTGGAATAAAGTTGGCCAGGGCCACCCCCACCAGGCTCGAGCCAATCCAGGCACCCCAGTTCATCAGGTTGCTGCCGGCCAGGTAGGCCTGCTGCGCCAGCCGGCCCTGCGGCTCGTCGGCAGGGTCTGGATGGCGTCGCACAAAAAACACATAACTCAGGTCGGCCGTGAAATAACCGCTCATCACCCGCCGCCAGGCCGGCAAGTGGGAAAGGTAGTGGTGCAGATGCAGGCTGAAAACAACGAAGCGCAAATTGACGCAAAACCCGGTCGCCCAGATCACCCACAGTGGCGCGCCGGCCAGGATCAGCGGAATCGCCGCCAGTTGGGAGCTGCCGGCGAAAACCAGCACCGCCATCAACAGCGACTCGTACAGACCGATGCCGGACTTGACCATGGCCACGCCGGTCATCAAGCCCCAGGCCGCGATGCCAGGGGCCGGGCGCAGGAAATCGCGCACACCAGCGCGAAATTCCGGATGGCGGTAATGGGTGCGCAGAAAGAACATCAGCGCTGGTCGTCTAAGCCCAGCCGCACGCCTGGGGTCAGCGGCTGGCCACGCAGGAAATCGGCCACCGCCAGGCGCTTGCCACCGGCGCGTTGCAGTTCCAGCAGACACAGCACGCCCGTGCCACAGGCCACCGCAATGCCAGCGCCATCGGCCGTCAGCACCGTTCCCGGAGGATGCGTCCGGGGTTGCACCGGCGCACCAGTGTGCACCTGCGCGCGGCACAGTTTGAGCACGTCCGGACCGAGCGTGGTCCATGCGCCGGGGTTGGGGTCAAACGCCCGGATGCTCCGTTCGATCTGCGCGGCGCTAACGCTCCAGTCCACCCGCGCCTGCGATTTTTGCACCTTGTCGGCGTAGTTGACACCCTCGGTAGCCTGCTCCCGGGCCAGCAGGAAGCCCGAGGAGGCCAGCGCCAGCGCGCGCACGATCAGGTCGCCGCCGAGATCGGCCAACCGATCATGCAAAGCGCCAGTGGTTTCGGCCTGAGGGCCCTGGTGCTGTATCGGGATCGCCGCGCGCAACAACACTGCGCCGGTGTCGAGTCCCACGTCCATCTGCATGATGCAGATGCCGGTCTCGCTGTCACCGGCCTCAATGGCGCGGTGAATCGGGGCTGCGCCGCGCCAGCGTGGCAACAATGACGCGTGGATATTGAGGCAGCCCAGCGTGGCGGGGCCACCGGGTGCCGGCTGCGCCATCGTGTCGAGCACCCATTGCGGCAGGATCAGACCATACGCGGCTACGACCATACCATCAGCCCGGGCCGCCAGGATGGCTTGGCGCGCGGCCTCCGCGTCGTCCGCATACTTGCCGTCCAGGCGCAGGCTGCGCGGCTGGCATACGGCAATGCCCTGCGTATTTGCCACCCGCTTGACCGCCGAAGCCTGCAATTGCATGCCCCGACCCGCCGGCCGATCGGGCTGGGTCAGCACCAGTGCAATGTCATGGCCTGCGGCGGCCAGCCGCCGCAGCGCCACGGCGGCAAACTCCGGCGTACCGGCAAATATCAGCCTCAATCGCGCTCCTCGCGCAGCAACTTGCGCATCTTGGTCTTGATGCGGTTGCGCTTGAGCGGCGACAGGTATTCGACAAACACCTTGCCCAACAGGTGGTCCATCTCATGCTGGACACACACCGCCAGCATGCCCTGCGCCTCGATCGTGCGCGACACGCCGGAACCGTCCAGCGCAGTGACCCGCACCGCATCGAAGCGCTCGACGCCGTCGTAGATGCCGGGCACCGACAGGCAACCCTCCTCGTTCAGATGGCGCTCGGCACTGGTCCAGACGATCTGGGGGTTGATCAACACCAGCGGTTCGTCGCGCTGCTCGGAGACGTCGATCACAATCAGGCGTTCATGCACGTCCACCTGGGTCGCCGCCAGGCCGATGCCCTTGGCGTCGTACATGGTCTCCAGCATGTTGGTGATCAGCTCACGGATGCGTGCGTCGACCGCCTGCACCGGCTTGGCCACCTTATGCAGCTTGGGGTCGGGATAACAAAGAATGGGTAACAAAGACATGGATTCTCTTCAAAGATGTGGCTATTTTCGCTAATTTCGCGTAGGTTGGCGTCAGTGAACGAGAGAAAACGTTGCCCAATCAAGGACTTGAGCGCAAAATCGTGCGTAATTTATCAAGATTCACCCGACCCGGCACCTTTACCGTCCCGCAGGTCGGGCAGCCTTCAGGGGCAACCACAATGCAGCAAGCAATGACCACGAAATTGTCGATCAATTCCAAACTAGCGCTCACCATCGTGGGCGCGGCCATGGCTGGCTGGCTTTCAACGCCGGCCTGGGCCCAGAATTATCCGGTCACACCGGGTCAGCGTGCAACCGCCAACCAGGTGGCGCAGGCCGGTGTACCGATCAGCGAGATCTCCGCAAATGCGCCCGAAAGTTACCTAATCAAGGCCGGCGATACCTTGTGGGCCATTTCGGGCCTGTTTCTCAAGAGTCCGTGGCGCTGGCCCGAGTTGTGGGGCATGAACATCGACGACATCCGCAACCCGCACCTGATCTACCCCGGTCAACGGCTCGAACTGGTGCGCAAGGACGGCCGCGCCTCGCTGCGCATGGCGGGTAGTGGCGGCGACGACGCCATTCCCACCGAGACCATCCGCGTGTCGCCGCGCACCCGGTATGAGGTGCTCGACAACGGCCCGCTGCCCGCTCTCAAGGCGCACCTGATCGAGCCGTTCCTGGCCGAGCCGATCGTTGTGGACGTCGATGGCCTGTCCAATGCACCACGCATCGTCGCGGCGCAGGACAGCCGTGTGCTGCTGACCACGGGCGACCGCGCGTACGCACGGGGCCAAACTGGCAACCCGATGCTTGACGCCCCGGGCAAACAACAGGAGTTCCGCGTATTTCGCAATGCCACCCCACTGAAGGACCCGGGCACCGGTGAAGTGCTCGGGTACGAGGCGCAATACGTGGGCAAGGCCTTGCTCGCACGCAGCGAGACCTCCAGCGAAGTCCTGGACAAGGATGGCAAGGCCCGCTTGCAAATCACGCCGGCGACCATCGACATCATGTCGGCCAAGGAAGAAATACGGGTCGGCGACCGCCTGTTGCCCGAACCCCCACGTGAACTGCTGAGCTACACACCCCGCGCAGCCGCGCCCGACGTGGCAGGGCGCATCGTATCGGTCTATGGCAGCGCGGTCGTGAATGCAGCGCAGAACCAGGTGGTCGCGATCAACCTGGGCCAGCGCGACGGCATCGAGTCGGGGCAGGTCATGGCCATCCTCAAAGATGGCTCGCGCATCGTCGACAAGACCGACACCGCGCGTCCCATGATGAAACTGCCCGACGAGCGCAACGGTCTGCTGATGGTGTTTCGCACCTTCGAGCGCGTATCGTATGCGCTGGTACTGGACATCACATCGTCCGTCAATGTGGGAGACCGGCTGATCAGCCCACGCTGACACAGGGCCACACCGACCCGACCGGCCAAAGCGCCGGCGGCGTTGCGTTCGGTAGCACCTGACCCGGTCTTCGCCGTTCCCCACCCTTTGCATCATTCCGCCAGATGGACCGGACCGAACTAGCGCACTGGTTACGGTTGATGTTGACGCCCGGTGTCGGCAATGTCACGGCGCGCGTCTTGCTGACGCGCTTCGGACTACCCGAGTCGATCTTCGATCAGCCCGCCAGAGTACTGCGTGATCAGGTGGGTCAGACACTGGCCCTGTCCCTGGCACAGCTACCATCCGGCCTCGATGCGCAGGTGCAGACAACCTGGGACTGGTTGCACGGCGCGACGGCGCCCGGCCTCGCCAAGGCGGTACTCACGCTGGCCGACCCGCGTTACCCACCGTCTCTGCTGGCCACCGAAGACCCGCCGTTGCTGCTGTATGCGCACGGCGCCTCCCGATGGCTCACCGCCGCGACTGGCAGTGGCGGCGGACTGGGCCTGGACCAGTGTGTGGCCATTGTCGGCAGTCGCAACCCCACACCGCAAGGCGCAACCAACGCGCGGCAGTTCGCCGCCGCGCTGGCGCAATCGGGCCTGACCGTGGTGTCCGGCCTCGCATTGGGTATTGACGGTGCGGCCCATGGTGGCGCTTTGGAGGCTGCCGCGGCCGACGCACTCCGGCCGGTGACCGTGGCCGTGGTCGGAACCGGGCTTGACCGTGTCTACCCGAAACGCCACCTGGAACTGGCGCGGCGTATCGCAGAGCATGGGTTGATACTCAGCGAGTACCCGATCGGAACACCACCGATGGCGGCGAACTTTCCGCGCCGCAACCGCATCATCTCGGCTCTGGCGCATGGCACGCTCGTGGTCGAGGCGGCGCTGCAGTCAGGCTCGCTGATCACGGCACGTCTGGCCGCCGAGCAGGGCAAGGAGGTGTTTGCGATACCGGGCTCCATCCATTCGCCCCAGTCGCGCGGCTGTCACGCGCTGATTCGCCAGGGGGCCAAACTGGTCGAGTGCGCCCAGGACGTGCTGGAGGAGTTGCCATGGCGCACCGGGATGCCCGGGGCACAGCCATCCGTTGCCCAGACGCCAACGACCGCGCCAGCGCAAACTCGGCCCCGGTCGCATGTGCCATCGACCGGTCCGGGCCTGGATGGCATCGACGCAGAACTGATACCGGCGCTGGGTTTCGACCCGGTCAGCCTGGATGCGCTACAGGCCAGAACGGGGCTGGACACGGCGCGGTTGCAGGCGCAACTAATGGCGCTGGAATTGGCTGGAATGGTCGCCCGGCTACCCGGCGGACGGTTCCAGCGACTGGCCTCGGCCTGAAGGACAGCATCGCGGCAACAGGGCGACATGGCAGCCCGCAACGGTGGCTCCCGGGTTGTGCGCTATATTGGGTCCATGTTTGAAGTGCTTGTTTTTGTCTATGAGCATTACTGGCGTGGCGATGCCTGCCCCCAGTTGAGTCAGCTCGAGCGCAAGCTCCATGCGGTCGGTTTCGAGACGCAGGAGATCAAGGATGCGCTGCAGTGGCTTGGCGGATTGCACCAGGCCACGCGCAATACCCAACGACCCGAAATGCATGTTCCGGGGGCACTGGCGCCTGTCCGGCCGGTTATGGTCGATACGCTGGTCGACGCGTCGACGAGCATGCGGGTGTTCTCGTTCGCAGAGCAGAACCGGCTTGGCGCCGAGTGCCTGGGTTTCATCCGGTTTCTCGAATCGGCCGGCGCGCTCCCGCCCCACATGCGCGAAATCGTTGTCGACCGTGCGATGGCCTGCGGGTCGGAGGACCTCAGCCTGGAAGACCTCAAGATCATCGTGCTGATGGTCTACTGGAGTTTCGGCGAAGAACCTGACGCACTGGTGCTCGACGAGCTGTGCGACGATTCGCGCGATCGGGTCGCACACTGACGCCAGCGCTCGCCAGCATGGCCGGCCATCAACCCAGCAGGCGTTCCGGATTGGCCTCGAGCTTGGCCAACGCGTCGCGCGTGGCACGCACTGTCAACGCTTCCTCTTCCTGAGGCAACAACAACCCCGCTTGCAGGTAGGCGGCCAACCGGCCGGCCTGGATCAGGTAGCTGTGGCCGGCGGCCGACGCGAACAGGTTGAGCTGCTTGCGGTCGCTGCGCCAGGCAAACTGCACCTTGGTCATGCCGCCATTGTGATCGAGCATGAACCACGTACCCAGTTCCAGCTCGTTCGCCCAGGCCAGCATCGCATTGCTGGGTTTGGATCCCCCGTTGGCCACCACGTCGATGGTCGCCGGATCGATGCCCAGCATCAACTCGATGCTCTCGGCATCGAGCGGCAGGTCACCCATGCCGTCTTCGCTGACGAAATCTTCCAGATTGGCCAGCCGTTTGGCCAGCGCTTCGATCTGCGCGGCCGGAATGGCGTCGGTCTTTGACAGGAACGCATCCGCCAGCATATCGCTGACGGTCTTGATATGGATGTCCTGCTGACTCGGCGCCATGCCCAGCAGGGTCATGCCCGACCGCAAGCGTTGCAGCAACTTGGGCAGGTTCTGGATCACACGTGCGCGGTCGGCGCGATCGGGCTTGGCGCTGGCGGCCCAGACCAGATCGGAAGAGGTCTGCTTGAACTCCAGCGTTTCCGCATGTTGCGGACCTTTGCGCACCGCCGCCACCGCCAGCACTTCGGCCCACACCTTGAACAGGTAGGTGCGGATTTCGTCGCGCACCGGAATGTCCTTGAGCATGTTGCGCATTTCGATCGTGTACTGGATCGTCAGCGTTTCCTTCTGCTCCACCTGCTGCGCCACGCTGGCGATCTTCTGTGTCGCACCACTGCCGGCCAGGAACTTCTGCACAAACTTCTGGAACTCGGCGTAGACGAGTTCATAGACACGTTTTCCGGTCTCAGGGTACTGCTCGATCACCTGCACAACGCGCTTGACTTCCTTTTCGAGCGGACCACCCTGGATGCCGCTGGCATCAAACCCCATCACGCATGAACCCATGCGGTCAATCAACTGGCGCGCCGGATGATTGACGGTACCGAAGAAATCCGGTTCTGCCAGCGCCACCCGTAACACCGGCATCTGCAGCCGGGAAAACCAGACGCGAATCGCCGGGGGTATGCGGTCTTCCTGCAAGATGGCCTGGAACATCAGAGCCACGATCTCGATCGTGGCTTTCTCACCCTTGCTTTCAGCCTTGGTCTTGAGCTCGGCTGTCTGCAACCGCAGACGCCCGGCCACCTGCGCTACGACGGACGGGCTGTAGTCCTCGAACAAGGTCACCGACTCACCATGCGGCTGGGCGCCAGCAACACCGCGTGGCGCCAGCGCCGCAGCCAGTGCCGGTGACGCGATCTGATAGGACGTGGCGTCGAAATCGGGGCCAACCCGTCCCACCAGTAATCGCTTGAGCTGACCGAGCACGCCCTGCGCACGGAAACGCGCCCGTGCCAACGGTGTGGCGGCGGTCATCATGCGGGTCTCGTCCTGCGCCATTTCGTTGTCGTCCCCGCTCGGACGGGCCCCGCTGGCGGGCACAAATCCTTGCGGCCCACTGTGTTCGCGCGCGCCTTGCCCGTAGCTGCTGTTGCGCGCTGAATCCGTGCGGTATCCACTGCTGGGAATCGAATCGGGCCCCCTGTGGGCGCCGGTGCTCGGACGCTCACTGTGCGGCGCCATGTCACTGGCAAGTCTTGTGCTCGGAAATGCCCGACCCTGGGAGGACTGGGGCGCCGCGCGCTTGACCCGGTCCTTGAGATTGATGGTCGGCATGACACCTTTTTCGATCAGTGTGCGGTTGGCCTTCTGGTAGGCCTGCTTGAGGCGCTCGGACATCAGGCTCTGCACGGCATCGTTGACCAGAGGCCAACTGCCATTGGGCATGCCGCTGGCCGCCCATTCCTCGACCAGTTTGAGGACCAGCACATCCGGGCGGAGGATGTCGTGCCGGTCGAGCTCATCCGAGTCTTCGAGATAGCGGATACGCAGGCGCAGGTCGTCGAGTTCGGAGCTGACCTTATCCATGACCCGCAGTACCAACCGCGACGCCAGGATCTTGTTTTCGACTACGTCCGTGCCCACCAGCGACAGGCCACCCATATCGAATGACAACTCCTTTGGCGTCTCGACCGGTGGCGCGAGGGATTCCTGCCAGGCCCGAGCAGTGGCGTCAAGCCAGTTGATCTTGTTGCGCTGATAAAAGGTCCAAGCGTCCCGACGGACCTGCATATCGCGTGAGGATGCCGCCTCGTCCATCAGGGCCCGCAACCGCTCGTGCACAGCAGACACGACTTCGGCCATCGTCTTCACTGCATCCGTAACGAACTGTTGTCGTATGTCACCCGCCAGACGTTGGCGTTGACTGGAAAAAGACGCAGTGACCATGGAGTCAGCGCCCGATCAAACGGTCGCCCCAGCGTTCGGATCGTTGGGATCGTTGGGATCACCGCCTTTTTGCGGACCTGACTTGACCATATCTTCGCGCTTGATGCCCAGCCACATGGCAATGGCCGCACCCACGAACACCGACGAGTAAATGCCGAAACAAATACCGATGGTGAGCGCCAACGCGAAGTAGAACAGCGTGGGACCTCCGAAAAGCAGCATAGACAAAACCATGATCTGGGTGGAACCGTGGGTGATGATAGTACGACTGATTGTGGACGTAATCGCGTTGTCGATGATCTCGACTGTATTCATCTTGCGATATCGGCGGAAATTCTCGCGGATCCGGTCAAAGATGACGACCGACTCATTGACAGAATAACCCAGCACCGCCAGCACCGCCGCCAACACCGCCAATGAGAACTCCCATTGGAAGAACGCGAAGAAGCCCAGAATGATGATCACGTCGTGCAGATTGGCGACGATCGCGGCCACGGCAAACTTCCACTCGAAGCGCACGGCGAGATAGATCATGATACCCACCACCACCATGGCCAGTGCCTTCAGACCGTCGGTGACCAGTTCCTCTCCGACCTGCGGCCCGACAAACTCCTGGCGCCGCAAAGTCGCACCGGGGTCCACCTGTTTGAGCGCGGCAAAGGCGACTTCGCTTTGTTGCGCAGAACTGACACCCTGCAGTGCCGGCAGCCGGATGATGACGTCTTGCGCCGTGCCGAAATTCTGCACCTGGATGTCGGTATAGCCGAGCCCGGCGATGACCGAGCGCACCTTGGGCACATCAGCGGGCTGGGAATACCCGACCTCCATGACGGTGCCACCGGTGAACTCGACCGACAGGTGCAGCCCGCGGCTGAACAGGAAGAACACCGCCAGAGCGAAGGTGGCGAGCGACACCGCATTGAGCGTCAGTGCATGGCGCATGAACGGAATGTCACGGCGAAATTTGAAAAACTCCATGGCGTTAGCCCCCCTGCCCTGATCGGGCCACGTCCGAACCACCCTCGGCACGCCATACGGTACCGATCGACACGCTCTTGAGCTTCTTGACCCGGCCATACCAGAAGTTAACCAGACCGCGCGAGAAGAAGACCGCCGAGAACATGCTGGTCAGGATACCGATGCAGTGCACGACCGCGAATCCGCGCACCGGTCCGGAGCCAAACGTCAGCAGCGCGACACCGGCGATCAGCGTGGTGACGTTGGAGTCGAAAATCGTGCCCCAGGCGCGCTCATAACCGGCGTTGATGGCGGCCTGCGGCGAAGCGCCGCCGCGCAGTTCCTCGCGCACCCGCTCGTTGATCAGCACGTTGGAGTCGATCGCCATGCCCAGCGCAAGCGCCATGGCCGCCATGCCCGGCAGGGTCAGTGTGGCCTGCAGCATGGACAACACCGACACCAGCAGTAGCAGGTTGAAGCCCAGCGCCACGGCGGAGAACACGCCGAACATCATGTAATAGACGCACATGAAGGCGACGATCACCAGAAAACCCCAGGTGACGCTGTCGAAACCCTTGGCGATGTTCTCTGCACCCAGGCTTGGGCCGATGGTGCGCTCCTCGATGATCTCCATCGGCGCTGCCAGCGACCCAGCGCGCAGCAGCAGCGCTGTGTCGTGGGCTTCGGTGGTGGTCATGCGGCCTGAAATCTGCACCCGTCCGCCCCCGATTTCGGAGCGGATGACTGGCGCAGTGACGACCTCGCCCTTGCCCTTCTCGAACAACAGGATCGCCATGCGTTTGCCGATGTTTTCGCGCGTCACATCGCGAAAGATGCGCGAACCCTTGGCGTCCAGCGACAGGTGCACCGCCGCCTCCTGCGTCTGGTTGTCGAATCCGGGCTGCGCGTCAGTCAGGTTCTCACCGGTCAACATCACCTGCTTGCGCACGATGACCGGTCGGTTGTTGCGTTCGAGAAAACGCTCGGAGCCGAACGGTACCGGGCCGGTACCGGCCTCGGCCGCCTGGCCTTCGGGGGTCTCGTCCACCAGGCGCACTTCCAGCGTGGCCGTGCGGCCCAGAATGTCCTTGGCCTTGGCGGTGTCCTGCACACCGGGTAGTTGGACCACGATACGGTCCGTGCCCTGCTGCTGGATTACCGGCTCGGCGACGCCGAGTTCGTTGATCCGGTTGTGCAGCGTGACCATGTTCTGCTTGAGCGCCTGCGCCTGGATCAAACGGGCCGCATCTTCCTTGATACGCGCAGTGAGCTTGAACTCGTTGCCTTCGGGCGCATCGACGCTCTGCAAATCAGTGAACTGGTCGGCGATCAGCAACTTGGCTGCATTGAGCGTTGCCGCATCGCGGAACAGCACCTCGATAGCCTGCCCATTGCGGTTGATGCCACTGTGGCGAATGCTCTTCTCGCGCAAGGCGGTACGCAGATCACCCGACAGCGATTCGACCTTGCGCGTCAGGGCCGCCTGCATGTCCACCTGCAACATGAAATGCACGCCGCCGCGCAGATCCAGGCCCAGATACATGGGCGCCGCGCCCACAGCCGACAACCAGGCCGGCGAGCGTGACAGCAGGTTCAGCGCGACCACATAGGGCGGATCCGTCGGATCGGGCACCAGCGCCTTTTGAATGGCGTCCTTGGCCCGGAGTTGTTCGTCGCCGGCGCTCAGGCGCACCTTGATCGAGTTGCCATCGAACGCAATCGCCGCCGGCGTGATGCCTGCCACCTTGAGCGCGTCCTCCACCCGACGCTGGGTACCGCTGTCGACCTTGACGGTGGCCTTGCTGGACGACACCTGCACCGCAGGCGCCTCGCCAAAAAAGTTGGGTAAGGTATACAACGCCCCCACCAACAGCGCGATCACGATGATCACGTATTTCCAGACCGGGTATCGGTTCATGATGTGCTTCTCGCGGACGACGGTGCCGCGCAGTCACGGCCAGGGGTGGCCGGATGGGTTGTTTACTTGATCGTGCCTTTTGGCAGCACTTGGATCACGGCGGAACGCTGGACTTGCACTTCGACGCCGTTCGAGATCTCGACGCCCAGGTAGCTGTCGCCCAGCTTGGTGACCTTGCCCAGAACACCACCAGTGGTCGCGACTTCGTCGCCCTTCGCCAGCGCCTCCACCATGGCCCGGTGCTCCTTTTGCTTCTTCATCTGGGGACGAATCATGACAAAATAAAGCACGACGAACATCAACACCAGCGGCAGCATGCTCATCAGTGAGGACTGCATGTCTCCACCAGTGGCGGCAGGGGCGGTTTGGGCGAATGCGGAAGAAATAAACACGGGCAGCTCCAGAATCAACTGTGGTTGGGTCTGCCAGGCGGCGCAATCACCATTGGCAGACAACCCGGCATTGTATGCGGCGCTTTCGGTGGCGCGGCGCGAGGGGTTGTTGAGGGCGTCAAGCGAGCATCCACAACCAGAATTGCAACATGCAGCAAACACAAGACCACGAACACGACCATTCCCATCTCGACCCAATGGACCTGCGGGTGCGGGCGCTGGAGACGCTGCTGACACGCAAGGGGTACGTCGACCCTGGCGCGCTGGACCGCATCATCGAGACCTATGAGACAAAGATCGGCCCGCACAATGGCGCCGCCGTCGTGGCCCGCTCGTGGGTTGACGCCGTTTTCCGCGATTGGCTGATGCAGGACGCCACAGCCGCCATCGCGTCAATGGGTTACGGCGGGCGTCAGGGCGAACACATGGTGGCCGTGGCCAACACCCATGACGAACACAACATGATTGTTTGCACCTTGTGCAGCTGTTACCCCTGGCCGGTGCTTGGCCTGCCACCGGTCTGGTACAAGAGTGCGCCCTACCGGTCCAAGGCAGTGCTCGATCCGCGCGGCGTGCTTGCCGACTTCGGCGTGCAGCTGCCAGCATCCACCGCGATCCGGGTCTGGGACTCGACAGCGGAACTGCGTTACCTGGTCATTCCGATGATGCCCGCAGCCGCAAGCGGACTGACCGAACAGCAACTGGCAGCGCTGGTCACCCGTGACGCGATGATCGGTACCGGGCTGGCGCTGGAGCCGGCAGCCGTGGCCGCCACCAGCTGACACGTAAGCAGGAAACGACCATGAATGGCGTACACGACATGGGCGGCATGCAGGGCTACGGCCCGGTCATGCCTGAAGCGAACGAACCACTGTTTCATGGCGAATGGGAAAAACGCGCATTGGCGCTGACGCTGGCAATGGGCGCGGCCGGGCAGTGGAACATCGACCTGAGCCGCGCGGTACGCGAATCCCTGCCACCGGCGGTCTACCTGGGCAGCAGTTACTACGCAATCTGGCTGCGCGCCCTGGAGCAACTGATGCGTGAACGTGCGCTGGTCACGGCCGACGAACTGGCGTCCGGCGTGATGGCGACACCCCCCGCGCCCGTGGCCCGGGTGCTGCAGGCGGCCGACGTGGACGCTGCGCTGGCCCGTGGCTCGAGCACCACCCGTCCGCCACCGGCTAAGGCAGGATTCGCGCTGGGCATGCGGGTACGGGCACGCAACATGCACCCGGCAGGCCATACCCGGTTGCCGCAGTATGTGCGCGGGCATGTCGGCACGATCGCGCGGGTCCATGGAGCCCATGTGTTCGCCGACGCCCACGCCAGCCGGCCGCTGCCGCCTTTCCTCGAGCAACCCGAGTGGCTCTACACCGTGGTGTTCGCGGCCCAGGAGCTGTGGGGACCCGAAGCCGACCCCACCTTACAGGTCAGTGTCGACGCCTGGGAACCGTATCTGGAGCGCACGGCATGAGCGCGCTGCACATGACACTGGCCGAGGTAGCCGCCGCCTGCGCCGCCGATGGCGCCGGACTGCCGATGCCGCCAAGCCCGGGTGGCGAACGGCATTTCAGCGAACCCTGGCAGGCCCATGCTTTTGCATTGACGCTACTGCTGCACCAGAAAGGTGTGTTCAGCTGGGTCGAATGGGCTGAGACCCTGGCCGCACGCATCCTGCAGGCCCAGGCTGGCGGCGACCCGGACGACGGCAGCGGTTATTACCGCCACTGGATGGATGCGCTGGAGCAGTTGATGATTTCGCGGAGGATTGCTAGCACCGAGCAACTGCATGCGCTCGAACACGCGTGGGCAGATGCCGCCGCACACACGCCGCATGGGCAGCCCATCGTGCTGCCGCCGCAGGCGGACGACATCCCCACCCGCTGACGGGTGCAACCTGCCGTTTACCGTTTGTAGGTTCAAACGCTGAAATGGCGTCGCAGCCCGACAAACCCCAGTTGAAAAACCTGTTGCGCGCGCACCTGCATCTCTTCGGGATGCGCAGTGTCGAACCAGGCATCCCAGCGCACGCTGCAACGCTCCGGCGCGCTGTCCTGCTGCTCGCCGCCTTGCGCGAAGACCACGATATCGGCGCGGTAATTCCATACCGGAATCCGCATCGGCTGCGGCGTCGCGACGATGCGGTATTGCAGCTTCATGTCGGCGTCAGACAAGCCGGTGAGCTGATGCGTCCAGGTGCCACCGTCATCGAACACCAACACCCGGCGGCAGCCGACACGGTCGGCCGGCCCGTCCTCGATACGGGACTGCCGCACGGAAGCGTTCCAGGCCGCCATGGCGTCGAAATCGCGGATCAAGCCCCAGACGCGTTCGACGCTCACCGGCAATGCCGTGTCCAGCGTCACCGCGACGGCGATGGAATCGATTGGAAGTACCATCTTGGCAATAGGATTGAGATAGATCGTCAAAGTGCACGCCGCGTGCGGGCACATCATGCTTTTTTACCATACCGGGAGCCCATCATGAAAAATCGAGTCAAACCCTTTGTCGTGGCCCTGCTGGGGTCGGGGTGCCTGAGCCTGGCCGCGCACGCCGCCGAACTGCGTTTTAATAATCCGCTACCGGAGTCGCGCCCGGAAACCCGCGAGCTGATGAAATTTGCCGAGGACGTCGGCAAGAACAGCGCCGGCGCAGTGACTATCAAGATGCACAACGGCGGATCGCTGGGCATCAAGGATGCTGATGTGCTCCAGGTCCTGCCCAAGGGGGCGATCGACATGAGCCTGATCTGGTCCAACTATGTCTCGCGCGATGCGCCAGCACTCGGCCTGACGTTGGTTCAAGGCGCCATTGGCAACGTAGACGAACTCCAGCGCGCGCTGCCGGTGGTGCGCCAGATCTACGACGACGAACTCAAGGACTGGGGTATTACCGCCGTCGGCTACATGGCGATCCCGATGCTGGAGGCGTCCATCTTTTGTCGCGACCAGCCGGTCAAGACGCTGGCCGACCTGAAGACCCGCAAGCTGCGCGTCTGGGCCAAGGAGCAGGTAGCCGCATTCCGGCGCCTGGGTATCGCAGCGCAGATCATCGGGCAGGCGGACATGTATGTCGCGATGAAAACCGGCGTCGTCGATTGCGCGGTCTACCCGGCGCTGTATGCGCATACCGTGAACATGCATGAAGTCGCCAAGTACGGCGCGTTTCTGTACCCCATGCCGTCGGCTCCCTATGCCCTGGGCATCGCGACCACCAAGTGGAACGCGCTGCCGCCGGCCCAGCGCACGGCCATCAGCAAGGCCGCCGATGACACCTGGAAACGCACCAACGAATATTCTGCCGATCACCAGCGCGAACTCGCAGCACGCGACGAACTGAAGAAAAAGGGTCTGACCTGGCTGGGCGATTTCCCCGATGCCGACCGCAAGCAGTTTCTCGACGCGATGTCGGCCACCTGGGCCGACCTGTCGGTAGAGGCCGGCGGCAAGGCGCCCTCCTATCGCGAGCGGGTACTCAAGTCCATGGGCCGCTGACCATCGCCCCTTGGCCGGACCGACAAATTGGTTACCGCAATCGCCAGACAACTGGAGCAGGCGCTGGTCTTGATGGCGCGGCTGTGTGCCTGGCTGGCCGCCTCGTCGCTGTTCCTGATCGTGGGCACCATCGTCGTCAGCGTCGTGATGCGCCGGTTGGCGGGGTCGCCGATGTACTACACCGAGGAGTTGGTCGGCCTGCTGCTCAGCACCTCCTTGTTCCTGGCCTTGCCGATGGTCACGGTGCAATCCAGCCATGTACGGGTCACATTCCTGGCCAGCCTCCTGCCCGAACGCGGCAAGGTGGCGCTGTCCGTATTTGCCGCCCTCGTCATGTTGGCCTTTTGCGGCTGGTTCCTGTTGGACGCCATCCCCTGGCTCGCGTTCGCCATCCAGCGCAACATCAAGTCCGAGGCTGCCAGTTTGCTGCTGGGGCCGTGGATGGCGGTGCTGCCTGTGTCGATTGCCTTGTGCGCTTTGCTGGTGTTGGTGCGTACGGTCACAGGCAGCGATAACGCGTCGGTCAATCAGGATGACCATGCCCTGTAACGCACGCCACCGACCACAAGGCAAAGATCCGCAACCATGTTCCTGACGGCCTTCGGCTCCCTGCTGGTGTTGACTGCGGCCAGCGGCGCGGCGCTGGGGGCCGCGCTGGGCCTGACCGGCCTTTTGTTGCTGCATTTTTTTGCCAACGGTGCGACCTCGCTGGCCGTCAATGCAATCTGGAACGTGTTCAACTCGTTCACGCTCAGCGCCATCCCGCTGTTCATCCTGCTGGGGGAAATCCTGCTGCACAGCGGCATCAGCCAGCGTGCCTACACCGCTTTCAAGCCGGTGTTTGCCCGTGTACCGGGTGGCTTGCTGCACACCAACATCGCCGTATGTTCGTTGTTTGGCGCAGTCAGTGGTTCGAGCCTGTCGACCGCCGCCGCGGTCGGCTCGGTGGCCTATCCGGAAATGGTCAAGCGCGGCTATGACAAGGCGGCGGTGGTGGGCAGCCTGGCCGGCGGCGGCACGCTGGGCCTGCTTATTCCGCCCAGCCTGTCATTCCTGATCTATGGCGCATTGACCGAAACGTCCATCGGGCGGCTCTTCATCTCCGGCATCGCGCCCGGCTTGATGGTGGCCGCCCTGTTCATGGGTTACATCCTGTTCGCCTGCCTGCGCAATCCGGCGCTGTACCCCAAAGACGACACACACACGCCGCTGCCGGCGATCCTGATCGGCATGTTGCAGATCTGGCCGGTGATGGCACTGATCTTCGCGATCATCGGCAGCATCGTATTCGGTTTTGCGACCCCCACCGAATCGGCAGGGGTCGGGGTCGTCGTGGCGGCCGTCATCGCCTTTGTGTGGGGTGACCTCACGCCGCGCAAGCTCACGCAGAGCGTCATGCGCTCGGTACTGCTGTTCTCGTCTATCGGTTTCGTGGTGCTGGGCGCAACCGTGCTGAGCCAATCCGCCAGCGTGCTCGGTGTGCCGCAAGCGCTGCTGGAGACGGTGCTTGCGGGCGGGCTGGACAAATACACGGTGCTGCTGATCGTGGTCATCGTCTACCTGGTATTGGGCTGCTTTTTCGACGGGTTGTCGTTGATGGTGATGACGCTGCCGATCGTGTTTCCGCTGTTGACCCAGCTCGGGTTCGACCCGATCTGGCTCGGTGTGATCATTACCATCCTGATCGAGATCGGCCAGGTGACGCCACCGGTCGGACTGAACCTCTCGGTGCTCACCGTGCTCACCAAGGGCGAGGTGTCGCTGGGCCAAACGGCGCTGGCTGCGGCGCCGTATTGGTTCATGCTGCTGCTGGCGGTTGGTATTTTGACGCTGTTTCCATCGATCGCAACCTTCCTTCCTGATCTGCTGATGTGACGCCACGGCGACCGACACACCACGATCGATATCCTCCTGTCCACCTCTGAACGAATCTCGAAGGCTTGCACATGCACGTGAAGATCAAACCCAAAACCTACGGTCCGCTGACCGTCCAGTCAGCCGACGCCAGCACCCTGACATTCGAGACGGAAGCCGGCCACCGCGCGCAGGCGGCGTTGGCGCCGGCCGCGAATGCGATGTCCCCCTCGGACCTGATACTGGCGGCGCTGGCCAACTGCATCGCGATCTCGATGCGCATGGCGGCCCAGCAGATGGCATTGGAACTCGGCGCGCTGGACGCCTCGGCAACGGCGACCAAGGCCACCGACCTGCCGAACCGGTTCGGACGCTTCGATGTCATAGTGCGAACCTCGATGGCGGTCGAGCCTGCCCGGCACGAGGAGTTACTGCGGCGCACCAAGGACATCTGCACGGTCAGCAACACGCTGGGCGCTGAAGTGGCGTTGCGGCTCAATCACTGACACGCCGAACCACAACTCCACGACGGAATCAGCCCCACGACCACATTCACCGACCTCATGGCCTTTCAGCGCGACACCGAGGCGCTGGCGCAGATCGCAGGCCGCCTGGGCTGGGACCAGGAAACCATGATGCCGCGCGGCGCGGCGGCACAACGCGGCGACGAGACGGCGGCGATCGAATCGGTACTGCATGCGCTGCGCACCGACTCTGAGCGCCGCCGGCCCGGCAAGTGCTGCTCGCAACGCGGGATCGGTGCCCCGCGCGCAGCGTCTGTCAGCCGCCGACAGCCTGCTTGGCGGTCGGCGCAGTCGCCACGGGTGTGCGCCACTGCTGCATCAGCGCCTGCCACTGCTGTCGCGCCGCCACCAGGTTGCGATCCTTCACATGGCCGTAACCCTTGATTTTCTCGGGGATACGCGCGATCTCTACAGCCGTCGCGTGGTTGCCGGCTGTGAGCCGGCCCAGCACCTCGTCGATGCTGGCACGGTATTCGCCGATAAGCGCACGTTCGGACTTGCGTTCATCGCTGCGGCCGAACACGTCCAGCGCCGTGCCACGCAGACCCTTGAGCTTGGCCAGATAGCGAAACCCGGTCAGCATCGCCGGGCCAAATTTCTTCTTCTGCAATTCGCCCTTGTCATTGCGCTTGGCCAGTAACGGCGGGGCAAGATGGTAGTTGAGCGTGAAGTCACCCTCGAACATGGCGTTGACGCGCTCCAGGAATCGGGTGTCGGTATGCAACCGCGCGACCTCGTATTCGTCTTTGTAGGCCATCAGCTTGAATAGATACCGCGCAACACTTTCGGTCAGCAGTGTCTTGTCCAACGCGCTTTCGGCATCGCGTACCTTGTGGACGAAGGTCTGGTATTGCGCGGCATAGGCTGCATCCTGATAGTCGGTCAGGAACGCGACCCGGCGCGCGACGATGTCATCGAGCGTCTCGCGCTTCTTGAACTGCAGCACCTGCGCTGGTGTGAGCAGCTTTTCGACACTGGCCCAGTCGTGCGCGGCGCGGCGGCCCCACTCGAAGGCCGCCTTGTTGTTGTCAATCTGCACCGCGTTGAGTTCGATGGCGCGGATCAGGGAAGCACGGTTCAGCGGGATCCAGCCCTTTTGCCAAGCGTAACCCATCATCATCGGGTTGGTATAGATGCTGTCGCCCATCAGCTTGGTGGCGGCGGCATCGGCGTTGAACGCGCCCACGCTGTCAATGCCTACCGCCTCGACGATCTCCGCTGCGCAGGCATCCGAGGGGTTCTGCCAGTTACCGTCCTTGACGAAAGCGGCCGTTGGCGTGCTGTGCGTGTTGAGCGCCACATGGGTACGGCCCTCGCGCATGCGCAACATGGTTTCCTTGCCTGCGGTCACCAGCGGGTCGCAGCCAAGAATCAGATCGGCCGCAGCCATGCTCACGCGCGTGGTGCGGATGTCCTGCTGGCGCTCGCCGATCAGCACATGGCTCCAGGTGGCGCCGCCTTTTTGCGCCAGCCCTGCGGCGTCCTGCGTGACGATGCCCTTGCCTTCGATATGCGCCGCCATGCCCAGCAACTGGCCAATGGTAATGACGCCGGTACCGCCGACACCGGCCACGATGATGCCCCAGACCTGGCCGATCGCTGCGTCCAGCACGATCGGGGTCGGCTCGGGCAAGGGGCCCATCTCGAACGGTGACAACGCCTTGTCCTTGGCCTTCTTCTTCAGCTGCCCGCCTTCGACGGTGATGAAGCTCGGGCAGAAACCCTTGAGACAGGACGTGTCCTTGTTGCAGGTCGACTGGTTGATCTGGCGCTTGCGGCCGAATTCGGTCTCCAGCGGCTCGACGCTCATGCAATTGGACTGCACGCCGCAGTCGCCACAACCCTCGCACACCAGCTCGTTGATAACCACGCGCGTGGCCGGATCGACCATCGTGCCGCGCTTGCGCCGGCGCCGCTTCTCGGTAGCGCAGGTCTGGTCGTAGATGATGACGGTCGTGCCCTTGATCTCGCGGAACTCGCGTTGCACCGCGTCCAGCCTGTCGCGGTGCAACACCGCCACGCCGTCGACCAGCTTCACACCATCGTATTTCTCGGGTTCGTCGGTCACGACGACGATTTTCACCGCACCTTCGGCGCGCATGGATTGTGCGATCTGCGTGACCGAATGCCCCTCGGCGCGTTCGCCGATCTGTTGACCGCCGGTCATCGCCACCGCATCGTTGTACAGAATTTTGTAGGTAATGTTGACGCCCGCGGCAATGCTCTGACGCACCGCCAGCAGACCGCTATGGAAATAGGTGCCGTCGCCCAGGTTGGCGAACATGTGCTTGTCGGTGCTGAACGGCTCCTGGCCGACCCATGGCACACCTTCGCCGCCCATCTGTGTGAAACCGACGGTGCTGCGGTCCATCCAGGTGGCCATGAAGTGGCAACCGATGCCGGCCATGGCGCGGGAGCCCTCTGGCACCTTGGTGCTGGTGTTGTGCGGGCAACCCGAACAAAACCACGGCTGGCGGTCTGCGCCCTTGACGCCTTTGACCTCGAGCACCTCCATGGCCCGCTCCTTGGCCTGCAGGATCGCCAACTGTGCATCGATGCGTGCTTCCATGTCGGTGCCCAGGCCCATCTTCTTGACGCGTTGCGCAATCGCGTGTGCGATCAGCGCCGGCGACAGATCGGCCTTGGCACGCAGCAAGGTATTGGCGCTCGGATTCGGCATCGACCACTCGCCGCCCGAAAAATCGCCTTCGACCTCGTTGAACTTGCCGTAAATATTGGGCCGCACGTCGGCGCGCCAGTTGTACAGCTCTTCCTTGAGCTGGTATTCAATGACCTGGCGCTTTTCCTCGACCACCAGGATTTCTTGCAGACCGGTGGCAAAGTCGCGCGTCAGCTGCGCCTCAAGTGGCCACACCACGCCGACCTTGTGCAACCGGATGCCGAGCTGGCGGCAGGTCGCGTCGTCCAGACCCAGATCGACCAGTGCCTGGCGGGTGTCGTTATAGGCCTTGCCGCTGGCGATGATGCCGAAGCGGTCGTTCGGACCTTCGATGGCGTTGTAGTTGAGCCGGTTGGCCCGGATATAGGCCAGCGCCGCATACCACTTGGTATCGAACAGCCGCGCCTCCTGCTCCAGCGCATGGTCCGGCCAGCGGATATGCACGCCACCCTCAGGCATGTCGAAATCGGTCGGCACCACGATCTGCACCCGCTCCGGGTCGATCATCGCGGTGGAGCTCGACTCGACGATCTCCTGGATCGTCTTCATACCCGCCCAGACACCGGAGAAGCGGCTCATCGCGAAGGCATGGATGCCCAGGTCCAGGATCTCCTGCACGTTGGCCGGGAAAAACACCGGCAGCCCGCATGCCTTGAAAATGTGGTCGCTCTGGTGCGCAGCGGTCGAACTCTTGGACACATGGTCGTCCCCGGCCACGGCGATCACGCCGCCCCAGGGTGTGGTGCCGGCCATGTTGGCATGTTTGAAGACATCCGATGTACGGTCCACGCCCGGGCCCTTGCCGTACCAGATACCGAACACGCCGTCGAACTTGTTCGTTCCAGGCGGTGCAAATCCGAGTTGCTGGGTGCCCCACAGCGCGGTCGCCGCCAGCTCCTCGTTGACGCCGGGCTGGAACACGATGTTCTGCGCCTTCAGGTACTTGGCCGCCTTGACCAGCGACTGGTCGTAGCCGCCCAGCGGCGAGCCCCGGTAGCCGCTGATGAAACCAGCGGTGTTCTTGCCGGCCAACGCGTCGCGTTGGCGCTGCAGCATCGGCAGCTTGACCAGCGCCTGCACCCCGCTCATGAAGGCACGGCCGTAGTCGAGCGAATACTTGTCGTCCAGCGTGACGGTTTCAAGGGCCTTGCGGATATGTTCAGGTAGCGGCGCGTTCATGGTCGGCGGATCTCCATGGAGTGGTGTTGATGCACGGGTGGCCCCGGTTTTGAGCCGGCTCTTGACCACAACCAGTGCGTTGGAAAGTGTATGGCCGATAGTCGGATATGTCTTTTCTTTTCATGCCGATTTTGGGCTACGATAAGCAATAATCTTTCTCAAATTAGTCTTTTATGGAAACACTTGACAAGTTCGACGTTGCAATCCTGAGCGAGTTGCAGACCGACGGTCGGCTAACCAACATAGAACTTGCGCAGCGTGTCGGGCTCAGCGCCGCCCCGTGCTGGCGCCGGGTCCGGGCACTGGAGGACGGCGGCTACATCATCGGTTACCGGGCAGAAATCAATCGCCAGAAGATCGGCCTGGGTGTAATGGCTTTCGTACGCCTGTTCGCTGAACGCAACTCGTCGGCCAGTATCCGGGAACTTGAACAGGCGATCATCGCCTTGCCCCAGGTCATAGCTTGCCACTACATCAGCGGAGACGGCTCCTTCGAATTGCAGGTCGTGGAGCAGGACCTGGACAGTTTTGCCCGCTTCGCGCTAGAGCGGCTGATCGCGCTGCCCAATGTGAAGGATTTGCGCACCAGCTTTTCGCTGGGCGAGGTCAAGTCGAACAGCCGTTTGCCGCTGTCCCATCTCGGCCCGCGGGCGGGAGCGGCGCCCGCGGCGTCGCCACGCCAGGTCCGCGCGTCGCGCAGCCGCTGAGCCCACCGTTGCACGCGACGGGCCACGCCCTCAGGGCTTCGGCCACAGGACCCACAGTTGCAGCGGCTGTTTGACGCGACCGGCAACCTCACCGGCCTGCGCACCCCAGCCCACGAAGTAGTCGGCCCGCACCGCACCAACGATGGCACTGCCGGTGTCCTGCGCCAGCACCAGACGCTGCAGGTTGACCACCGGCCCGTTGGAGGCCAGCCACACTGGCGTGCCATACGGAATGCTGAGCGGGTCGACCGCGATCGAGCGCCCAGGTGTCAGCGGTACGCCCTGGGCACCCCGTGGCCCGAAGCCGGCATCGAAGTCCGACAGGGCCTCTTCGCGAAAAAAAACGGTCCGCGGATTGCTCCACAACATCTCGTTGACCCGTTGCGGGTTGAGCGCCACCCAATTGCGGATCGACGGCCACGACGCTTCGCGAACCTGGCGCTGGTCCAGCAGCCAGCGCCCGACACTGCCATACGGTTGGTCGTTGGTGGCCGCATAAGCCAGCCGCACCGTATGTTGCTGGCCGTCGGGCTGCTGGAACTGCAGCCGGCCCGACCCCTGGATCTGCAGCATCAAGGCGTCCACCGGGTCTGCCAGCCAGGCGATCTCCTGCCCTCGGAGCGCCGCCTTGGCCTCGGGCAGGGTCTCCATCTCTTTGCGGGTAAACCAGGGCTTGCGCGCACCCAGGCGCTCGGGCGGACGGTATAAGGGCACCGGGAACGCCGCCTGCGGCGTGCGCGAGGCCTGCAGCACCGGCTCGAAATACGCTGTCAACAGACCGTCGGCGCCTGTCGCGGGGGACTCGACCCGGTAGGGTTGCAGACGGCGCATCATCCAGCGTCGTTGCTGGTCGCCCGTGGCCAGGCTGAGCACACGCACCTCCGGACACAGGGCGGCCAATGCGGCGCCGGGCCGCTCGCAGCTCTTGAGCCAGGCATTCCAGGCCTCATGCAGTGCATCGTCGTCGAAACCGGGCAAATCGGCCCAGCGCACCGGTACCCACAGGCTTTTGGCCTGTTGCCGGACCGGCGGCAGTTCCGCGATGTCGTCATCGACCGGCAGCGCGTCGATGGGCGCCGTGACGGTTGCTCGCGCAGGCGCGGGTGGCGCCGTTACCACTGGTTGCGAGGGCACAGGTGGACCGCTGGCACAGGCCACCAGGGTTCCTACAATGCCCAGGCAGGCCAGTCCGAACGCGACACGCCGCAGGAGTTGATACATGGTTCTCATTTTGCTTGAAGCGCTGCTGGCGCTGTCGCTGCTCGTACTTATCGTCTGGTGGACCATGTTCTCCGGCCGCAGCAATGGCGAGTTGCCGGACCCACCGGCGTCGGCCGATGATGCGGAGCGCGCCCTGCAGGCACCGCCATCCGGACCAGCGCCCGGTACCGGCCCAGGCGCGGACGACCCTGCTGCCCGGCCTTGAGGTCGCAGGCCCGGCAATTGCGCGCCGCTATCCTCAGCGTTGCTGCAGCGCATTGGCCAATTCGACAGCGGACTTCACCTTCATCTTGTCGAATACGCGCGCGCGGTGCACCTCGACCGTGCGCACGCTGATCTGCAACTGTTCGGCAATCAGCTTGTTGGGCAAACCGCCGAGCATGAGCCGCATGACCGCTTGCTCACGCTCGGTCAACCCGGCCAGCAATCTGGCCATCACGCTGCGCTGGCCCTGTTCCTGCAGCACCTGGGCCGACTGGGCGAGCGCCTGCTCGACCCTGTCCACCAGCGCGTTGTCGGATACCGGCTTCTCGCAGAAATCGAATGCGCCGCGCTTGACCGCATCGACTGCGGTCGGCAGATCGGCATGGCCGGTCAGGAAGATCACCGGCAGCACCTGGCACAGGCCGCGCTCGACCAGCCGTTCAAATAACGCCAGGCCGCTGACGACCGGCATCCGGACGTCGAGCAGCAAGCAGCAGGCATGGGATTGCCGAAACCCCGCGTCCAGCATGGCATCGAACGGCTGCGCGCCATCGAACGCCAGGCTGGGCAATCCGCGCGAGCGCAGCAGCCAGGCCAGGCCGGCGCGCACGCTGGCATCATCGTCAACGATGAAAACAGTCGCGTCGTGCGTAGGTTGCATGGCGGTATTGTCTTATGTCGCCAACGGCTCTGCAGCTAGCGCGATGGGCGCCGGCGCCCCTGACTGCGGCGCCAGCGGCAGCGTGAAGCGAAACACCGTGCCACGCGGCTGGTTCGGACCATGGACCAGGAAACCCCCATGCTGTTCGACCACCGTGCGGCACAGACTCAGCCCCAACCCCATGCCTTCATCCTTGGTCGTGAAGAACGGCGTGAAGAGTTTGCCGGACACCGCGTCCGTGATGCCGGTGCCGGTGTCGGTGACCGACAACTCCAGCCAGCCCTGTGCATGCGCAGTGCGCTCGCTGGTAGGCGCGCACCGGGCCTGCAACACCAGTTGCCGCTCCGGCTCCGGTACCTCGTCCATCGCCTGCATCGCATTGCGTGCCAGGTTCAGCAGCACCTGCTCGACCATCGTACGGTCGCACAGCAACCGGGGCAGATCGCCATCGGCGCGCACATGGCAACGCACCCCGAGCTTGCGCGCCTGCAACTCGATCAGCGGCAAGATCGCGTCGAACAGTTCGCGCACCCGCACCACCTCGCGCGCCTGTTCCCGGCGGCGCACGAAATCGTGCACGCTCTTGATGATCTTACCGGCGCGCTGCGCCTCGTCGGCGATATGGCGCAAGCCTTCCTCCACCAGTTGCGCGGCCGGAGCCGACAGGTGCTGTGCCGCCACATCCATGTCCGCCCCGGACTGCACGCCGCGCACACCGGCCGCAGCCGCCCGACGCGCGGGCGTCGCGCTGCGCAGCATGTTGATCGATCCGTTCGCATAACTCGCGATGGCCGCCAGCGGCTGGTTCAGCTCGTGGCTCAGCATCGAGGCCATCTCGCCAACGGTGGCCAGCCGCGCAGTGGCCTGCAGACGATCACGTGATGCGCGCGAAATCTCCTCGACCCTGTGCTGTTCGCTGATGTCCAGGAATGCCGTCATCCAGCCGGTCTGAACCGCCTGGGCGTTGATCAGTGGGGCCTCGATGATCAGGACCGGAAACCGTGACCCGTCCTTGCGCACGAACACCGACTCGAATCCTTCGCGCGGCGGCTGGTTGCCCTGCAGCCGGGCCAGCAGCCGCTCCTGATATTCGTCATATTGTTCCGTCGGCCAGTACGGCACCGTATCGCCCGCCGCAATCAGCTCCTGGGCGCTGAAACCCACCATCTGGCAGAACGCCGGATTGACATAGGTGGTGCGACCCTGCAGGTCGCGCGCGCGCAAACCGGTGACGAGGGAGTCTTCCATCGCCTTGCGAAAAGCCAGCGCCTCGGCCAGCTCGTGTTCGGCGTGCAGGCGGCGGCGCATGTCGCGCACCAGGAACAGCAGCACCACCATCAGGCCGATCGCCATGGCCACCACCATCGCCGTCAGGAAATTGGGGAACAGGGCCGGTGTTCCGCGCCAACTGTCGAGCCGCAGCATCAGCGCGTAACCCGGCAGTTCCAGCACATGCTGGGCGCTGAACGTGCGGTTGCCGCTGCGCGCCACACCATGGAACGCCAGCCGGGTGCCGTCCAGCTCGGAGAATGCCACATCGTAGGCACGGGCAAACGGCTCGGCGACCATCTCGGTCAGGATTTCGCCCAGCGCATAGGTCACCACCACGAAGGTGTCGACGTCGCTGCCCAGTGGAAGGCACAATTCGAGCAATTGCTGCCCATAACCGTTCACCGACTTCATGAACGCGCTCGGCACATAGACCGGGCCCCGCGCAGCGCGCGCCTGGCGGCAGGCGGCCAGCACACTGCCGGACAGGACCCGACGCTCGGGCCCGTCAAAAACAGCGCCGCGCTGATCGGAATCGACCCCCACGCGCACCTGCATCGACGCATCGCGCAACTCGATGCGCAGCATTTCCCGGCGCGCCCGCATCAGCGCATTGGCGCGCAGTATCCACTGGTCGGCACGCTCCGGGTCGTACCGTACAAGCCCCTGCAGGCTCTGCACATTGCGAACCAGACCGGTGCGTATATCGGCTGTCACGTCGATGGCATCACGCTCAATGCGGTCCTGCAACCTGCCAGCCTCATACCGTCCCGCCAGCCAGACGAGCGTCACCAACAGGGCCACCACCAACGCGAAAAGCGCGCCCCACAACACCCAGCGCCGGGTCGCCACCGACAGTGCGCCCAGCCAGCCGCCCGATCTGCTGCTCATGTTTTAGCCTGCGTACTCCGTGCTGCGGCGCTCACAGGAAACGGTGCTCCAGTACGGGAAGTTGCATGCGAACCTGCCGCACACGCGCCACATCCAGATCAGCGATGTTGACCCCGTCCCCTTCTGCCCGCTGGCACAGGATCTCGCCCCAGGGATCGACCTGCATGCTGTGGCCCCAGGTACGGCGCCCGTTTTCATGCAGACCGCCCTGCGCCGGCGCGGCTACGTAGGCCAGGTTCTCGACCGCCCGCGCGCGCAGCAGCATCTCCCAATGGGCCTTGCCGGTGGTATGGGTGAAGGCACTGGGCACCAGCAGCAGATCGGCGCCAGCGTGCGCATAACGTCGGTACAGCTCGGGAAACCGCAGGTCGTAACACACGCTCATGCCGATCGTCCAGGTGTGCCCGTCGCGCGAGGGCAACGCAAATGTCGCCGGAGCGTCGCCACGCAGCAGGACGCGCGACTCGTCGTACCGTTCTGTTCCGTTGTCGAAGCGAAACAGGTGGATCTTGTCGTAGCGCCGCACGCAGGTACCCTGCGGATCGAACGCCAGCGAACTGTTGGTCACGCGCTGCGCGATGTCGTCGGGCGAACCCTGTTGCACTGACAGCGGCACGGTGCCACCAACGACCCACAGTTGCAGCCGCCTGGCGGCATCGGACAGGAACCGCTGTATCGGGCCGTCACCAAACGGTTCGCGGATGTCCAGCTTGTCAGTGTCATGGCGCCCGAGCAGACAGAAGTACTCCGGCAATACAGCGATCTCCGCTCCGGCCGCGGCCGCTTCGGTCAACAACACCAGCGCCCGGTCCAGGTTGGCCTGCAGCTGGGCGCCGGAGACCATTTGTATGTTGGCCACTTTCATGGGACGTTTCCTGTCATCGGCTGCTGGTGCTGCCAGCAGCGTTGTCTTGCCTGCCGCCGTTGGCCGCCTTGCGCTCAACGCGCTGGATGCGCGGCTCGGCCCAGCTTCCATCGATGTGAAACTTCTGCGTGGCGGCCTCCATCAATGGCTTGCGCAACACGAACTGCGCCAGAAACGATCCCAGGCCGATGGCCGGGTTGATCGCTGCCGCTATCAGCGACGCGGTTCCCGCATTGATCTCCGGCACCACGACCACCCGGATGTCCTGGGTCTCCCGGAAAAGGTCCGCGTGCCCGTCCATCAGCACCGCGGCGTTGATGCCTTTCATCTGCAGGTTGTCCGAATAGGCGACCCCCTGCTCGATACGTACATCACCGCGAAAGACATCGAACGCGAAACCCTCGCTGAATACATCGCGGAAGTCGAGCGTCAGGCGGCGCGGCAGGGACTGCAGGCTGAGTACGCCCAGCAGCTTGGCCAGCCCCGGTTCGGCCTTGAGAAACTGGCCGTCTTCAACGTTGACGTTGAAGGAGCCGTTCAAACTGGCGTAGTCCAGCGACAACGGCGAGCCAGCCCAGGCCACCTGGCCCTGCATGGCGCCTTTGCCACGTCGCACCACGCCCTGCGTTCCAAGGCGTCCGAGCAGCTCGCCCGCGTTCTGGATGTCGAGCCGGAAATTCATCACGGTACGCCGTGGCTCGGGACCCTGCTTATTGCGGGAGCTTGCGTCGCCACTGCCGCGCTGCGCGTCGAGCGCCGCCCAGCTTCCGGTTGCGCGGAAAGTGGCCTCCGGTGAAATTACGTCGAACCGGTTCAGGCGCCATTCGCGCACGCCGGCGCCACCCCCGGTCACGGCACGATTGACCGCATCGACCTCCACCCGCCCGAGCTTCTTGCCACGCAGCTCCAGATCCTCGACCACGATATCGAGCGCGGGAATCGACTGCGGCTGTGCGTCGAGCAGACTCTCCACAGCACTGGCCGATGACGGGCCCAGCGTCAGGCGCGACAACCGCGCAAACAGCCGCCCGGCACCCTGGCCTGAGGGTTCGCGGTATTCCAGATAACCGGCGAGTTCCTGCGCGTCGAGGTTGGCCCGCCACAACGCGCCGTCACTCGACCCCCCAGCAATCAGATCGTGTAGTGTGCGGCCGGCCGCCGTGAAGGTGCGGGCGCGCAATGCCACGCTGCTCGGCCAGTAACTGCTGGCCGCAGTGCCGGCATCGGGACGCGACGACGCCAGATCGACACCCGCTACTTGCGAGAACAACTTGTCCCAGACGTCCACGTCGACGGCGTCGAATACAAGGTTGGCAAGCACACCATCCGGTGGCAGCGATGCGCCGTCGACGCCGTCGAGACCGACACCAATGACGCCGCGTACAACGCGCGGCCCGTCTGCCGAGAGCGCGCGCAGGTACCGCACCGACACGACGCGTCCGAGCGCCAGAACCAGCTGGTCATGCTGGCGCGCGGACGCGCTTGCTGCCGTGTCGTGCACCGGCGCGTATGCGATCCGCAGTGGCATCGCCGCATCCGCCGACTTGCCCAGAGGTTGCGGCAGATTCAGCGCCATGCCGACCAGGGTGCTCGTGACCGTGACCTCCGGTACACCCCCCTGCACGCCGACGGAGACCGAATACGGGGCGCTACCTGTGAGGTGCTGCGCCAGCCGCGAGACAGGCGCGAGTTCCCGCGCCTGGCGCAAGGCGTCAGCCGTGACGACCCCCTGCAGCTTGAAAGCCATGCCGGGTCCGGCGCGGCCGGCAACCGCGGGCGTACCGGCTGGCGGCGACGAGCCGCCGTCAATCCGCACGTCGCCACCAAGCAAACGCGCCTGCACGGCGTTGAGGCTGAAACCGGTGTCGGTGAAAGCGACCGCTCCGCGCGCGCCCATAAGGGTTGGCAACCCGGGCGAGAGCTGTATGTCGTTGCCCTGCAGCGCGAGATTGCCCTGAACCCGGGTGCGGTCAGGATCGATCAACGGCACCTCCAGTTTCAGGCGCAGCTCCATCGGACCGGTGGCAGCCACCGTGCCCAGCGCCTGATCGGTCAGAGTGGACACTGGTGAGTTGTTGGCAAACGCCAGCAATTCCGATAGCGGGCCCCTGGCATCAAGATTCACCACCACATTGGAACTGGCCAGGTCGGCGATCGACGCCTCCCCCTTGATGATCTGCAGCGTCGGTGCGCCGGCCACACCGGCGCGGGCCCCCTTCACCCTCAGGCTCTGGCGGTCAATCACCAGTTCGCCAGCGAACGCTGTCAACGCAGGCCACGCTTGGGCGTCAGGCAGTTGCAAGCTGCGCGGCACATAGGCCAGTGTCGCGCCGTCGAACGGTGCCGCAACCAGGAACTCGCCTTGCCGGCGCTCAGGAAACGGCACGTCCCAGAGGTCACCCTTGACCTTGAAGCGTACGTTGGACATTGCACCGGCCTGCAGCGCATTGCGGACGTATTGGCGCGCGTCCGACTCCAGTACCAACGGCAGGTAACGGTGCACCCGGGCGCCATTGGCACGGCTGAGCGTGCCTTGCATGTCCAGCACGCCTGGATAGCGCGATTTGCTGGCCGAACGCGCCGGATCGCTGGTCTGCCACTTAAGCTCCAGCTCACCCTGCGCATCGGCATTGCCGAAGCGCATCCGGGTCACTTGCACCTGCACGGTCTGGTTGCGAACCTGCCATGACAGGTCCCCTGCCAGACGCTGAAACGGCACCACCGGTTCAGCGAAAACACCCGGCAGATCGATGCTGCCGTCGTTCATCGCCAGCGAGGCCTTGCCGCCGGATTCGTTGAGCGAGAAGTCCACCGTGACGCCCCGGATGCCCGGGGTGCCGATCGACTGTGTCGTTCCCGGTGCGGCACCACTGGCATCCGGTACGGCGCGCACCACCAGCTGCTGCACCCGCCCTTCGGCCTGGTAGGTGCTGGTCTGCCCGGGCGGCTGCTGCCATCGCACCTGCACGGTGTCGACCAGCCCGGCGGGCTGATGCAGCGTCAGCGCGTGGCGCAAGCCAGCGTCCAGTGGCAGGCGCTCTGCGATCTGCGCCAGTGCCGCCAAGTCCAGCCGGTCGGCCTGTAATTCGCCCATTCGTGGTTTTGCGGCGCTTGCCTGCTGCTGTTTCAAGCGCAGATTGCCGCCCGGCCAGCGAATGCCGTCCTGGGTATCGAATGCGAGTTCGCGCGTGGCCAGTTCAAACACATCGGGGCCGAATTGACCGCTCAGCCGCCCCGACACCGTGGCCAGTTGCAAAGGCGCCAGCTCCGGGCCCAGCTGCACGGCCACCCGGCGCAACGCCACGTCGGCGGTTACCCCGACCACCGCACCGCGTGCAATGTCCACCCATGCGCGCACGGCGCCGGCACCGGCGCCGAAGTCGACACCCGGGTTGGCGTATAGCTTGAGTTGTGCAACATCGACGCGTGACAGGTCCGCGTAGGCCTGACCCGTCCACTCCTTCCAGCGCCCGTTGCCCGGCGACAGGAATGGCTGCTCGAACCGCGCCATGACCTGAAACCGGTCGCCCCACTGCAGTGGTGGTGTCGCATCGACCCGCATTTCATGGATACGGGCGCGGTTGCGCAAGACGAAGTTCACCTCCCGCAGCGCCAGTGGCGCGACGGCGCGCTGTTCATCGGTCCACACAATCGCGCCGTTGCGGATGACGAATTCCGGCTGCGAAAACACCCGGTCCAGCATCTCCACAACCGGGACCGGCGTGCTGCCCTCGGACAGGTCCAGCCCGGCCACCCAGATCCGGCCGTCCGGCGCGCGGCGCACATTGAGCACCGGACTGTCAAGCAGGATCTGGTCGAACTTCAGTTTGAGCAGCGAACGCGGCGATAACGAGACCAGTATCCGGGGCAGGCGCAAGGCCTCACGCCCCTGCGCATCGAGCAGCCGTACATTGTTGAGCTCGAACGCGGGAAGCAGGTTGGTGGAATACGCCGTGATGGACTCGACGCGCACCGGTATGCCTATCGCCCGTGTGGCCAGCGTCTCGAGCTGCGGGCGAAGCTCACCGATTCGCGGCACAATCAGCAGATGAAGGGCACCCCAAGCAACCGCAACCACACACCATGCCAGCAACATCGACACCATTGCCCAGCGGGCCATGAATGCCATGCTTTTCAGTAGTCGTGTTGGTGTTTGTGCTGGCGTCAGTTCATTCATCGTGCGTGCGCGATCGACACCGGAATTATGACTGCCAAGCCAGCGCAAGGTGACGCCGGGGCCGCCGCCACGCAAGGGCGGGATGATGCCGCTGTGCCGGGTACTCCGGCACTGTCGGACTACCCCCGGTTCGGCCAGCGGATCCGGCGGCGCTATCCGGTGGAACGCGCGGTGCTGCCCGATGGCCTGCCGGGCCGCGCTGCCTATCGCGTCACATTTGACCGGCTCTCGGCCGAGGGCTGCGATCTGGGCGCTGCCATGCGCATCCTGCGACAGGTCGTGCTCGAACGGCTGTTGGTGCTCGACTGCGATGACCAGGCGTCGGTGTCGCAGGTCACGCTGGCCATGACTGAACTGGCCGAGTTTGCCCTCGATACCGTCAGTACCGATGTCCAGCGCTCACTCGATGAGCTCCACGGCGCGCCATTGGGCGAGGACGGTCAGCGGGCCCAGCTCTGGATCATCGGCATGGGCAAACTCGGCGCGCGCGAGCTCAACGTCTCGAGCGACATCGACCTGATCTATGTCTATGACCACGATGGCGAGACGGCCGGAAACGCGAAGGGTTTTGGTCGTATCTCCAACCAGGAGTATTTCGGCAAGGCCGTGCGCGCTATCTACACCCTGATCGGAGACACCACCGAGCACGGCTTCGTGTTCCGGGTCGACCTGGCTTTGCGGCCCAATGGCAACTCGGGGCCACCGGCGGTTTCGCTCGGGGCGCTTGAGGAATACTTCCATGTGCAGGGGCGTGAGTGGGAACGGTTCGCATGGCTCAAGAGCCGGGTCGTGGCGCCCACCCATTGCGTCGCCGGTGGGTCGGCCGGCAATCTTCGGTCAACGGTGCTGCCGTTCGTGTTTCGCCGCTACCTCGACTACAACGTGTTCGACGCGCTGCGGGTGTTGCACCGGCAGATCCGGGAACATGCAGCGCGGCGCAGTTCAGGGCGTCCCGAGCGCACAAACGATGTCAAACTCTCTCGGGGCGGCATCCGAGAAATCGAATTCATCGTGCAGTTGCTGCAGGTCGTTCGTGGCGGGCAGTTTCCCGAATTGCGCACCCGCGCCACACTCGACGCGCTGGCGCGCCTGCTGCGCGCCGGGCTGATGCCGCAGGCCACGGTCGACGCCTTGTCGAGCGCCTATCTTTTCCTGCGCCAGGTGGAGCACCGCATCCAGTACCTGGACGATCAGCAGACACACGTGCTGCCGACACGCGATGATGACCTGGACTGGGTCGCGTTGGCCATGGGGCATGATGCCAGTGCTGCCTTTCTGGCCGAACTCGACCGGCACCGGGAGTTCGTGGCCCAGGAATTCGATGCCCTGCTTGGCGGCGGCAAGCCGGACTGCAAGTCCTGCGGAACCGCCAGTTCGGCTATGGCCTCACCATCCGGATTCGAGGATTTCCTGGTAGGCCTGCCCGATGGTCTGCGCGAGCGCGTGGCCGCCTGGCGCGAAAACCCCCGGTTCCTGGCGTTGCGCGACGAATCGCGCATGCGGCTGTTGCGGCTGATCAGCCGCACCGCGAACTGGATCCGCGAAACCACCATCACCGAACACTCTGGCATCCGGTTGGCGGACTGGATCGAACCCCTGCTGCGCCGTGAAAGCTACCTGGCGCTGCTGATTGAACGGCCAGCAGTACACCAGCGCCTGCTGCGTCTGCTGGGCAACGCCAAGTGGCCGGCCCGCTACCTGTTGCTCCATCCCGGCGTCATCGACGAGCTTGCCAGCCGACGCATGCTGACCGAGCGGTTCGAGCCCGCGGCGTTCGAGCTCGAGCTGGAGCAGCGCCGCAGCGCATTGCACATCACCGAAGAGGATGACGACGAGACGCTGCTCAACCTGTTGCGCCGGGCCCATCATTCCGAGGTTTTCCGCACGTTGGCGCGCGATGTCGAAGGCGTCCTGAGCGTCGAGCAGGTGGCAGACGACCTCAGTGCGCTGGCCCAGTCGATCCTGCGGGTGACCACCCGCTGGTGCTGGAGCCGGCTCAAGAGCGGCCATCGCGACGAAGCCCAGCTGGCCATCATTGCGTATGGCAAATTGGGCGGCACGGAACTGGGTTACGGCAGCGACCTCGACATCGTCTTCGTCTATGAAGACTCCGACGAGAATGCAGCCCAGGTATACGCGACGTTCGTACGCAAGCTGATCAACTGGCTGACCGTCAAGACCGGCGAGGGAGACCTTTACGAAATCGATACCGCGCTGCGCCCGAACGGCAACTCGGGTCTGCTGGTCACCAGCTTCGAGGCCTATTCCGCCTACCAGCAAAAAAGGGGCAGCAACACCGCCTGGACCTGGGAACATCAGGCCATGACGCGGGCCCGGTTCCTGCTCGGCGACGAAGCCATGCGCGCGCGTTTCGACGCGATCCGCCGAGCCGTAATAACCGCGCCCCGTAATGAAGATGACCTGCGCACCGAGATCGTCACCATGCGCAACAAGGTGCGCGCAGCGCATCCGATCAAGGAAGGCCGATTCGACGTCAAGCACAGCCCGGGCGGCATGGTCGATGTGGAATTCGCAGTGCAATACCTGGTGCTGGCCCATGCCGGCGCACACGAGGCGCTGGTGGCCAACGCCGGTAACATCACGCTGCTGCTGCGCGCACAGGCCGTTGATCTGCTGCCGGACGGTATCGGTGCGGCGGCGGCCCAGGCCTACCGCGAACTACGCAAGATGCAACACCATGCGCGTCTCAACGAGGAACCGACGCAGGTGCCAGCCGGACAACTCGATGTGCCCCGGGACGCGGTGTTGGCGCTGTGGCGCACTGTGTTCGAGGCGCGCCAACCGTAACGCGCGGGCCGCATCCCGGCGGCCGGATGCGTCCAAAAGGCAGAAAAGTGGGGCGATCACCCTGCGGGCAGGGTGATCGGACACCATGGACAACGGTATGCTCTGCCCCTGGCGCGTCGCACAGCCCGTTTCCTATCCAACGCATCCATGAACCTGGTACAAGTCACCCACGAGTCGATCATCATTGGTCAGCCACTGGCGTTTTCGCTGCGTGACGAGACCGGTGCCCTGCTCGCACGCAAGGGTTTCGTGATCGTGACGCGCGATGACCTGGAGGCGGTGCGCGGCCGTGGCCAGGGTTTTTTCGTCGACGTGTCCGAGTCAGAACAGCATCAGAAAGCCTTTGTCGGCAAACTGCACGAACTGGTGCGCGACGAACGCCCGCTTGGCAAGATTGCACAGGCCAGCCTGACCACTGGCGACCTGACCGTTGCACGCAACCGCAAGATGGGCGATGAACTCGACTGGCTGGACCTGCAGGTGCAGGGCAACCGGCTGCTGCGTGACCTTGACGGGGACCACTTTGTCGAAGCGCTGGAACGGCTGCAAACAAGCCTGAGCCAGCAGTCGCGGCGCAATCCGGACGGCGCGCTGTTTGCGCTGTTCCACCTCGCCACCAGTGAGATTCAGCTCTACAGCGCGACCCATTCGATGCTGGTCAGCGTCATGTGCGGCCTGGCCGCGCGCGACGTGCTGGGTTGGTCACAGGAAATGGAAGACAGCTTGTGCAAGGCCGCACTGACCATGAACATCTCGATGACCGATCTGCAGGACCGGCTGGCGGCCCAGAACGACCCGCCGACAGCGGCCCAGCGCGGACTGATCGAACACCATGCCAGCCGTTCAGAGGCCTTGCTGCGTGGCTTTGGGCTGAGCGACCCGGATTGCCTTGAGGCGGTCCGCGACCACCATGGGACCGGACCCGGCGCCCTGGCGTCGCGCACTCCGGGTCAGCGCATGGCACGGTTGCTGCAACGCGCCGACAAGTTTGCGGCGCACCGATCACCACGCGCATCGCGTCGGCCTGACACGGCCGCAGCGGCGATGCAGGCCATCTATTTCGATGAGGAACGTGCCACGGACGAAGCTGGCGCGGCGCTGATCAAGGCGGTCGGTGTTTATTCACCCGGCACCCTGGTGCGCCTGACCAACCAGGAAATCGGCGTCGTAGTGCGCCGTGGCGCCAACACCACGATGCCGCGGGTGGCGGTGCTGGCCAACCCGGGGGGCCTCGCGACCGGTGAACACGCGATACGCGACACCAGCATACGGGAATACCGCATCATCGCCGGTGTGGCCCGAGGCGAATGCAAGGTCACGATCCATCTCGACCGATTGCTGGCGCTGACGGCCGGACCCACCGCATCAAGCCGCGCCTGGTAATGCCGGATCCTGCAGGCCGAGCCGCTCGCGGGAGAGCTCCTTGCGGTATTTGTTAAGTTCCTGCACCGTGGTGAAGCTGCGGTCGAACAACAGGCTGAGGTTGTGCAGGATGCGGTCGACCACCCGGGTCTCCCAGCTGGCATCGAACTTGATCTGCTGGTCCAGCCAGTGCTCGAGCCACAACGGGTCGGGCATCCGGCTTTGCACAGTGTCATTCGGGAACAGCGACTTGTTCACATGCAAGTTGGTAGGGTGCATCGCCTGCGCGGTGCGCCTGGCACTGGCCATCAACACACCGACCCTGGCAAACGCACTCTTGGCCTCCAGGCCAAAACGCGAAATCGCCACCTTCATGTATTTCAGGTATGCACCGCCATGGCGGGCCTCGTCCTGGCTCAGGCGGGTGTAGATCTCCTTGATCACCGGTTCGGTATGCCATTGGCTGGCGCGGCGGTACCAGTGGTTGAGGCGGATTTCGCCGCAAAAATGCAGCATCAGTGTTTCGAGTGCCGGCGCCGGATCGAATTCGAAGCGCACATCGTGCAGTTCGGCCTCGGTAGGCTGCAGATCAGGGCGATAACGGCGCAGGTACTCCATCAGCACCAACGAATGTTTCTGTTCCTCGAAAAACCAGATCGACATGAATGCGGAAAAGTCGCTGTCATGCCGGTTGTCGCGCAGGAACATCTCGGTTGCCGGCAGCGCCGCCCATTCGGTGATCGCATTGAACTTGATGGTCTTGGCCTGCTCGTCGGTCAACTTGCCGGCATCAAAGCTATCCCATGGAATGTCGCGCGCCATGTCCCAGCGCACTGACTCCAGTTGTTTGAACAATTCGGGATACAGCATGAGGTCCTTCAGGTGGGTAACAGTTCAACAGGCGGTAAGGTTAGAACGATTTTAATGTGCGCTCCGTGCAGCGCGTGGCCGGGCATCACCGGCATGCACGCGGGGCACGGCAACGGGTGCCGTAGCACCGGCTCGGGAGAACGCCCACAGCGCGCCGAGGCAGCTGGCCCATGCGCAAATAAAACCAACTAGTCAACAAAATACCAATCAGTCTATAATTAATCTCATGAGTCTATTTTGCATGTTTTTCAATTCCGTCCAAGGCAACGGGTCTGGCGGGAACTTGTTCGCGGGTGCACGGGTCCACCGTAGGTACGAGATGCAGAAATCTCCTTCGGTTTTCGTGCTGCGAAGCCGTCCGGACCGTCAGCGGTCTGGCGCAATCCCAGGGTTGTTCTCCTCCTCCCCCTTGTTGACCCGGGGATGCTTCGCGGCAGTTTTGTCCACGCAGCAACCTGCCCGGGGCGCACCATGAAGGTCGCCATCGTCGGCTCGGGCATCGCGGGCCTGGCTGTCGCGCACCGATTGCAAGACCATGCCGCTATTACGGTCTTCGAGGCCGGCGATTACTTTGGCGGCCACACCCATACGGTCGACATCACGCTACCCGTGGCCGGCCAACCCGTCCGCCACGGTGTGGATACTGGATTCCTGGTGTTCAACGAGCGCACCTACCCGAACCTGATCGCGTTGTTTGCGGAACTTGGCGTGCAAACCTGCCCGTCCGACATGTCGTTCTCGGTGCAGGCCGACGATGCCGGCTCGGGTCGCCATCTGGAGTGGAGCGGCAGCACGATCAATAGTGTCTTTTCACAGCGTCGCAACCTGGTCAGTCCGCGTTTCCTGGGCATGTTGCGCGACCTGGGCAGGTTCAATGCGCTGACACAGCAGATCGGTCGCCGCGGCAGCGAAGCGCAGTTACAGCAGTCCCTCGGCGATTTCCTGCAAACGCACGGCTTCAGCGACGCGTTTCGCGACTGGTACTTCATGCCGATGGTGGCCTGCATCTGGAGCTGCCCGAAGGAGCAGATGCTACAGTTTCCGGTAGCCACCATGATCCGCTTTTGCCACAACCACGGCCTGAACCAGGTCAGCAACCGGCCGCAATGGTGGACCGTTCAGGGTGGCGCACGCCACTACGTGGAAAAGATACTGCAGCACGTGCAGGACAAACGACTGAACACACCGGTGCGCGCAGTGCGCCGCCACGGGTTCGGCGCCGGCGTCACCGTCACCACCGACCATGGCAGCGAGCATTTCGACAAGCTGGTGCTGGCCACGCACAGCGACCAGGCACTGTCCCTGCTCAGCGACGCCAGTGAAGCGGAACGCGCAACCCTGGGAGCGATCCGCTACCACCCGAACACCGCGGTACTACACACCGACACCTCGGTCCTGCCCCGCCATCGGCGCGCCTGGGCGGCCTGGAACTACGTATCGGCCGCGAGCGGCACGCCCGGTGCGCGTAGCCCGAACGAACAGGTGTGCCTGCACTACCTGATCAACCGCCTGCAACCACTGCCGTGGCCGCAGCCGGTGGTGGTGTCACTCAACCCGCTGCGCGAGATCGCGCGCAGCCATGTGCTGGGCGAGTTCCAGTATGCACACCCGGTGTTCGATCGGGCCGCCGTGGCAGCACAGTCGCAGGTCGCGCAGTTGCAAGGCACACAAGACACCTATTTCTGCGGCGCGTGGATGGGTTATGGCTTCCATGAGGATGGCCTCAAGGCCGGCCTGGACGTGGCGCAGCGACTGCGCCCGTCCAAGGCGCCGACGACACACACGGTGCGCCACGATGAAGAGGCCTTTGCGTGACAGTCGCCGCGGCTTCGCATCCGGTCGTATCGGGCGCCACGACAGCCGCCTCGGGGGCTGTGCTGCCCATGCTCGGGTTCGGCGAGGTCCGCCACACCCGGCTGCGCCCGGCGCGCAACGCCTTTGCCTATCGCGGCTATTTCCTGATGCTGCCGCTGCGCGCCATGCAGGACCCGGCACATGCTGCGGCGCAGACCTGCCTGGCGCGCAATCGCAACGCCGCCCTGAGTTTCTTCGACACCGACCACGGCGACGGCCGAGCACCTGCCGAAGGCGGTGCGCTGGCCTGGCTGGACGCTTTCCTGCGCGAACAGGGGATCGACGATGCCACCGGAGAAGTCTGGTTGCACTGTTATCCGCGGGTGTTCGGCTACACCTTCAAGCCGGTGAGTTTCTGGTTCTGCCATGGCGCGCCCGATGCTGCGGGTGGCGCCTTGCGCGCCATCGTGGCCGAGGTCAATAACACCTTTGGCGAACGCCATTTCTATCTGCTGGACCAGCCGCAATGGGGGTTGGAACTGCAAGCGGCCAAGCAATTCCATGTGTCTCCCTTCCTGCACGTGGAGGGTCGTTACCGGTTCCGGTTCATGCGATCGGCCCGACCGACGGGTGAACGTTATGTGGCCCGGATCGACTATGACGACGCCCAAGGCGCAGTGCTGCAGACCAGTGTCAACGGAACCCTCGAACCCGTCGCGCCAGTAACCGTGCGCAAGGCCCTGTGGCGCTACCCCGCGATGACGCTGGGCGTGATTGGCCGCATTCATCTGCAGGCCGCCCGGCTGTGGCTCAAGCGCGTGCGTTATGTGCCCAAGCCCGCCGCGCCGGACACAACAATCACACGGCAAACCCGCCCCCCTGTTTGAGGTCTGAGAGTATCCACGACACAATCATGAACACGACTACCCTGCCACACCCCGCCGTCCCGCGCAACGCGCCTGCCGCCGCACGCAGCGCGATGAAGCTGCTCGAAAAACTGCGCCATGGCGTCTTGACAGTCCAACTGCCCGACGGCTCGACGCGTGTGTTCGGTGAGTCGGCACATCGCGCCAACGGACAGCCCGGCGCGATGATGGCATTGCGCAACTGGAACATGTGCGCGGCCACACTCAAATCGGGCGATATTGGTTTTGCCGAAAGTTATATCGCCGGCGACTGGAGCACGCCCAACCTGACCGACCTGCTAACGCTGTTCATCCGCAACCGTAACGAACTCGAAGACGTGATCTATGGCAGCTGGGCCGGACGTGCGTTGTACCGGGCCAAGCACTGGCTCAACCGCAACACCCGCGCCAACAGCCAGAAGAACGTTCACGCCCATTACGACCTTGGCAATGCGTTCTACCGCCTGTGGCTGGACGACACCATGAACTACTCGTCGGCCTGGTTCGACGGCGACCACGGCAAGAACATGCGCGAGGCGCAGGACGCCAAGGTGCGCCGCGCGCTGCACATGGCAGGTGTACGCGCCGGCGACCGGGTACTGGAGATCGGGTGCGGCTGGGGTGCGCTGGCAGAAATGGCGACAACCGAGTTCGGCGCCAGTCTGACCGGCGTGACGCTGAGCACGGAGCAACTCGAATTCGCACGCCAACGCATGCAGGCCGTCCAGGCGACGCGCGAGAGCACGGCTACGGTCGACCTGCGCCTGCAGGATTACCGGGACATCGACGACGGGCCCTATGACGCGATCTGCTCCATCGAGATGGTCGAGGCGGTGGGCCGCGCCTACTGGCCCACCTATTTCCAGAGCGTGCGCCGGTTGCTCAAACCCGATGGGCGGGCCTGCATTCAGAGCATCGTGATCGACGACGCGTTGTTCGACCGGTATATCCGCTCCAGCGACTTCATCCAGCAGTACATCTTTCCGGGCGGCTGTCTGCCGTGCCCACGGGAGTTTCGCCGCGAAGCGGCCGAAGCAGGACTGACCGTAATCGACGAACTCGCGTTCGGACAGGACTATGCCGAAACACTGCGCCGATGGCGCCAGGACTTCCTGGCACAGCGCGACACGATTACGAAGCTCGGGTTTGACGCCCGGTTCATGCGCATCTGGGAGTTTTACCTGGCATATTGCGAGGCCGCGTTCGACATGGGCAATATCGACCTGGTCCAGTACACACTGGTCAGGAAATGACCCGGCACTTGGGCAGACGCCAGTGGATCGCAGCCGTCGCTGCAGGCCTGGCGTCGTTCGGCGTGTCGGCCGCCAACGCCCCGCCTGAGCTACGTACGTTATTGCCAGGCGCAACGCTGTCCGGGAGTTCCCGTTTCCGCTACTGGGGGTTCGCCGTCTATGACGCCAGCCTGTGGGTGGAGCCCGGTTTCATGGCGCGCGACTACGACCGCCACGGTTTCGCACTGCAATTGCAATACCTGCGCGACTTCAGCAATGCCGACATCACCCGACGCTCGATCGCGGAGATGAGCCGCCAGTCGAACCCCACCCCTGAACGCCAACAGCAATGGCAGCAGTGGCTGAGCGCGGCCTTTCCCGACGTGCGAGACGGCGACCGCATCACCGGCGTGCATCGTCCGGGTGTTGGGGCGCTGTTCCTGACCAACGGCCGCCAGACCGGCATGGTTCCCGACACCGACTTCGCGCGCAGGTTCTTCGGCATCTGGCTGGACGCAGACACATCCGAACCCGCGTTGCGCCAGGCCCTGTTGTCGCAACCGGCCGGCGCATGACTGAAACAACGCCGATCACCACGCGCCAGGGCCTGCAGTACGGCGCACTCGGCCTGCCGTTGGCCTTTGTCGCCTTGCCACTGTATGTGGTGTTGCCCAACCACTACGCCACCGCCTTCGGCATGCCGTTGGCTACATTGGGCCTGATCCTGCTCGGCGCCCGTCTGTTCGACGCGCTGATCGATCCGTTGATCGGCCGCTGGTGCGATCACCTGTATGCCCGTTCACCGAAACATGTCCTGGTCATGGGGGCCTTCGCCGCGCTGACGCTCGCAGCTGGATTCGGCTTGCTGTTCTTCCCCGCCACGCGCGACCCGGTCGGTCTGATGGTATGGGCCGGATGTTTTCTGGTGCTGACCTATGCGGCCTACAGCGCGCTGAGCGTCGCGCACCAGTCCTGGGGCGCGATGCTCGGCGGTAACGAAGCGCGTCGCAGCCGCATCGTCGCCTGGCGCGAAGGTCTCGGCCTGCTGGGCGTGGTGATGGCGTCGATGGCGCCTGTGCTGCTCGGCCTGCCGGTGACCTGGCTGCTGTTTTGTGCCTGCCTGGCCATCGGTTGGTTCGCATGGACACGCGCATTGCGCCCCCGCACCAACCCCACGCCACACCGCCAGGATATCTGGCAGCCGATGCGCCACGCCGGCTTTCGCCGCCTGCTCACGGTGTTCATGCTCAACGGCATCGCCAGTGCAATTCCGGCCACGCTGGTGCTGTTCTTCGTGCAGGACCGTCTGCAGGCGAGCCGCGCGATGGAGCCGGCATTTCTGGGCATCTATTTTGTCTGCGCCGCGGCATCCATGCCATTGTGGCTGGCGCTGGTGGGCCGCATCGGGCTGGCGCGCAGCTGGCTATGCGGTATGTTGCTGGCGGTGGCCGCATTCGTTTGGGCCGGCACCCTGGGCAGTGGAGACACTATTGCTTTCATGTTGGTATGCGCTGCCTCGGGCGTAGCGCTGGGCACGGACCTGGCGCTACCTGGCGCCATGCTGGCCGGCCTGATTGCCCAGGCCGGCGACCGCGGCAGGGCCGAAGGCGGCTATTTCGGCTGGTGGAACTTCGCCACCAAGCTCAACCTGGCACTGGCCGCCGGCCTGGCCCTGCCACTGCTGGCCTTGTTCGGCTACACGCCCGGTGCGCGTGACGCATCCGCACTGGGCGCCCTGACCATTGCCTATTGCGTGTTGCCATGTGTACTCAAGCTCGCAGCTGCAGGCATGCTGTACCGGCACCAGCACCGATGGACCACGCAAGGAGAACCCGCTTGAACACAACAGACCGATTCAATGGCAGGCACGACGATGCGTCGGGCAACGCAGGTCCGGCCGTCCCGCACCAGCGGCCCGCCGGGCCATCCGTGCCACGGCGACGCCATGTGCTGCGGGCAGGCACCGCGATGCTGGCCGCCAGCGCGCTGACCCTGGCAGGTTGCGCAGCACCCGACATCCAGGACTACGCAGCCGAAAAGCCGGCGCTGGATCTGCGCGACTATTTCAACGGAACCATTGACGGCTACGGCATCTTCACAGACCGCGCGGGCAAGGTGGTCCGACGCTTCACGGTCGTGATCCAGGCCAGCTGGTCCGGTGACCAGGGTCTACTGGACGAGGACTTCATCTACTCCGACGGCACGAAGGAAAAACGCGTCTGGCGCCTCACGCGGTTGTCCGATGGCAGCTACACGGGAACCGCCGGCGACATCGTCGGCCAGGCCCGGGGTGTGGCGCGCGGCAACACGTTGAATTGGGCCTACACCATGGCCCTGCCTGTCGATGGGCGCGTGATAGAGGTGCAGTTCGACGACTGGATGTACCTGATGGACGACACCGTCATGCTCAACAAGGCCGAGATGCGCAAGTTCGGCATCCGCCTGGGCGAAGTCACGCTCGCCTTCAAGAAGCGCTGATGCCCTCCATGCCCGCCCCATCCCACCCCCCGCACCAGGACCGGAACCAATGTCGCTGAACCCCGCGATCAACGATTGGCACGGCAAGACCGTGTGGCTGGTCGGCGCATCTACCGGCATCGGCCGCGCCACTGCCAGCTTGCTGCATGGGCGCGGCGCCCACGTCATCGTGTCCGCCCGCAGCGCCGATGCGCTGGCGCAATTCGCCGCCGATCATCCGGGCGCGCGTGCCTTGCCGCTGGACGTGAAGGACCGCGCCGCCGTGCGCGCCGCTGCGCAGCAGATCGAGCAGGACGGCGGTCTCGACGGCATGGTCTATTGCGCCGGACACCACACGCCCATGGACGCGGACGCGATCGACCTGGATGACATGGTGCAGCATGTCGACATCAACTATGTTGGTGCGCTGACGCTGCTCGACGCGGTGTTGCCCCACATGCTGCGTGCGAAGGGACGCCTGCCCTTCGTCAGCCTGGTCGGCAGCGTGGCTGGCTACGGCGGATTGCCAACCAGCCTGGCGTACGGCCCGACCAAGGCTGCGCTGATCAACCTGGCACAGACCTTGTACCTGGACCTGCGCAACAAGGGCGTCGGTGTGTCCATCATTAACCCAGGCTTCGTCGAAACACCACTGACCGCGAAAAACACCTTCCGCATGCCGGCGCTGCTGACGCCGGCCCAGGCCGCGCAGCACATTGTCAAGGGATGGGAGCACGGCGCCTTCGAGATCCATTTCCCAAAACGCTTCACGCTCGGGCTCAAGCTGCTCTCGCTGATGCCGTACTGGCTGTATTTCAAGCTGGTTGGCCAGATCGACCGTGCGTGACACCATGCCAACCCGTGATGGCATGCCGCCCGTGGACATCGACCACGTGGTCCGGGTATTCGAGGCACTGACGGAATCCACCATCGGCGAACTGCGCTCGATCTACGCGCCCGACGCCCGTTTCGCCGACCCGTTTAATGCGGTGCAGGGAATCGATGCGATCGAACAGGTGTTCCGCCACATGTTCGACACGCTCGAACAACCGCGCTTCGTCGTGACCGGATCCGTGGTGCAAGGCGACCAGTGTTTCCTGCTCTGGGATTTCCGGTTCCATTTCCGGTCGTTCCGCAGGCAAGTCGCGCAGTCGATTCCGGGAACCAGCCATCTGCGCTTCGATGCGCAAGGCCGCATCGTGTACCACCAGGACTACTGGGACGCCGCGCACGGCCTGTACCAGCAAATGCCACTGATCGGCGCTCTGATGCGCTGGATGCGCAAACGGGTCAACCGCTGACCGCCTTCGCGGAGCGCCGCCGTGGCCGTGGCCGTGCCGTCAGGACGGACCGGTGTCGGCGAAGCTGGCGCGCAGCATGAGTTTGTCCTGCAGCTTGGCCAGGTTCGCATGCTCTTCGCGCCAAGCGATCTGCGGGAAGCGGAAATCCAGGTAACCGAGTGCGCAACCGACCGCGATATCGGCCAGGCTCAGGTGAATACCGGCGCAAAACGGCTTTTCAGCCAGGCCCCTGGACATCGCCTTGACGCTGGCCTGCACCTTGACCAATTGGCGATCGATCCATGCCTGGCTGCGTTGTGCCTCGGTGCGACCGTCCCAGGTGGCCTCCATCCGGGCCATCACGGCAGCGTCAAGCACCCCATCGGCCAGTGCCTCCCAGGTCTTGACCTCGGCCCGTTCGCGTCCATTGGCCGGGATGAGCTTGCCCACCGGGGACAGTGTTTCCAGGTACTCGACGATGACGCGTGAATCGAACAAGGCCTCGGCGCCTTCCATCACCAGGCACGGCACCTTGCCCAGCGGATTGGACTCGCTGATCCGGCTATCGGCCGACCAGACGTTGTCGGTAACGTACTGGTAGTCCAGCTTCTTTTCCGCCATGGTGATGCGCACCTTGCGGACATAGGGGCTGGACGAAGATCCAATGAGTTTCATATCAGTTCCGCCCGGCCGTTCCGAAGGGGCTGACGGCCCCCTTGGGGGGCAGCGAACGCAGTGCGCGTGGGGGCGACATACAGTTCCGCCCGGCCGTTCCGAAGGGGCTGACGGCCCCCTTGGGGGGCAGCGAACGCAGTGCGCGTGGAGGCAGTTTCATGTCAAGGCGATTCCGGGTGTGTGGGGCATTCTAGCCATGGCCATGGCACTGCGGAACACAGGCCCCGCGCCAGGGCAGGCACCTACAATCCCAGCATGCAATTCTCCCCTGTATCTGCCTTGTCGCCGCTGGATGGCCGTTACGCCGCCAAACTGTCCCCGTTGCGCCCGCTGATGAGCGAACTGGGCTATATGCGGCGCAGGGTACAGGTCGAAGTGGCCTGGTTTGTACATCTGAGCGATGCCGGCTTTGTGGAATTCAAGCCGCTAAGCTCCGGAGCACGCACTTACTTGCTCAATTTGGTCAGCAATTTCAGCGAAACCGATGCACTGGCGATCAAGGACATCGAGAAAACCACCAACCACGATGTAAAGGCAGTGGAGTACTGGATCAAGGGCAAGTTCGAATCGCGCCCGGAACTGCAACGCGCGGGCGAATTCGTGCATTTCGCCTGTACCAGTGAAGATATCAACAACACCAGCCATGCACTGCAGTTGCGCGCAGCGCGCAACATCGTCATTTTGCCGGCGCTGGACCGGTTGCTGCTCAAACTGCGCGATATGGCGGGTAAATACGCCGACGTCCCCATGCTCAGCCGCACCCATGGCCAGACCGCCAGCCCGACCACCGTCGGCAAGGAAATCGCCAATATCGTGATGCGTCTGCAAACCGCCTGCGACCGCATCGCGGGCGTGCACATCCTGGCCAAGATGAACGGTGCGGTGGGCAACTACAACGCTCACTTGTCGGCCTGGCCCGATTTTGACTGGGAAGCGTTCAGCCGGCAGGTGGTGGAGACGCCTGAACCGACAGCCGAATCCGGCATCCAGCCCTGGGGCCTGGGCCTGCACTTCCAGCCCTACAGCATCCAGATCGAGCCGCACGACTACATGGCCGAATTGTTCGATGCCGTCGCCCGGGCCAACACCATCCTGATCGACTGGTCGCGCGATGTCTGGGGCTATGTCAGTCTGGGTTATTTCAAGCAAAGGCTGCGCGCCGGCGAAGTCGGCTCGAGCACCATGCCACACAAGGTCAATCCGATCGATTTCGAGAATGCCGAAGGCAACCTGGGTCTGTCCAACGCCTTGTTGCGCCACTTGAGCGAAAAGCTGCCGATCAGCCGCTGGCAACGCGACCTGACCGATTCGACCGTGCTGCGCAACATGGGCGTCGCGCTGGGTTACGCGTTGCTCGCTTACGAGTCGCTGGCCGCCGGGCTGGACAAGCTGGAACTCAACGCGCAGGCCATTGCCGACGACCTCGACACCTCCTGGGAGGTCCTGGCCGAACCCATCCAGACGGTGATGCGCCGCTACGGCCTGCCCCTGCCCTACGAGCAGCTCAAGAACTTCACCCGTGGTGCCCCGATGACACGCGAACTGATGCAGGGATTCATCGCCAAGCTGGACATACCGCAAGCCGACAAAGACCGGCTGCTGGCGATGACGCCAGGCAGTTATACCGGCATGGCGGCCGAACTGGCGCGTCGCGTCTGAGTCTCGGAAAAAACCCTATGGCACTCAAATCCACAGTATTCCGGGTGAGCCTGCAGATCGCAGACATCGACAACGCCTATTACGCAGACCACACGCTGACGCTGGCGCGCCATCCGAGCGAGACCGACGAACGCATGATGGTGCGACTGGCTGCGCTGGCTCTGCATGCGCACACGTTGCAGTCGGTGTGCAAAGGCGACGGCACGCTGGCGTTCGGCGCCGGCTTGTCCGACCCGGACGAACCCGATGTCTGGTTGCGCGACTTCACCGGCCAGACCCGGTTGTGGATCGAGGTCGGTCAACCCGAAGAAAAGCCCTTGCTCAAGGCCTGCGGCAAGGCCGATGCGGTGGTGCTCTATTGCTTCAACCATGCGGCCGAGATCTGGTGGCGCGGCATCGAGACCAAGCTGACCCGGCCGCGCAATCTCAGCGTGTTCCGGATTCCTACCGAGGCCTCGCAGTCGCTGCAGGTGTTAGCCCAACGCAGCATGCAACTGCAGGCCACGGTACAAGATGGCGTGCTGATGCTCGCTGACGACAAGCAGGCCATTGATATCCAGCCGGTGCGCTGGAAATAACATCCCCAGGCATGCCCCGCTGACAGGCAAGGTCGTCAGCGCACGGTCTTGCGTTCGGCGGCCCGCTCGGCGTATCGGTTGAAGCGCCAGGCGGTACCGTCCTGGCTGATACGCCGCCACGTGGCGCGTTTCTCCACCGGACGCATCTCGATCCAGTGCTGCACCTCCGAAAAACTGCGGCCGCATCCCTTGCACATGGCATCACCCTGGCTGGTCGAGCAGATCGCGATACACGGTGTGTCCGGCGTGCTGTCGTACCAGACCATCCAGGCGACGAATGCCTCGGTTGGAAACGAGAACTCGTCGGCCAGCCACTCATGGTGGTAGACCATCAGCGCATACACCTCGGCCAGCGCACGCACCTCGGCTGCCAGCGAAATGCCGTCCGGCGAGGGTTTCTTCTCACGCCAATAGTTGATGGCCGACTCGACGTCGGTGATGTGGATGCCTGTCATGGTGCTTTCGGGGGAGGTGGGATCTTGCCATGACACGGTGCCCCGCACACGCCACGGGGCAATGGTATGCTGGCCGCCCATGAAACTGATCGTCAAATGGTTGCTCAGCGCAGCCGCACTGCTGGCCCTGACCTATATCTATAGCGGCGTCGCCGTCACCAGTTTTGGCAGCGCACTGATCGCCGCTTTCGTGATCGGCCTGTTCAACACCATCGTGCGGCCGATCCTGGTCGTGCTCACGCTGCCAGTCACGGTCGTCACGCTGGGTCTGTTCCTGTTCGTCATCAACGCGTTGATGTTCTGGGCTGCCTCCGGAATGCTCGATGGTTTCCATGTCAGCGGATTTGGCGCCGCACTGATCGGCTCGCTGATCTACTCGGTGTTTGGCGTACTGATCGAGTCAACGCTCGAGGGCCTGTTCCCGAAGCAGTGATTGCACCTGGCGGGTCCGGGTGTCGATGATTGATGCCTCGATGTGGTCCGTCCCGGCCGCGCCGCGCGCCATGCTCTGGGCCGCCTTGAACCGGTCCATGGCAGCGCCATAGTCCAGCAACGCAACCTGCGCCTCGGCCTCAGCTCGCACCGCCCGCAACACATGACCCTGCGCCGTATTCGCGCGTGCCAGCATCTGCCAGGCGCCGGCATCGCGGGGATGGATTGCCACCCACGATTGCAAGGCGCCAGCAGCATCATCGCCGCGCCCTTGACGGATCCAGAGCTGGGACATCAACAACATTTCGGCCCGGCCGGTCGGCACAAACGCCTCGGCCGGTTGACCGGACATCAGGGCCACCTCGAGATCCAGCAACCGGAACAGGCGCAGCGCCGCCTTGTCGCCGGCGCTGCGCTCGTGCAGCCGTGTCAGGTCGTCCCTGGCCGCGGCATAGTCGCGCATCTGCGCTGCGGCCAGCGCCGCCGCATACAAGATGCCGGCCTGCTGCGCCGGTGAAAGTTCGGCCAGCCCGGACGCGCGCGCCTGGGCCTGCATAGCGCGCAAAGAGTCGATCGCCGGGTTGGACAACACCCGGGCACGGGCGCTGAGCATCGCGTGGTCGATCGTCAGAGCCGGAGCGGCGTTGTCGCCTGACCCAAGCAGCAGGCGGCCCTGGATATCGGCGATGCGCTCGGACGTCAGCGGATGGCTGCGCAGATACGGATACGCACCGTTGTCGTTGAGCCGCGAGGCAGCCTGCAGCTTTTCGAACATGGATGCGAACCCCTGCGGGGCGAATCCGCCGTCCGCCATCAGGCCGAAACCGACACGATCGGCCTCACGCTCCATGTCGCGCGAAAAATTGAGCTGGCTCTGGATCGCCAGCGCCTGACCGCCGGCCAACACCGCGCTAGCCGCGTCGGTATTCTTGGAGGCGGCCAGCGCGCTCAGGATCATGGCGCCGATGATCCACGGTGTCTGGGCATTCTGTTTGCTCGTCAGGCGCGAGATGTGGCGTTGCGTGACATGGCTGAGTTCATGGGCCAGCACGGAGGCCAGTTCGTCGCGGCTGGTGACCACCGCCACCAGGCCCAGATGCAAACCCAGGTAACCGCCTGGCAACGCGAAGGCATTGACGCTGCGGTCCTTGCCCATCATGACCTGCCAGGCGAAGCGCTGCTGCAGTTCGTCCGACATCTCGCCACGGTCGTGCGCCGCCTTTAGTAATGGCTGCCAGATGCCGTCGACGTATTCGGCCAGCACCGGATCATCGATGTAGTCGGGGTCGCGAAAGATCTCGCGTGCGATCCGGTCCCCAAGGCGCCGCTCGGCGCTGGTCGTCATATCGCTGCCGTCGCCCATGACGGGCAACTGGCTGGTGCCGCTGCGCGGCGCGGGCAGGGCGGTGTTGGTGGTGGTGCCGGTCTGCGCTCGCACTCCCGCCAGCGCAGCGCTGGCGATCAGTATTCCGAGCAGTGCGTGTTTCGCGCGCGCAAAACGCGCACGGCGAACACGCGGGGCACTATTCGATGTTGGCATGGACGTATGATGCTGCATCCAGGGCAAAGGTTCGTGAACGGAGGGTATCCAAATGCTTTCTCCGCCTGGCCGGCACCCGTCACACCTTCCCAGCGCAACCCGAACCCGGCATGAATACCCTGACCCATTTTGACGCACAAGGCCAAGCCCACATGGTGGATGTTGCCACCAAGGCGAGCACGCACCGCATCGCGGTCGCTGGCGGGCGCATCGACATGCACGCGGCGACCCTGGCCATCATCGAATCCGGCACCGCCAAGAAAGGCGACGTGCTCGGCATTGCCCGCATCGCCGGCATCCAGGCCGCCAAGAAAACCAGCGACCTGATCCCGCTGTGCCATCCGCTGGCACTGACCCGCGTGGCGCTCGCGTTCGAATCGGTGCAGGCCGACGCCACCCATCCGGCCAATATCATCTGCCGCGCCACCGTCGAGACCGTCGGGCCGACGGGCGTGGAAATGGAGGCCCTGACCGCCGTCCAGGTTGCGCTGCTCACGATCTACGACATGTGCAAGGCAGTGGACCGCGGCATGACGATGTCGGACATCAAACTACTGCAAAAACATGGCGGGCAGTCGGGGAGTTTTATTGCGGGGTGACAGTCTGCGGCGCAATCGATGCCGTCGGTCTGCTCAAGGTGTCGTTTCTGGCAATATGCCGTAATGGCTGCGCGCACGCCAGCGCTCAAACTCGCCCGGGAACGCATTGCGATAACGCAATGCGTAGTAGGCGGCCTCGTCGGTGCGGTCCAGCACCAGCGCGCTGTCGATGATTTTTTCAATCACCCGGGCTTCCGGCGAGAAATGCAACAGCGCGCGTGCCGTGGTATTTAGTTGCGCGGCATTGTCAGGTGTGACGGATGCCAGCGTCAGCGCAGCGAACCGGACCTGGTTGCGAAACAGCCAGGAATCCTGCACCTTGCGGATGGTGTCATCGCGGTAGGCACTCGCCCGCAAGGACGGTGCCAGGTAGATCTGGCTGACCCGGTGGTAGTCCCAGGCCGCATACGCCAGCGCCGCCAGTAGCAGAACGGCTACCGTGCCGACGCCAGCGGCCATGCCGGACCAGGCCTGCGGTATCTGCGTCGGGGGCGAAAGCGCTGCGCCGACACCGACCGCCCGTGGCCGGGAACGCGAAAGGATCCAGACGGCCAGCAATGTCGCGATCTGGAACGGGCCGTACCACAACGGGTATTCCAGCAGGCTGTGCAGACCGATCATGGCCAGCACCGCCCACGCCGTCTGGCGATCGGCGTCGGTTTCGCGCCAGGGTCTGGCGCGCCATACCAGCAGTGCCACAACCGCGCAGACCACGAGGGCAAACGGCACACCCAGTTCGACCGCAAGATGCAACGGCAGATTGTGGGCGTTGTCCACGATGGCGCAAAAGCGCGCACCCGGGTAAAGCGTGATGAAATGCGCGTGATCCAGTTCGCCCCAGCCCCAACCGAACCAGGGTTTCTGCGCGATCAACTGCAGCACGTTCTGCCACAGGACCATTCGGCCTTCGCAGCGTGGCCCGCCATCATTGAAACGTGAGGTTATGCCCGAGGCGAACGGGTCCAGACCTGCCAGTACCGGCAGCAGTGCTGACGCGATGGCGTAGGTGAGCACCGCACCCGCCAGAATCGGCCAGGTTCCGGGGGCCGCCTGACGGCGCCACACCATGCCCAGCACCAGCAGGGCCGCCATCTGCGCCAGCGCGGTACGTGAGGTGGTGGCGGCAATGGCACTGCCCAGCAAGACAACCGCCAGCACCAGCAAGCCGTAACGCATGCGCACAATTCGGTTGACGACCCTGTCGCCAACACCGGTGCCTGGGTCGACGTTCATCATGCCGCGCAGTTGCCGCGTCCATGCACTCCACACCAGAACCGCCAGCCCGATATTGAGCAGGCTGCCCAGTTGGTTTCGTTGACGCAGATTTCCGAACGCATAACCCGGCACGGTGACATTGACCCAGGGTGCCAACGCCGGACTGGCGCCAAGATACTGCAACAAACCAATGACACTGCTGACCAAGGCTGCCACCAGCAGGGACTTGCTGAACAGGGTGCTCAGGTTGCCCGGCCGTGTCGCCTGAACAACCAACAGGAACATGGCGCCGCAAGCCAGCGAAATCAGCTGCGGCAACACGGACGGTGTGGGCCCGCTGGCGACCGGATTGAGCCACGGCAACATCAGCACTGCCGTCGACAGCATGCCGGTGATCGGGATCGACCTCGACAACATGGCGCTACTCGGAAGTGGCAATGGGGTCAGTGCGCCACATCTTGTGGCCAGGGTACGGCGGCAATGCGCGCATCACCCGCGGCCATGCGGACCCAGGCGGATTTGACCGTGTCGCACTGAACTTGCGCGGCAATGTTGCATACGCGCCGCATCCACTTTGCCGCATCCTGCGGTCGGTCATTCAACGCCAGGGCCACGGCAAGTCGCTGCACAAATCCAATACTGGGGAACATTGCGGCGGTGTTTTCCAGCGACCGCAACTCCGCGTCGCCCATGCCCGTTGTGGGCTCGAGTCTGTTGAGCCGGAAAAAATCGCGCCACTGCGTCAACAACAACACGTCGGGCTCAATGGCAGGAGCCGTTTCGATTCTTGCCCATTCGAACCGCAATGTCTCGTAACTGCGCTCAATGCGCCAATAGTCACGGACCATCAATATAAGCAACGCCACCCCTATTGCCCAAAGCGTGAGTACAACCCTGCGGCGCGATGCGAACATCGTCTTCACCTGCTGCCGCGATTCAAGGATTCCCATCACCAGCCCGGCGGGTAGCAAAAAATACGCGTAGTGCAGTGGCAGCTCCAGCATCGCGTGGTTCGCGACGACCAGCAGCAACAGAATCAGCAAGGCCTGTTCCGGCGTACGCACCCGGGCAATCCGACGCACCATCCACACCACCAGGAATGCCGACACCGTCAATCCGATGGGCACACCACACCACAACACCAGATCCAGAAACAGGTTGTGCGATTGCGTGAAAGGGACATGCAGTGCCGGCTGGTAATCCGCCACCGCCACTTGCGCCATTCCTACCTGGTTCCACCCGTAACCGAACCACGGCCGCTGCATGGCCGCCTCAACAAACAGCGACCAGATCGCCGGACGCGACTCGTCGGTCATCCGCGCCACCAAATCCGCGTCGGAGGTCACATTGCCGGTCAGCATTTGGCCTATCCAGCCGCTGGTTGCAACACACACGCCAAAATACGCCGCCAAAAGCGTGACCACCCACGCGAAGCGCCTGTCAGGCCAAACGCGACGCCAGCCCCAGACAGCAATCACCAGGATCGCAATGGCGATCCAGGCCGTGCGGGAGGCCGTCAGCGCCAGACCAAAAAGCAGAAACATGGCAAACACGATGGCAATGGCGGCGCGCAACTTGCCGAGCACATGGGCCCAGGCACCTGCCAGCAGGCCCCAGATCAGAAAGGTGGCAAGCTGGTTGGGCTGACCAAAGTTGGCATACGGGCGCTCGAATCCGCCACCCATGGACCATATGTCCAAGCGATCTAGTCCCAGCCACTGATGCAGCTGGAGTCCGACCGAAACGATGGATCCGATGCCGATCGCCAGGAACAGTGCGCTGGTCGCTTGCTCGCCCGAGGCAGCCCAGCGCGTGCCGGTCAACACGGCGAGCAGGAAAGCGAGCAGATAGGCGGTGGAAATCCAGCTGTTTCCCGGCGTGACCACGATATCGGTCATCAGTTGGATCGACGGAACGCACATCAGGACGGCCACAAGGAACGCCAGTCCACTCCATCGAACGGGCGCGGCGGACCGCAGGGTCACAGCCAATGCCGCCAAAGCAAATGTGGCGGCCGACCAGGCTTCAAAATGGAAACTCGACCAAGGCGGATAGTGGTTTGGCAACACCCAGCCAATTGCCAAGGTCAGCGACCACACGACCAGCCAAAAGTCTGTCATCGCCGCCGGCGTAGACGGTGACGCGTGGCCTGACCCTTGAATCGGATGGTTGACAGCGGTCATGCAAAAGGCTCGTTCGGTTCAGTGCAGGCGGTCACGGCTACGACAGAAAAAAAGGCCCCAACTGGGGCCTTTTGATGACAGCGATCATGATGATCGTTAAGTAACTGAATTACTTGCAGCTGGCCGGAAGGTATTTGTTGTCCATGAGGACAGTCACGCTGCCGGCGATCGGCGCGCGGGTACAAGTCCACACTATCTGACCATTGTCCTGCAGTACCCCTGCAAATTGCACACCGGCTCCGTTAATCTTCGTCTCACCCTGGCCAATGGCAATAATCGCACCGGTACTAGCGTTAGTGCCGGGGGAATAAGAGAGCGAAGCCACATATTTGGAGGCTTGGGTAGTCACCGTCAGACTGGCGCTGTTCATAGCGATACCTGATTGTGCAGCCTCGGCAATCGCCACTTTGCCCGACGAACCCGCGAGAATGATCTCCGACACCTTGGCGCGGACTGTGTAGTCCTGATACGCCGGCAGTGCCACGGCAGCCAAAATACCAATGATCGCGACAACGATCATCAATTCGATAAGGGTAAAACCTTTTTGCATGGAACGCTTCATTTGGAAAACTCCTTCGGTTGAGAAAACTAGCAGGAAAACACTGTCAGCCCATCATTTAAAGCACGATCTATGCCAAGTGTGATTTGGCTGTTTTCCGAACCGATTGGAGTCAAATTTGCCGCCATTTGTCGCCGCGAATTAGGATTGACGACTTTTAGAAATTTGCATGACAAAAATGTCATGCCATAAATGTCACTTGATACAGACCGACCTGACCATTTTGATGTCGGTGAGGCCCATCAGGATTTTTTCCATGCCGTCCATCTTCAGCGTATGCATGCCGCCTTCAACCGCCTGTGCAAACAGATCGGCCACCCGGGACCGCTCCTGAATCAGCTTCTTGACGGCGTCGTCGGACACCAGCAGTTCATGCAGGCCAATCCGGCCTTTGTAGCCGGAACCACCGCACTTGTCGCAACCGACGGCCCGGTACAGGTGGAGTTGCCCGTTCTGGCCGTAGGTCTCGACCCAGCCGTCCAGCAACTTCTGGGTCTCGCCGGAATGGTCGGTCTGCCACGCCTTGGAATGCCGCAGTTCTTCTGCGTATTCCGCGATGAACAGGCGCAACTCTTTGGAGTCGGGCACATACGACTCCTTGCAGTCGCACAGCTTCTTTGCCAGACGCTGCGCCAGGATGCCCAGCAGTGCGTCGGCGAAATTGAACGGATCCATGCCCATATCCATCAGGCGGGTGATGGATTCCGGTGCCGAGTTGGTGTGCAGGGTCGAGAACACAAGGTGCCCAGTCAACGAGGCTTCTACGCCCATCGACACGGTTTCCTTGTCACGCGACTCGCCGACCATGATGATGTCCGGGTCGGCGCGCAGGAACGCCCGCATGATCAGCGCGAAGTCGATACCCGCCTTCTTGTTGATCTGGACCTGTCGCAACCCTTTTTGCGTGATCTCGACCGGGTCCTCGGCAGTCCAGATCTTGGTGTCCGGGGTGTTGAGGAACTTCAGGATCGAGTGCAGCGTGGTCGTCTTGCCCGAACCGGTCGGCCCGCAGACATAAAACAGGCCGTAGGGTTTGGAAACGGTTTTCTCAAGCCGCTCCCGGTTGTTCGTCGTCAGGCCGAGTTTTTCCAGCGGAATCGGCTCGCCTGCGGCCAGAATCCGCATGACGACGTCTTCGACACCGCCGGTGGACGGTATGGTGGCGACCCGCAACTCGATGTCCAGTGGACCGTATTTCTTGAACTTGATCTTGCCATCCTGTGGCTTGCGACGCTCGGAAATGTCAAGATCGCACATGATCTTGAGCCGGGTGACCATGGCCTGGCGGAAATGCGCCGGCACCTCGACATACGGCACCAGCGTGCCGTCGATGCGAAACCGGATGCCGGTCTTGAGCTTGCCCGGCATCGGCTCGATATGGATATCCGACACCTTCTGGTGGTAGGCGTCGATGATGACCTTGTTGACGAACTTGACCAACGCGTTGTCGGCCGCCGCAGACTCGAGCGAATCGTCGTTGCTGCCATCGTCGATCGGGCCGCCATCCATATCGGCCAGCAGCTGGTCGATCGACCCGCCTTCAGAGCTGGCGCCAAACAGCTGCGACAAGGTCTCCCGGAACTCGGTCAGGGTCGTGACGCGGTAAGCAAACTTGCTGATGCGCGGGAAAACCTGCGGCACGACCCGTGCACCGCGCACTGCCTCCGGATCCACACACATGATGACCAGACCGTCAGGCGACTCCTTTAGGGGCATCCAGCCCTGCTCCTCGATGAAGTCCCGCTTGAGCGGGCCATGCAGGACCTCCGAGCGGATGCGTCCTTCATTGAACGGCTCATACGGAACACCAAAGAAGCGCGACAGTGAAGACCCGATCTGTGCCGGCTTGACCTTGAAGTGGTCTAACAGCACCTGTTCGACCGTGCGTCCGTCGCTGCGGGCTTCCGCCTGGCATTGCTCGAGCGCCGCGTCGCTGATCACGCCATCGGTCACCAGCCCATCGAACTTGGTCGCCTTTTGCCGCGCAACCTCGCTGGCCTTTTTCATCCGCTGGCGAATCGCCGTGGCGAGGGTCTTGCACAACTGGGCGACGCCTTCGACCTCGAGCACGCCGAACGGCTGGTCGCTCTTGTTGTTGATGATCTGAAGCACGCCATGGAGCACATCGCCGTCGAGAATCGGCGCCACCAGCATCTGGCGAGTCCGGTAACCGGAACGCTTGTCGACTTCCTTGAGGAAGTTCAGTGACGGGTGAATCTGTTTAAGCGCGTCGTCGTCGTAGACGTCGGCCAGGTTCAGCTGTTGCTTGCTGAACGCGACATAACCGGCGAGGCTCTGCGGCGAGATCGGCAATTTGAGGTCACGGCTACTGTTCAGACCGGTCTTGACCTTGGACACGATGGCCGTACGGTCGTCGTTGACCGCGTACAGCGTCAGCCGGTCTGCATTGAGCAGTTTGCAGATGTCCTGGCTGGTGTCCAGCATGATCTGATCCAGGTTCTCGGTATCGTGGATGCGCGAGGTGACATGGTGCAACTGCTTGTAGAACAGCGCCTCGAAGGTGACACCGCGCTTTTCCGGCGGCAGCTTCTGGGTCTCGAAGAACGCCTGTTCAGAGGAGCGCTCGCCGGCAGCGGGCCTGAGAACGGCACTCATTGCAGGCGCTCCCGGCAGCACGGGGTGTCGCGACCGGCCGTCATGGAGACATGCCCGATCACAGCTCGAACTCCTGGCCGGCACGCAGCCAGCGGATGTCATGGGTCACATTGGGTCCTGAAATGGACGTTTCGTCGAATTTCTGGATCTCAGCCATGATGAGGTCGGTTTCCGCGGGTTTGGTATGGGTGATGTAGATCGGGTAACGCCGGTCGTTACGAATGTTGTCGAGTTCGTCGGCCAGAACACCCGGCGACAAATGCAGGCTCAATTTGGCCAGATCCTTTTCGCGGTTGCTGAACGCGGTCTCGATCACCAGTATCGCCACGTTGAGCTGATTGACACGCTCCCAGAACGCCGGATTGCGCTCGGTGTCGCCCGAAAAGACCCAACATCCACTGCCTGCCGTGACAGCATAACCGACCGCCGGCACAGTGTGCACGGCCGGTAACACTTCGATCAGTTTACGGTTGATCTCCAGCGTCTGGCCGGTGAGGATCTCGTGAAAAGTGATGAAAGGGGCCTCTGGCGTCGGGATCCGGCTGAAGTCGGGCCAGATGACGTCGTTGAAGATATGCGCCTTGAGCGCCGCGATAGTGCCGGCCAGCGCATGGATCTTCAGTGGCTGCTGGCGCCGCGATGCCACAGCGTCGACCATCAACGGCAACGCCGCCACATGGTCCAGATGGGAGTGGGTCAGGAAGACATGCTCCACCCGCCCCATCTCCTCGAGCGTGAGATCGCCAACGCCGGTGCCTGCATCGATCAGGATGTCACTGTCGATCAGGAAGGACGTAGTTCGGCAGTCCTTGGCGATCGCGCCCGAACAGCCCAACACACGCACTTTCATGGTGGCCCCTATTTCGTTTCAAAATTCGTAGCGCCATCCCATTCAAGATCAAATGGAAGCAGCCGCATAGAGGCTACACGGTCTGAATAGAGGTGGTAAAGGAATTTTTTGGCATTCATACGTAACAAGTTCATCATCAGCAGGTCGCATTGCTCCCAGTCCTGGGAGCGGTAGGCCTTCAGGAACGATGCCCACGCCTTGAGCTCGGCTTCGGTCTCGGCACCGATGCGGTTGGTCGGCGCCACCGGCCAGAAGATCGCCACAGCCTGGTCTTTGCCCTTGACCCTGACCAGATCGAGCTCCTGCCAGCCGAAAGCCGGCGCCAACTTGCGTGCGGACTCGCTCACCACGGCGTCCACACCGTAGATCTTGGACAAGCCTTCGAGCCGCGAGCCCAGGTTCACGGCGTCACCGATGACGGTGTAGCTGCGCCGAATGTTGGAGCCCATGTCGCCGACACACATGTTGCCAGTATTTACGCCAATACCAATACCGATTTCCGGAATACCCTTGGCACGGTGCACCTCATTGATACCGCGCACCGCATTGGCCATCTCCATCGCCGATTTCACCGCCAGGTGGGCATGTTCGGGCGTCTCGACCGGAGCGCCCCAGAAAGCCATGACGCAATCGCCCATGTATTTGTCGATGGTGCCGCGATTGGCCCGGATGATGCCTGTCAGCGTGGTGAACACACCATTGAGCAAGGCCTGCAACTGGATCGGCTCCATCTGCTCGGACATCTTGGTGAAACCCCGCATGTCGCAGAACATCACCGTCATTTCCCGGTTCGTCGCCTGCATGCTGTAACTGTCCGGGTCCTTGACCATTTCGTCGACCAGTTCGGGCGGCACGTAGGTGCCGAACAGGTTTGCCAACTCGCGTTTGGAGCGGCTTTCGACAAAATAGCCGTAGCTCATGTTAAGGGCAAATGCTGTCACCCCCATCACCAGGGCACCCGCCAGCGGCAGCACAAGGCCCGCACCCAGGTACAGCCAGAGGTTGAGCCCAGCCACGGCGGCCAGCACCACAATACTCAGGACCACCGCACGCGTGGCGCTGATCAATGGTAAGGTAAACGCTAGGACTAGACCGGAAAACAACAGTACCACCACCTCGTACCCGACGGCATAGTCCGGCTTGACCAGCGTCTTGCCGTCGAGCAGGCCCGATATCACGTTGGCGTGGGCTTCCACCCCGGGATAGACCTCGCTGACCGGAGTGGTCCGCAAGTCCAGCAAGCCTGGCGCGGTGGTGCCCACCAATACGATCTTGTCCTTGAGCTGTTCCGCCGGAATGGTCTTGGACAACAAATCCGCTGCCGAAATGTATTTGAACGAACCCCCTTTGGGCCCGCCAAAACCTCTGAAAGGAACCAGCGCCGCGACTTCGTCGTCCACCGGTATCGCGAGGGTCTTGCCATTGAGGCGGAGCTGGATGCTCTCCAGGCCCTGGTAGCTGCGCCCCAGCATGCGCTCCTGGGGGAAACCCGGCGAGACGGCTGGCAGGCCTGCCAGCAGGCGGAACATGGCCAGTGAAAGCGACTCGTAGTATTTGTCGTTGTACTCCGCGATCAGGGGCAAGGAGCGGACCACGCCGTCACTTGCCGGCACCTGGTTGAAGTGCCCCGCGATGGGCGCTGCCTGGGCGATCTGTGCAATGTTGGCGCCGTAACCGTTCCAGCTCGTGAATTTGATCGGCCGCCCTTTTAACGACGCCTTGTCCATGACGGGCGCCGGCAAAACACCCGACGCCAACCCATCCCGGTCCCCGGTGAGGTAGTACCCCAGAACCACGGGTCGCCCTTCAAGCGACTTGGCAAACATGGCGTCGTAATCCAGCGACGGCTGCAACTCCTTCAGCTTCGCCACGAAGCCGGGCTGGTCGCGCAATTCGTTCTGCGCCAGTTCAGTCAGGCGTTTCAGCCCCGAACTGACATCAGGCTCCGCGAACACGACGTCGAAACCCAGCAGCGCGATCTTCTGGCGCACGAAAAGCTCGTCGGTCAACGCCGCGAGCCGGTTGCGACCCCACGGCCACTGACCTATCTGGGCCAGGCTCTTCTCGTCGATATCGACAATGACAATGCGCTCGTCGAGCGTGCGGGGCATCGTTGCCCTGAGACGGGTGTCATAGATGATGTTGTCGAGTCGCTCGAGGACACCGATGCTCACCATGCCGGCCGCATGCAGCAGTGCGAATACCACCGGCAAAAGTGTGACAAGTACCCGCGGCCAGTGCTTGACGAGTGCTCCCATGGCAGCGCTATCGAACGGGCTCGCAAGCCGCCACGAAATTGAGCAACTGCGCCGACAACTCAGCTTTGCACAAACTGCATCTGCGTTCCGGCCAGTTCAATGAGGTCGCCGTTCTTGAGCGATACCGGGTCGGTACCGATGGGTGCACCGTTGAGCGACGGATTGCCGGCCCCTTCAACATGGTGCACCACAAAACCGTGCTGGCGCTTGGTGATTGCGGCCACCGCAACGCCTGGCTTGCCAATGGTAGTCACCACCTTGGTCAACGGCACTTCCCGCCCTGCCGCCGCGCCGGACAACACCTTGATGGACGCCTGCGCGCCAGTAACGCCACCGATGGGCGCCGCAGCTGGCCGGGAGTCTGTGCCACCCGATATTGATGGCGGCCCGCCAGATGCTGCCGGGGCAGCCAGTCCAACGGGAGCCGACTTGACCATCATGGTCTTCTCGAAACCATCGCTTGCCGCTTCACCGACGAACTTGATCTTGTATTTGCCGACCTCGACCGTGTCGCCGTTCTGCAATTGCTGCTTCTTGGCCGCCTTGCCATTGACATAGGTGCCGTTGGTACTGTTGAGGTCTTCGATGAAAACGTCATTGCCGGCCATCTGGAACACGGCATGCTCGCCGCTGATGGCCAGGTTGTCGATCACCACATCGTTGTATGGCCGACGGCCCAAGGTTGTCCGGTCTTTCGTCAACTGGACTTCCTTGATCACAACCCCATCGATCGATACGATCATTTTCGGCATGACCGACTCCTATTTCCGTGACAGTTATTCATATTACACATGAGCTTACTATTTTCCCAACAGTCTGGAGATCAGGCCACGCTTCTCCGTCACAGACTCCGCCTGGACCAGGAGCACCGAGATATTGTCGCGTCCACCATGCTCGTTTGCGACAGCAACCAGGATGTCTGCCTTCTGATCCATGGGGACAGGACCCCTGAGGATACTGGCAATTTCAGCATCGTCAACCATATCCGACAGACCGTCGGAACACATCAGATAGCAGTCGCCCGCTTCGACCTGGTGCTCATTGGTTTCCAGCATCACCACGTCTTCGACCCCCAGGGCCCGCGTTACGAGGTTCTTGATCGACGAGCCCACCGCCTGTTCTGGCGTGATCAGACCGGCATCGATCTGCTCCTGCAGCAAGGAATGGTCCTTGGTGATCTGGCTCAGCGCGCCACCGCGCAGACGGTAGCAGCGTGAGTCACCGATATGGCCAAGAATCAGCGTGGCACCATGGAACACGCCCACCACCAGCGTGGTTCCCATGCCGGAATACTGTGGATTGGAGCCGGATGCGTTGAAGATCGACCGGTTCGCGTTGTCGACACAGATTTCAAGCGCGCGCCGGATTTCCCTGACCTTCGCGTTCTTGCCGGTCTCGGCCAGCCAGCGGGTCATCTCCGACTTGATGAAGGCCGTTGCCATGCCGCTGGCGATTTCGCCTGCGTTGTAGCCACCCATACCATCGGCCAATACACCCAGCAGCGACGGCACGTCGATGGCTATAGCGTCTTCGTTGTTGTCTCTGGCCCGGCCTGGATCGGTCTTGGAGTGAAATGTGTAGTGCATCATGGTGTCGGATCAGATTTCGACATCTGGCACAGTATGGCCTGCGGGACCAGGCTTGTCGGGACCTTTGGCCTGGTACACAGTCGTCTTTTCGAAGGTGTCGGGCTGGTCGACGGGCACTGTGTCGTGAACCGACGTCTTGTCAAAGCCACTGTCCCGAGGCGCCGCCGGGCTGACATTGTGCACCGCCGTTTTCTCGAACTGTCCCGTAGCCGCTGCCGCAGTGGCGCTTGCCGCCGTTGCCAGCACAGCCGTCTTCTCATAATCGGGGGCTGCAGCAGGCGCTGCAGCTGGGGCAGGAGCGCGGGCCCGTGTGGCAGCAGTTGCACCGGCGGCCGAAGCCGAGCCCCCCCCATCGAGTTCGGCCAGCACCGAGCGCAGGTCGGCGGCGAACTGGTCACCGTCCTGATAACGTGTTTCGGGCCGCTTGCTCATCGACAGCGACACCAGGTTCGCAAGACTCTCGGGTAGTTCCTTGCGGACGATGCGCAGATCGGGTGCTTCCTCGTTGGCGATCTTGTACATGAGTTCGGCCATCGAGTCGCCGCGGAACGGCAACACGCCTGTCAGCATCTGGAACAGCATCACGCCGAGCGAATACAGGTCCGAGCGCCCATCCACTTTCTTGCCAGCCAACTGCTCGGGCGACATGAAGCTCGGGGTTCCGAGGACCAGACCAGTCTTGGTCTTGCTCGAGTCGGTGATACGCGCAATGCCGAAGTCGGTCACCTTGACGGTATCGCTGGCTTGCTCGTACATGATGTTGGCGGGCTTGATATCGCGGTGCACGACATTTTGCCGGTGTGCGTACGCCAGCGATTCGGCCACACGCGCAACGATCGACAGTACTGCCGGCACCGGCAGCAAATTGCCGTCCTTGCAGTAGTCGAGCAGATCCTTGCCTTTGAGGAATTCCATCGCGATGTAGGCCAGGTCATGTTCCTCGCCCGCATCGAAGATCGTGACGATGTTCTGGTGCTGCAGGCGCCCGGCGGTTTCGGCCTCGCGGAAAAACCGTTCACGCGCATCGATCAGGTCATCCCCCGAGAACTCCTGACTCAGGGCCATGGTCTTGATGGCCACGACACGACCGATCTTGGGGTCCTTGCCCAGGTACACCACCCCCATGGCGCCCTTGCCCAACTCCTTGTCGACCTGGTAACGGCCCAGCATCGGTTTCTCGACCGAGCCGCCATCGAGCAACATGGTGCCGCCGGGGTGCGAGCCGCCACCACCGAGCATCACGGTTTCCGACAGATTCTTGGCGCGATTGAGCTTGGCCTGCAGATCCTTGTAGTCCTTGTCGAAGGTGGCCATGTGCTGGTAGACCGCCTCCGCCTTGTTGAACTGGCGCTTGCGTTCGAAGTCCAGCGCCAGACTGTAGAGGTTGCCCATCACGGAATCACCAAACGGCACCCGGCGAAAACGGTCGAACGCCGCATCGAGCTGGCCCTGACCCTGCAAGGCCAGGCCCATCATGCGGTTGGTCTCCGCAGACTCTTCGTCGGACTTGAGCTTGCCCGCTTCGGTGATCAGGAACCGCTTGGTCGTCAATGCCAAGTGCCCGATCGCCAGCAATATGGCCGGCAACACGAGTTTGATCCAGGTCGCGCTACCGGACAGAAGACCAAATTCGGTACCCAGCAGCGCTACGAACATAACCAGCGTGACGATGGCCGCAGTGCCCGCTGACAATTTCGGCAATACGGCAACGACATAGGCCCCCACCAGCAGGAACACCCCCAGCGTGGCCCACACGCCCCAACTCGGCTGCACGATGAAATGCTCGCTCAGAATGCTCGACGTGATGTGGGCGATGGTCTCAGCGGGGGAAAGTCCGGCGCTGCCGGGCACAGGAAACTGCACACCCACACCGGCAGCAGTGGCACCCACGATAACAATCTTGTCGGCGTATTTGCTGGCTGGAATCTTGCCGTTGAGCACGTCGTAGAAAGAGTCAACAGCAAAGGCAGGGCGCCCGTCGCGTCCTTTGTAGAACTGCGGCAGCATCAGTGCCGACTCGTCCGTCCGGACCTTGAGTTTTCCGATCTGCACCGATTCACCAACGTTGAGCTTGACGTCCTCCAGACCCAGGTTCAGGCTCTTGAGCGCCGCCAGCAGCGCCATCGAAGGCACCGCGTTGCCAAAGTAGTTGACCAGCAGCGGTTCGAGTCGCACCGAACCGTCAACGTCCTGGATCTGGTTCAGGTGCGCGATGCCGGCAGCGGCATCGCCGATCTGATCGATGGGTACCTGCCCGCTGATGGCCGGAATGCCGAACCCGTCCTGTGCCCGGATCGTGCTTTTGAGTGCAGAGGCAGGAAGCGGTTTGTCCGGGTTGCCCTGCGGCTCGCCAAGTGCGAACACAGACGGCACCAGCACGTTGCCGGCATTTTTCATACTGGCGGCCAGCACGGCGTCGGTGTCGAGGACTTCCTCTGCCTCTGCGATCACCTTGGCCAGCTTGGCATTGGCCCCCTCGGGATTCGCCGGCAACAAGGCCTTCATCTCGCGAATGAAACTCAGGCCACGGTCAACTTGCGGCTCGATAAAAAATACGGTTTCGACGATTGTCTTGGCTTTGGCCGCCGACAACTGGTCGATCAGCTTGGCGTGGATGTCACGCGGCCAGGGCCAGCGACCAATATTAGCGATGCTCTGGTCGTCGATGGCAATGATGGCGATGCGGTCCGATGGCAGCCGGGAAGTACTGGTGCTGCCAAAATCATAGAGCCGCCGCTCCAGCGAACCAATCAGGTCGGTGACCTGATTGAGCAGCAATACGGCAATGACAACAGCGACCCCTGCAAACCAATCCGCGCGCCAGAACTGAGCATTTTTTGAAGATGATTTTGTCGCCACGTTCCAACCCACCCGATTCTTTGATTCGACTGTGCACGGTGCACGTGACCCAGAACAGCCCGAGTCGCATCACATTACTGATATGAAAGAGCCACGTTAGCAGACCATGCCGTTGCCGACAAGAGACATGTTACCGTCCTCTTGTCGTTTTTTGCACCAGCAGCGGTCACAACATGCCAACAACGCAAGGCCCACGTGTGGCCGCGGCGCCTCGGTGTTCAACCGGTTTGTCGCGCGCGCCCCCGAATCACAAGACCCGCCCCATAGACCAAAACGGCGCCGGCGATGCCCATGCTATAACTCCAGACGCTGGTTTGTGGCAACCAGTCTTGCAGGGCAGGATCGGAGTGTGCCATCGTTCCCGCGATCCAGCCCAGCAACATGCCGCCGACCGTGATGATGATCGGAAACCGGTCCATCAGCTTTAGCACCATCTGGCTGCCCCAGATGATGATGGGCACACTGACCAGCAGGCCGAAGATGACCAGCGGCAACTGGTGTTTTTCACCGGCGCCCGTGGCGGCGCCGGCGATCGCGATCACGTTGTCCACGCTCATCACCAGGTCGGCGATGATGACGGTCTTGACCGCCGCCCACAGGCGATCACTGCCCTGGATATTGGAATGTTCGTCCTCGTCCTGCGGCGCCAGCAGTTTGACACCGATCCAGACCAGCAGTGCGGCGCCGACCAGCTTCAGATAAGGCACCTGCAGCAGTGTCAGCGCGAAGGCAATCAGCACGACGCGCAGGATGATCGCACCGGCAGTACCCCACAAAATGCCCTTGACCCTTTGAGCAGGTGGCAGTTTGCGGCAGGCCAGCGCAATCACGACGGCGTTGTCGCCGCCAAGCAAAATGTCGATCATGATGATCTGACCGACGGCAACCCAGAAGTGGGCGGTGAGGAATTCTTCCACGATGGACCTTCAATTGCGCGCGCGCCAGGCCATCGACCCGCCCGCCCGGGGTAAGCAGATGACGGCCGCACCGATGGTACGGCGCGCCGCTACCCTTGATTACAGGACCGACTTGAGTAGTTTGCCCATTTCAGACGGGTTACGGGTGATCTTGAAGCCGCACTCTTCCATGATCGCCAGCTTGGCGTTGGCCGTGTCGTCGCCCCCGGAGATCAGCGCGCCGGCGTGTCCCATGCGTTTGCCAGCCGGTGCGGTCACGCCCGCGATGAAGCCGACCACCGGCTTCTTCATGTTGTCCTTGCACCAGCGGGCCGCCTCGGCTTCGTCCGGGCCGCCGATCTCGCCGATCATGATCACCGCGTCGGTGTCCGGGTCGTCGTTGAAGGCCTGCATCACCTCGATATGCTTGAGACCGTTGATCGGGTCACCGCCGATACCCACCGCGGTGGACTGACCCAGTCCGATGTCGGTCAACTGGGCGACCGCTTCATAGGTCAACGTGCCCGAGCGCGACACCACGCCAATACGTCCCTTGCGGTGGATATGGCCCGGCATGATGCCGATCTTGATTTCTTCGGGCGTGATCAGGCCGGGACAGTTCGGGCCCAGCAGCAAGGTGTTCTTGCCACCAGCGGCCACGCGTGCGCGCATCCGGTTGCGCAGTTCCAGCATGTCGCGCACCGGAATACCTTCGGTGATGCAGATCGCCAGGTCCAGATCGGCCTCGACCGCTTCCCAGATTGCGGCGGCGGCGCCGGCCGGCGGTACATAGATGACGGAAACGGTAGCCCCCGTGCTGGCAGCGGCATCCTTGACCGAACCAAAAATCGGGATGCCGAAAATCGACTCGCCGGCCTTCTTGGGATGCACACCCGCTACGAAGCAGTTCTTGCCATTGGCGTATTCCTGGCACTTCTCGGTATGGAACTGCCCGGTCTTGCCGGTGATGCCCTGGGTGATGACCTTGGTATCTTTATTGATCAGTATGCTCACGTGAACTCCTTGACCTTCAGGTGCGCGGCGGCCAGCAGGTGGCCAGTGTCGCGCGCCCGGGTATCTCGTTGGTTGACCGGTTGGTGACTACTTGACTGCGGCGACGACTTTTTCGGCCGCCTCGGCCATCGTGTCCGCGCTGATGATCGGCAGACCCGACTCGGCCAGCATCTTCTTGCCCAACTGCTCGTTGGTGCCCTTCATGCGCACCACCAGCGGCACGCTGAGGTTAGTTGCGCGGCAGGCGGTGATGACACCGGTAGCGATCGTGTCGCACTTCATGATGCCGCCGAAGATGTTGACCAGGATCGCCTTGACCTTGTCATTCTTGAGCATGATCTTGAAGGCCTCAGTGACCTTTTCGGGCGTGGCGCCACCGCCAACGTCCAGGAAGTTGGCCGGCTCCGCGCCATACAGCTTGATGGTGTCCATCGTCGCCATCGCAAGACCGGCGCCGTTGACCAGGCAGCCGATCGTGCCGTCCAGGCTGATGTAGGCCAGGTCGAACTTGCTCGCCTCGACCTCGGCCGGATCTTCCTCGTCCAGGTCGCGATAGGCCACGATCTCGGGTTGGCGAAACAGCGCGTTGGCGTCGAAATTGAACTTGGCGTCGATCGCCTTGATGCCGCCACCGCCCTCGAGAATCAACGGATTGATCTCGACCAGCGACGCATCGGTGTCCATGTAGCACTGGTAAAGCTTCTTGAGCACGTCGACGCATTGGGCGGTGGAACCCGCCGGCACGCCGATGCCATTGGCAAGCTCGTTCGCCTGCGCGTCGGTCAGGCCTGCGGCCGGATCGACAAACACCTTCAGGATCTTCTCGGGCGTGGCATCGGCCACTTCCTCGATGTCCATGCCGCCTTCGGACGAGGCCATCAACGCGACGCGCTGGGTGGCCCGGTCGGTCACCACCGACACGTAGTATTCTTTTTTGATGTCGGCGCCGTCTTCAATCAGCAGCCGCCGCACCTTCTGACCTGCGGGTCCAGTCTGGTGCGTGACCAGCTGCATGCCCAGGATCTCGCCGGCCAGGGCCTTGACTTCGTCGATCGAGCGCGCCAGCTTGACGCCACCGCCCTTGCCGCGACCGCCGGCATGGATCTGGGCCTTGACGACCCACACCGGGCCACCGAGCTTTTGCGCCGCCTCGACCGCCTCCTGAACCGTAAAAGCCGCGATGCCGCGTGGCACCGGGACTCCGAATTTGCGCAAGATTTCCTTGCCTTGGTACTCGTGAATCTTCATGAGGTCTCTCTCGGAGATAGGAACAAACCCACGGCGCTGGCACGCGCATAGGCTGCCGGCCCTCAGTGGACACCGAAGCCGCCAAATGTATCATGGTGCAATGCCGCAAACCTGACGCGATCCTTGCTCCGGTAAGGCTCCATGACTCTCAATCTGGAAAGGCCTCGTTATGGCAAAAGTATTCATCGACGGCGAGGCCGGCACCACCGGCCTGCAGATCCGCGAACGGCTGCAATCGGTCGCCGGTGTCGAACTGGTCAGCATTGCATCGGAACTGCGCAAGGACGCGGCGGCCAAGCGCGACCTGATGGCGCAGGTCGACCTGGTCATCCTGTGCCTGCATGATGACGCCGCGCGCGATTCGGTGGCGATGATCGACGCCACAGCGCAAGCCAGCGGGAAACCCGGGCCCCGCATCATCGACGCATCCACCGCGCACCGCACCGCGCCGGACTGGGTGTTCGGCTTCCCTGAACTGGCCGCCGGCCAGAAAGAGGCGGTGGCATCCGCCCGCCGTGTCAGCAACCCCGGGTGTTACGCCACCGGCGCCATTGCGCTCATCCGGCCACTGATCGACGCCGGGCTGCTCCCGAGCGACTACCCGCTGACGCTGCCGTCGATCAGCGGGTATTCCGGTGGTGGGCGCGCCATGATCGAGGCCTACGAGAGCGGCGGCGCACCCGCGTTCGAGTTATATGGCCTCGGCCTCAAACACAAACACGTACCGGAGATCATGCGGCACACCGGACTGCAGCGCCGTCCGCTGTTCATTCCATCGGTCGGCAATTTCCGCCAGGGCATGCTGGTCCAGATGCCACTGCACCTGGACACCTTGCCGGGCAAACCTGGCGCCCGGGACCTGCACGATGCGCTGGTCAAGCATTATTCGGGCAGCGAATGGGTCACGGTCGAAGAAGTCAATGCACAGGGCACGATCGATGCGGTTGCGCTGGTCGACACCAACAACATGGAACTGCGGGTCTTCGCCAACGATGCCTCCAAGGACGGGTTCAGCCAGGCCGTGCTGGTGGCGCGACTCGACAACCTGGGCAAGGGCGCGAGCGGTGCCGCTGTGCAAAACCTCAAACTGATGCTCAGCCTGTAACACGGGCCGAGCCAGGGGCCGCTCAGACACCGTTCATCGCGCGCGTCCGCCCGACTTGCAAAACGGTTGCCGGGACGATTAGTCGATCGCCGACTCGTCCGGCATGTCGTCGTCGGCGACGCCGGACACAACGCGACGAATCGTGTCGCCGGCAAACCCGCGGGACGCGAGAAAACGCATCTGGCGCGCCCGCTGCGCGGCATCGGGCATGGTGGCCTCCGGCGAAGGCCCGCCTCGTCCTCGTCCTCTTTCTCCTTCTCCTGCTGCATCACGGTTGCCGAATTTCTTGCGCCAAACTGCGCGCGCGCGCGCCAGCTCGGAGCCCTGCAAGGCGGCCAGCGCGCCGCGGGACACATCGCCATCAATTCCCTTTTGCTGCAACTCCTGGCGGATCCGGGCGAGTCCCAGCTTGGCGGCGCGCTGATGCACGACGGAGTCGACCACGCGTTGCGCGTCGATGAAGCCCTTGGCTTGCAGTTCGTCGAGCACCTTTCCCAGTTGTCCGGGTTCGGTTTCGTAGCGCTGCAGCTTGCGCTCGAGTTCCCGTCGGGAGTGCTCGCGCATGGACAACTGGCGCAATACACGGCCCTTGAGGGAAGGCGGGGGTAACGGCATGGCGGTGATAGGGGCGGATAGGCAGGGACCCGGCGGACCCGCGCGACGCCGCGATGGCGTGGTGCAGCGGGGTCCGCCTTCTTTGGCGCGGCCGGGTGTCAGTCGGCCTTCTTGCCGGCACCCTTGACCTTGACGGCGCCATCGGCCTTCCCGGGCAGCAACGGAATACCCAGCGACTCGCGCACCTTGTTCTCGATTTCGCGTGACAGGCCGGGGTTCTCGCGCAGGAACTCACGTGCGTTGTCACGACCCTGACCGATTTTTTCGCCGTTGTAGGCATACCAGGCACCGGACTTGTCCAGGATCTGGGCATTGACACCCATATCGATGATCTCGCCGTGGCGACTGATGCCTTCGCCGAACAGGATGTCGAACTCAGCGGTCTTGAACGGCGACGCCACCTTGTTCTTGACCACCTTGACCTTGGTCTCGTTGCCGATCGCCTCGTCGCCCTTCTTGATCGTGCCGGTGCGGCGAATATCGAGCCGCACGGAAGCGTAGAACTTCAACGCATTGCCACCGGTCGTGGTCTCCGGGCTGCCGAACATGACGCCGATCTTCATGCGGATCTGGTTGATGAAGATGACCATGCAGTTGGTCTTTTTGATGTGGGCGGTGAGCTTGCGCAGTGCCTGGCTCATCAACCGCGCCTGCAGGCCTGGCAGCGAGTCGCCCATTTCACCCTCGAGTTCGGCCTTGGGTGTGAGTGCCGCGACCGAGTCGATGACGATCAGGTCCACCGCGCCGGAGCGCACCAGCGAATCGACGATCTCGAGCGCCTGCTCACCGGTATCGGGCTGGCTGATCAGCAGGTCCTGCAGATTGACGCCCAGCTTTTGCGCGTACTGGATGTCGAGCGCATGTTCGGCGTCGACAAACGCACACTGCCCGCCGGTTTTCTGCATCTCGGCGATCACCTGCAGCGTCAAGGTGGTCTTGCCCGAGGACTCCGGCCCGTAGATCTCGATCACGCGGCCACGCGGCAGGCCACCGACACCGAGCGCGATATCGAGCCCCAGCGAACCGGTCGAAACGACCTGGATGTCCTCGATCACCTCGCCTTCACCCAGGCGCATGATGGTGCCCTTGCCAAACTGCTTTTCGATCTGCGCCAGGGCCACCTGCAGGGCTTTGGCTTTTTCGCTGTTGACGGGCGTGGGGTTCTTGACGGCGGCGTCCATGGGAATTTCCTTATAAAACAAGAGCTTGGGCTGCATCTTTATCTGTTTTTAACAACAGGCTGGATGCTTGAACAGTAGTTTAAATCACATCATTGAATTCAAGTAAGTCATTTTTTAGTCAATTTGATTTACTATTTACGCCATGGCCTTTCTTCCTGCCGACACCCACTGGCGTCAAACCCACCTGGGCCGGTTGACCGAACTGGCCAGGCACCGTTTCGATGCCCGGGTGCTGGCCGTGATGGCCCACGACGACGAACTGACGTTGTCGTTGTCGCATCTTGCCGCACGCGGCAAGCTCGGCGCATCCCACATTCAGATCACGTGCCACTTGCCGCCGCACGGCTGTCGTCTGACCGAACTCGCACGGTTCGCCGGCGTCACCAAACAGGCCATGGGCAAGCTGGTCGACCAGTGCGCGGCATGGGGCCTGGTCGAACGCCTACCCGATCCGCGCGATGCGCGGGCGATCCAGGTCGTGTTCACGCCCACGGGTCAACAGTGGCTAGCCGCGTACCGCCGGGCCGTGGAACAGGCCGAATCGGAGTTCCGCCAGGCCGTCGGCGCCGAGGTCGCAACCGTGGTGCAACTGGGGCTGGAGGCCTACCTGAACTGACCGCGACAACAGCCGCCCGCCACGGGTCAACCCGGTGCCGCACAGCGCGACTCACGCCTAAAATCATCTGCGATACGAAACCGATCAAGAGCAGATCGCGGCACCCCCGCTACGAGGAGACTTCCATGCGTATTCTGATCGCCGAAGACGATGGCGTTTTGGCCGACGGCCTGCTGCGCGCCCTGCGCGGCACCGGCGCTGTCGTGGACCATGTTGCCAGTGGCAGCGAGGCCGACGCAGCACTGATGACCAACAAGGAGTTCGACCTGCTGATCCTGGACCTGGGCCTGCCCAAGATGCACGGCCTGGAAGTGCTGCGCAATCTGCGCGCCCGCGGATCGAACCTGCCAGTGCTGATCCTGACCGCTGCGGACAGCGTCGAAGAGCGCGTCAAGGGACTGGACTTCGGCGCCGACGACTACATGGCCAAGCCATTCAGCCTGCAGGAACTCGAGGCCCGGGTGCGAGCCCTGCTGCGCCGTCGCATGGGCGCCGCCAGCGACAACATCCGCCACGGCCCGTTGGTATATGACCGGTCCGGCAGGGTGGCCACCATCGACGGCCAGATGGTCGACCTGTCGGCGCGCGAGCTCGGGCTGCTCGAGGTACTGCTGCAACGTGCCGGTCGCATGGTCAGCAAGGACCAGCTGGTCGAGCGCCTGTGCGAGTGGGGCGACGAAGTCAGCAACAACGCGATCGAGGTCTACGTGCACCGCCTGCGCAAGAAGATTGAAAAAGGCCCGATCTGCATTGCGACGGTACGCGGCCTGGGTTATTGCCTCAAACTGCTGCCCGCCGAACCGGCACCGCCCCCGCAGAGCCACACCACGACGACGTGAAGCTGTTCCAGCGCGAACAGCGTTCGCTGTTCGGCGAAATCCTGGACTGGATGCTGACACCGCTGTTGCTGCTGTGGCCGATCAGCCTGGTCCTGACCTGGTTCGTGGCCCAGAGCGCTGCCGGCAAACCGTTCGATCAAGCGCTGGAAATCAATGTTGGAGAACTTGCCGCACTGGTCAAGCCACGCGACGGCGAGCTCGTGTTCGTGATGCCGATGCCGGCACGCAAGCTGCTGCGTGCCAGCGAGACCGAAACCGTCTATTACCAGGTGATGGGCACGCGCGGCGAATTTGTCAGCGGCGAGCACGACCTGCCACTGCCGCCCGAGGACGAGCCGCCGTTCTTCGGCCAGGTACGCATACGCGACGACACCTATCTGGGCGACAACATACGGGTGGCATACAAGTGGCTCGAAATCGATCTGCCGATGGCCCGCCCGGCGCTGGTCCAGGTCGCGGAAAACCTGGACAAGCGCGCGGTGCTGGCCACCGAGATCGTCAAGGGCGTGATGCTGCAGCAATTCATCATCCTGCCGCTGGCGGTGTTGCTCGTGTGGCTTGGCCTGGCGTATGCGATCAAGCCACTGAACCGGCTCGAGGAACGTATCCGGGCACGCAAACCGGACGACCTCAGCCCGCTGGACGACCAGTCCGTGCCACAGGAGGTAGCGCCACTGGTGTCGTCGGTCAACGACCTGCTGCAACGGCTCACCAAATCGATCGAACACCAGAAACGTTTCCTGGCCGATGCGGCGCACCAGCTCAAGACACCGCTGGCGGGCTTGCGCATGCAAGCCGATCTGGCCCAGCGCGAGGGTGTCAGCGCCGAGGAGTTCAAGCAGTCGCTGCGCCAGATCGGCAACGCCAGCGTGCGCGCGACCCACACCGTCAACCAACTGCTGGCACTGGCGCGGGCCGAGGGAAGCAGTTCGGCCATGGTGCGCGAACCCTGCGATCTGGTCGCGCTGACCATAGCGGCGGTGCAGGACTGCCTGCCACGCGCAATCGACAAGTCCATCGACCTCGGATATGAAGGCGAAGCACCGGGCGCCAAGGGCGTCAGGTTCGAGGGCAACCCGACCTTGCTGTCCGAGCTGATCCGCAATCTGCTGGACAACGCCATTCACTACACACCTTCGGATCCCGAACATCCGGGGGTGGTCACAGCGCGGGTGCTGGCTGACCCGTTCGGCAAGGTGCTGCTGCTGCAAATCGAGGACTCCGGACCGGGCATCGCGCCAGCGGAGCGCGAGATGGTTTTCAAGCCGTTTTACCGGGTACTGGGCAGCGGCGTCGACGGCTCCGGCCTGGGCTTGCCGATCGTGCTGGAGATCGCGCAACTGCATCGTGCCAGCGTCAGCGTTGAAGACGCCGATCCACGGCTGGCCCCCCCGGGTTGCCGCTTCGTTGTGCGGTTCGACACCTCTGTCAGCGCTGCGGATATGCCCGGTCACGGATAACGGGCAAGGGGTAAGGGGCATGGGGGGGTAAGACTTCGGTAAGAACGCGGCCGTAAGGTGGCACGGCGTTGCGTGCAGTGGGCCCGTGTGCGCATCGCTGGCGCGCCACACACAAAAAGGGACGAGGAGGCAACATGCACAAGACACACGGCAACCAGCGACTGCTGGCACTGTTCTTTGCCGCATTGATGGCGCTGAACTATCCGCCGCTGTCACTGTGGAACCCGCATGTGATGGTGTTCGGCCTGCCACTGTTCCCGACAGCGTTGTTCAGCCTGTGGGCCGCGCTCATCGCCACCATGGCTTGGGTGCTCGAAAACGCGGGCGACTGAACCACGCCATGCTGCCAGCCACCCTTGTCGTCGGCGCCTCTTTTGCCTATCTGCTGCTGTTCGCGGTGGCAAGCCTGGGCGATCGGCGCGCCTTGCAGGGGCGCTCGCTGATCGGCAATGCCTGGGTCTATGCATTGTCGATGGCCGTGTATTGCACCGCCTGGACCTACTTCGGCAGCGTCGGTCGGGCGGCCACGGCCGGCATCTGGTTCCTGCCAATCTACCTGGGCCCGACACTGGCCATGGTGCTGGCCTGGCTGGTGGTGCGCAAGATGGTACGCATCTCCAAGAGTTACCGCATCACCTCGATCGCCGACTTCATCGGCAGCCGCTACGGCAAAAGCCCGCTGCTGGCCGGGCTGGTCACGCTGATTACCGTGGTGGGCATCATTCCGTACGTCGCTTTGCAGCTCAAGGCGGTGTCGGTCGGTTATGCGGTCATGACCAAACCCTTGAGCGAACCGATCGCGGGCCAGGGCCATTGGTCGGGTGACATCACGCTGTATTTCGCACTCGCGCTGGCCGCGTTCAGCGTTGTGTTCGGCGCGCGCCGCATCGACAGCTCCGAGCGCCACGAAGGCATGGTGGCGGCGATTGCGTTCGAATCGCTGGTCAAGTTGCTGGCGGTTGGATTGTTCGTGACCTATGGGCTGTTCGATGGCATGGCCGACCTGTTCGCACGCGCCGGTGCAGTCCCGGAACTCGCCGCCCTGCTGGTCATCTAGCCGCCGTTTGCCTATGGGCAGTGGTTCTCGCTCACGCTGCTGGCGATGCTGTCTGTCGTGCTGTTGCCGCGCCAGTTCCAGATCATGGTGGTGGAGAACGTCAACGAACAGCACCTGCGCCGCGCCGCCTGGGTGTTCCCGGCCTACCTGCTGCTGATCAACCTGTTCGTGTTGCCGGTGGCGCTGGGCGGCCTGTTGCTGTTCGGCCAGGGCAACATGGATCCGGAGGCCTTCGTCCTGTCGCTGCCGTTGGCATAGGGCCAGCCGGCCCTGGCCTTGCTCGCGTTTATCGGTGGCCTGTCGGCGGCTACCGGCCGCAGGGTACCGGCCTCGGTCTGCCGATCAGCAGCCAGATCGTCGCGCATTTCAGCGGCCGTATCTGGGTCGACAGCCCCGGCACGGGTGGCGCGCGTTTTGTGTTTGAACTGCCCTGGAATACGATGGCATCGACCGATCCCGCAGCGGCGGACACGGACAGCACGACACCGGCGGACACAGCTGATCCGCAACAAGGGAGGCCGACATGGCACACAAGATCCTGATCGTCGACGACGAGCCCAACATCCTGCTCTCGCTCGAGTACCTGATGCAGCGCGAGGGCTTCGAGGTCAGCTTGGCACGCGACGGGCTGCAGGCGATCGAGGCGATCGAGCGGGACAAGCCCGATCTGGTGTTGCTCGACGTCATGATGCCGGGCAAGACCGGGCTGGAGGTATGCCAGCATGTGCGCGCCAACGACAAGCTCGCAAAGGTCCGCATCATCATGCTGACCGCCAAGGGGCGCGAGACCGATGTCGCCAAAGGTCTGGCGCTTGGCGCCAATGCCTACGTCACCAAACCGTTCTCCACCCGCGACCTGGTGGCACAGGTTCGGGGCTTGCTGGACGCGGGGGCATGAGCCGCCGGGCCGCTCCCAAGGCGAATAGCCCCCCAGTGCGCAGCACGGAGGGTACGCTTAGTTATAGCGCATCGAACCTGAAAAAAATCCCCCAATGAGCTTGCGATTACGCCGCCTGGCGACCGTGCTCGCGCCCGCGCTGGTACTCGGCGTGTGGACCGCCTTGCTGGCTGCCGCGGTGTGGGTCGGCTTGTCGGACCCGCAGCGCGCGGCGCTGGCCGAGGCGCGCGGGTCGCTGGTCGCGCTGGCCCTGATGGCCTGGTTGATCGCAGGCGTGCTACTGGCGAGCGTGGCGCAGCGACTGTTTCACAAGCATGTCGAGTTGCTGGTGCGGCTGGAGGAACACACCCGGATCCGCATCGGTGGCCAGACCCGCGAGCCGCTGGTGGGCGAGGGCAGCGTCGAGGCGCGGGCGCTGGCCGGCGCCATCAACGACTTGGCCGTCCAGCGCAACCAGTTGCAGGACGATATTGACCGCGAGGTGCGCGAGGCCAGCCGCAGCATCGAGCAGGAGCGACGCCGGTTGGCGGCCCTGATGTCCGAACTGCACCAAAGCGTGGTGGTATGCAATCTCGACGGGCGCATCCTGCTGTACAACAACCGCGCACGCTTGCAATACCAGGCGTTGGCGCCACAACCAGCGCTGGCAGAAGGCGCCGGTGCCATCGGCCTGGGCCGCTCCATCTACACCGTGTTCGACCCCAAGCTGGTGGCGCATGCACTCGACACGATCACACGCCGGTTGGAGCGCGGCGCGGCCAATGCGTCGGCCCAATTCGTCACCACCACCCGCTCCGGGCAACTGTTGCGGGTCCAGCTCGCTGCGGTGCTGGACGATCCTGACACGGAACCGGGTATCGATGCCGATCCATCCCCATCGAACGGGCGACCACGACTCAACGGTTTCGTGCTGATGCTGGACAACCTCACCCGCGACTACGAACAGCAGTCGCTGCGCGACCAGTTGCTGCATGCCATGACCGAAGGCAGTCGCAGCTCGCTGGCGAACCTGCAGGCGGCGCTCGAGATGCTGGAATTCCCGGACCTCGAGCCCCCCATGCGCGAGCGGTTTCTGGCCGTGGTGCGCGAGGAATCGAACGCCATGAGCGAGCGCATCCAGACGCTGGCCCAGACCGCCTCGCGCGGCCTGAAGACTCGTTGGCCGATGGAAGACATGCTGGCCACCGACCTGATTGCGGCCGTGCTGCGCCGGACGCAGGACATCGGAGCCCTGCAGGGTTCGGCCGAGGCAGTCGACGAGGGCCTGTGGCTGCGTGTGGAGAGTTTCTCGCTGATTCAGGCACTGGCATACCTGGCAAACCGGCTGGCAGAGGAGTTTGCGGTGCGGCGCGTCGTATTGCGGCTGACGGCATCGGGTGGCTATGCGCACCTGGATCTGGTGTGGCATGGCACGGTCATGAGCACCGAAACGGTGATGGCCTGGGAACTTGATCCGATCCGCATCGGCGGCGAATCCACGCCTCTGACGGTGCGCGACGTGGTGGAGCGCCACGGTGGCGCGTTCTGGTTCGACCGCGAACGCGTGCGCCACGAGGCCTGGTTCCGTTTCCTGCTGCCGCTGGCCGGCGCCAGCGCACGCGAAGCGCTGACGGCGCCTGCATTGTCGCCCGAAGACAGCCGCCCGGCGTTTTATGACTTCGACCTGTTCAAGACCTCCGACATGGCGCGCGACCTGCAGGACCGCCCACTCGACAGCCTGTCCTATACCGTGTTCGACACCGAGACGACTGGCCTGGATCCGTCCAAAGGCGACGAGATCATCCAGATCGGGGCCACCCGCATCGTCAACGGCAAACTGCTGCACCATGAAGGGTTCGAGCAGCTGGTGGACCCGAAACGTCCGGTGCCCGCTGCCTCGACGCGCATTCACGGCATCACGCCTCAGATGGTGCAGGGGCAACCCGCGATTCGCGAAGTGCTGAGCGCATTCCATGCCTATGCGCACGATACGGTGCTGGTGGCGCACAACGCGGCGTTCGACATGCGGTTTCTGCAGCTCAAGGAGGAGAGCTGCGGCGTGGTGTTCGACCAACCGGTGCTCGACACTCTGTTGTTGTCCGACCTGGTGCATCCAACGCAGGAATCCCATGGGCTTGAGGCGCTGGCGCAGCGCCTGGGCGTGCAGGTGGTCAGCCGCCATACTGCGCTGGGCGACGCGATTGTCACCGCCGAAGTGTTCCTCAAGCTGGTGCCCCTGCTGCGCGAAAAGGGCATCCTCACACTCGGACAGGCGCGCGAGGCGGCACGCAAAAGCCGCTTCGCCCGCGTGCAGTACTGAGAGCCGGAGAGCGCCCCCAGCCCTGGCTTCGCCAGGCCCCCCAAGGGGGTGCGAGGAAACTTGGGAGCGGCCCGGCGTTTCGTTACGAGTGCCCCCAGCCCTGGCTTCGCCAGGCCCCCCAAGGGGGTGCGAGGAAACTTGGGAGCGGCCCGGCGTTTCCTCATGCGCCTACTTCAGGGGCAGGGGCGCAGATCCTTGCCGGCCAGCAGCGGCTTGAGTTCGTCGAGCCGGGCCCGCAATGCGTCATCGAGCGGCGTGATGCGCAGCATGCTGGCGCGCGATTCGGCGCGCTCCTGCACCACCTGGGCGGTTCGCACGCCGCGCTTGACCAGTACCGCCAACTCGGCCGCCGCACGTTCCTGGCTCTCGAATGCCCCGAGCGAAAAACCGGGCGCCAACGCCGGGCTGAGCAGCGGTTCGATGCGCAGGTTCAGAACCGCGAGTTCGGCCCGCTTCTTTGCCAGAGCTTGTGTATCGGCGTATCTGCCCATGTAGACGATCCAGCGCGGCGGCACCCGTACCTCATTCAACGACCATGCTCCATCCGGTAGTACCGCCGGCGCGCCCTGGCGCAGCGCTGTCGCCTGGGTTTCGTTGAACAGGCCGGCCTGCAGGCAAGTCGCTGCCGCCTCAAGGCTTTGCGCTTGGGGCTGCGCGTCGAGTCGCCTGGCCTCTTCGGTGGACAGGATGACCAGGAATTCGGGCTGGATCTGCTGCTGCAGCCGATCGGGCTCGGTCTGGCGCAACGGGCCCAAACCATAGGCCCGCAACAGGTCGTGCGACCAGGCGAAATAACCCGCATTGCACAGCACCAGTAACAGGACAAGAAGACGCAACACCGGCGATGCTCAGCGGCTGCCAGCGCGCTCGCCCACCGGGCGCACGCTGACTTCAGCACTGGTGACGATCTTCATACCGCTCGAAGTATGCACCAGCAAAGCGCCGCGCTCGTTCACGCCGATGGCGCTTCCGCAGGTGCCGTCGCTCAGCTGCACCGGGCGCTCGCGCAACACATCGCGCTGGGCAAACGCGGCATGGAATGCGGCAAAACCCTGTGACTCAAAGGTGCGCACGGCCTGCGCCAGCGCTGGCGCGACCCGCATCAGTGCCGCCGGTGCATCGCACTGCGGCATCACCTCCTGCAGGCAGGCCGGAGCAGTCGACATGCCGGCCGGATCGCGCGGCGTGATGTTGATGCCGACGCCGATGACGGCGACGCGATGCTCGCCCACGCCGGCGGTCTCGATCAGGATGCCGGCGAGCTTGCGGTTCTGCACCCAGATGTCGTTGGGCCACTTCAGTTGCAGCTTGGGGTGCAACGCCTGCGCCACACTGACCCCCACCGCCAGCGACAGGCCCGACCAGTCCTGCGGCGCCAGTGCCAGGGAAAGCGAAAACATCAGCACCGGCAACGGTGTGGCTGCTCCGGTAGTCCCTGCCCCCGCCCGGTCGGCAGCGTTGTCGCTCAACCAGACCCGGCCGAGCCGCCCCCGACCGGCCGTCTGCCGCTCGGCTACCAGCAGCGTCGGCGCCAGCTGCCCGGCGCGCGCGCGGCGCATCAGTTCGGAGTTGGTCGAATCGACACTGGGCACCACCTCAACCACGCAGCCGGGCACTACGGCATCCAGCGCCAGCGTCAAATCATGGATCGGCCACGCCATGGACATCGTTGTCTCCGGGTTGCCAGACGGATCTGCGGGATTCACGCTACGGCCATGCCGGCGCTGCTACCGCTTGACGCTCAGGGGCTGCGGCGCTTGCGCGCCAGCAAGGTACCCCGGCACTTGTCGGCACCGCACCAGCAGGGATATTCGGCCTTGAGCTTCTTGGTGTAAGGCCCATCGATGATCAGGCCGTAGTCGTAGTTGAGCTCTTCACCGGCCACGATATTGCGCAGCGCCTTGATGAAAACCCGGCCTTCCACCTCGTCGGCCTCGCAATTGGGCTTGCACGCGTGGTTGATCCAGCGCGACGAGTTGCCGCCATACAACGCATCGATGACATGTTTCTCATCGATGTGGAAATAAAACGTGTGGTTCGGGTCCTTCGGATCATGCGGATGGCGCCGCTCGGCTTCCTTCCATTTGATGATCTCGCCGACATATTCGATGATGGTCTCCCCCTCGGGGATGTCCTGCACGGCAAAGACACCTTTACCATGCACGCCGGAGCGACGGGTCTGAATACGGCGCTTTTCGCCAGAGGGCACTTTTGGGGTTTTGGCGGACACGTCGAAAAATTTGGTAATGTGAACTCGTATGGGTGCGCGCATGTGTGCGCCCGCATGGGTGTGCGCGTGTGCGCACGCGAGACTTTGGATTGTAGTCAGATGAAAACCCTTGTTATTGCCGAGAAGCCATCCGTTGCCCAGGACATCGTGCGGGCGCTCACGCCCATAGCGGGCAAGTTCGAAAAACACGAGGACCATTTCGAGAGCGAGAAATACGTCGTGACCAGTGCGGTCGGCCACCTGGTGGAGATTCAGGCGCCGGAGGAGTTCGACGTCAAGCGGGGCAAGTGGAGTTTTGCGAACCTGCCGGTGATCCCGCCGCATTTCGACATCAAGCCGATGGACAAGACCAAGAGCCGGCTCAACGCCATCGTCAAGCTGGCCAAGCGCAAGGACGTCGATGCCTTTATCAATGCCTGTGACGCCGGGCGCGAGGGGGAGCTGATCTTCCGGCTGATCCAGCAATACAGCAAGGTCAAACATTCGGTGCGCCGCCTGTGGCTGCAGTCGATGACCCCGCAGGCCATCCGCGACGGTTTTGCCGACCTGCGCAGCGACGAACAGATGTTGCCGCTGGCCGACGCCGCGCGTTGCCGCTCCGAGGCCGACTGGCTGGTGGGCATCAACGGCACCCGTGCCATGACCGCGTTCAACTCGCGCGACGGCGGCTTCTTCCTGACCACGGTGGGCCGGGTGCAGACACCCACGCTGTCGGTCGTGGTCGAGCGTGAAGAAAAGATCCGCAAGTTCGTCAGCCGCGACTACTGGGAGATCCACGCCAGCTTCAAGGCCCAGGCCGGCAGCTATGACGCCAAGTGGTTCGACCCGGCATGGAAGAAAGCGGCGGCCAACCTGGCCGCAGGCAACACCGAAGAGAACGACCTCGAACTCAGGGCCGACCGGCTCTGGGCGATGCCCCAGGCCAAGGCCATCGCCGACGCCGTGCGCGGCAAACCGGCCACCGTTACCGAAGAAAGCAAACCGACCACCCAGGCCAGCCCGATGCTGTTCGACCTGACCTCGTTGCAGCGCGAGGCCAACGGCAAGTTCGGCTACAGCGCCAAGACCACGCTGTCGATCGCGCAGAGCCTGTATGAACGCCACAAGGCGCTGACCTACCCACGGACCGACTCGCGCGCCTTGCCCGAGGACTATGTTCCGGTGGTGCGCGAGACCTTCGAGATGATCGCCAAAAGCGGCATGAAGCACCTCGCGCCGCATGCCGCGACGGCGCTGCAGGGCAATTACGTCAAGCCCAACAAACGCATCTTCGACAACGCAAAGGTGAGCGATCACTTTGCCATTATTCCAACACTGCAGCCGGCCTCTGGCCTGAGCGAGGCCGAGCAAAAGATCTACGACCTGGTCGTGCGCCGCTTCATGGCGGTGTTTTTTCCGAGCGCCGAATACCAGGTTACAACCCGCATCTCGCTGGTCGAGGGCCACAGCTTCAAGACCGAGGGCAAGGTGCTGGTGCGCCCCGGCTGGCTGGCCATCTACGGTAAGGAAGCACAGGACGAAACCAAGAAAGACGGCGACGAAAAGAACAACGCCAACCTGGTGCCAGTGCAGCCAAACGAAAAGGTATTGACCGAACACGCGGACGCCAAGGGTCTGCAGACCCGCCCGCCGGCCCGGTACTCGGAGGCCACGCTGCTCGGCGCCATGGAGGGTGCAGGCAAGACCATCGAAGACGACGAATTACGCGCCGCCATGAACGAGAAAGGCCTGGGCACACCCGCCACCCGCTCGAGCATCATCGAGGGCCTGATCAGCGAAAAATACATGCTACGCGAAGGTCGCGAGCTGATCCCCACGGCCAAGGCATTCCAGCTGATGACGCTGTTGCGCGGCCTGGGCGTGGAGGAATTGTCACGCGCCGAACTCACCGGTGAATGGGAATACAAGCTGGCCCAGATGGAGCACGGCAAGCTCAGCCGCAGCAGCTTCATGGCCGAGATCGCCGCCATGACCGAACGCATGGTCAAGAAGGCCAAGGAATACGACCGCGACACCATCCCCGGCGACTACGCCACCTTGACCGCACCATGCCCGAACTGCGGCGGCATCGTGAAAGAGAACTATCGGCGCTACACCTGCACCGGCAAGCCGGGTGGCAGCGAGCCGGGCGCAGGCGAGCCGTGCGGCTTTTCATTCGGCAAGACACCGGCCGGGCGCACCTTCGAGGTGGCCGAGGTGGAGCAGTTTCTGCGCGACCGCAAGATCGGCCCGCTGGAAGGTTTCCGCTCCAAGGCCGGCTGGCCGTTCACCGCCGAGATGGTCATCAAGTTCGACGACGAAACCAAGAACTACAAACTGGAGTTCGACTTCGGCGACGACCGCAAGGGCGAGGAATCCGGCGAAATCATCGACTTCACCGACAAGGAATCTCTCGGTGCCTGCCCCAAATGCGGCGCCCCGGTCTACGACCATGGCAAGAACTATGTGTGCATGAAATCGGTACCAACCGAAGCCCAACCCACCCCCACTTGCGACTTCAAGACCGGCCAGATCATCCTGCAGCAACCGGTGAGCCGCGAGCAGATGGCCAAGCTGCTGCAGGACGGCAAGACCGAGATGCTCGACAAGTTCGTCTCGATGCGCACCCGCCGCCCATTCAAGGCCATGCTGGCATGGGACAAGGAAGCCGACAAGGTTGGCTTTGAATTTGCGCCGTCGAAGTTCCCGCCGCGCAAGACGGCGGCAGGGGCGGCCGCGAAAACCAGCGCAGCACCTGCGGCGAAGAAAGGCGCAGCGGCCAAGGCCCCGGCCAAACGACCGGCGGTCAAAAAGGTCGCTGCCAAGCAGACTGCGACGCCAAAGGTACCGAAGGCTCCAAAAGTCGGCACCTTGCGCCCCAGCGCCGAACTAGCGGCCGTCATCGGCGACTCGCTGGTTGCCCGCACCGAGGTGGTCAAGAAGTTATGGGACTACATCAAGGCCAACGGCCTGCAGGACCCGGCGAACAAACGTGCGATCAATGCGGACGCCAAGCTGTTGCCGGTGTTTGGGAAGCCGCAGATCACTATGTTTGAGATGGCGGGGTTGATTGGGAAGCATCTGAGCTAAGCGGCGCTGGCCCCAGCGGCAGTGTTCTTACTGACGCTGGCGGACCCGCGCACAATTAACGGGTGCGACCGTTTTGGTATTTTCGATCCCCCTATTCCTGCACGACGGCTTGATTGAAAACAAGGTGATACAGATTGCTGTTTGAAAGCTTCAGGCTTCAAGTAGTTCAGAAAACTGTGTGGCCGTACTCCCCGTTCCACCGCCACGTTCCAAATAGGCGCAAAAAAATTGGCTATCGAAGCAGCACATTGAGGCCCGGCCGAATATCGGACTCTTTGATATATCCGATCGCACCCGGAGTCGTTGTGACGAAATTGATAATGTCATTGGAGTTGCCGAATTCGCGCGGCGATGCTCCCTTTCCGATATAGCGACGAACGGTCCAATACGCGGTGTACTTGTCTTCGTTCTGACCCAGATAGATCCGTAGAAAGTGCTCACGCAAAGGATTGCCGACATTGGCATTAACAGCCGTGACAGACACACCGTCGACCTCAATCACCCTTCCGGTGTAAATTCGCGCGACAGTTGTCATAGTGAGTTTCTTGATGCTTGCATGGCCAATCACGACGACTTCATCCGCTGCCCGCAAGTCAAACAACAATGTCACTAGGGTTAGCAGTAACAGAGTGGTTCGCATTCGACGACTGACCATGGGCTTTCCCGTCAAAACACCATGCTGTAGGAAAGCGATAACACGCTGATACGATGATGATGAATATTGCTACTAGGAGGGCCGTCTACCATGCTTGATGCACGGCCGATTCGCGCGTGCATTAATTCGCCTTTGATCTTGCTAGTTGCCGACAATGAATAGGAGGCTCCAATCGCAAGTGAGCGCTGATCATACGTGAGCATACTGTCAGCACCGATACGTTGCGAGGCGTTGATTAATGCCGCTCCAGGAATCAAGATTGACACAGTATTTTTGTTTATTGATTCGAAAAGGTTTAATTGACGGGAATCAGAGCGCAGAAACGCATAAGACACATACGGCGTCCAGCGACCAACCCTTTTCGAGACCGCGAAATACCCTCTATCTGACGCGTTGGCAATCACCGCTGATGGTGTATTCACGTAGGTGCGAGCAAACTCTGCAATGACCCGATACTCGTTGCCGAGCGCTACATCCGCACCAATAGTCGCAATCGTGTTCGATATGCTATCTACCGTTGGGACGCCGGGACCGGGCATGGACGGATCCACCTGAAAATAACCTACGCCAGGAAATAATTCGACAAAAGGATAGGTCGCAACCAACGGTGAGCCATTGGGTTGCCTGCCGACCGAGCGATGTATTCCAAATCGAACGGTATTTTCCATCTTCTTGTAAGAAAGAATCAGCCCTCTACCGGTCAAACTGATAGTTCGAAATATCGGCCCTGCAGATTGCACTTGCGGCATGCCATCTCTAATCCAAAAACGACCGTCTACGTTTGTCGCCCCCCAGTACCCCTCAATCGATAGATCTGCGTTACCAAAGTTCCAACTCTTGCTGAAGGACGCGCCACTGAATTCGTTTCCTGGTGAAATCGAGTACATCTCCGTGGGAAGTCGCGCAAATTCATAAGTCGCGCTGACATCATAATTCTGTGAGAACAAATAGAGTGGGATGCGTTGTCTACCGACGCGAACGAGTAACTCGTTCGTTGGACGCCAAGATAAAAACGCCCAAGAGAAACTCGCCTTGTATTTCTCGTCGCTGTCTGACGCTGGTGCCGCAATGAGTTGTACCGTTGCGCCGAACCCGCGCCCGAATGCTGCATCTAATTGCAGCCCAGCCAACGAATCTCGCCGCAGCGTACCACGTTCATTGATATAACGCTGATAGGCAAATGATCTATCGGATTGAGCAAATCCGATAGTCCCAAAACCAGACAACGAAAAACTGTTTGCCTGAACTGGCAGCACAGGGATACCCACAAATGCCAAGAGCAAGATCAGACCGATCGGTCGATAGCTAGCAAGAGGACGCCTGCGGAAGACGCCAATAAGGAAACTGGCAAAAGCTAATAAGCACATTGTCAGTTAACCTGGAAACTCTCTGTTGAGAAACTTCAACTTTCTCTCCCCCGATAGAACTTGGACGCGCAGCGAATTTTTCACTCAATTTAACGACCTTTTCATCATATATTCATGCGAAGACCCCAGTAACAAGATTCGGAGCGCATTTGTGCATTGTTGTTGGTGACCAACGAATATTGGTTCAGCATCCTCAATAAGACTGAAGATCCAACAGACTTAAAGCCGCATCAAAATCAAACCCATCGATCTTGGCAGTCATCCTTTCGATTAGCTCATCCGGCATTTGTTTTCCTATCTCCAGCTTGCGCGTTCGCCAGTAAGTGAGTGCTTCGGCGTCACCTTGCGCTAACAGCGCCTTCAGGTGCGGAAGCCAACTTGAGATGGGCGCGCTTTCACCATGGGATTGCCACGTCGAGGCGTATCTGTCGTCTTCAGGGGCGTGATCGCTCAGCGCAAACTCAGCGTCATTGAAAACGATGCGAACAGCGCTCAACAGAGAATCCAGGGACGATCCCGTTTGCGCGAGATGTTGGCGTGCGAACACGAGATCCTTGCCACGAATCGCCTGCTCTAGGCCGGTTGCCAAGGTGCGGACGTCCCATGCGCCAAGTGTTGCAGCAAGCCCTTTGAGCGTATGCGCCTGACTTGACGCTGCGAGCCAATCGCCGGACTCCAGTATGGGCTCGACCTTAGACGCAAATCCATCAAAATCAATGGCAAAAGTGCGCAGCATTCTGATGTACAAGTCTGAATTACCGTTGGCATGGCGCAGTCCAGCAACAACGTCGAGCCCCATGATCTGTGGCAAATCATGTTGAGCAGCCTGTACATTCCGCGACGATGCCGCTTTCGCTGCAGTGACGGGCCCGCGCCGCGACGACGACTCCGCTCCCATGTACTCGGCCAACGTCGCATACAACACGTCCGGATCAATCGGCTTGCTGATATGACCGTTCATTCCCAGTACCTGGCATCGTTGACGCTCGTCTTCCATCGCGTGTGCCGTCATGGCGACAATCGGCAGATTGACGTAGCGCGCATCCTGCCGAAGTTGACGTGTGGCCTCATACCCGTCCATCACCGGCATTTGAAGGTCCATGAGAACAACACGGTAGCGTTCCGGCCAGTAAGCGTTTATCTTGTCGATGCCTTCCGCGCCATTGGCGGCAACATCGACATCGACGCCCCTGGCCCGCATCAGCTCCACCGCCAGTTGCTGGTTGATCGGGTTGTCTTCGACCAGCAACACGTGCAGACCTGATAAGTCCCGATCAGTCGTGGCCGACTCTGGCGGCGGCTCGGGATACCCTTCGCCACCAACCAACCATTTGATAAGATCACGCAGCGACTCGGGCAACACCGGTTTTGGAAGAAAGTGCTGCACGCCCAACGCGCTGGCGGTGTTGTGCAGCAACTCCGAGTCGTAGGCTGAAACAACAACGGGTACTGGCGCTTTCGCATCGCTGGTGCGTCGCCACAACCCCGCCAGTACACCGGCGCCGTCGAGTCTCGGCATCACCCAGTCAATCAGCAACAGGTCATAGGGTCGTTGATCCCTCTCTGCCTGTTCGACCATTGTCAGTGCAATATCACCATCATCGGCGAGGTCGACTCCACCTTGGGGAGCCGTTCCAACGCCCAAGGCGCCAAGCAGGTCCATCAGTGCAATGCAAGCATCCGGTTGGTCGTCGACAACCAGCACACGCATGGCATCGGCGCGTGGCATTGGCACGGCCGGTGGTGCCGGCGGCTTGGTCAACGGGAACCGCGCCGTGAATTTGAAACTTGATCCCTGCGACGGTTCGCTTTCGACCCAGATGCGTCCGGCCATCAGCTCGATGATGCTTTTCGAGATCGCCAGGCCCAGGCCCGTGCCGCCGTACTTGCGCGTTGTCGAACCATCAGCCTGGGTGAACTCCTGAAACAGGCGCGCGATCTGTTCCGGGGTCATGCCAATTCCCGTGTCGCGCACCGTGAATAACAACGTGACCGTTTGCGCGTCGGTCTCGCTTACCTGGATCATCAGCTTCACATACCCGTGGTGCGTGAACTTGACCGCATTCGACAACAGGTTGGTCAGAACCTGGCCCAGACGCAACGCGTCCCCCATCAAAGCGCCACTTTCGCCCAGCAGCCTTGCTTCGGTGACATCGAACAGCAGTTCAATGTCTTTTTCATGAGCGCGCTGGCGCAGCAACGACAATGAATGCCCGGCAACGTCCTCCACCCGAAAGCGCCCCTCTTCCAGGTGGAGCTTGCCCGCCTCGACCTTCGAGAAATCCAGAATATCGTTGATGATGCCAAGCAACGAGCGGGCCGCATCATGGATCTTGTTGACGTAGTCAAACTGCCGCGCGTTGAGCTTGGTTTTCAACGCCAGGTAGGCCATGCCGAGGATGGCGTTCATCGGTGTACGAATTTCATGACTCATGTTGGCCAGAAACATCGATTTCGCACGGGTCGCGTCTTCCGCCAGCTTGCGGGCGACTTCCAACTCCTGCTGAACCGCTCGTCGATGGCCGATGTCATCTTCTATCGCCTTTGCCATCGTATCGACAGTGCGGCCCAACGCCGTCAATTCGTCAAATCCGCGCAACGTGCCAGTGCGCGTTGCGTAGTCACCCTCCGCCAGCCGATCCGCACTTGCGCCCAATCGATGGATCGGCACCAGTACATTTCTCCGAATCACGCGCAATGCCAGCACGGTCATGATGATGGTGGCGCCCATACTGACCAGAGACAATAGAATCCAGCGCTCCAGCGCCGTGCCGGTTGCGGCCACTTCCGCGCTGGTGCGCCGGTCGGTCAACGCGACAAGGCCACCGACCGCCTGCGACAAGTTGGCCTTGAGAGCGTTGTACTCGGCGCTGTGCACCAGTTTGCTGGCGAAACCCAGCCGCGGTTGTCCGTCTGACACGAACGCATCGGTCTCGGGGTTGTATAGGCCTTGCGTCGCCGCAAACGCGGTTTGCTCAATTTTGTTCATGGCTGCCGTCGCGTCGAATACCTGGTTCAGCGCCTGCAGTTCCGACGCACCGAAACCTTGCGACTTCATCAACTCGACGACCGAGCGTTTGGCGCCTTGGGCCGGTATGCCGTGTTTGATGCGCCCGGCGATCACCGCATCCCAGTAAGACGTCGGATTAGCTTGCGCAGGCGGTGTTTTTTCTCCCTCGCGCACCGCCAGAATATCGTAGTAGTACAGCAGGTAGCGCGCTTCACCGGTACTGGTGTATGCCCGTACCAACCGCGCCAGTTGCTCGGTCTCCTGCTGCAGTTCGCTAGCCAGTCGCAATGAACGTTGACGGTGCTCCTGCGCCATGGCGACGGAGTCGTACGACTGCTTGATGAGCACCAGAAACATGGCGTTCGCCGCCAGCGCGAACAGTACGATAGCGAAAAACCATGTGGATACCCGGCGCAGTTTCATCGGGCTTCGTTGTCATTGAGCGCCGTGGCCGGCCGATCCTGCCAGCCCCAACACAGCAAATGCAGGAACCGGTCTGTGAAAGCCCTTGAGCGCCAGTTCGCCAATCGACTCAGTGCGGGCCAGGTCCGCGACGAACCCATGCACGCGCTGCGATATCAGTATCTGCCCGCCGCGGGCTTCACCGCATAGCCGCGCCGCAAGATTGGTCACGTTGCCGATCACTCCGTAATCGCGTCGACCTTCGAACCCGATGGCGCCGATGGTCGCAAACCCCTGCGCCACACCAATACCCATCGACAGCGCATACCCGCGTTTGTGCCATTCTTGAGCTAGACTTTCAAAGCGAACCTGCATGCCGACCGCCATATCCACCGCAACCCAGGCCGGATTCTCGATCTCGACCGGGTCATTGAAATAGATCATCATGCCGTCACCGGCGAAATGCTCCAGCGAGCCGCCGTGTAACATCACCAACGCGCCCATCGCCTCATGGTACTGATTGATTACATGCATCACGTCTTCAGGATCCGAGGTCTCGGTGAAGGCGGTGAATCCGCGCAGGTCGACGAATACAGCGGCAACTTCGCGTCGATGGCTTTTGAGCGGATCGTCGGTGGCGCCAGACAACATCATCTCCACGACCGAAGGCGAGAAATAGCGCTTTAGCCGGCCCAGGCGCTCGAGTTGCGCCACGCCATCGGCGATGCGCTGCGCGAGCGTGTGATTGAGTTCTGACAATTCAGCCGCCTGCTGCTCCAGCCGTATGACGAGGTGTTCACGTTCACGGGCCTGACGGGCGACCGCCAGATGGGTACGTATCCGCGCTTTCACGATGGCAGGACTGATCGGCTTTGTCACATAGTCCACCCCACCCAGTTCCAGCCCCTTGGTCTCGTCCTCCACCTCACCCATTGCCGTGATGAAGATAACAGGTATGTTGCGGGTGCCGTGGTTTGCCTTGATGCGTTCGCAGACCTCGTAGCCATTGAGACCCGGCATCATGATGTCAAGCAGGATCAGATCGGGTGGATCAGCGCAAATCGCCAGTTCAAGCGCCTTCTCGCCGTTGATCGCGACCTTGGTGCGGTACTCCGGTTTGAGAATTTCGACCATCAACGCGAGGTTGGTGGGGGTGTCGTCGACGATCAGAATCGTCTCAATCTCGTTCGATACAGGCACGAAACTCCCCCTGTGACGCAGTGGTGGTTACCAACCCGGTCGATCAAGCGCGGCGCCACTATCGGGTCAATTTTCTTGTTGTGCTTGCTGGGTTCAAGCCGTTTCATTATGACGGCATCACATCGAGAACAGACACTTGTACATACCGGACCCGACGCCGGTCGCGAACGCCATGCGTGCCGTGACGCCACAACCCGATTTCGCAAGCAGCGCAGCCTGGATCGACAGCACCATGTTTTCCGCATTCATCAAAACTCATCGAATTCTTGCAAGCCTTGATCACAGTCGTGGAGGTAAAGATGCTGCTGCTTCTGGACAACTTGCGTGTGCACAACAGCACACTGGTGAAGGCTTGTGTTGCCTATCGCATGGGCCATGCGTGCGCTTTTTTACCTACCCAGCTGGAGCCCGAAAGTCGACCCAGAAGAGCGGTGCAACTCGGATTTTGGGTAAGCGATGGGTAAGCGGATTCTGGTCCGCACCAAGACCAAGTAACGTGAAGTGGCCAACGGGCACATGACGATGCAGGAGCAAACCCCGCAGGCTTTGTGAGCTACCTCCAAGACCGGTGTGGGCGCTACTTTCGCTGCGTTCGTGAAACCTGCCATTGGCGATGACTGGCACGCAACAGATGCTGCGACGCAGTCTTTTCCAGCTGTGTGTCCGTGTCGATCAACATGTTGACCGTCTATCTTAAGAGGCCCGCCGCTGTTGCAATGCCTCTTGGACCAGGCTATTGATGCTCTTGCCTTGAGCCTGCGCTTCGATCGCGAAGCCTCTCATGCCGCTGTGGAGAAATGCGAAGGTTGAATTTTCCAGAGAAATTGCGCCGCAGCTCGAGCCCCTTTTCCTTGCGGGCCTCAAGAAAGACGTGAAGTGACCTTTTGAACTCCGCACGGGGTTCCTTCGGATTCTTGCCGTAGAAATCTGCACCCCCGTTCAAGCCAAGGATCTCGCCACGAAAGAGGTCGAGTTCTTGGTCGTATTCGATCTTTGCGTGAAATCCGTCAACCGTCATTACGTTTATGGTTCGACTCCGTGCTGCTCCAGCCATTTGCGAATGCTGGCCGCCGCACCCTTATCGCTGTTGGGTGACGGATGTGGCCGGGGCGAAAATGCCTTCGCTTCAAGCACAAACGGTACGAAGATAAGGTATCGGCGGGGAGGTTTGCTACAGCAGGTTAACGTGGTATCCAGCGCGGAGTCTGATTGATGCAGCAGCTTCGGCCGGCTCAGTCGCGGAAAACCCGCGTATCCAGCACCGCATCGTCATGACGTCTGCGCCCGGCCCGAGCCGCTGCAAGCGGGATTGACGCACCGGCCCGCGCAAACAACGGTAGCACCGACCACGGCGCAGCCACGGTGTGTATCTGCCCAGCCGCATACCGCTGCCCGGTATGGAAATCGAACCACGCCTGCGGCCCCTCTGGCAGATACACGCTGCGATCCATCGCCCCCTGCTCCACCACCGGCGCTACCAGCAGGGCCGGCCCCAGCATGAAGTCGTCGCAATCCGCGAAGCACCGTTCGTCATCGGGAAAGTCGTAGAACGTCGGGCGGATGATCGGCGTGTGGTCGCTGCTAGCGCGCTCGAACAACGACCACAGATACGGCATCAACGTGTAGCGCAGATTGATCGCCGCCGCCACGTGTTCCGTCACCTCGGGGTGCAACCACGGCACGTTGTTCGTACCGTCCGCCTTCCACGAGTTCATCACCATGCGCGGGTTCAGGCAGCAGGCCTGCACCCAGCGCAAGAACAATTCCGGGTCAGGAGACGGCCCGGCAAATCCACCCACATCGTGGCCGACGTTGAACATGCCCGACAGCGACATCTGCAGCCCGGTGCGGATGTTCCAGCGCAGGCTCTGCCAGCTGGTGGTGTTGTCGCCGCTCCAGGTCTGCGCATACCGCTGGATACCCGGCGGGCCGGCGCGGCTCACGCTGAACACGGGCTCACCCGGCTTGTGCCGCGCCTGGGCTTCGAAGCTGGCGCGGGTCATCAACAGGCCGTGCAAGGGCCGGGCGCGGTGCATCGGCATGCTGGTGCCAAAACCATCGCATTGCGCGTCGTCATCGAGGATGGCGTATTCGTTGTTGTCGTTCCAGCCCACGTCAATGCCGTAGTCCAGCGCCTGCTCTTGCAGGTTCTTTTGCCACCAGGCAATGGCATTGGCATGCGTGAAATCCAGGTGCGCGCCGATGCCATCCCAGAATGGCTCCAGCACCGGTTGGCCCTGCGCGTTGCGGATGAAGCCGCCTTGTGCCGCCACCGGCGCATAGGCGGGGTGGTCGTCGAGCAGGCAGGGCTTGATGTTGGCCACCACCTGCATGCCGGATGCATGAAAACGTGCGTTCAGCGTTTTCGGGTCCGGGAACTTGTCGGTGTTCCAGGTGAATACATAACGCTGTTTGCCCCGCGACGAATAACCCGAGCCATAGTGAAACGCCGAACACGGAATGCCTTCGTGTTCGATGCGGCTGATGAAGCTGTCGAGCTGTTGCTGCGCGTCGGGTGCATCGGCCAGGCCCATGGCCGTCTGCGCATACCCGAGCGACCAGCGCGGCGGCAGGTGGGTGCCGCCGATCAGCCGCACGAAGCGCGCTATCACCGCCGCCGGCGTGGCACCGGCGATGACGTAGTAGTCCAGGTCGCCGTCGTCGATCTCCACATGGCGGTACAGGCCGTGGTAGTTGTCGTGTTCGCAGCCCAGATCAAACGTACACGCGGCCAGCGTGTCGTAGTAGATGCCGCACCATGCGCCGCCGGCGCTGCGGCTGAGCACGAACGGCCAGTGTTTGTACAACGGGTCGCCGCTGTGCGGGTCGTAACCGAGCGCATCCATCGCCAGCGTGCGCAGGCGCCTGCCATGCAGGTTCAGCGGGCCGGTTTTGTCGCCCAGGCCGTAGTACCGATCGCCGGCTTCGCGCTGCAGGTAGTGGCGCAGCGCACCGGTGCGGCTGCTGGCCATGTAGGCGGCGCTGGCACGGTCTTCCATCAGCAACCGGCCCTGGGCGTCGGTCCAGCGTAGTGCCAACGGCTCGGCCGTCAGCGCCAGCTGCAACGCGTCGGTCTGCAAGCCGGCGCGACCGTCGCCTTGTGTCACCCGCGCCGGCGGGCATGTGAAGCCGCCGCGGTCGTCGCGTGCGCGGCCATGCCATGCAACGTCTTCGCCCGTCACCGGCGCGATGGCCCAGGTGCGCGGTTCGCGGTAACCACCCGCCGGCGTGATGCGAACACGCGCCAGGTCGGACTCCAGCAGCTCGACCGTGAGCCGCGCGCCGCCATCCAACGCCAGTGTGATGCCGTGGGCGTCGACCTGTGCCGCGCCCGCGGCGCGCAAGGCCCTCATGACGACTGGCCCGTGGACACGGGTTGCAGCCGCAGGCCCTGTGCGTCGAACCAGTGCAGATGCTGCACCGGCATGCCAACGCCCACGGTGTCGCCGCCCCGGATGCGCGTCTGGCCGCTGCACACCATCTCGAATGGCGTATTAAGGCCCACATGGCCATGCAGCAAACTGGTGGAGCCGAGGTGTTCGACCTGGTCAACATGGATGCGGATCGGGCCGTTGTCGGCGATCACGGCGTGTTCGGGCCGCAGACCGATGGTGTGGGCGCCCATGGGTGGCACCGGCGCGCCTTCCGGATGCTCGGCGCGCGCGATCAGTTCGGCCGGCAGAAAGTTCATGCGCGGGCTGCCGATGAACCCGGCGACAAAGGTGTTGACCGGGTGGTTGTAAAGCTCCAGCGGCACGCCGACCTGCTCGACCTTGCCGGCGCGCAGCACCACGATCTTGTCGGCCATGGTCATGGCTTCGACCTGGTCGTGTGTCACATAAACCATGGTGGCCTTGAGCCGCGCGTGCAGGTCGCGGATCTCGGCGCGCATCGACACGCGCAGCTCCGCGTCCAGGTTCGACAGCGGCTCGTCGAACAAAAACAGCTTGGGCTCGCGCACGATGGCGCGGCCAATCGCAACCCGCTGGCGCTGGCCGCCCGAGAGCTGGGTGGGTTTGCGCTGCAGCAACTCGCCCAGGCGCAGCAGCTTTGCTGCCGATTGCACCTTGGCCTCGATCTGTGGGCGTGGCGCGCCCGCGTTCTCCAGCCCGAAGGCCATGTTGTCGTACACGCTCATGTGCGGGTACAACGCATACGACTGGAACACCATCGCGCAACCACGGTGCGCGGCCGACACATCGTTGACCGGCTGCCCGTCAATGCGCACCTCGCCACTGGTCGGCGATTCGAGCCCGGCAATCACCCGCAACAGTGTCGACTTGCCGCAGCCCGAAGGCCCGACGAACACGACGAACTGGCCGTCGTCCACCTGCAGATCGATGCCATGCAATACGGTGGTCTGGTCAAACGACTTGACGATGTTGGCGAGTACGAGTGTGGCCACGCGGTGTTCCTGATGCTGGGTTCGGCGACGACGAGCGCGGCGTTACTTGACGCCGGCGCTGGCAATGCCGGTGGTGATGTATTTCTGCAGGAACGCAAACACCAGCGTGACCGGGATCAAGGTGATCACGGTCATGGCCAGCAGGTAATGCCACTGGGTGTTGAGCTCGCCCTGGAACGCGTTGAGCGCCAGTTGCAGCGTGAAGAATTCAGAGCGCGAGAGCACAATCAGCGGCAGCAGGAAGTCGTTCCAGCGCCACATCACCGAGAAGATCGCCAGCACCGCCAGCGCCGGCGCCGACAGCGGCAGGATGATCTTCCAGTAGATGCGCCATTCGCTTGCATGGTCCATACGCGCGGCTTCAAGCAGTTCGTCCGGAATCGTCAGCATGTACTGGCGCAACAGGAACACGCCCGTCGGCGTGGCAATGGCCGGCAATATGACGCCCCACAGGCTGTTGAGCAGCCCCACGCTGTTGATGACCAGGAACACCGGCACCAGAATGATGGTGGGCGGAATCATCAAAGTGGCGATGATCAGCAAAAACACCGCCTTCTGGCCACGGAATCGGTACTTGGACAACGCGAACGCCGCCATCGAGTTGATCAGCAGGGTCAACAAGGTGGCCACAACGGTGATGAACACGCTGTTCCACAAATACAGGCCGAAGCGGAACTTGCCGAAGATCTCGGTGTAGTTCGACCACGCGAATTGCAGCTGGTTGATCGGCGTGCGGTCGTTGATGTTCACGCGCACCTTGCGCTCGGGGTCCTGCGGGTCGACCATCGTGGCCATGATGCCGATGCGCCGCACCTGCGCCATCGGCCTCACCTCACCCGTGTCGTCGCGCGTAAGGTACAGCGGCAACGGCTTGTCGAAACCGGCCACCTGTACCGACTTCTGGGTGTACGGCAAAAACGTCGGCGGAAACTGGCTGATCGCGCTCTCGGTCTTGAACGACGACATCACCAGCCACACCACCGGCGCGAACATCGTGAACAGGCCGATCACCAGATAAAGGTAGCTGAGCCAGTCGGTCCAGTCCATCCGGTTGCGGCCGCGGGTACGGGTGAGAAAACCTGTCATGGGGTTGACCTGTCAGCGGGCGCGCTGCCCGGCGTCGGATGCGCGGGTGAGTCGCAACTGCACCAGCGTCAGCAGCACCAGCCCGAGTGCCAGCACCAGCGACGCCGCCGCCGCCAACCCGTATAGGTGGATCTGCTCGGCAAAACCGGTCTGGTAGATGAACTGCACGATGAAGGTGGTGGCGGAACCCGGGCCACCACCAGTGAGCACAAACACCTCGTCGAAGATCTGCACTGCGCGGATCATTGCCAGCACCAGCACCACGATCAGGTTCGGCATCAACAGCGGCAAGGTGATGCGTTTGAGCGTGCGCCAGGGCGAGGCGCCGTCCATCTCGGCAGCCTCGTACATGTCTTTCGGAATCGCCTGCAGACCCGCTAGCAGGATCAAGGTGTAGAAACCCATGTGGGCCCAGATCGACACGAACACGGTCCAGAAAAATGCCCACGACGATGTCGTCAACCAGCCCACCGGCTCCGAGCCTACGGCCACCAGCGCGGCGTTGAACACGCCCTGGCTTTGCAACAGCCATTTCCAGATCAGCGCCACCACCACCGGCGACAACAACACCGGATAGAAAAACACGCCACGCCAGAAACCGCGCCCGATGATCTTGCGGTTCAGCACCAGCGCGGTGAGCAGCGACAGCAGCACCATCAGCACCACCTGAATCAGGCTGAACTGCACGGTGTTGATGATGGCGCGCCAGAACACGTCCTTGCGACAGGTCTGGATATCGAAATAGTCACGGCACTCGAGCAGGATGCCGAAGTTCTCGGCGCCGACGTAGGGGCGCTCGAACGGCATCAGCTGCACGCCACCGGTGGTCGCGTAGACCAGATTGATCGCGATCGGCAGGAACGTGAAAAGGCCGAACACGATCAGATTCGGCGCCACGAACAACCAACCCAGCCGCGCCAGGCCAAGCCGGCGCTGGGCCAGCCGGAATATCGGCTCGAACAGGTTGAAGAACAGGCCGGCAACGCGGCTCAGCAATGACACGACGGGGGGGTTTCCGAATGGATTGACTGGTTAGTTTTTCGTCCGACAGCAGACCCGAACCACGCCAGCCGGGGAGCCAGCGACCCGCTCGGCCACGGCAGACCTGACCAGAACAGGTGAAGGCATCGACACGTCAGACCGTGGCAATGCCTTTGTCGTTATTTACTTCGTGGCCTGCTTGACCGCGTCCGCCATGTCGGCTGCGATCTTGGTCATGGCTTCGTCGATGCTCATTTCTCCGACGATGGCCTGGGTCACGCGTGTCACGGTGGGCAGCATCACGGCCCGGTTGTATTTGTAGCCCTGGAACTGGTAGGCCACCGGTGACAGATTGGCCACACCGGCGCTGAACACACCCAGCGCCGCCTGGGCCTGGGGCGATGCGCCCGGGTACTTGACGCCCTTTTTGGCCAGCCCGGCATGGGCCGGAATGTTATTGGTCCTGGCGGTGAACTCCGCGTAGTTGGCTTCCTGCGCCATGAAGTCCAGGAACATGCCGGCTTCCTTCGGCGACTTGCTGGTCTTGAGCGCCACCCAGGCCGCACCGCCGGGAATACCGGAACACGCCGCCGGACCGCAGGGGTTGGGCACGGCGACCCAGTCAAACTCGTTGCCGATGTCTCTCTGCAACCGGTTGATCTGCCACGAACCCGACAGCACCATGGCCACACGTGCGTTCTTGAACTCGCCGATCGAGTCGGCATAACTGGAGCCGCCGGTGCCGGCCCAGACCTCCTTGAGCATCGTGCCGTCCTTGTGCCAGCCGACAAACTTGCTGACCGCGGCCTTGTAGCCATCGTCCATCACCAGGTTGCCCTTGGCATCGAAGATCTTCGCGCCATAACTGATGGCTGGGCCGGCGAAGCGGTGGCCGGAACGGTCCCATGCCATTGCCGCCGGCAGCTGATTGGCCTTGGCGACCTTGCGTGTGGCCACGGCCCAGTCTTCCCAGGTCGCCTTCGCCCCGGGCATGGGCACCTTGGCCTGCTCAAACAGGGTCTTGTTGACATACGGCCCGGTCATCGTGAGTTGCGACATGAAACCGTAGAAGCCGGTGTCGCTGGCGCTCGGGCGCAGCCAGGGCAACGTGGCGCCGAAGTTGGCTTCCCAGTAGGACTTGTCTTTCACGAATGCACTGATGTCGAGGTAGTACTTCGACAGACCGCCCAGGTCGGTGACGCGGGCGATGTCCGGGCCTTCCCCGGCGGCGAGTTGCACCGGCAACTGCTCGACGATCGTCTTGTAGGGCACGATGTCGACGATGACCTTGGTGTTGGCGTTCTGCGCCTCGAACCGCCTGGCCTGCTCGGTCACGACGACGCATTCGACGCCGTCCTGGTAGCACATGACACGGATTTCGGCGCCATGCACCGCGGCAGGCAGCACGAACATGGCAGCGACGAGCGCGCCGACGGAGTGGTTCAGGACACGGGTTACCATGATGCAGGCCTTCAGGAAAGTGGGTGGAAACGACCGCCATCGTAGGTCAAAAACAACATTTCACGCCTATCGTTTTTACCAACCCGGTCTTATGAATGACCCGCTTGACACCATGGTGGTTTCCCCCAGCGCCAAATGACCGGATCCAATGGTGCGCCAGTCCGGCGAGCGGGTCGTCGACCCTGGCCATTGCCGGCGCGAAGGCAGGAAATCCGTCAGCTGATATTGCCATTGGCCTACGTCCATTTCCCGCAAGTTCTCGCCCTTGCAGACATCCACGCGGCCGGTGTCCCGGCGCTGTGCGCTGCCAGCGCGCTGGATGGTGTCCAATGACGCCTGACCCACGCTGAACGCCAAACGTCTGAAGCCAGACGCCAGACGCCGGTTTTGAGCCGCACCCCATTTACTACGAGACCACCATGCCGCAATTCGCCGCCAATCTGTCCTGGTTGTATACCGACCTTCCGTTTGCCGACCGTTTCGAGGCCGCCGCGCGCGATGGTTTCACAGCCGTCGAATGCATGTTCCCTTATGAACTGACGCCGCAGGAGATTGCGGCGTACCTGAAAGACAACGGCCTGTCCATGGTGTTGTTCAACGGGCCGCCCGGCACGGTGGCACAGGCCATGCCCGCAGGCATGCCCGATCCCGCGGCCAAGGGCAGCGCCGCCTTGCCGGGCCGCGAGTCCGACTTTCGGGCCACCGTGTCGCTGGCACTGGAATACGCTGCGGCGCTGCAATGCACGCGGGTGCACCTGATGGCCGGCCTGGTGGCGCCAGGCATGGAACACGCAAACATGCATGCGACCTATGTCACCAATCTGCGCTGGGCGGCCGCTCAGGCTGCACAGGCCGACGTGCAGATACTGATCGAGCCGATCAACCTGCGCGACAACCCGGGCTATTTCCTGCACCGCCAGGACCAGGCGCATGCAGTGGTGCAGGAGGTCGGCGCCGACAACCTCAAGGTGCAGATGGACCTGTACCACTGCCAGAGAACCGAAGGCGATGTGTCGACGATGCTGCGCCATTACCTGCCGAGCGGCCAGGTCGGTCACATCCAGATTGCTGGCGCGCCCGAACGCAATGAGCCCGATACTGGCGAGCTGCATTACCCCTACCTGTTCTCGGTGCTGGACGCGCTCGGTTACCCGGGCTGGATCGGCTGTGAATACCGGCCGCAGGACAAGGTTGCGGGCGGCACGTCACGCGGTCTGCAATGGGTACGACCCTGGTTGCCGACGCGGCCCTGAGCCGCGCCGGCTAGTCGGGGCCGGACAGGCCGATTTGTAGCGCCAGCACGCGCGTGATGTTGATGTTCAACTCACGCATCTGGTGTTCATCGAGCGCTGCCACGCCGGCTCGGCAGTTCGGCGTGGCGAACAATCCCTCGCGGTGGCGCAGATGCTTGAAGAAGCGGATGCTGATGTCCAGATGCTGGTTGGAAAACGCCAACACCGGCGCCAGCTGGCTGTGCAGTTGCCGCGCGCCGGGTTCGTCGCCTTGGGCGAAGCGCCGGAATATCTCCACATAGATGCGGTCCATCGCGGTCGGAATGAACGCATGCACCCCCCGATGCAAGGCCTCCATCATCTGCGCTGCAGCCCAACCACCACTGACATGCAGGCTGGCTCCGGCGGCTGCGGTGGCTGCCAGCACGGCGCTGTATTTGGGGCCGGGTAACGCGACTTCGATTTTCAGGGCCTGGAACGCGGGCAGGCAGCGGTGCAGTTGTGCGATGTCTGACAGCGCCAGGCCCGGCCCGCCGAAATCCAGATCCTGTAGCATCAATAGTGACGGTCCGACCTGCGCGAGTTCTGCCATCTGCGCGACCAAGACGTCTGCGCGCAGCCCGGCCGGGGCCTGGCACAACATGGCGGGGGCGCCGAGTTCGCGCGCCATGGCCGCCAGCGCCAGGCGATCACGCTGGTGCGTACTGCTGCATCCGACGATGACCGGCAGCTCCCCTGCCGCATGGTCCACGAACGTTTTTGCGACAAGGCGCTTCTCGTCCATCGCGATGGCTGTCGGTTTCGCCTGCAACGGCGAGCACCAGCATGCCGCTGACACCGGCAAGCTTGACGGCGTCGACGGAGCGCCGTATGCCGTCGACATCAATCGTGTCGTCCACCAGGAACGGTGTGTTCATGCTGGGCATAATGCCGCGCGGAAAAGCCATGATCATGGTGCAGCCTCATTGAGCCCTGTGACAGTCAATCCTGTACGGATCCTGCAGCCATGAAACCGCCGGATCACGGAGCGCCGAAACTCAAATCCGCCCGAGCGCCGCACCGATCGCACGGTAGGCCTTACGCAAGACCTGCTCTTCGTCGTCCGTCAACCGGCACAGCGGCGCACGCACCTCGAGCCAGGCATCGTCGCCGGTCTGCTCGGCCAGCATGGTCTTGTAGACGTTGACGAAAGGCAGGTTTTGCCGGATCGACAACAGCGCCAGCAGGTCGAGCACCAGCTTCTCGTCCTGCGGCTCGACGGCCTGCGGAGCATCGATGATGCGGCGCATCAGGCGCGGAGAGATGTTCGCCAGCCCATTGATCGAACCCGAGCCGCCCGCGCGCATGATCTCTGCGACGAATTGCTCGGCGCCCACCAGGATGGACAGCTCGGGAAACGCCTTGGCCAACGCCAGTCCGTGCGCCCGGTCGCCGCTGCTGTCCTTCACACCGATAACCTGGCCCGGGTGACGCTGGACGAGTGTGGCGATGCTGTCGTGCGTGAACGCGACGCTGCTGAGAAACGGGATGTGGTACAGCAGCATTTTGAGCTGGTCGTCGTCGATGCCGCGCACGACCTGCGACACGGCCTCGACGATGCCGGCGTCGCGCGGCTGGCGAAAGTAGAACGGCGGCATGTACAACTGGCGATGGCAGCCAAGCCCGGACGCATGGCGGCCCAGCGCGATGGCGTCGGGCAGAGCACTGGCACTGGTGGTGACGATGACCTGGTCGGCAGTGATACCTTCGGCCAGCAGCGCCTCTAGCAGGTCCATGCGCTCGGCGGTGCTGAACGCCGGCCCCTCGCCGGTGGTGCCGAAGATCGTGACGCCGTCGCAGCCGGCAGTCAGCATGCGCAGGGCGTGCGCGATCGCGCGTGGCGTGTGCAGTGCGCCGTCTGCGCCAACGGGCGTCAGTACGGCGGGCCACAGACCGTGGATATCGTTGTTCAAGATGAGCTCCTGGGTGATGAAGATGGTCCGTAAGAAGTACGGAAAGGGTTAAGGGCCGGTGTGGCAAGCTCCAGCGGCGCGTTCATGACGCGTTCGCGTGCGCTGTGAATATGGTCTTCGAGCAGCGCGACGGCAGCAACGGCATCGCGCTGCTGCAGCGCGGCGACGAAGCCCAGATGCTCCTGCATGGCCGGGATCAACTGCGCCGGCGTGATGACACTGTGTTCTAGCCGGATCAGGCGCACCCGCAAGGTGTTGACGCGGTAGATCTCGGACACGATCTCGTTGCCGATGGCATCGACCATGCGGTCGTGCAGGCCCCAGTCCAGCGCTTGCGCATCGTCCAGCAAGGCGGCATCGACCGTCCTGGCGCTGGCACTGGCGCGTCGCAGGATATCGCGGTGTTCGGACTCGATGGTGTCGAGTTCTGGCTGGCTGACGCTGCGCGTGAAATGCGCGATGGCCTCGCGCTCGATCATGCCGCGCAACTGGAACGCGTTACGGATCATTTTCAGGTCCACATGCGCGATCTGCAGGCCCCGTTGCGGCACGGTCTTGATCAGACCGCCGGCCTCCAGGCGCGGAATCATCTCGCGCACCGCACCGAGGGGCATGTCGAGCAGCGCCATCAATTCACGTTGCGAGACAAACTGCCCGCTGCGGATGCCGCCACTGAGGATTTGCTGCGTGAAGCCCTGATAGGCCCGGGCCCGCTGGCTGATCATGTCTGCGGGCGGCGCCTCCGGAGACGCGGTAACAGGCGTCACCTTGGCGGTGCGTTTACGGGGCGCGGGCCGCGCACTAAAGGATTCACCCTCGGGGCGGCCCGACGGGTTCACCGGACTACCCTCCGTGCTGCGCACTGCGGGACTATTCGCCTTGGGAGCGGCCCGGCGGCTCACTGAACTTCCCTCCGTGCTGCGCACTGCGGGACTATTCGCCTTGGGAGCGGCCCGGCGGCTCATGCCCTCGCCACACCTTTCTTGAGCAGGATGTTGCCGTACACCCGGGTGTCGCCGCTGGCCACGATGGCGAATGCCTGGGCGGCGCGCTGATAGAAGGCGAAACGCTCCAGCGCGTTGGCGGGGGCGCAACCATGGCGCTGCAATACGGTGTTGAACTCTTGCACAGCCGGGGGGATGACGTCGGGGTCGCCCACCACCTGCATCGTGAACACGGCATGTTCGGCGAAGTCGTCCAGCGGAAACACGCCGAGGATGGCGTCGAGCACCTGTGCGGCGCCGACACCGGGCATGCGCACCAGTCGGCGGGCATGGGTGGCCGCCGGAAAGTTCGCATCTGCGATGACGATTTCATCGCCGTGGCCCATGCTGGCAAGCGCATGCAGCAGGTCCGGCGACAGCAGGGGGGAAAGACCTTTGAGCACGATGGAGCCTCTCAGCGCAACCCAGGGCGCACGCAACTACATGAACATACTGACATGTCAGTAATGCTATCAGATGCCGGGGTGCCCGGTCAATGCCGGCGGCGCCAGCGGCCCTAACGTTGTGGCACCTGATGGGCCCAGACGGCCTATGCCCGGTCAAGCGCCTGGTCACGTTTGTGTCATGTTGTAACTGCAACATCGAGGTCCGCCCCGAAGCGATCCGCCCCTGCGCGGATGCTGTCGGGCCGACGTAGTGACCTCTTTCGTTCATCCCCAAAGGAGTTGATCCATGAACCGTTTGCTTCCCATCGCATTGGCGTTCACCACCCAGGGCGCCAGTGCCCAGTTCAGCCAGTTCTCCAATACACCATCGCTCGCCGCGTCCGCAAGCCCGATTCCCGTGGGTGGGGCCGCCGAGGCCACACCCATCACCCTGTCGAGCCCGAACTTCAGCCAGACAACACTCGCCGATCGCGCCACCCAGAACAGCGTCACGCCCGGCTCCAACTCGGGCAACTGGGACATGATCGCCGCCAACGAAACAGGGCCCGAGGCCGGCCGCTACCTGTTCATGCCGTTCGAGACCGGCAGCGCCGGTGTGCAACCCATTGACCTGTGGGACATCAACTACCTCACCCGCACTGTGACCATCGTGGCTCCGGGCACGCAGAACTTCATCTCCGGCGATGCCTCGCGCTGGACCCCTTGGGGCGGCTACCTGACGGCCGAAGAGCGCTGGGGCACCGGCAGCGGCAACGGCCGCCTGTTCGAGGTCACCAACGCAACGACCGCCGCGGCGAACGGCGGCAACCTGGTGCAACGCAACATAATCCCACGCGTATCGCATGAAGGACTGGCGTTCGATTCGCAAAAAGCGTTGTACTTCGTCGACGAACTCAACGGCGGTTCGGTTTACAAATACGTGTCGGCCAATGCGAACGCTGCGACCGGCGACAGCTACTTCAACAAGGGCCAGACCTTCGCCTTGAAGGTGGGCGCCGGTGCCCAATTCGAAGGCAAAAACGGCCCGGCGGTGACCGGCGCAGCCACCTGGGAGGCCATTACCACCGACGAAGGCACGGCCAATGGCACCACCTACAGCGCGATGCTGAACATGGGCGGCGGCAGTTTCTCGCTCGATGGCCGTGCTGCGGCGGACCTGGTCTCTGCGACTGGCTTCAACCGGCCGGAAGACCTCGAGACTCAGACGCTCGCGGGTCACGACGAGTTGCTGTACTGGGCCACGACGGACGCAGACATCGATGGCATCGCCGACACCGGCACCAGCCGCGTCTACAACCTGAACCTGGTCACCGGCATGGTGCAGCTGTTCGCAGATGCATCGGTGATCGACTTTGCCACCGGCTCCGCCGTCGGTGGTGCATTGCGCAACGTCGACAACCTGGCCATCGACGCGGACGGCAACATCTACCTGGTTGAGGACCGCAATGGCGGCGTCGACGATGACATCTGGATCACCCGGGACCTGAACAAGGACGGCGACCTGCTCGATGCCGGCGAAGGTATTGCCCGCTGGGCATCGAGTTCAGCGGGCTTTATTTTGACAAGACCGATCCGAACAAGGCGTTTGTCAACATCCAGCATCCCGCCAGTGGCGTCGACCGCACGATCATGATCACCGCCGCCGTCCCCGAGCCCGAGACCTATGCCATGTTGCTGGCCGGCCTGGGGTTGATCGGTACCATCGCGCGCCGGCGCCGGCGCATGTAAGCAAGAAGGCACGCTATCGCTCCAGCGGCCCGGTTTCGGGCCGTTGGCGTTTGCCGGGCAGCGGGCGGCCGAGATCTCGCCATGCCATAAGATGCTCCCTTTTGAGGAAACCCCATGAAAATCGAAACCATCGCCGTGCACGGCGGATACACGCCCGACCCGACCACCAAGGCGGTCGCCGTTCCGATCTATCAGACGGTTGCCTACGCCTTTGACAACACCCAGCATGGCGCCGACCTGTTCGACCTGAAGGTGGCGGGCAACATCTACAGCCGCATCATGAACCCCACCAATGCCGTGCTCGAAGCGCGCGTGGCGGAAATGGAAGGTGGCGTGGGAGGCCTGGCCGTCGCCTCCGGCATGGCCGCCATCACCTATTCCATCCAGACGATCGCCGAGGCTGGCGACAACATCGTGTCGGCATCCACGTTGTACGGCGGCACCTACAACCTGCTCGCCCACACGCTGCCGCAGATGGGCATCGAGACGCGGTTCGCCGATTACCGCGACCCGGAGTCGTTCGCCAAATTGATCGACGAAAAAACCAAGGCCATTTTCTGCGAGTCGGTGGGCAACCCGCTGGGCAATATCACCGATATCGCCGCGCTGGCCAAGGTGGCGCATGCGGCCGGTATTCCGCTGATCGTCGACAACACGGTACCCAGCCCCTACCTGTGCCGACCGTTCGAACACGGCGCCGACATCGTCGTGCACTCGCTGACCAAATACCTGGGCGGCCACGGAACCTCCATCGGCGGCATGATCGTCGACTCAGGCAAGTTTCCCTGGGCCGAGCACAAGGCGCGGTTCAAACGGCTCAACGAGCCTGATGTGAGTTACCACGGTGTGGTCTACACCGAGGCGCTGGGCCCGGCGGCCTACATCGGCCGGGCCCGCGTGGTGCCGTTGCGCAACATGGGCGCGGCGCTGAGCCCGATGAACGCGTTCCAGATCCTGCAGGGCATCGAGACGCTTGCCGTACGCATGGACCGCATCTGCGACAACGCCCAGAGCGTGGCCGGGTTCCTCAAGTCCCATGCCAAGGTCGGCTGGGTCAACTACGCCGGCTTGCCCGACCACCCCGACCACGCTCTGGTCAAGACCCTTATGGGTGGGCGCGCATCGGGCATCATCAGCTTCGGGCTCAAGGCCAAGGACAGCCGCGCTGCCGGCGCTGCGTTCCAGGATGCGCTCAAGCTGTTCACCCGCCTGGTAAATATTGGCGACGCCAAGTCGCTGGCCTGCCATCCGGCGTCGACGACCCATCGCCAGCTCGGCCCGGACGAACTGGCCAGGGCGGGCGTGCAGGAAGACATGGTCCGCCTGTCGATCGGCATCGAGCATATCGATGACCTGCTCGAAGATCTGACGCAAGCACTGGCCAGCACCTGACCGGTCTGCGCACTGGCCGGTAACACCCCGACCGGCACCTGCCGTGGGGGGCCTATCAATTGCGCAACTGCGCGCCATCTCCGGACTGCTTCCTGTCGGCGGCGCCCGGGGCCGATGGTAAGCTGGCTGATCACGGCCGCGATGTGCAGGGCACGGGCGGCTTTCCGGTTGCACGATGCGACTTATCGTTGACAAAAGGGCCAGCGCATGGAGTTGTTCACCAACTGGGGCGTGGTGCTGGGCGCGGCGCTGCGGCAGTTCGCCGAGCGCGCCGGGCAATACCTGCCCAGCATCCTCGGCGCGTTCCTGCTGCTGCTGATCGGCTGGGTCGTCGCACGCGTGCTGCGGTCGCTGGCGATGCGTTCGGCCGTCGTCATCGACCGTCTGCTGGCCCGCATGACGAGCTCCGGCGCGACGGAACGTGCCAAATTGCCGCAGTCGTCGGCCCGGGTGCTGGGCAGCCTGGTCTTCTGGCTGGTACTGCTGTTCTTCATTACTGCGGCAACGCAGGTGCTGGGGCTCAGCGCTTTCACCGCCTGGCTGGCCGGCGTCGTCAACTATGTGCCGACGCTGTTCTCGGGCGGGCTGATCATCGGCGCAGGTTTTCTGCTCAGCCGCCTGGCGCGCGACCTGGTGGTTGCCACCAGTTCGGTCGGCGGCACACGTCAGCGCGAGTTGCTCGGGCGCACCGTGCAGGCCATCATCCTGGTGACGGCCCTGCTCGTGGGGGCGGACCAGATCGGCATCAAGGTCACGTTCCTGGTCATCATCGCCGCCATTGCTGGCGGCACCGTAGTGGTGTCGGTGGCGCTGGCCATGAGCCTGGGGGCACGTTCCTATGTCGCCAATCTGATCGGCGGGCACCATATGCGGCACAGTTTTTCGGTCGGACAGACCGTGCGCATGGCCGGGTATGAAGGCCGCATCCTCGACCTCACACCGGTGTCGGTCGTGCTCGAGACCGAAGAAGGCCGCGTGACCGTGCCAGCCAGGATATTTGGCGAGGAAGCCATCGTGCTGCGGTTCGGAGAACACAGCTGATGGCCCGCAGCGAGGTCCTGTCGTTCGCATTCCTGGAGTCGCACCCCGCGGAAGCGGCCCGGGTACTGGAGCGCCTGGCCCCCCTGAATGTCGCCGCGCTGCTGTCCGACGCCCCGGCGCGGCTGGCAGCGCCGGTATTGCGCGCCATGTTGCCGCCTTTCGTGGCGCGTTGCCTGGAGCCGCTGCCGGACCAACAGGTGTCCGGGCTGTTGCGCGGCATGGGCCCGCAGGCAGGGGTTGCCATCCTGCACTATCTGCCCGATGCGCGACGCAATGCCTTGCTGGACCAACTGCCGACCGGCATGGGCATGGCCTTTCGACTGTTGCTCGGATACCCGGAGGACACCGTGGGGGCATGGATGGATCCGCGGGTCGTGGTGTTGCCCGCCGATACGACGGCCGATTCGGCGCTGCGCCGCATGTGCGAAGCCCAGGGGGAGATCGACACCGTCGTGTTTGTCGTCAGCGCAGGGCAGCGCCTTGTAGGCCTGGCCGAGTTGCCCGAAGTATTGCGCGCTCCGCCCGATACGCACCTATCCAAGCTGATGCGCCAGATGCCGTTCACGCTGCCGGCCCGGGCGTCCATCCTCGGCGTGGCCGAACATGAAGGCTGGGATGATTTCCAGATGCTGCCGGTGGTCGAACGCGACGATCGCTTCGTCGGGGCACTCGACCGCGGCGTGATGGCGCGCGCGCTGATGCGCAACCGGCGCGCAAAGCCTGAGGCGGGTTATGGCGATGTGGTCGCCAATCTGGCCGGCGGGTACTGGCTGGGCGTATCGAGCCTGATCCAGCTGGCGGTCGAGATGTTGCCGGTGTCCGCGCCGCGGCCCAACGGAGACAAAAAACCATGAATGCCACCCTGAACGCCGACAACGCCGTCGAGGCACTGAGCCTGCGCTACCTGCTGGACTACCCGGGCGAGGCCGCGCGCGAGCTCGAACGCCTGGACACACAAGAGATCGCCACCTTGCTCGCACAGCAGCCGCTGCATGCAGTAGTACCGGTATGGGAACAGCTGACCTCCGACGTCGAGCAGGCCGTGATCGGCCTGCTGCCCGATCCGATGGTGCGCCATCTGCTGAGCGAGCTCGAGCCTGCGTTGGCAGTCGCCTTGCTCGGACGGCTGGAGCCGGAGCAACGGCAATGCAGCCTGGCGCTGCTCGACCCGCAGGTCAGCAGCGAGCTGGCCAAACTGATGGATTACCCGGTGGACTCCGCCGGACAACTGATGGACCCCCGCGTGGTGGTGTTGCGCGCCGAACTCACGGCACAGGAGGCGTTGACCCGGCTGCGCTCGCTCAAGCGCCGCGATGTGCATGAGTTCTTTCTGATCGACGATGACGGCCGGCTTGAGGGCCGGGTGCAGATTCAGGAACTGGCGCTGGCCGAGCCAGGCACCCTGCTGGCCACTTTGCGGCACACAATCACAGCGGTGGTGAACGACATCGCACAACGCGAGGAGGTGGTCGAACTGCTCGCGCGCAGCGACATCACCGACCTGCCGGTGGTCGATTTCTCCGGCCGGCTGGTCGGGGTGATCCGGCAATCGGCATTGGTGTCGGCGATGCAGGAAGAGGCAAGCCTCGACATTCAGACCATGGTCGGTGTGAGCAAGGACGAGCGGGCCCTTTCGCCGGCCGGTTTTGCCGTCCGAAAACGCCTTCCGTGGTTGCAGATCAACCTTCTGACGGCGTTTCTGGCCGCCGCCGTGGTCGGGCTGTTCGAGGACACGATCGCCAGGTTCACCGCACTCGCAGTGTTGTTGCCGGTCGTGGCAGGGCAATCGGGCAACGCCGGCGCCCAGGCGCTGGCGGTCACCATGCGGGGGTTGGCGCTGCGCGAGATCAGCCTGCGCCATTGGCCCAAGGTCGTGATCAAGGAGGTCAGCGTCGGATTCACCAACGGCATTGCCATTGCCGCCACGACGGCCATCGGCGTCTATTTCTGGAGCGGGTCTTCCGGGCTGGTGATCGTGATCGTGTCCGCCATGATCATCTCGATGGTCGCAGCCGGTTTTGCCGGCGCCCTGGTGCCGATCACGCTCAGCCGGCTCGGGCAGGATCCGGCGCAATCCTCGTCCATCATCCTGACCACCGTGACCGACATCGTCGGGTTCTTCTCGTTCCTGGGGATAGCCACTTTGTTGTCGGGCATGCTGGTACCGTCTTGAAACCGTAATTACCATGAACGCCCTTGTGCGAGCCTGACGCCATGCCTGATGCACATCCCCTGATCGCCTGCGTCGGTCATTGTTCCATCGACCATGTGTTTCAGGTCGAGGCGTTTCCCGACCGCCCTACCAAGACACCCGCCCATCGGTTCCGCAGCGTGGGCGGCGGCATGGCGGCCAATGCAGCGCTGGCATGCGCACGGCTCGGGGCGCGGGTCCGGTTCGTCGGCGCGATGGGACCGGACGACGCGGGCCGGATGGTGCGCCAGCAACTGGCCGCCGAAGGTATCGACCTGACCTATCTGCAAACGGTGCCCGACACCGACACGTCCACGTCGGCGATCATCGTCGACAACAAGGGTGAACGCCACATATTCAACCACCGGGGCAGCGCGCTGGCGCATGCGCAGCTGCCCGGCGACGATGTGTTCGACGGATGCGATGCCGTCATGGTGGATCCGCGCTGGCCCGGTGGCGCCCGGGCCGCGTTGTTGTGGGCGCGCGCGCACGGCAGGCTCTCGGTGTTCGACGCCGACGTCGCGCCCCGAGACGACCTTGCGGCGCTGGTGCCGCTGGCGCAATGGGTGGTCTTTTCGGAAAACGGCCTGGCCGCGTGGGCCGGGGCCGTGGCGCAGGAAGCGGCATTGTTGCGCGCGATCTACCTCGGCGCCGGCAACGCCGCTGTCACACTCGGCGCCAATGGCGTGATGCTGGTGACGCAGGCGCGGCTGCACCAGGTGTCTCCGGTGCCGGTCCAGGCGGTTGACACCACCGGCGCCGGCGACGTGTTTCATGGCGCATTCACACTCGCGTTGGCCCGTGGCGTAGGCGCCGTCGACGCCTGTGCCTATGCCAGCGCAGCTGCCGCACTCAAATGCACCCAGCCCGACGGGATTCGGGGCGCGCCGACCGCCGAGGCACTGAAGTCCTTCCTGCTGCAGCATCGCTGACGGCCTGCGGGCCTCGCCAGCATCTCGCGCCATTGCGGCAGCGGATTGTTGTCAATCTAACATGTCAGTGCTAGCATCGACGCCGCGACTCATTAAAAAGCCCGCGTCGACGAACCAGCAGTTCTGCCCTTGGCCTTCGACGTCCGGCGCAAACCAACACCATTCTTCTGACACGATGATTTTTGCTGCCACTGCCGAAGGAATGCGCCTGGGACTGGGCGGCGCGCCACTGGGCAATCTGTTCACAGCCATCGGAGAGGACGATGCGCAGGCCCTGGTGCAGACCGCCTGGTCGAGCGGTTGCCGCGTCTTTGATACCGCGCCGCATTACGGCAACGGTCGCAGCGAGCACCGCCTGGGAAGCGCCTTGCGCCAGCATGGACGATCGGAATTCAGCCTGTCGTCCAAGGTCGGACGCCTGCTGGTTGCGGACCCTTCGGCGCCACACGAACAGAACGGTTATGTCGACGTGCTGCCCTTCCGTCAGGTCTGGGACTACTCGGCGCGCGGCGTGCGGCGCAGCGTCGAAGACAGTCTGCAGCGCCTGGGCATGGCAACGCTCGATGTGGTCTATGTGCATGACTGCGATGCCATCAATCATGGGCCGGACTATCCGCGGGTGCTGCGCCAGGTGGTCGACGAAGCATTGCCGGAGTTGCGCCGCATGCGCGCCGAAGGCCTGCTGCGGCACATCGGCCTGGGTGTCAACGATGTGCAGGTATGCCTGGACGTGCTGCGCCAGGCCGAACTCGACTGCCTGTTGCTGGCGGGCCGTTACAGCCTGGTCGACCACAGCGCGCTGGCGCAGCTGTTGCCCCTGTGCGCGCAGCGCAGAGTGAGCATTGCCCTGGGCGGGGTATTCAATTCCGGCATCCTGGCCACCGGCGTACGTGGCGGAAGTGGCGCTGCGCTGCGCTTCAACTATGACCGCGCACCGCAGCAATGGATAGACCGCGTAGCGGCCGTCGAGGATGTCTGCACGCAGCACGGAGTTCCACTGCGCGCCGCCGCGCTGCAGTTTCCGCTGGCGCATCCGGCTATTCATATCGTGTTGCTCGGACCCCAGGATCCGCAACAGTGGCATGACGGCTGCGCAATGATGGACCAACCCATCGCGGCCGGTTTCTGGCAGGCGTTGCGCGAACGTGCCTTGTTGCCCGCGGCAGCACCCGTCCCGCCAGAACCAGAACCAGCGCCATGATCGACGCCCATTTCCACGTCTGGCAGCTCTCGCGTGGTGACTACGGCTGGTTGACACCGGCTGCGGGCGCCATCTACCGGGACATCACACTGGACGACTGGCGCCGCGCAAGCGCTTCGTGCGGCGTCACCGGGGGTGTTCTCGTACAGGCGGCGCCCACCGAGGCGGAGACGCAGTTTTTGCTGCAACTGGCTGCAGCAGCGCCGGACGTGCTCGGCGTGGTCGGCTGGGCGGACCTGCTTGCGCCGGACGCGCCGGCACGTATAGCTGCATTGGCCGCACACGACAAACTGAAGGCACTGCGCCCGATGTTGCAGGACATCGCCGACCCCGACTGGATACTGCAGGACGCACTGCAACCGGCATTTGCGGCAATGCTGGCGCACGGCCTGGCATTCGACGCTCTGATCAAACCCATGCATCTGCCCCGCATACTGACGCTGGCACGACGGTACCCGGAGTTGCGCATCGTGGTCGACCACGGTGCCAAACCCGACATCGCCCATCAGCAGTGGCAGCCGTGGGCCGATGGCCTGGCCCGGCTGGCCTGTGCGCCCGAAGTGACCTGCAAGCTGTCCGGGTTGTGGACTGAAGCGGCAACCGGCACGGCTGCTACGGCCCTGGCTCCGACCATGCGCCATGCAATGGACTGTTTTGGTGCATCCAGGGTGATGTGGGGGAGCGACTGGCCAGTGCTGGAGCGCGCTGCCCAGTACGGCGACTGGCATCAGGCGGCCATTTCGCTGGTGGGGCCGGCACATTGGTCCGAGGTGTCGGATGCCGTCGCACGAAAAGTGTACCGGCTGTAGATTTTTGCGCCGACCCAGCCTGTGGCATCGCCCGGACTTGTTACGATGGTGCTCATTCATGAAAGACCGCCCATGAACGCCCCCCTGCACAAGGAAATACCGCGCGCCGCGCTGGACGACGCACGGGCGTTGGAACACGCCAGCGCAAGATGGTCCAGGCCTGGCCTCGATGGCCAACACGTGCCGGGTCGGCCGCGTCAACGCATGCAAAAGGGACCCCTGTCGTGAGCGGCACGAGTTTGCGCCCGTTGACGGCGCGCGACGGCACCAACCTGGTGGTGATGGACTGGCCGCTCGAGAAGGGTCCGGTGCGTGGTGTGGTGCTGATCTTGCACGGCCTGGGGGAACACGCCTGGCGCTACGACCATGTCGCACAGCGACTGAATAGCTGGGGCTTCGCAGTGCGCGCCTACGACCAGTATGGACATGGCGAGTCCATGGGGCAACGCGGCGCCTTGCCAACCCAGGACCGATTGCTCCACGATCTGGCAGAAGTCGTGGACGAGTCACGCGAGCGCATGCGCCCCGGCACCCCGTTGATTGTGCTGGGGCACAGCATGGGCGGCCTGGTCGCTGCGCGTTTCGCCTCGCTGGCGATGCGCCGGATAGAAGCGCTGGTGTTGTCATCGCCCGCGCTGGACCCCGGTTTGAGCGGGTTCCAGAAATTGTTGCTGGCGGTGCTGCCCAAGGTCGCCCCGAACCTGCGGGTCGCCAACAGCCTGGACGCCAACCTGATCTCGCACGATCCGCTCGTGGTGGCACGCTACAAGTCAGACCCCCTGGTACATGACCGGGTTTCCGTCCGTCTGGCGCTGTTTATTGCACAGAGTGGCCCCGCCGTTGTCGCCAGTGCGCCCGAGTGGAGCGTTCCCACCTTGTTGATGTACGCCGGCGCCGACAAGCTGGTGAATCCGGCGGGAAGTCGTGCCTTTGCCAAGGCCGCCCCGACGTCCTTTGTCACAACGCATTGCTTCGAGCAGCTCTACCATGAACTGTTCAACGAGTTGGCCCCCGGCAACGAACGGGTCTTCGGGCAACTCAAAAGCTGGCTGGACGCGCGGTTCTGACGCGCGCGTCAACCAACTGCCATTTGTAAATTGCTTTACACGGCCGGCTCACGGCCCTTGGCAATGCGCCAGACAAACCAGCCCAGCGCCGCCGCCGTCAGCGCGACCGGGAACAGCGAGCCCAGGTTGAGCAACCGCCACCCCTGCGTCGTGACGAGGGCGCCGGAGGCAAACGACGTCACGGCCATGACGCTGAACACGCAGAAATTGATGGCCGCCTGCGCCTGGTCCTTTTCCTCCGGCCGATAGGCCCTGAGCGACAGGGTCGTGCTGCCGGTGAACAGGAAGTTCCAGCCAACGCCCAGCAGGAAAAGCGCCAACACGAACTGGTGCAATTCCACGCCGGTCAATGCAATCGCGATGCACACCAAGTTGAGCATGACGCCAACGGCCATGATCTGCAGGGTGCCGAAACGCCGGATCAGGTGGCCGGTGAAAAAGCCGGGCGCAAACATGCCGATCACATGCCACTGCAGTACCAGCGCGGTGTCTTCGAACGGCAGGTTGCACACCTGCATCGCCAGCGGAGTGGCCGCCATCAGCAGGTTCATCACCCCGTATCCCAGTGCCGCACCCAATGTGGACACGATGAAGATAGGCTGGCGCATGATCTGCCACAACGGTCGTCCCGTCGGCCCGCCGGCGACCTTGGCCGCCACGGGCGGAAAACGCATCACGGCCATGATCAGCATGGAGATCACGGCGACCACCGCCAGTGCCAGGTAGGCGCCGACAAACGGAGTTGCTGTCAACGCCTTGGTGCGGGTAGCGATATTGGGCCCCAGAACAGCACCGAACAGGCCTCCCGCCAGAACCAGCGAGATCGCCCTTTCACGATAGGCCGGCGCCGCCAGCTCGGCTGCGGCAAACCGGTATAGCTGTCCACTGGCGTTGTAGTAGCCGGCCACCAGCGTCGCGCCGACCAGCACCCAGAAGTTCTGATTCACCACCGCGTAGGCACATGCCAGCGCCGACACCAGCGCCACGACCAGCCCGATCTGGAACGACACCTTGCGACCCCAGGCCGTCTGTGTGCGCGCCACCAATGGCGTGCTCAGCGCCCCACCCACCACGTAGGCCATGACCGGCAACGTGGCCATCCATCCCAACGGCGCCAGACGCAAACCGATCAGTCCATTGATGGCGATGAAAATGATGTTATTCGTCAGCAGCAGGCCCTGGCAGGCGGCCAGCAACACGAGGTTTCGGTTCATGCGAGCAGTGTAAGTGCCGCCAGTACGGCGGTTTCCGAACGCAGCACCCGGTTGCCCAGCGACACGGGCACATGACCCGACGCTATGGCAAGCGCCTCTTCCGCCGGGCCGAGCCCGCCTTCCGGGCCACACAGGAACGTGATGTCGCGCATCGCCGCCCCAATACCAGCGCGCCACTGCGCCAGTGGTGTCGCCTGGGGCTGCAGCGACAGGATCAACGCCACGGCGTCTGGCGCGGCCCGGGGCGGGCATTGCCGGAACCATTGGGTCAGTGTCAGCGGCGCCTCGACCTGCGGCACCCGGTTGCGCCCGCACTGCTCACAAGCCGCAACCGCAATGCTCTGCCAGTGGGCCAGCTTCTTGAGTCCGCGCTGCGCGTCCAGTCGCACCACACTGCGCTCAGTCATCAATGGCGCAATGGCGGCGATTCCGAGCTCGGTCGCTTTCTCGACCAGCCAGTCCATGCGTTCGTTGGCGGGAATACCGATCGCCAGGCGCAGCGTGCGCGCCGACTCGCGCTCGACGCAGTCGTGGGGCCCGACCAGCACCTGCACAGACTGGCGCCCCATCGCGGTGACCGTGGCAGAAAACTCGCCGCCAGCCGCGGCCTGCGACGTATGGCCGAACAGGATGATCGGTGCGCCCGGTTGCAAACGCAGCACCTGCACGTGGCGGGCCGCCGCCGCGGGCAGTTCCAGGGACATTCCGGTGGCCAGTGGCGCAGGACAAAAAAAGCGGGGGCCGCCAGCCATGGGAGTCCGATCGGAAAAAAGTGGATGCCGTCTACACGCGGCCGTATGCAAAGCCGCTGTGCGCGACGATGCCTTCGACCTGCTCGACCAGCCGCAGCAAGGGCTTGAGTTCGCGATAACGCGCCGCTGTGGAGCGGATGTACTGGATGAAGCGTGGCGTATCCGCCAGGTACTGCGGCTTGCCGTCGCGCAATGTCAGTCGCGCAAAGATGCCCGCCACCTTCAGGTGTCGCTGCAGGCCCATCCACTCGACGCTGCGGTAAAACGCACCGAAATCATCACCAACAGGCAGGCCGGCCGCGCGCGCCTTCTCCCAGTAACGGATCGTCACATCGAGCACAAATTCCTCGTCCCAACTCAAAAACGCGTCGCGCATCAGGCTGGCAATATCGTAGGTGATCGGCCCGTAGACCGCGTCCTGAAAGTCCAGCACGCCCAAAGTGGCCCCGGAATTGACCTCTCCCGGATCCGGCACCATCAGGTTGCGCGGCATGAAATCGCGGTGCACGTAGACGCTCGGCCAGGCCAGGTTTTCGCGCACGATGACGGAAAAGCTGTCGGCCAGGGTTTGCTGCATCTTCGCGTCGGGCGACACCCCACGGTGTTGCTGCACATACCACTGGGGAAACAGCGACAACTCGCGCTCGAGCAGGGCCTGGTCATAGGCCGGCAACACCCCCGGACGCGACGCCTTCTGCCAGGCGATCAATGCATCGACGGCTTGCAGGTACAACGGCAGGTTGGCTTGCGCGTGCTCCGTATCGATGGCCTGCATCATGGTTTGTCGACCCAGGTCGCTCAGTAGCAAAAACCCGTTCAGCCGATCCCAGGCCAGAATCTGCGGCACGCGCAACCCGGCCTGAACCATCAGATCGGCAACCTGCACGAACGGCTCGCAGTTTTCCTTGTCCGGCGGCGCGTCCATGATGATGCGGGTGCCACCCGCACTATCGAGCCGCAGGTACCGGCGAAAACTGGCATCAGCAGAGGCCAATTGCAGCGAGGCACGGTCGAGCCCGTGGTCCGGGCCGATGCGGTCAAACCATTGGTCAAACGCTGCCTGCCGCCGGGAGTCGGCCCAGCGGACATCAGACAGGGCATCGTGCCCGGGTGCGGAATCGGAGGGGCCGGCGGTGGTGGGGGTGTCGCTCATGGATAATCCATTCTACAAAGCCGCCCTGCCCGGCCATGCCGCCGTATCCTGAGTCCGAACCTGCCGCCCGATCCTTTCGCCTGTTTGCCCGATGCGCCCAACAATGCCCGATACCGAAAACAGTGCCCGTGCCCCGGTGCGGCGCTGGGTGCACTGGCATGCGCTGGCGGTTGGCACATCCGCGTGCCTTGTTGGCTCTGGCGCCTGGGCCCAGGACCAGCCTGAGCCGGTACCGCTGCAGCTCAAGAGCAGCCGAATGTTGCGCGACGCGGTACCGAGCACCGACCGGGATGGCCAGCCGACCTTCATATCCGGCGACCGCATGTCCTCACGCACAGATCTCGAGACCGTCGTCGAGGGTGATGCGCGGCTGCGGCGCGGCGACCTGACGATTCACGCCGACCGGCTGGGGTACTACCAACCGGACGATATAGCTACAGCAAGCGGCAATGTCCGCATCAATCGCGCCGGCGACGTCTATGAAGGCCCTGAGCTGGAGCTCAAGGTCGAGTCGTTTGAAGGCTTTTTTCTCAATCCCCGCTACCAGCTGCTGAAGAACCAGGGCCACGGCGAAGCACAGCGGGTGGATTTCATCGACGAAAAGCGCGCAATCGTGCGCAATGCCAGCTACACCACGTGCCGGCGTGGAGGGCCGGGCTGGATGCCCGACTGGATCATTCGCGCGGCCAGCATCAGCATTGATAACGAAGAAGATGTCGGTGAGGCCGAGGCGGCGGTGCTGAGCTTCAAGGGCGTTCCCATTTTGCCGGTGCCCGCATTCACATTCCCGTTGAGCAACCGGCGCAAGTCGGGCGTGTTGCCACCCACGTTCGGCATCGACAACCTCAACGGCATTGAGGTGACGGCTCCTTATTACTGGAACATCGCGCCCAATCGTGACGCGACGTTGACGCCGTCGGTGATGAGCAAGCGCGGTGTCGATCTGGGCACGGAATTCCGCTACCTCGAAGCCGACTACCTGGGCGCGGTGAAGCTCAACTTCATGCCTGCTGACAAATTGCGTGATGCCAACCGCTGGGGCTACGCGTTGACGCACAGTGGCACCATTGCGACGGGTTTGCAGGCAGTCGGCAATGTCGGGGTGACCCTGTCGCTCAACCGGGTGAGCGATGACAACTATTGGCGCGACTTCGCCAGGTCCAGTCCCGGACTGACACAAAGACTGCTGCCCAATGACCTGAACGTCGGGTGGGCCCGCGGCTACCTGTCGGCGAGTCTGCGGATGCTCAAATGGCAGACGCTTCAGGACGTCAACTCGCCGATCGTACCGCCGTATGACCGGATGCCCCAGTTGGCGATGCGGTATGCGCGACTGAACGTCAACGGGTTCGACTTCTCGGTCGATGCCGATGCGACCCAGTTCGCCTCGGACAGCGTGCGCACGGGTCAACCCAACGCCCGGCGCGCGTTTACACAGCTCGAAGTGTCGCGGCCATGGGTTTCGCCGTCCGGGTTCATAACACCCAAGCTGCGGTTGCATGGCACCAACTACCAGTTCGATGCCGCGCTCTCCGATGGCAGGACCTCGGCCAGTCGTGTGTTGCCGACCTTCAGCGTCGACAGCGGTCTGGTTTTCGAGCGCGACGCCGACTTTTTCGGACGCGCGTTCCGCCAGACCCTGGAGCCGCGTGCTTTCTACGTGTACACCCCGCGCCGAGACCAGAACACCCTGCCGAACTACGACAGCGGCATCAACGATTTCAACTTCGCCACTATCTATGCCGACAACGCGTTTGTCGGCAACGACCGCATATCAGACAGCAATCTGCTGACCGTCGGCCTGTCGACGCGTTTGCTCGATCCCGCCACCGGCGCCGAGGCCGCGCGGTTCGGCGTAGCGCAGCGCTTACGGTTTAGAGACCAGACCGTCACTTTGCCCGGTGGCGCAGCGGTTGCCAAAGGATTCAGCGACGTTCTGGTCGGCACGACGCTCAATCTCGATCCGCGCTGGTCATTCGATTCGACGGTTCAATTCGACACGGACACCCGGCGCTCGGTGCGATCCACGATTGGGGGTCGTTACCATCCGGGCAATTACCGGGTCATCAGCGCGGCCTATCGGCTGCAGCGCGGATTGAGTGAACAACTGGACGTGGCCTGGCAATGGCCGCTGAACGACCTGTGGGGCGATCGCGGTCAGGACCTCGGCGCCGGACAGGGTCAGGGCGCGGGACGCTGGTATACCGTGGGCCGCATGAACTTCAGCCTGCGCGACGGCAAGATGGTCGACTCGGTGCTCGGTTTCGAGTACGACGGCGGGTGCTGGTTGGGTCGCGTGGTGCTGGACCGGCTGCAGACCGGCAGCACGTCGGCCAGCAACCGCGTATTGTTCCAGCTGGAGTTTGTCGGCTTCTCCCGCCTGGGATCCGACCCACTCGATACACTCAAGCGCAGCATTCCTCGCTACCAGTATCTGCGCGAGACCACCACCAGTCCGAGCCGATTCAGCAATTACGATTGATCCACGATGACATTTGGCTTCTCGCGCATATTCCTGACAATGCTGATCAGCTGCAGCGTCCTGTCGGTGCAAGCACAGGGCCTGCGCTTGCCGGGGGCACCGGTAACCGCCAAAGTTGAGGGCGCCAGCGCGCAGCGCGCGTCGGACTATATCGTCGCCATCGTCAATACCGAGCCGGTCACAAATCAGCAAGTGCGTCAGGAGATGCAACGTATGGGGCAGCAGCTGACGCAGCAACAGGTGCCGGTTCCATCTGCAGGTGTGCTGGCACAACAGGCGTTGGAGCGGCTGATCATCGAACGCAGCCAGATCCAGTTCGCGCTGGAGACCGGCGTCAAGATCGATGACTTCGCGCTGGATGATGCCGAGAAGACGGTCGCGCGGCAGAACCAGGTCGACCTGGACGAAATGCACCGGCGCCTGAGCGCCGAAGGCATCTCTCGCAGCCAGTTCAGAAAGTCGTTGCGCGACCAGATGTTGTTATCGCGTGTGCGCGATCGCGAGATCGGCCAGCGTGTCAAAGTGTCGGAGCTCGACATCGATCAGTACCTGCTGGAACAACAACGCAATGCTGGCGGCGCGTTGGCCGAAGTGAACATTGCGCATATCCTGCTGGAACTACCAGACGGTGCCAGCGCAGCGCAGGTGGTGGCAACACGGACGCAGGCAGACCAGGTCATGGCCCGGGTTCGCGCCGGGGAGGATTTCTCGGCTCTTGCCCGCACGTTATCCAAGGCCCCTGACGCGGCGGAAGGTGGACTGTTCGGCATGCGGGCGATCGATCGTTACCCTCAGCTCTTCACCGATGCCGTTCGAACGCTGGCGCCTGGCGCGATGGCGACCGTACGATCCGGCGCTGGCCTGCATGTGCTGCAGTTGGTCGCCAAGCGATATGTCGGGGCACCCGCGACCAGCGTAGTGCAAAACCGGGTCAGCCACATCCTGTTGCGGCCTGCGGCCTCCCTGAACGAACAGGCCGCCGTTGCCAGGCTGGAAGACTTCAGACGACAGATCCAGGGCGGGCAGGCCACTTTCGAGAGCCTGGCAAAGGAATACTCCCAGGACGGCAGTGCCGAACAGGGCGGTGATCTGGGATGGTCTGCACCTGGGCGCTTTGTGCCCGAGTTCGAAGCGGCTGTCGATGGGTTGAAGCCTGGAGAAATCGCACCGCCACTGGTTTCGCGTTTCGGGGTGCACCTGATTCGGTTGGTAGATCGCAAGCTCACCGAGCTCTCTCCACGCGAACAGCGTGAGGCCACTCGCGCCATGTTGCGCGAAAAGAAGCTCGACGAAGCCTACATCGGCTGGAGCAGCGAGTTGCGCGCACGTGCCTACGTCGATCTGCGCAATCCTCCGAGTTGACACCATCTATGGCACGTGTGGCCAAACGCGCATCAGGCGGCGGCGCGCCTTCGGACAAGCGGGTTGCCACTGGCGCAACTGGCATGGGACATCATGCGCCGCGCAAACGATTCGGGCAGCATTTTCTGGTCGACGACACGATCATCGATGCGATCGTGCAGGGAATCGCTCCCAGGGCCGGGCAACGCATGGTCGAGATCGGCCCCGGGCTTGGCGCCCTGACGCAGCCCCTGGTGGAACGACTGGGGCATCTGGCGGTCATTGAACTGGATCGCGATCTTGCCGCGCGTTTGCAATCGCGGCCGGACCTGACGGTAGTTCAAGCCGATGTTCTGACCGTCGATTTCGCGCAGTTGGGTGAGACGCTTGGCTCGGCCAGTCCCACCGTGGCAGGCGATTCCGGGCCACGCCGGCTGCGTGTCGTGGGCAACCTGCCATACAACATCTCGACGCCTATTCTTTTCCATCTGCTCGATTACGCCGAACAGATCGAGGACCAGCATTTCATGCTGCAAAAGGAAGTGGTCGACCGCATGGTCGCGCAAGCGGACAGTTCCGCTTACGGCCGGCTGAGTGTGATGCTGCAGTGGCGCTATGCGATGGAAAACTTCCTGCACGTACCACCCCAGAGCTTCGATCCGCCGCCACGGGTCGACAGCGCGGTGGTGCGCATGGTGTCGCGCCTGGACGTGCCCGAAGTCGACGTGCATAGGCTCAGCACAATCGTGCAAGTGGCGTTCAGCCAGCGCAGAAAGCTCCTGCGCCATACGTTGGGGCGTTGGCTCGACGCCCATGCGTTCACGGGTGTCTTCGATCTGCAACGCCGCGCGCAGGAGGTGCCCGTGGACGAGTACATTGCCCTCGCCAACAACAGTGCATGAAAAAAGCCCGTCACGTGGACGGGCTTTTTGTTGAAGGCCGGGTCAACCGGTCAGGCCGTGGCCAGCCAGTACTCTGCGTTGAAAGGGCTGCTCATGCGCAGCGCCAACGGCGATACGTCGAGCAACTTGTCTGTCGGCATCTTTTCACCGCTCTCGGTTGTCAGATTGATGCCGGACAGGGACTGATTCGCCTGTGCATCGCCGCTCTTTGCCTCGTTCGCCCGTTCTGCTTGGCTGGTGTGTGCAGAACGGGCTACAGAAAAGAATAGAAACATCGGAACGGGACCTTTCGGTCGCCCCAATAATCTGCGGCGTCGCGGAAGATATCGAGCAACTGCTCTCGTGCTTCCTTGTCGAACTTGGTATTGGCCGGGATATGTTCCAGCACGGCCACAAAACCAGGCTGCGGCCCCGACTTGTAGACCGGGTCGGTCATGCTGTCGTACAGCGCGTCGAAATTCTTGCCAACATGCGAGGGCAATGTGAACTGCTGGCCGATCATGTCCAACACTTCCTGCTTGGACTGGGCATTGGCGAGGTTCGCATACAGGAAATGGTGACCCAGGCCCTGCGCCGCGTCCTGAAGCTGCTGGACCCTGAAGGCCCGAATCGACTGAACGATATTGCTGCGCACGCCGCGAAGCGGCACTTCGGCCTCCTGACGAGTCGACATATCCGTCCCCGTTTCACTCTCGATATAAGACATATAGGTATGTTCCAAAAAAAACTATGGCACGATCCTGCGAAAGCTCGCGAATCGCTCAGCCGTGTAAAAGCAAGTGTCCGATTTTCTCGACTTCCCGCCACACACTATCCGCCGGGTGCCACTAGGCCAAGCCCCGGCCTGACAACCGTATATTCGTGACGAGACCCCCCGACTCTTCGCCGGAAGCAAGCACTCACGAATTCCGAACTCCGCGCCATCCGTTTTCAACGGAAAATGACCACTCTGGGGAGACAGTGCATACGACTGCGCGCCCTGAGCCGGTATTTCGACAATTGAAATCGTTGCTACGTTATCGGGCGGGACAACCGGTACCCTTGCAACTACAAGGCCTCCCACAGACACCGTCGAAGGTAAACAGCCAGTAAGTACTGACTTTGAACCCCTGACAGTCGCTATGTCATCACGCTTCGGCACTGCGGGTTTACCCGCAACCCCTTCGATCCGTAGTGTCGCCGATTCGATCGCAAAACGCAAGAGCCTGCACAAAAAATGGGCATCTTGTGCGGCGCAACAAATAAATAAAAGTCAGTGCGTGCTTTGGGGTTACCGACTATCGATTGGCGTTTGCGTCCGCGACCGTGAGCGCGGTCATGTTGACGATGCGACGTACCGTGGTGCTAGCGGTCAGAACATGCACCGGACTGGCTGCGCCCAGCAGCACCGGGCCGATCGCGATGTTGCCACCCGCTGCCGTCTTGAGCAGGTTATAGGCAATGTTGGCCGAATCGATGTTGGGCAGCACCAGCAGATTGGCGTTTCCGACCAAGGTGCTGTTGGGCATCAAACGGGCGCGGGCGGCCCCGTCGAGTGCCAGGTCTCCGTGCATCTCGCCATCGACTTCGAGCCAGGGTGCTTCGGCGCGCAAGATCGCCAGCGTCTGGCGCATCTTGATCGCGGTGGGCAGGTTGCTGCTGCCGAAGTTGGAATGTGACAACAAGGCCACCTTGGGCTGAAGCCCGAACCGCACCATCTCCTCTGCGGCCATGACCGTGATCTCGGACAGTTCCTGGGGGTTGGGATCGGTGTTGACATGGGTATCGACGAGGAAAATCAGTCTGTCTGGCAGCATCAGCCCGTTCATGCAGGCGTAGATGGGCACGTCCTGCGGGGTGCTCGGACTTCCGCCCTTGCGTTTGCCGATGACCTGGTCGATGTAGGTCAGATGCATCGCGGTGGTGCCCCAGGTGCCGCAGATCAGGCCGTCCACGTCACCCTTGTGCAGCAACATGGCCCCAATCAGGGTCAGCCGGCGACGCATCTCGATCTTCGCCATTTGCTGCGTCATACCCATGCGCTCGGTCATCCGATGGTAGGTCTGCCAGAAGTCGCGGTAGCGCTCGTCATGCTCGACGTTGACCACGTCGTAGTCCAGTTCCTCGCGCAGGCGCAATCCGAACTTCTCGATGCGCTGGACGATGACAGCCGGCCGGCCGATCAGCGTCGGACGCGCCAGGCCCTCGTCGACCACGATCTGGCAGGCGCGCAGCACACGTTCTTCTTCGCCTTCGCTATAGGCCACCCGTTTGCGCGTCGCGTTCTTGGCCGCTGCGAATATGGGCCGCATGGTGTTGCCCGAGGCATAGACAAAACTCTGCAGGCGATCACGATAGGCTTGCATGTCGGTGATCGGTCGCAAGGCAACCCCGCTGTCGGCGGCAGCCTGCGCAACGGCAGGTGCGATCATCATCATCAACCGAGGATCGAACGGCTTGGGAATCAGGTATTCCGGCCCGAACGCGAGCCTTTGACCCACGTAGGCCGCAGCGACCACTTCGCTTTGCTCGGCCCGGGCCAGTTCCGCAATGGCCCGCACGGCGGCAATTTCCATCTCGTCGGTGATCGTCGACGCACCGGCATCGAGTGCGCCACGGAAGATGTATGGGAAACACAGGACGTTATTGACCTGGTTCGGGTAGTCGGTCCGACCCGTGGCCATGATGGCGTCGTCGCGTACCCGTTTGACATCTTCCGGCGAAATCTCGGGATTAGGGTTCGCCAACGCAAATATCAGCGGGTTGGCCGCCATCGCGCGCACCATATCGGGCTTGAGCACACCGCCGGCAGACAGCCCGAGAAAAATGTCGGCGCCCTGGATCACCTCGGCCAGCGTGCGCGCGTCAGTCTTCTGCGCAAAAACGATCTTGTCCTCATCCATCAATTCGGTGCGGCCTTCGTAGACCACGCCGGCCAGATCGGTGACGAATATGTTCTCGCGTGGCATGCCCAGCTTGAGCAACAGGTTCAGGCAGGCCAGGGCCGCAGCGCCGGCACCGGAGGTCACCAGCTTGACCGATCGCATGTCCTTGCCCACCACCTTGATGCCGTTGAGCATCGCCGCCCCGACCACGATCGCCGTGCCATGCTGGTCGTCATGGAACACGGGGATGTTCATACGGGCGCGCAGCTTGCGCTCGACGTAGAAGCAGTCGGGCGCCTTGATGTCTTCCAGGTTGATGCCGCCGAAGGTCGGTTCAAGCGATGCGATGATGTCGACCAGCTTGTCCAGGTCATGTTTTTCGTCCACTTCAATGTCGAATACATCGATGCCGGCAAATTTCTTGAACAGGACCGCCTTGCCCTCCATCACCGGCTTGGCCGCCAGCGGCCCGATGTCGCCCAGACCCAGCACCGCCGTGCCATTGGTGATGACGGCAACCAGGTTTCCGCGGCTGGTGTACTTGAACGCATTGTTGGGGTCGGCAACGATCTCTTCGCAGGCTGCGGCAACACCCGGCGAATAGGCCAGAGCCAGATCGCGCTGGTTCGACATCTGCTTCGTGGCCACGACCGCGATCTTCCCTGGCGTGGGGAATTCGTGGTACTCGAGTGCCGACTTGCGCAACAGGGCGTGCGCGTCTTCTGAGCCAGGGGTGTTCTCGGGCATGTGATATCTCCAACCGGGGCGCGCTAGTGCTGCCGATGCAACCGCGCACCGATCAATTCCCTGGCCGCGAAATTGTAGGCCCCCGTTACAGCGGCGGCGTGGTGTCCCTCAGGGGCAGCGCGTGACGTCTGTCAAATCACACGAATCCACGGGGCGCAAAGGCCGGCGAGCGCTGCAGCCAGTTACCCGATGCATAAAGAGTGCGGGCATCAGTGGCATGCAATGTGTAGGCGTGGCGGGACTGCGCCGAGCGATTGGGCCCGCTGTAGTGCGGCAGCAGCCCATGGAACATGACCAGGGTGCCGGCGGAGACTTCCAGTGGTACCGCATCATGCGGTTCGGGCCAGGGTGTGTCGTCGAGTGGCTCGATCGCAGCGGTATCGCCAGAACGCACAAACCGTTCGCGCAGCGGGCCGCGATGACCGCCCGACTGCACCCACAGGCAACCGTTTCCCGTGTGGGCATCTTCGAGCGCAAACCAGAAAGTGGTCACGCTGACCGGCGTCGTGACGAAGAAACTGGCGTCCTGGTGCCAACGCACCTCGCCACCGATGCCCGGCTGCTTGAAAATGAACATCGACTGCCACACCAACGGATGTGTCAACCCGACCGCGCGCGCCGCCGCATCGAGCTCTGGTCCATGCGAAAAACGTTCGAAAACCGGGTCCAGGTCATGCAGCGCATGACCGATCTTGTTGATCGACAGGGACTTGTCCCGCTGCAGTCGCCCCTGCGCATCCACGGCCTCCTCCTCGAGAAAACAACGGATGGCTTCGGCCGAACCCAGGAAATAGTCGTTGACACGACGCTGTTGTTCCTGGGTACTGAATACCGCCTGCAGACCGGACGCGTCGAATTCCTGCGCCAGCTCACAGGCCCT